>Ga0105050_10005472_pt1 | contig 16259 bp, 14 predicted proteins | sample FRY01_FD_78088 | JGI IMG/M metagenome (GOLD analysis project Ga0105050, IMG submission 78088) | Freshwater microbial communities from Lake Fryxell liftoff mats and glacier meltwater in Antarctica - FRY-01 | ecosystem: Environmental > Aquatic > Freshwater > Ice > Glacier meltwater ... | reverse complement strand
ATCATTGGACGCAGGAGCGGATGCCTGCAAAAATCCACCGCCCTGTTCCGAGGTCGAAAGACCGAAATCGAACCTCACCCTTGCCACTAAAATCCAAGAAGAACCTTTCATTGATGAACCAGAGAACGTTGGGGTTGCGAACGATTTTCCTGATTAAAGACGCTGGCGTAGTAAGCATTGCCCAGCAGGTCGCCGACCAAAGACACGTCGCGCAGTTCGTTGATTGCGTCCCACCAAACGCATTTCAGATCCTGGGTTCGCCTCAGTGCCGCGTCCATCGCCGATTCAATTTCCGCTTTAAATTCCGCTTTAAATTCGCTCGGGCGATCGGCGAGTAGCTTGACGCGTTCAGGGATGAATTGCGGAGAAAAGAAGAAGATGCGTTTTAAGTTCAAAACCTTCCATGACCGCCCATTCCGCCGTCGCGTCGGCTTTGACCTGTCCCACGGGCGTGTCGGTTCCCCAGTCCGCCCAGTACCAAGGCAGGGTCACTCGGTTGAGCCATGCTTTGGTTTGCCGGCGAAAACGCATGGCATCCGGTCCGGCTTTGATCGGTGTGTTACCGACGAAGGTTCCAAACGCGTAAGCGTGCTTTTACTGCTCAATTTTGACAGTCGCGAGAGCCATCGGTCGTCCTGCGGCGTCCACGACACGAATGGTGAGTTGCGATTGGCGATGCTTGGCAATCCGCTTGGCGGCTTCCTCGTGCCATGAGTTGTCGTCTTCGCCAGGATCATGGAGTTTCATCACCGGCAGTTGGTCATCGGGCACATTTCCCAGTGCGAGCAACTTCAAGTCACGGATCTCGAGGCGTTGCTTTTTTGTCGCGTACTGAATGCCTGCGTAGATTTTATTCGCCGCGGAACTTCGACGCGTTCGAAAGCAAACTCGAAACGGCAGCCAGTCTGATGGCCCATTCAACGCCTGGGAGACCACCATGATCGATTCGGCGGACCGATCGATTGACCCCGCTTTGGGACGAGCATGCAGGCGGAAACCGCTGGAATTCACAATCGTTTGGGGCTCAGTTGCGTCTTCGGCTCGGGTATCAGGTGGCGAGCATGCCAGAACCGCAATGGCGCAAAGCCTAAGGGCGGCAATGGCTTGGCAGCGTTGTCGAGGCATCGGATGGGATTTTTGAAAGGCTTATTGGGGCTTGCAAGGACTTGAGCGGGCGACTGGAGCGGAGCGGGCTCTGCTTTTGACGCCGCCGGGCACCGAAATGCAACTTAACCGTCGGCTGACATTTCTGCAGGTTTCAAACCGGCAAGGAACCTTTCCGCCCGACGGGGTATCCTGGTATTCTATTCGCCATGAGCCAACTCGCCGAGCAGATGACTTCCGTTTTGCCGACCTTGATGTTGTGGGCCGGGGCGTCCTTGATCGCGATCGTGCTGCTGGCAAAATCGATGACTCGGCGGCGCGTGATTTTGACGGAGGCGTTGAAGAAACACGTCGTCGACACCGTCGGATCGCTCGATGAGCCGCCGCCCGAGGATGCGGGTCCCAAATCCTAGTCGCTTTTGGCGGAGGGGATCGACCGAGCCTGATGAAACATTGCCGCTTTGTTGCTGTAGTCCGATTTGAGTGAATTGATGACGAATAAACTGTATATCGAAACCGTGGGTTGCCAGATGAATGTTCTGGACACGGAGATGGTCGTGGCTGACTTGCGTCGCCACGGGTATGAAGTTGTCGATTCGCCCAAAGAAGCCGACACCATCCTCTACAACACCTGCAGTGTTCGCGAACATGCCGAGGAAAAGATCTACAGCGCCCTGGGCAAAGTTCGCTTGATCAAAGAGCGGCAACCGGGCACCACGATCGGCGTGATGGGCTGCATGGCGCAGAAAGACCAGCAGATCGTCTTTGACAGGGCACCCTACGTTGATCTTGTCGTCGGCCCAGGACAGCTTCATCAGATCCCGACACTGCTCGAAAAGGTTCGTGGTGGCGAAGGTCGTCAAATGGCGGTGTCCCTGGCGAGAAACGACGGCACGCAAGATTCGATCCGGCGCAGTCACGAAACGTTTGACCCGCTGCGTGATCCGACGATGCGGCCGACTCCGTTCCAGGCTTACCTGCGCATTCAAATCGGCTGCGATAAATTTTGCACCTACTGCATCGTGCCGATGACGCGCGGTCCCGAGCAGGGACGATCGCCCAAGGATATCATTGCCGAGGCAAACATTCTTGCCGAGCAAGGATGCAAGGAGATCACGCTGCTGGGACAAACGGTCAATAGTTACAAGCATACTGACGGCGAACAAACAACTCGCTTGGCTGACTTGCTTAAGTCGCTTCACGAGATCGATGGGCTGGAACGTTTGAAGTTCGTGACCAGTTACCCCAAAGACATGACGACGGATTTGCTCGAAACGATTCGCGATTATCCGAAGTGCTCGCCTTACCTACATGTGCCGGCTCAAAGCGGACACGATGATGTGCTGAAGCGAATGAAACGGGGATACACCGTCGATGATTATTTGCGAATGATGGAACGGATCGAAACGATCCTTCCCCACGCCACGGTCAGCAGCGACTTCATTGTCGGCTTTAGCGGCGAGACGGAAGAAGAGTTCCAAGCGTCGATGCGGTTGGTCGAACGATGCCGATTTAAAAACAGTTTCATCTTCCAGTACAGCGTTCGTCCCGGCACCAAAGCCGCGGAACGATTGCCCGATGATGTCCCGCAAGAAGTCAAAGCTCGCCGCAACCAAGAATTGCTCGCGATCACCGACAAGGTCGCGTTGGAAGAACAACGCAAACTGATCGGCGCGACATACGAAGTGCTTGTCGAAGGCCCCAGCAAGAAAGCACTCCGCGCGAACGATCAATCTGAACTGGTACAGATGATGGGGCGAACCCACTGCGACCGAATCGTTGTCTTCGATGGCAATCGTCGTCAAGCCGGACAAACGCTGAGCATCAAGATTGATGATTGCACCTCTCACACCATGATCGGTCGAGTCAAGACAATGGAGCTTGTATCGATCGGAGGAATCCCACACCGTTGAAGATTTATGAAACGCCAGTCGAAGTGGTCCATGTTCGCACCCTCGACAATGGCTTGGTGATACTCGCGCAGCCGATGCCATGGCTGCGAACCGCAGCGTTTTCGCTCGCCGTTCCTGCCGGAGTTCAAATGGAACCCGTGGACCGCGGCGGACTGGCGGGTTTGATGTGCGAGATGATCCAGCGAGGCGCCGGACCGTACTCAAGTCGCGACATTGTTGAACGGCAGGATACCCTGGGGTTGGATCATTCCGCGGGAGTCTCTTCGTCGCTTGCCTCCTACGGGGCGACGATGCCCGCGGACGCATTGTCCGAGGCGTTGTCGCTTTACGCCGAGATCATCCGCCGGCCTCACATGCCGATTGATCAGTTGGAAGATGCGTTGCAAGTTTCGATGCAGGAACTTCGCGCGGTGGAAGATGAACCGACTCAACAAGTGATGATTCGCTTAAAGCAATTGCAGTACGGCGATCTGACCGGCCGCCCCGCGTGCGGCACTCAGGCCGGAATTGAATCGACCGAGATTGATGATGTTCGCAACTTCTTTCATGATCGGTATCGACCTCGCGGTGCGATTCTTGCCATCGCCGGACGATTTGATTGGGATGCGGTACAGGAGCAGTGCATCTCGCTGTTCGGCGATTGGGAAGGTGATACCGCCACTCCGCCGCTGCTCGATTTAGGCAAGCCGGGTTACGAACACATCTCCCAAGATTCATCACAAACGCATATCGGTTTTTCATTCGATGCAGCCCCGTTTCGTGATAAAGATTTCTATCTGCTGCGAGCGGGCGTCGGCGTTCTGAGTGACGGTATGAGCAGCCGGCTTTTTGATCGCGTTCGTGAACAACGGGGTTTGTGTTACACGGTTTCGGCCAGCACGCATTCGTTGCTCGATCGCGGTGCCATTTTTGGTTACGCAGGCACAACGCCTGAACGTGCACAGGAGACGCTTGACGTGACGTTGCGAGAGATCCAGTCGCTCGCCGGCGGCATTGAAATCGCGGAGCTCGAAAGATTGAAAGTGCGAGTTCAAAGCTCGCTGATCATGGAACAAGAATCGTGCGCCTCCGCGGTCGCATCCATGCTGTCCGATTGGTATCACCGAGGCCGTGTGGTTACGGCCCGCGAGATCGAAGCGATCATTGAGTCGTTGACCGTTGAGCAGGTCGTTGAGTATTGGCGAAATCATCCGCCGAAAAATTTTCGCGTCGTCACGCTCGGTCCTCAACCGCTTCAAGTACCAAGCTCGTAGCCCGTCTGTCCCTTCTCGTCATTTTGCAACTCAAGAACTCATGCCAACTTTTCGTGAAACGACGCTTGCTTGTGGACTTCGAATCGCTGCCGAAGTTGACCCCCGAGGTTACTCGGCATCCCTCGGTTACTTCGTGCGAACCGGAGCTCGCGATGAGACTGACGTCGAAGCGGGCGTAAGCCACTTTCTAGAACACATGATGTTCAAAGGCACGGCCCGGCGATCCGCGGCGGACGTGAATCGAGAACTGGATGAACTGGGCGGGCAATCCAATGCCTACACCAGCGAGGAACAAACCGTTTACTACGCGACGGTTTTGCCAAAGTACCAAGACCGCATCGTCGATTTGCTCACCGACATGATGCGGCCGTCACTGGCAGATGCGGATTTCCAAACCGAACGTCAAGTGATTTTGGAAGAGATTGCGAAGTACGAGGATTCGCCTCCCTTTGGTGCCTTCGAACGCGCGATGGAACGATACTTCGGACCTCGTGGTTTAGGCCGCCGGATCTTAGGCACGAATGAATCGATTACCGCGATGACACCGAAGGTGATGAGTGATTACTTCTCGCGTTGCTATTCACCTGAAAACATCGTTTTAGCGGCTGCCGGAAATGTCGATTTCGATTCGTTGGTCGACCAAGCCACGCAGATGACGGAGCGTTGGGCCGCGATGGAAAAAGCGGCGGCACCGAAAGCGGACGATCCGAGTATTTTCCCCGAAGGCATCACTGATGAGGAAACAATCGAGACTCCGGACGCTGCGCAAGCGTATCTGGTGCGAGTTTCACCGGCCCCCAAAATCAATGATCCCCGTCGATATGCAACGCGTTTATTGTCGACGGTTCTAGGGGACGAATCGGGAAGCCGATTCTTCTGGGAGATGATCGACACCGGACGCGCCGAAGCGTGCGCGATGTGGCCTCAGGAATTTGGTGATTGTGGGGCGATGTTTACTTATCTCGTTTCCCACCCGGATGAATTAACGGCAAACCGAAAGAGTGTCGATTTTCTCATCGATCAAGTGGTGCGTGACGGTGTCTCCGAGGATGAATTGCAACGGGCAAAGAACAAGACGCTGGCTGCTTGCATCATGCAAAGCGATCGTCCCAGCAATCGGCTATTCGGAGTAGGAAACGGATGGCAAATGCGAGGCGAGTATCTCGAACTCGATGCGATGCTGGAACGTTACCGCCAAGTGACCGTCGACGACATTGCGCAGGCCGCCAAAGAATGCCTCACTTCGGCTCCCACGGAAACGTTCGCATTGGCAGGTGCATTGCTTGAGTGAAGTTGCCGAGGAATTCCCGCCAATTGACCTTGTGATTGGACCAAAGTGATGAGATTTCTATCACGAACGTTTGGCGCTTTGGCCTCCATTCCTTCAACGGGTAGCCTGGCTAGCAATTCCCAGCTCTGCTTTCCAATTGGGATTTCGGGATTTATTTTCAATTGCGGTCGTTTATTCTGCTCTTTCAAGCGCCGCACATTCGATGATCTTCGAATCGATTGCCGTTGCATCGCGATCTTGTTTCTAGGTAACGATGACGCTTCGGTTTTTAAGGTTCGTTAAGTTCAGGAAGAGCTGTTCGAAAGATGTCGAGTTCACACGAATCGCTCAGCGCGATCAAATCCGAATTATCTCATAGCGACACAAAGCGTCGTTGCAACGCAATGCGAAAGCTTGCTCAAAGCGGTAGCAACCAAGCCGGTATCACGGCATCTGTTATCCGGCTTGTCGCGGACAAGAATGAGGAAGTTTGCACCTGGGCGTCTGAAGCATTGGAATCGCGGATCGTCCCTTCGCCGAGCGAAATTGTGGAGTTGATCGATTTGCTTCGTGAGACTAAAGATGGCGAGGTTGAATACTGGACCGCGACAATGATCGGTCGACTTGGCTCGTCCGCGTCGGGAGCTACCGCGGTGCTTGCCAATTGTCTGCTGGATTCACCTTGCCTCGCCGCGCGTGAACGTGCCGCGTGGGCGTTATCCGAAATCGGCCCCCTGGCTCGATCGGCGATGAACGCACTCAAGCAGATCGGCCCCGAAGATCCTCCTCGATTGCAGCGGCTTGCCGCAACCGCGATTGCGTCAGTCGTCAACCGTGCGGCCTAGCGGGGGATGATTTGCTTTTGATCCCAAAGAATTACGGATGCGGCAGGGAGGCCGACCGCTATGCCATTGTTGCGAATTGGAAGCGCGGTCATCGCCAGTCGCGTTTCGCCTCTGCGTCTCATCGGCCCGACGGTATCGTTGGTTGGCTTGATTGTCTTTGCGTACATACTGCTCACCGGCAAGATTAATCTTTCTAGTCTCGACATGGGGACGCTCGCGGCACAACTAGGTAGCCAACAGGATCCAACGACGGCAATCGCTCCGGTGCAACTCGATCGCGGAGTCCCTCGGGCGGAGGACCGAATCCGAATCGCAACGTTCGACATTCAAGCCTTTGACGCCAAGAAAGTGGCCGATCCCAATGTGTTGCAAACCATTGCCGCGATCCTTTCTTATTTCGATCTCGTTGCCATCCAAGGCGTTCGTTCGCCTGAAGCGATGCCAGTCGCCAGGGTGATTGACGTGATCAATCGAAGTGGTGGCAGATACGAAACGATCCAGAGCGAGCCCGTTGGCAAACCAGGACGAAAAGAACAGTACGCGTTCGTGTGGGACTCAAAGCGAGTTCGCATGATTCCCGATTCGAATTACACGATTCGTGACGACGCGGACCGGATGGTGCGTGAACCTTATGTGGCAAGTTTCGAGACACGAACCCCGTCGGCTCAAGGTAGGGCATCGTTTCGATTCACCATCATCAATGCTCATATTGATCCCGACGAAGTCAACTCCGCGGCGGCGGTGAATGAACTCAGCGTCTTGGACGACGTGTTCGTTCGAGTTCGCGAATTTGAATACACGTCGCGGGGCGAGGATGATTTTATCCTCCTGGGCAACCTCAACGTCGACGCAAGAAACCTCGGCGAACTGGGACAGATTCCCGGCATGATTTCCATCGCGGGCAATCAGCCAACCAGCACCGATGGCAAGAAAACGGTTGACCACATTCTGATTGACCGCAGCGCCACCTCGGAATTCAGTACTCGCTATGGCGTCGTCGATTATCAAAAAGAATTCGGTCTAACGCCCGAGCAGGCAATGATGATTAGCGATCACCGCCCGGTTTGGGCGGAATTCAGCGTGAATGAAATTTCCGCGTTTGAGAACGTGGCACAGCAACCTCCCGCGATTCGCTGATCCTTGGACATGAATATAAAATCGAAGAGGTCGCGTTTTGAAACGCATCTCGTCCCATCACGATGAAGCGTCATGAGCCCGTTGTTCATGTGTTGCGAAGATGAATCGACGCGGGTTTCCTAGCACCCATCGACGCCATCAGTAACTCGTGCTCGGTCCAGTCGCTCGACGGCCTTACGTCGACGATTTCTCCGCGAGCCATCACGGCGATGCGATCGCAAAGCTCAATCAGTTCACGAAAGTAGCTGCTCACAAAAACCACCGCGCGTCCCTCCGCTGCGGCCTTCCCGATCAAGCGATAGATCTCGGCTTTGGTACCGACATCGACACCGCGAGTTGGTTCATCCAGCAAAAGGCAGTCCGCGTCTTGATGCCATGCACGAGCAATCGCTACCTTCTGCTGATTGCCGCCCGATAGGGACGCGACGGATTGATCAACGCTCGTTGCTTTCACACGCAGCAATTTCATTAACCGATCGACAGCATCGGTTTGCTTTCGCTTTTGCAACCAACCCCAGCGACTGTAAGGCGACATTCGGCTCAGTGTGGCGTTGTCTCGAATCGACATGATCTGCGCGAGCCCTTCGTGCTTGCGATCTTCGCTGACCATTGCCAGACCCGATCGCAGGCGGCTTGCGACCGAACCGCGGAGAGCTTGGCCTCGCAATTCGGTCGTGCCACTTTGACTTCCGTCCAATCCCGTCACGACTCGCAAAGTCTCCGTTCGCCCCGCGCCAATCAGTCCCGCGATCCCAAGAATCTCTCCGTGTCGAACCGATAAAGAAATCTTCCGCGGCATCACGGTTCCCGAGACGTCTTGCAATCTCAAACAGACGTCCGTCGGAGTGTGTTCAATTTTCGGAAACAGTTCATCGACCGATCGGCCCACCATCAATTTCACAATCGCCGACTCCGACGTTCCCTGCAGCGAACCTTGTCCGGCAACCTGCCCATCTCGAAGCACGAGATACGAATCACAAAGCTGGCGAACCTCCTCAAGGAAGTGGCTGATGTAAATGATTGATAAACCCAGTGCAGCCAACCGCCGCGCGGTTTGAAATAGTCGCTGAACATCTTCTCTTGCCAACGAACTTGTCGGTTCATCGAGCACGAGCACCTTGGCGTCGCTGATCAAAGCCCTTGCGATTTCGACCACTTGTCGCTGGCCCATCGACAAGTCTCGAACGGCTTGAGCCGGGTTCAAATCCGTATGACCAAGCCGCTCTAAAAGTTCGATGACTTTTTGGCGACCACGTTTTCGGTCGAGCGTGCCTAAACGTCCGGGATACTCCTGGCCAAGCAGGATGTTGTCTTCGACCGACATGTCCAGGCAAACGCTCAGCTCTTGATAGACGATCCGAAAGCCCGCTTGTTTGACAAGGTCAGGGCGTCCCGCAGGGAGCTCGTTTTCTTGAATGAAAACCTGGCCAGTATCAGGTCGCTCGGCACCGCTGAGGATTTTGACAAACGTACTTTTGCCCGCACCATTTTCGCCCAACAGCGCCAGCACCTGGCCCGGCTTCAGTGCCAAACTTGCATCGCGCAGAACCCAGTTCTGGTTGTACCTTTTTCCAACTCCGCGGGCTTCGAGTGAAAACCGGGAGGACGCGATTTGAATGGGAGGCACCGGAATGGCTTTAAACTTTTTCGGGGGCGAGCAATTTGCGAATCTCTTCGGTGTCGATGTTTTCCTGAGTCGCGACACTGACGCCGGTATCCACGAATTCGTCGACCGGCTCGCCGCGAATTTTCTTCACGACGGCTTCGATCGAAAGGTAACCCATGCGAACGGGGTCCTGCAAAATGATCGCCGATAGTTTGCCTTCGCGAAGTGCCTGAGCCATCGCGTCGCTTGCATCGAAACCGATGAACTTCACTTTGCCCGCAAGCTTTCGATCTTCCAGTGCTCGGAGAACCCCTTCCGCGTTCGGTTCGCAGACCGCAAAGATTCCATCGACTTCATTCGCGTAACGATTCAGCATCTGCTGCGCTTTATCCATCGCGGACTCCGTCGTCGTGCCCGCGTACTGGTCGGAACTGATGATCTTGATGTCGGGGAAAGCGGCGAGAGCTTCCAAGAAACCTTCTTCTCGTTGGAAAGTGCTGTCGCTGCCTTTGTTGTATCGCAGCAGGATCACATTGCCTTTGCCACCGAGTTCCTTCGCCATCGTTTCTCCCGCCAGTTGGCCGCCACGGAAATTGTCGGTGGCGACAAAACTTACAAAGTCCCCTTTGTCTGCGTTGAGGCCGCTGTCAAACACGACGACGGGAATGCCGCCACGTCCCGCTTCGCGAACAGGTCGAACGAGCGCATCGGCGTCGAGCGGGGCGAGGCAAATGCCGTCAACCTGCTTGTTGATGAAGCCTTGCAGGACGCTGATCTGTTGATCGCGGTCGCTCTCTTTCTGCGGACCTCGCCACTGAACTTCGGCCCCCAGTTCATTGGCCGCTTGGATCGCGCCGAAATGAACGGACTTCCAAAAAATATGCGTGGTCCCCTTGGGAATCATCGCGATCTGAAGCGGCTTGGATAACAAATCCTTAGCGCCGTTTGAAGCGGCTTTTTCAGCCGGAGGTTGGCAACCACAGAAAACCAATGTCAAGCAAAGTAACGCGTATCGCAAGGCAATCGCTCCGAGGATCAAGGATGATCGAAAAGAGAGAGGACAAAAGTAGCTTATCACAACGCAATGTGAAGCGTGCAACTTCACGACGCAGGTAACCTTGCGTTCCTGCGTTTCGTCAAACATCACGGTGGAGCGTGGTGGGTTGGGACGAAAGTCTCGCTCGGCGATGACCGTCGCTCTCAGCCCCCATGCACGAGCGTCTTGAAGGCGTCGCGAAGCCGCAGCGTCACCGGGCCTGGCTTGCCTGTGCCGATGACTCGATCATCTAGCTTTGTGACGGGGATGACTTCCGCGGCACTGCCGGTTAGGAAGCATTCATCGGCGATGAAGATGTCATGGCGCAGCAGCGTGCATTCACGGGCGGGAATCGATTCGGCGGCCGCAAGATCAAGCACGGCATTGCGAGTGATCCCTTCCAGGATTCCGGCGTCGATGGGAGGCGTCATCAGGATTCCGTCGCGGACGATAAAAATATTGTCGCCAGTGCACTCGGCAACCTCGCCTTTATGATTCAGCATCAACGCTTCACCACAGCCGGCTCGCAAACCTTCCATCTTGGCCAAAATGTTGTTGAGATAATTGAGCGACTTGATCCGGGGGCTCAAAGCGGCGGGGTGGTTGCGCATTGTCGCTGCGGTGACGATTTCCATCCCATCCAGGTAGAACTGCTCGGGATACAGAGTGATGCGGTCAGCGATAATGATGATTTGGGGATTGGAACATCGATTGGGGTCCAGACCCAAAGTGCCGCTACCCCGGGTCACGACCAGACGAACATAGCCGTCCCGCATGTTGTTGGCGGCCAGCGTCTTGTCGACATCGGCGGCAATCACCTCGGCCTCAACAGGAATCGCCAAGCCGATCGAAAGTGCGGATTGGTAAAGTCGCTTGAGATGCTCTGCCAAACGGAAAACTTTTCCGCTGTAACATCGCATGCCTTCGAACACGCCATCACCATAAAGCAGGCCGTGATCAAAGACGCTGATGACCGCGTCCGCTTGGTCAACCAATTTGCCGTTTATCGAAATCTTCAGTGACATAGCTCAAAGGTGCCAGGAGTGAGGAGCCGCAACAAAGCCTGAACTTCGTGTCGATTGTCCGACCAAGTGGGCGATTGTAGGACACAGAGTCGTTGTCGGCGAGTCTGGTTCATCTTGCCCGGTCTGATACGGAACCATTCTCGTGGTCCACCATATCGGAGTGTAGTTAGCCATCCGCTCATGGCTGCTTGCTCGCGTTGCAAGCCTGTCACCCATGAAACGCACAAAATGCTAGCTAACTGTCGAGCTCGTTCTTTCCCGGTGCGAGACGCCCAATGCGGATTATTAAGAAAAAACTTCTTGTTTTACCCATTCGGTATGGTCGATCGGCGCACATTGCGTGCTATCTTTCGATACTCGCATTGATTAACGGCGAGTGAGTGCTAACTTTCCTGTAAGTGTGCCAACGGAGGAGCAGGATGTCCCACCGTCAAACCCCTCAGCAACCCAGCTACCTTTGCCTCCCAGGGATAAGGGGATTTGGTAACCGGTTTGCATCTTGTATGCGGATTTCCACCATGACCGGTTTTCAATGCCTTGCCACCGTTGTTTTTTCGCTTGCCATGGCGCCGTTGACTTCGTACGCGGGCTGGGGGGATGCCGCGTTCCCGATCAAGACGCATGAGTTTGGCTCGGTCGCGGTAGCGTCCAAAACCGAGTTCCGATTTCCCGTCACGAATACGACGAATGACACGATCCACATCCAAACGGTTCGCGCGTCTTGCGGTTGCACCACGCCGATCGTTGAAACGCCTTACATCGCACCGGGCCAAACCGGTTTCGTTGTCGCTCGCTTCAACACCGATACTTTCCGTGGAAAAAAGGGAGCGACATTGACGGTCGTGATTGATCAACCTTCTTACACCGAAGTTCGGCTTCGCGTCGACGGTTACATCCGCCAAGATATGGTCTTCAGTCCGGGAGCGATTGAGTTTGGCAAGTTGAATCACGGTGAGTCTCATGAACAAAGTGCCAAGATCATGTATGCCGGTCGCGACGATTGGTCTGTCGTGGATGTGCTGAGCAACAATCCATGGATGACGGTGAAGGTAAAGCTGAATGATCGCGGTCCCCAGCGAGCAACGTATGAAGTGTTCGTCACCCTTGATCCGACGGCTCCCGCAGGCTTCTTCCAAGATGAAATCATCGTTGTCACCAACGATCGCGCGATGCCAAGAGTTCCATTGCGGGTCAGCGGAGATTTGCAGAGTTCACTAACGGTGTCGCCCCAGTCGATCTCAATCGGCTCAGTCAAGCCAGGCGAATCGGTCCAGCGTCAATTGTTTGTTCGTGGACGGGAACCGTTCATCATCGACTCGATTGAGGCAAAAGGATTTGAAGTGACCTTCACCCCCGCGACTGAAGCGAAGGCCGTTCATATGTTCATGGCAACCTTCACTGCGAATGGCGACCTTACGGGCGAACATTCCAGTAGCGTCGTCGTCAAAACCTCGGGTTTGTCTCCGATGAGTGCCACGGCATTTGTGACCGCTATTGTGCGGGACAAGTAAAGCGACCCAACCAGCAGCCAATCTAATAATACGGAAGCTCAGCGTCAAAACGCTGGGCTTCTTTTTTTGACGATGATGCGATGAAGACAGTGAATGACGAATGATGCGGATGTTGGGGTTGCGATCGAGGGTTGCAATTTTCATGCGGGGGGCGAGAGATTTCGCAGCGAGATTCCATTTGATAGCCAGACAGTGGTTGCGGTGGGACGATTCAATTTTGGGGCGTGAAGACTTTCAACAAACGTCAGCACACCACTCCGAATCGAAAGAGTTCGAAGTTCGGTAGGTGGAGCGAGTTCCGTTTGGCGTCAGCAATGGTCTACGCGTAAATTTAAAAAAACATATCGCGGGTAAGCGGAGTGCTTTGGGGCAACTGAACGATGGTTTCGGTTTGCTTAACGCCGCCATGCGACAAAAGGAGTTGAGTCGTGCGAGTTAATCTCTTTCATCGTCTCGCGACGCTAGTTGGGATCGGCGTAGCGTCCATTGGTTATGCAGATTTCGGAAAAAATGCCACGGGGACTTATGTTCCTCCAAGCAAGTGGAGCAGCTTTAACGCACCCGGCTCCACCCCAGGAACCGCTGCTCAAACAGCGACACCGCGGAATGCTTACTCCGAAGGTTTGACGGCGGTTAAACCACTTGCACCGCAACCACGGTACGCACAATCAACACCAATCGATAGCTTCGGCGCACAGCCACTGTTCCCCGAGGCCGCGGGAGTCCTTCCCGCCAGCGGTTTTGCGTCTGGTGGGGTTCAACGCTCCAACGCCACACCACAGCCGATCGGCGGCTCCATCGAGCGCAAGTCCACCGGCCACGTGCCAGTGTATTCACCGTTTGAGGACGGATTCAGTAATGCGGTTCCTGCGCCAAGCCACGCACATCCTCAAGCTCAATATCACCCCCAGCCCCAGACCCAGCCGTACCCTGCGGAGATGCAATCGCCTTACATGGAAGCGATGTCAGCGCCATGGTCCGATTGCGGCCCAGGACCTAGCTGTGTCGCCTATGCTCCGGCACGTCTTCCCCTGAGCCCATGGTTCGGTGGGGCGAACGTATTACTATGGACGATGGAAGACAACGGCTACCAAAGATTTTTGGTCGACGATGCAGACATGAGAATTACCCGAGCAACGAATGCTGACATTGCTCCCGACTTCAGTGCTGGATACGAAGTTTTCGCTGGGCGATACTTAGGTTCCGGAAAATATGGCCTGTCCGTGGGATACTTTAACTTTAATCCCGGCAACCAGGACTTCTCAAGTGCGCCTGCCATAGGGGGCAACTATCGTGCGGCAATGCCTCAGTACAACAACATTCACATCGATCATGACGATGACGCGGGGACCGCTGATAGAACTGTCTATGAACTGTTCGATGCCGCAGATTCCTTTCGGATCCAACGGAACGTTGGCTTTCAGGGCTTAGAGGCGAACCTTTCATGCTTTGGTATTATGGGTGCAAGTAGGTTAGCACCGCTTTGCGGCTACGGTCACGGATACGGTCCGATTTCTCGCATGAAGCAGTGCCTAGGAATGGGTCAATACGGAACGACGGGTGCTGGTGGAGGTCTGGCAAGCCCCTGCGGCGGCTGTGCTCAGGTAGTGATGTCTCATGGTGTGCGTTGGTTTCAGTTCAACGATGACTTCCTGTTCTCGTCGTTCGACGCAGATTACGCGGCAACGCCGGGTGCTCCCGTCAACCTGATGCACGACATCGACGTCGAAAACAACCTTTACGGCTATCAGTTCGGCGGACGCCTTACCTACTGCCTCACTCCTCGGCTGGTTGCGAACATCGGAGCCAAGGGTGGTCTGTATGGCAATGACGTGTCGGTTCAGCAGCGAATTGGCAACGGAACGGACTTTGCCGAACCGACGACAATGCCTGGCCGGTCGATCAACATCAGCGCGAGCGACGTTGTTCTCTCCGGGCTGAGTGAATTGGATCTTGGGCTTGGATATCGCTTTAATAATTGCTGGACGCTCAACGGTGGTTACCGCGTCCTTTACGCGACCGGTGTCGCAACCTCGCTCGGCGCCATTTCCAACGACTACTTGTCGACGGGGCCGGCTTCAAGAGTCTATGCGGACGACAGCGTGCTGCTACACGGCGCGTATGTCGGTGCGAGCATGAACTGGTAAACATTGACCGCGACGCTTGCAGTCTGGTCAAGACAAAGCACCTCGTCGGCGCTCAGGCGTCGATGAGGTGCTTTTTTATTTGTTTCCGCTCAGGCCAAATGGTAACCAGAGGCTGCGGCATTGACTTCGTCTAAGACCTCACCGTCAAGCTTTCGACTTTGCGCCGTCTCCACGATCTGGTCCGGCCGTTTTGCGCCGACTAAGACCGCCGTCACGCCAGGTTGAGATAACACCCAACCGATCGCTAACTTGGCGACCGTTGTGTCGTGTTTATTTGCGATGCTGGCCAAGCGATCGACAACATCGTGAGCTCGCCTTCTCGCCTCGCCTTGAAAGATCTCATACTTCGGTCGGCTGTCGCCGTCACCGAACACGTGGTCCCGATCAATCTTGCCAGCCAAAAGCCCCTTCATCAACCCCCAGTAAGCGTGTGCCTCCGCACCGAAGCTTGACGCCGTCTTGATCACGGTGTCCAAAGATTCCTGCTGCAATAAATTGAGCGGACACTGAATCGCACTGCACAGAGCAACATCGGAAAAGCGAATCAATTCATGACGCGTGGAGTTGCAGATTCCGACTCGTCTTGCCAACCCACGACGACGCAATCGTTCCATCGCCGTTGCAGAATATTCAACGTCGACATCCGGATCAACCGAATGCAACATCAGCAGATCAAATCGCTCAATGCCGATTCTGGCGAGTGAAGTTTCCGCATCCGCGATCAATTGCTCTGGCGATGCGTTGACGACGCGGCGGTGATCGCTGGTCCAGCGTTGCCCAACTTTGCCAATCACGGCAAGCGGTCGATTTCTGTTATTGTCACGCCGAAGTACTTCGCCGAGAATTCGATCGCTTTCGCCATCATATCCGTAACTGAACGCGGTATCGAACATCTCAATCCCGGCGTCGATGGCCGTCTGGATCGTGGCGAGACTTTGCTCACGTGTCACCCCGGTCGACGTGATGCCCGCGATCGGCCAGAGTCCCAGGATGATCGGATTCATGAGGCAACTTCAGGAAGGATGGAACTCAGGTGGCCGATGGGGCTCAGGGCCATGCCAGTATTTTTCAAATGGATTCCGGTGCCACGGGTTTAACCAATTATATCCTGAAACCGTGTTCGATGGCGCGAGCGACGCCGGACGGTTGTCCCTCGCCGGTTAACGCGACCAGCATCGCATGACGGCACTGCTCGTCCTGCGAGATGATCTGCGCAACGTCATCATCGATGATCCCCTTAAGACCGCACTTCGCGTTTAAGCGTCAACGGTAAATTTCCCCTTTCCATGAAAGGTTCTTCTTGGATTTTAGTGGCAAGGGTGAGGTTCGATTTCGGTCTTTCGACCTCGGAACAGGGCGGTGGATTTTTGCAGGCATCCGCTCCTGCGTCCAATGATTTGGCAGCAGACGTT
>Ga0105050_10005469_pt1 | contig 16260 bp, 14 predicted proteins | sample FRY01_FD_78088 | JGI IMG/M metagenome (GOLD analysis project Ga0105050, IMG submission 78088) | Freshwater microbial communities from Lake Fryxell liftoff mats and glacier meltwater in Antarctica - FRY-01 | ecosystem: Environmental > Aquatic > Freshwater > Ice > Glacier meltwater ... | reverse complement strand
CTCACTGGGTCGTCCCGACCCTGTATTCTGTCTTAATTATACTACAAGATTATTCACAAAAAACCTTCATCGGCATTCATCCCCTACCACAAGGGTAGGGGTTTTCTGCCTCAACAATATAAAATTACCTTCGTTTTGTCTAACTTTGTCTTTCCATTCTTTAAATTTCCTTTTACCGTCTACTTCGCCGTATCTCTCTATACAGCTTGTTAGCCCCATACCTCGATCTATACCCTGTTTTTTTTTCTTGAAACTTTTTTTACCACTCTCAATTCCGTATTTCAATATATATTTTTCTTCACAAAAACTTCTCGAAAATTTATAATAATACTCAATTGCATCAGATTCTCCATATTTTTCACAAAATTCTTTCCACTTACTTGGATATAAAAAACATTAATATTTCTATCTTTTTTAATAACAACAGCTCCTATAGTTCAATTATTTATATAATTTAAGAGATGTTGTTGCTCCTTTATAATTTTTACAATTTTTTCATTTATTTTTATATCTTTTGCTTCTTTCCACTCTGCTGTATTATCGTCTATCAAAACTAGAAACTTATGAGATTGAGATGTCTTAATATTATATCCGGTATCAAATGTAAACTCATAACCAGACGAATTACCCTTCCAGTATAATTTATTAATTTTGTTTTTATTGCCATAAACATCGTAGACACAAATATCTTCTTCACAATCAAACCATAAATCATGCTTATCTCTTAAATCGTCTATATTAACACCGTTAAAATCAAATAAATCTTTCAAGGACACACACCCTCTATCTGTCTCAATAACGACGTTTTCATCTAAACAGCCAGCCGGTGCGGTCGTCAATAAAGAGATATTACGACGACCATATTTTCTCATTTCTTTTAACAAAGACTTTCCACTTAAAACTTGTTTACTTGGAGTTAGTTCCAGTACTTCATCCTCAAATCTATTAAGAAACGGACAGTCTTTTTCCTGCTCTGTATTCCATACTGGAAATGGTCCTATCTCTTTCGCCATATTAACAGAAGCTCTATAAGCACCGAACTTCAAAGTTTTATAAATCTTTTCGGTAATCTCGATACTTTCCTTACTGCCGTATTTAACTCCAATAGCAGCTAGTGTATCTCCAAGTCCCGTGATACCAGTTCCGGTTCTTCTTCCATCAATACATTTCTTTCTAATTCCTTCCCATGTTTCTATTTCCACTCGTCGAATATCTTCAGGTTCGGGATCATTAGCAATTTTCGTAATAATGGAATCAATTTTCTCTAATTCCAAGTCAACCAAATCATCCATTAGTCTTTGAGCGACCTGTACATCATAATAGAATTCGTAAAAATCAAATTCTGCATCATTGGTAAATGGATGCTCTACATAAGAAAATAAATTCAACAAAAGCAAACGACAAGAATCTAATGTGCATAACGGGAGTTCTGCACAGGGGTTTGTTGAAATAGTTTTAAATCCTTGTTTTACATAACAATCAGCAGGAGACTCTCTGATAATATTATCCCAAAACAACAATCCTGGTTCCGCAGAGTTAGACACTATTAAGCCATTCAGTAACATGAATGTATGATTATTATCAACAGTTATATCGTACACAAATTGATCCGTAGTTTCATATTCATCGTTAGATATAACTGTTTCAAAGTTAATATCAGATTCCATATAAGAATGAATTTTTGAATCATTGTATAGTTGCTTATATTTATTAACAGTACTCGATGAAACATATTGTCTACGATTTTTGCGAAATACGCGATCAAATAAATCGCTATTTGCTTCATAGGGAATCCCTATAGTCTCTATCGTAGAACTACTGCACGTTTTAATTTTATCTATCTTTAACGATTCGCAATGGATTAACAACTCACAAAACACATCTACCGATTGAGCAAGAATTCTTAAAGAATACTGATCTTTTGTGTTGCACAGTTTATTATTAATAATTTTATGTCCAGCATTTCTTTTCTTTTTAATTGAAGTTAAAACACCATATTCTCTCAAGAGAGCCTGTAGCTTATTCAATAAACGAAAATTTGATTGACCAATACAAATCGATCCTTTCTCGCCGGGAGTTGTTGCATCTCCACAAACAAATCCAGTAATAAATGATCCACATATTTCTTTGGAAAGATCGAAAATAAAATCTGGTATATCTTTAAAGGAATCTTTTACACTCTTAAACCCTAAAGCGATAAAAAGCTTTGACAAAAACGAGCTGTTGATATACACGCAAGTATACAAACCATGTACCTCTTTATAATGGTTGCACTTAAATTGTTTACATACATTATCAAAAAACGCTTGATATTGAGCATACTCATTAGTGTGAATATGTAATTTTAATCCGTTTCTGTGTATCGATCCCTCTGCCATCCACAACCCCATAAGAAAAGCGAGATCAATAGTGATTGCAAAATTCATATCTAGATGTAAATCAGGCTGACGGGCAGGACTCAATTTTAACCCTTTAAATGAAATTTTGATTTCACTACAACGCTGTATTTTTAATAAATCACGAACCGTCAAATATCCCTGAATTTTGCAATTCAATGCTCTACTAGTTTTGTTTGAGTCGTAATAACCAAGCAAATCGTCTACCAAAGGATTAGATAACAACTCTTCAACTTCATCTCCCACGCAATAATTGCCACTGGATTCGAAATAAGAAAGATAATTAACTAGATTAATCTTATCATTTTTTACCTTAGACATATACCCATTGTGTTTGGCACAAGATATCTTATCGCCCTTTTTAATATACTTTGACTCCACATGTTCAATATCACCTCGTTCAGACATGCGATATACAATATGGTCTTCTGTTAACACGACCGATTTACCATGACGCAACTTAACGCTTCGCATTGTTTTTGTTAATGGATACTCTTGTGCATCAATAATAGGTTGCCATTCGATCTTGTTAGAAGTAAGATTAAGAGATGGCGTTAAAACGGTTTTATCTGTATCATTCCGTATAAGATGAAAAACATCAAACATATCCATAACCCTTCTTTCACCCTCAACCGCAACCATAATTTCAGTGCTACCAAGCAAACAGGCATGGGCGCTTTCAATTATTTTCATCCACAGTTCTTTAGCGTCCACCATACGAGATACTGTTGGTTCTTTTCCGTTTTCTCTTGCATCAACCGGCCAACATTGCTCATATTTTCCCCCTGCTTGAACGGCTTTCAAAAACTCATCGGAAAGTCGAATAGATATATTAGCTCCAGTAACCTTGCTCATATCGTTTTTAATTTGAGCAAATTCGAGAACTTCCGGATGATGTACTGAAATAGTAATCATAAGAGCTCCTCGACGCCCTCCTTGACCAACTTCACGAATTGAATTTGAAAATCGCTCCATAAAAGGAATAATACCAGTACTAGTTCGTGCCGCATTCTTCGTAATAGCCCCATTAGGTCTTAAATGAGATATGTCAAGACCTACACCACCACGTCTTTTTGATATCTGCGAAAGCTGCTCATCTGTACGATGGATTCCTCCGTAGGAATCGATTGGTGAGTGAATTACAAAACAGTTACTCAAAGAAATAGTTTGCTGCTCATTACCGATACCGTACATCGGTGATCCTTGTGGAATAATCTTAGAAAAATTATTCAAATAATCAAAAATTTCACCTTCAGTAAGCGGATCATCAAATTTATCTTTTTCAATTCTGGCAAACTCTCTAGCTATCCGCAAATGCATATCAGCAGGGGTTTGCTCTAAAAGATTTTGAGAGTTATCTCGTAAAGCGTATTTATCTAGAAAAACTTTTGCGGCTAACTCGTCTCCATTGAAGTAGTCGATACATTTTGCAAAAGATTCGTTATATCCATAAGTGGGGCCACACTTTTTAGATTCAGTTTTTTTTGATGTCGCTGTCACGGTCTTATCCATATGTGATGTCAAAAGCATAATTCACTCCAAAGGTAAAAAATCAGAAGGCTTCAATCCTTATAAAAAAAAGCAACATTCAATTCCTCTCCCTTATTTTTCTTTTTTCTATCATTCGTTATAAATCCTTAAAATTCAGTAACATATTGATTGATAAAGGATTTTTTTGCTATTTTCTGTATGCGAGGAAAGCGCATAAAAAAAAGCGGCATACCCTATTGCATTAAATAGAGTATGCCGCTAATTCTAACAACTATATCTTCACATATTAACTAGTTGTCATAAATTTTCTGATCTTTCCCTCAAAGAAAGGACAGCTTCGCTGTCACCTAAAAACTTCATCCAGCTTTCAGGAATACGACTCAAATGCCTAGTATAAAGAGGATGCCATACTGGTCTAACTGGTTTCTTGCGAAGCGTTAACCCTGCCTCAGTCGGCGTACGATTTCCTTTTTCTCGATTAATCCCTTTGTCTGAGAGAACAAGATTTGTCCAGCTAGTAGACCCTCCCCTTGATTTAGGAATCACATGATCCATGTCTGCTTCAAATGGACGCAACCGACGCCCGGTATACTGGCATGAAAACCCATCCCTAATCATTAAATTCCACTTATTAAGCTTCACTTTACGATTAGGAATTTTGTTATAATCAATTAGCTGAATAACTTCAGGTGCTCTAATTACATTATCACGAGTAGCTCGAATACCTTGATAGCCACCCAAACCATCCAAATAGCTCAGGTCAACCCAAGTATCCCAGTCGTAGCGTTCCATACTATCTGAAATAGCATCAATAATTAATGCTCCTTCTCCGTAGCAACGCCCCACAGAATCCTTTACAGTCTCAACGTATATTGGATACCACGTTTTATTTACAACCAAAGTTGGACGATTTAAAATGCTCATTTTACACAATTTTCTCAGTCTCAAAAAAATCCTGCATAGTATTCACTACTACCAAATCATCATCTACAATACGAATTTCAATCAAATGGTCAAAGGATCGCAACACAGAAAACATTCTATCTATAATTGGTTTTTTGTCAAACGGAGATGTACGAGTTCCCATATACGGGATAGCAACAGACGGCACTTTATTGTCAACTAGATGCCGCATCACCAATGGTAATACTTTGTTAATAACATCTACCCCGTAAGTCTCCCCAGGATATTTAGTCACAATAGCATGATATATTTTATCTATTCCTCTACGATATAAACGGCCAGCTGTAGTTACAATAAAATCTCCAGGAACAACATCTTTTTTTCTATTTTCTATTTGAGATTTGAAATCTTTACGAACAGACGGACCAGCATAATCGCAAAGAATTGAAATGATATCTTTTGTCATAACTCCAACACTATTCATTGGTACTATAACAGCTTTTGCTTTTGGTTTGGAAATATCCCCAAAATATGCTTCCATACACTACCTCACACTTAAAACGCTCATCATCTCTGAAAATGTATCTCCGTCCCCATCGATCTTTTTCTTCAATTTAACCAAAATAACCTTATGCATTTGACTAACTCTTGATTCGGATAATTTAACTCGTAATGATATTTCTTCCATCGTTAAATTTTTGTAGTAATAGTAATAAACAATACGTTTTTCAACCTCAGAGAAGCCATCTCCCATAAGTCTCCCAAAAAATTCTCCTCTAAAAATCCTACGATCAAAATTATCTGTATTGTTATCAATCAAACTGATATTACAATCTTTTTTAGACTCATCGTCTTCGTCTAAATCGTGTGAGTTTTCTATACTAGATAATCCAATGGGCAGAAACTTTTTTCTGTTTACTATAAACCCTTCCGCATCCATGTTTAAATGTTTGATTATATCTAAATCTGTTACAGAATGTCCTAGCTCAGACTCAAGAGATGTTTTCGCATTTTCAATACGAGATTTATTTATACGAACACTACGAGGTACCCAATCTTCTCGTCGTAATCCATCAAACATAGCTCCTCTTATCCTCTGACTAGCAAAGGTTTCAAACTTATACCCGAGCAAAGGATCGAAAGATTCTATAGCACCATATAGCCCGTCTACCCCAAATGACGACAATTCTTCAGGCTGTACTTTCCAATTCAATTTCTCCGCCAGCTTATAGGCTATCTTTTGTGCAAACGGAAAATAATATTCTATCAATTGAATCTTAATCTCCTGTCGTTTTTCTTTTTTACTTTTACCTAATTGGGTCCATAGTTTTTTGGGATCAATTTTAGAACTTATATTATTACATGTCATACCTTTCTCCAGAAGAAAACAACAAGACATTATACACAGTACTTTCTATCGTGTCAAATATACCAAATCTCTAAGAAACTGCTTCAGTTGGGTACTCATTATATGAGGGATAAAATTCGTAATTATTTTCCTCGATAAGCCTTGGGTCTTTTAATTCTTCACCTACAATTTTGTTCGTATCATTCTCTCTATTAATAATTGGCTCCCAAGCTTCTTTCATTTTAATCCTCTCTTTCCTTACTAAATTTTCAGTAGAAACGCTTTGATGCTGGAATGCCAAACCAGGATATGCTCTATGACCGAAAATGCGACGACGCTGTTCTTTTGTCATCAAATCTTTACTGGCTTCAACGGTAGAAATAACCTCCTTAAGAGCTTTCCGTCTATTCCAAGCAGTATAAATCAATATAGAAGTAACAATGACAGCAAGACCAATTCCAACATATGCAATATACGTCATATACTCATTTACTGTAACTGCTGCAATAATAGTAACAATACAAGCCACTCCTACACCGACGCCCCAAAAATTACCAAACATAACCAATGCACCGCTTACTCCGATACCAATAACGCATGCTATAACAAGATAAGATAGCATCTGCGACATTCGTTTACGATTCTTAATTTCTTCTTCCACTAATTTCTTCTCAATCTTTTTAAATTCGGCAACTGCTTTTTCTCGATCCTTTAGCGCAGACCTATATTCATTCTGTATTCTAGATGCAGTCACCTTAAGAATATCTAGTTGTTCAACGGCTTTTTTGAGTTCTAGATTAGCCGCAGCAATATCTTTAACATTAGTATCAATTTTAACTACGCCATCATCAATCTTTAACAGATGTGGTTTAACCAATTCTTGACTGTCTTTAGGAATAACTCTTTCTACACCAGAAACCCCAATTCTAACATCTTCTACACCAAACATAATCCCCTTAATCCCCTCATCTATATTTTTCGTAGACCCCTCAACAACATCATGAGTAGATGTCATATCCTCAGTGAAACCTTTGTTGATTTCTTCCATGTCATCAAAGGTTGCTCTTTTCTGGCTACAGCTAAGAATAAAAACAAAAGCAATCAATCCATATAAAAATCGTTTAGTTTGAGATGGTTTATACATAACTTCATCTACGTCTTTCGAAAGACTATTCCTCCACCCTAGAGACAGGAGGATCGATTGAATTAAGCACCTGCATAATCAACCAAGTTAGACCTAAACATACGAAACCAGTCAATGGCCAAAGCCAATAAAGTACCCCAAAAAAGGAATACGACAACACAAGTAAAAAGAGATCACATAGAAATGGCATCCAAAAAGAAGTACAAACAGTACATTTTAAAACTCGATGCATTTTTTTATGCACGAATCTCTGTAGCCATCGTCTTAGTCGAATATTTAATGGTCTAATCGGCCAGCTAAATCTCTTTTCAACCAAAGCAACAGCCGATCCGAAACCCGACAGAACGGATATTAAGAAAAAAACAAACCACAGCAAAACCAATGAAGAGCTAACCATTATATACCTTCTGTTATTATATTATCGATCATCAACCCGATATTAAACAATAAGTACCATGCAATCACCAACAGTTATCATTCCTGTATTTGACACTTTAACGGAATTAGACCTTAGAGTACTATCGTATAATTGTCAACATCTTAAAAAGTGTAAAATTGAACATATTATTATTGCTCAACAAAACAGCAACAATGCAGCAGGAATAAAAATAGACGGTTTACTTATTTCTCATACAATAGGCCGTCATATATCTAAAAAAATCGATATCCAACATCTTGTCCAAATAACATGTGACAAAATAGAAACATCTCATATACTTATAGTTCCACTCGATCTATTAATTGCAGACAATAAATACCAATGGATAGATAGTGATATCATCCAACCGTATTGTTACTTAAATAACTTAGATCAAAAACAAACACTAGAAATATTAAATAACAAAACCATTACCGGAGATATTAAAAGAACAGACGGCTTTGGGTTATCTACAATTATTCGAACAGTAACAGCTCCGCAGTCATTTGAAAAATTCATGCTTGGAACAGGACAGGAAATGAAAGAGATGTGCTATCGATTAGCTAACCAGCATCAATGTCTTGTTTTCGGTGGTCATGGTCAACGGTTATATTCCGATCATCAACAAAAAATTGAAAAACTAACTGATAAGAAAACCGGAGAAATAATCGCCGATTTCTATAAACATCGTCCGAGATTAAAATCACTAAATCAATCTCCAAAAAGACAGACAACACAGAAAGTTTCCAGACAAAAACTCATACCAATGATAAATGCGAATTCAGATCAATCGCTTGATGCTGAGCTAGAGTTTATTTGCAAACATCGAAAATCACTTGGAAAATTTATTGTCGTATTGCAGGAAAATCCAACAGTAATAGAAAAGGTATTAAAAGAGACAGGGATGCAAATCATCCCTACTATCACAACTCATCGACTAGAAAAACACTATTTCCCAACGAAGGATATCCGAAGTAAAAAAGCACCCTATATCAAGTGGCTTATCCAAAACGCAAACAAGCTACCATATATCATAGCAGGTAACGCAGGGTCAGAAATCGATGACAATACCCTACACTGGCAAACAATGAGAAAAATTCTACCTGAAATACAAAACAAAATGATATTTGCAATATTCGATGATTGCATTGAAGCAGAAGCCAGAAGATACGCAAAAGGAGATAAAAGAACACCAATTCGTAACCTATCTATACGAACAAGACATCCTGTCATATCGTTTTGCGGTCATTGGGTTGCTTATCAGGACGCATTTGAAATGTACGAAAATGAGCAAATACCTCGCATCGAACTTATGTTTGAAAATATCGGATACGGACACACGGTTCCAAGACAGAATATCATCAATCCATCAAAAGAAAGAACTTATCCATTCGACTATTTTCGTAATTATCTTAAATCAGGAGTCCGTATCTGGTCTGGTGTTGGACACGAAAGTGGAGCTAGACGCAATAATCTATCTATATTAATCGAAGCAGGCTACGAAGCTTGTCTGTTTTTTGTGCCTGACAAAAAGGAAAAATACCGATCTGCTGAACAAAGTTATTTCTGCGATATTAGGTAGGATATATTATGGGATGCAGAACATGCGGTAGAGGACGAGCAAAACAATCTGACAGTAGAGCTTCACTAGATCAAGATTCTACACCAAAAAAGATCAAACACTCCACTGGTATTAGCGTGAACGATAGATCACTCGTTCCAAATCTTGAAGTATCAGAAGAATCAGCCAGACACAGACGCAAAAAATGTCAATTCTGTCCACAATCCACTAAACTTAAAATAACAAAATTCGGATCAACTAACGGTCTTAATGAACAGAGTATCTGTAAAGAAAATAGCCAACGTATCGTTGAAATAACAGCTTCAAAAAACGGAGAATGTCCCTTAAATCTTTGGAAGTGAATACTTGAATATTCCAAACCAATTTCGAGAAGCAGTTCGAGAAGCCTGATCTCCCATCTCTTTCAACTTAGATCCAGTTTCATCTTCAAACTTTTGATCTTCTTCGTCAACCTTCGCTTGCTCTTTAATAGCATCAACAACTTGCTTCTTTTTCTCTTCCAATTCTTTATCTCCAGCTCTGCGACCACGAGAAATTAACTCCATCTGTTCTTTTGTTAGCTTACGAATTTTATCTGCAATCTCTCGTTTCCGTTTTACTCTCGCAAAATATTCTTCATCCACCGTACCTTTAGCAAGAATATAAGTTGTTTTTACATCAGACTGAGATGAGATACGAAAAAAACGTCCCTCGGATTGCTCAGCAGAGCTAGGGGACCAATCATAGTCATTAACAAAAACATGAGAAGTAACATTAGGAAAATCCATACCAGTACCACCAGCTCTGATCGAAATAACCATAGCTCTTGCATCACTGTTTAGGTCTTTAAAGTCTGAAATAATTTTCTCTTTAACTTTGGGGTTCATTCCGCCTGAAAAGCGAACAACACGACCTCCTACTGTTCGATCTAGATGTTGCTGCATTTGAAGAACAAGAGCATCTCCAGCGGCTTTAAATGTAGTAAATACAGCAACCTTCTCGCCTTTATCTAACATTTGAGCAGCAATAGCAGCACTCTTTGGAGCTTTAGCGTACGCCAAAGACTCTCGCATATACTGCATAGCAGTAATTGGAGGAAACTTTTTTCCCCTTAGACGATGTTGACGAACTTTGTCTGCAAAATAGCTAGAGATAATAGATGGATCAATTTGTTCTGAAACATCATCAATAATATGTTCAGGCATATCCTCTCGAATATCCTCTTTACCTCTCTGTATATAGACTCCGTAATTGACTAACCACTCTTTTAGTTTATTAGCAGCAATGGCTTGTTCTTCTGGAGTACCCGGCTTAAGTCCTCTTCTAGGACCAACTTTCATACCAGATAATTCTGAGGCAAATACAAAATACGACAATTTACCCAGCTTGTGGTTAATAATTTGAAGTTGAGTATAAACATCAATTGGGGTATTAGCAACAATTGTCGCCGTACCTCCCCAAACCGTAGGAATCTTATTCGTTATTGCGAGAATCCTTTGAGTCCACTGTGCGTCAGGATTTTTAGCTCTATGAACTTCATCAAGAATACATATTTTAATATCGCCTGAATCTACTATTGTATCTAACTGTTTCAGCTTGATCTCAATGTTCTCTTTTTTACCTGCGGAAAAATCAGTATACGATAATACTATCCATTTAGCCCCATGATCCCAAGGGTCAAAGCCGACATCAGATTCATTACATCTTGTGACAGATATAATCTCTTTAGCCCATTGTCCAACAATATTAGGCAATGTTATTATGATAGTACGCCCACCGCTCTGTTTCATGCGCTCATTTGCAGAAACAACCATTTGGAGTGTCTTGCCCGTGCCTGTCTCGTCTCCTAGAATTGCAGACTCTCGACCATACAGAAAAGCGATCCCCTTTCTTTGTTCATCGTACAATTCCAAATTTACAATCTTACCATTTTTATTGATAGGTCCATCGTAAGTTTTTTTGAGATGATCGTCAAATCCTTGCCGATCATTTTTTGGAACTTCAACAATATTGCCTGCCCCGTCTCTAACCTTTTTAATTGTTTGGAATCCAGGTAAATCTCCATCAAGCCTACCTCTTTTTAAATACCCAGCATCAATAAGTTCTCTACAGATAGCGTCATAATCTTTAGTATTAAATCCATATGTTTTTAAGGTATTATGAACCCTAATCATGTCATCATAATCACCTCTAACAGCAGCAAGAGTTGTTTCTTTTGTTTCTCCGTTATGATCGGTATAAGTACTTTTTAATGGGATACGATGCCCTTCTGAGTCTACAATTTTAACCGGCTCCCCTTTCGAATCAACCGTAACAGGAAATTGTGACATAATTGATTCAAAAGAAGATGTATCAAAGCCATTATTAGATAGTATTCCTGTTATCTCTACAAGAAGATGAGGTCCAGGATTCAAAAAAACCCATGAACGATTACTGTATTTCTTACTAAAACCTCCACTCTGAGGTCTCGGCAAATATCCAGGGTTTGCATGCTTCATCGAAATAGTATCTAATGCAGGACTAACTTGCTTATGTGATTTGCCAATTCGAATAATCAATCTACCATTTTCTAGCACAGAAAAAACTGGGAGCAAAAGACCAGGAAAAGAAAAATCGACAACCTCTTGTAAAACCTCTTTTTGCGCTTTATCAAAAGATCTAAATGGAGGCTCATTTGGTTTCGCTGGATTTATTTCTCCTACTCTATAAGCCGCACGAGAAAATCCTATCAACCATTTACCGTTTGTTTCTTTTGCGATATTTTTAACAACGATCTCTGATTTACCAGACGATTTCTCGTCTTGTTTTACTGTCTGCTGAGACTGCGGCTGAGACTGCGGCTGAGACTGTTGAGGCTGTGAAGTAGGAGGTGATAGTCTATTTTTAATTGAAACAAAACCAGATGTATCAAAACCATTCTCTGATAGCTTCTGTTCTATTTCTTCAATACGCTCAAACGTAGGAGCGAAGAATGCCCATCTATATGTGTTGTGGTCATAATCTCGCTCTCGAAATGGAATCGTCTTAAAAAAAGCAACAACATTAGGAACATTAATACTATAACCCATCTTAATAACAAGCGTTCCCTTTTGAGTCACTTCTAAAACTTCTAGCGGAGTCACCTTTCTTCCAAAGCCTCCGGGTTGCCCTATTCCCATTTGAGGGGCTTGAGGCGGGATCGGAGACGGAGACCGCACAGGTGTCCTCTCCGTGGCTGCTGGTTGCTGCGGAATAACATCAGACTCCTCTTCTATAGTCTGAGATATTTTAATATCGTAAAACAATCTCATGTGTATTGTTACTCACACGCCATAAGGTGTAATCCATCGGATAATTACTTAATATTATTCTTCTGAACTCTCCTTCCTCTAAAAATGCGCATAAAAAAAGAGGTCTAGCGGCGGCTAACCTCTCTAATAGTGACCTGTCTTTCGACAGTCCGTCTCACCGGCTGTAAACCGTTCACTATTTTCACCCCTGTTGTCGCCGAGTTGCCTCAGCCCCCAACAGCAAGGAATACTGTACGGACAATTCTGAGCTTGGATCGCAGCAGGGGCTACCTAACTGTCTCCGTGCTCGTCAGCTTATCCATCCCTGAGAAATGGTCAGCCGACCCCTTGCGGGCAGCGTGGTCAAGTTTCCCCAACCACCGTAGGCACTTCTTGTCTCATACAAGGCAGTTTTGTGACTTGCGCCACTTCTCAGGACACTTTAATGTAAGAGTTTTCAAGACTCTGATAAGAGTATCCGCCGTTCATCGGTAAACTACCAAATCCATTGCTACTTCAATAGTATTCTACTCGTAGCAGAGTAGCTCACATAAAAGTACTACTTACAGGTTTCAGAACTGCTACATTCCTATCCTGCCCAAACCTGTTGATTAAACTACAAGGGTATGCAGTTTCCTCAATCTGGTTTTCGCTTATATCCCGAAGGATTTAGCCGCCCAGCGAAGCAAGCTAATTTAAACACCCAGCGACCAGGGTGGATTTTTATCAAAAAATTGTCGTAGCGCTCAGGTAAGGCGTAGGTTATGTTTGGTGTTGAGAACAGTAATTAAACCTGTAACATCAAGGTTATTTGCCTTGTGCTCTTTCAATTGAGCTATCTCTGTAATAACTTACAAGCACCTGAAAGCTACGACAATTTTTCGATACACATTATGCTTAATTGCATAATGATTGAAGTAAGGGAAGTCGTCGGTCAGTATGCCTCCCCTAAATTTGGGGAGGCTTCGATTCAATATCGGAACTGACTAAACAGCCCCTTGTCTTCATTGTTATTATTATATCTAATTCTGACTCCATGTCAAGTCTTTTGAGAGAAAATTTTTACTCCGTGACATTTTAATTTATACACCTAATGAAACCACGGCTTTACGGACATCATTACGAGTGCGAGGAATAACCTTAACGGAATCACCGTCTAAATAAGCCGGAGAATGCGACTGCTTTATCAATGACTGTACTATAAAAACCTCCAATTTCCTATACTATTTTACCTTGAGTATTTATTCTAGAATACATTTGTTATTTTGCAAGCTGTTAAATCAAACTTTTGTTATATTTTTTACATAATCCACAGAAAAACAAACTACACCATATGCCATCAGTCTTTGAACTTTATGGTAACATCGTGATAATCATAATATATTTGCCTGCAATATTCGAACAATATTCCAATGACCTTCTTCCGCCCCACTCAAAGTAGCATATCTACGACAACATCCAAAATCAAACCCAAATAATCTTCTCATGTCTATCTGTAATTCACTTAATTCATCAAATTGAGCAGACTTCATTGTTTTTCTATCAAACACCATTGTTTCAAATAACAATGGAATACCATTATCGAAGCTATGATCTATCCCCAAAAAAACAGTTGAAACATCAAACTTCCCAACTTCTGTAAAAGCAACCTTACGATCACTGATTTCAAACCATAGTGCCCAGTCGATCAGCGATTTTTCGACAATGTTTCTATCTGCATCTAATATATAATAACCCACTCTAGATAAAGGATCAACATCTTCTTTATCTAAAAAACCATCATATCCGCTATTGTCCGCTTTGTATTCTTTCACCGCAAATCTCTTTATATTAATTTAGACACATTTTCTGCATACGTCAATAAATAATCAGTCATTTTGTCAAAATTGCCTTGAACGTCTTTACTCCATTGACAATGTTTAATAATTCGTTGAGATAACAGCAAAGCAAACCAATTTCTTTGTTTCTTTAAATCAAATAAGACATACGGCAATAAGTCGTACCCCATCTGAATCGCCTCGACAAAAGCGAAATGAGACGTATCTAAACTACTACGATTTATATTTTCTATGCCCCACATCTCTTTCAACATTTTGTATTTTTGCTCTGTATAATCATAATCAGAATAATACCAATTTTTACCACTAATAAAATCTTTTACAGTATGATCCTCAAAATTTTTAGTTAAAAGGATTCTCCATCCATTTTTGATAGCATATTTAATAGCAACTCCATCACCTAGCCATACTTTTTCAATATACAGTCTAACGTGAAACGGAAAAACAAGATTAGACGGATCAAGATCGTTAAGTTCTTTATTGTCAAATTCGCTATTCATTTATTTCCTGCCTGTTATCCTAAATCCACTATGTTGTTTCATTGGTAAATCCGGTCGGACCTGGACCGGAGGAAGGAAAATCAACTTATACTTAGGATGTGCTTTTTCTCCATATTGCTGCCATCGTTGATGCTGACTACGAATATGACTAAAGTGTAATTCGCCTCTTTTCTCTCCACTTCTATCTCCGCTGTCTCCGTATTTATTTTTCAAAGGACGAGGTAATTCAATCTCTTTACCAATAGTCCAACCGTAATGATCTAGTTTCTTTTGCTGTTTTTCAATAGCATTCAAAATCTCTTTCTTCTGTCTTCCTTTTGATCTTTCCGCACGTTTCCCTATATCAATACAGCGTTTTGGTAAATCAGGGCACACTAACTCATGTTGATCACACATAAAGAACGCTGTTGAAATAGCTACGCTTAATATATCTTTCTGAAATGACCGATCAGGAAAGTATCCACTTTTTGTACTTACATCCTGCATTGCCTTTTCAAAAGACTCTTCTAACGAAAGAGTCTCATTTAACTCTAATATCATAAAAGAATAAGCTTTTTCTTCAAAATTGTTAACTTTGAATGTCTCCCCAAAATCCAAACACAATAATATTTTACCATAATCCCAAAAATTAGGCAACGTAATCTTATAGTTATTAGGGTCTGCCCTGCCTTTAAAGCGACCAGAAACTAACACTGATCGCAACGGGGGTCCGCCGTTATTATCTGTAAAAGGGTCTTTAGATGAAAAACGAATAGCAAACGCTGGAAACGGAAAAGGTACTTGAATTGATGGTATTTTGATACTGGTTTTTCGCAGCATCTCAACCATACTTGGATAGACTTTGCAGTATGGTTTGCCTATAGAGTACCAAAAAGACTGCCCCATTATTAATCCAAAATTACGAGAAGCCTCTTTAATATCAAGACGAACAGATTCTCCATCAACATAAAATTTGCTAGCCAAATGTCCTAAAATCTCAACAGGACTCACCGATTTAATGCGATCATCCTGAAGAACAGCATTTCTATACATGTCAAAAAATTCGTAATATGCATCTCGCATCTCTGTATTTCACCACATCTTTCCACCAATAATCTTTATTGGTATAAAACACAGAACTTTGCAACTATACACATTATATCTGATTTTTTAAACAAATGCAAACGGTGGGTGTAGAATTCGAATCTACAAGCCGACTTACGCCGACTGACTATTTTCAAGATAGCGGGGATCACCAATTCCCAGACCCACCTATTTATTTTTACAATCTTCCGACACAAGAAACTTACAAAAATCTAAAGTGTTTAGCTAAATGATTTTATGTTCTTTTCAGGTTTCTTAGAAAAGCACCTCTCAACAGAATCAATCTCTGCCAAAATGAACCTCTTTTCT
>Ga0105050_10005468_pt1 | contig 16265 bp, 17 predicted proteins | sample FRY01_FD_78088 | JGI IMG/M metagenome (GOLD analysis project Ga0105050, IMG submission 78088) | Freshwater microbial communities from Lake Fryxell liftoff mats and glacier meltwater in Antarctica - FRY-01 | ecosystem: Environmental > Aquatic > Freshwater > Ice > Glacier meltwater ... | reverse complement strand
TCGAACCGCTTTGCCCATGTTGATGCTCCAGCGCCAATTGAGCCGGAACATCTACGAAACTCAAGCGAATCGGCACTATGTCACAGACGAATAAAAATGAGGGGATTCATGAGGTCACCGTCCGGTCCTTTCGGTGCGGTCGCAAAAGACTGCTCTGGCAGGGCAGTCCGACTATGGATCGGCGTTCGCCCGAATTCAGCCAAGCCAAGCAGGCGCCCCCGTTCATTCGCTGCGGGCGTATTGGGACCGAGCGTACCTACAAAGGCCATAAGGTCGCCTGACCCTGACTGATCGAGCAGCGCTTTGAGGCTCCCCCTTTGACTGAACGACACGATCGGCCAATTAACGTCGAAGCCCCAGAAGCGTTTGATGAATATCTTCATGTGCGCGCGGCTCGCGGTTCATCCCTTGCACCGAACATATTGCGACGGGGGGTGAGCGAGGAGCAACCACTCAGTGCCCATCTGAAATCCAGACTGCGATTGCGTCCGGCCGCCCGGCCCCCTAGAACACCGCCTCCCCTGCCCCGCCTGCGAGGAGCCATTCATGGCCGCCTACCAGTACGTCTATGTGATGAAAGACCTCACCAAGGCCTATGCCGGTGGGCGCGAGGTGTTCAAGGGCATCACGCTGTCCTTCCTGCCCGGGGTGAAGATCGGCGTGCTCGGCGTGAACGGCGCCGGCAAGTCCACCCTGCTGAAGATCATGGCCGGGGTCGAGACCGATTACGGTGGCGAGGCCTGGGCCGCGGAAGGTGTGCGGATCGGCTATCTGGAGCAGGAGCCGCATCTGGACGAGAGCCTGACGGTTTCGGGCAATGTGCAGCTTGCCTTCGCGAAGCTGCGCACGGCGCTGGACCGCTTCAACGAGATATCGAACCTGTTCGCCGAGCCGATGGACGACGACAAGATGAATGAACTGCTCGCAGAACAGGGCGACCTGCAGGAGATGATCGACCACGAGGATGGGTGGGAGCTCGACCGCCGCATCGAGATCGCGCTCGACGCGCTGCGCTGCCCGCCGCCGGACAGCCCCGTCACCAACCTGTCGGGCGGCGAGCGCCGGCGCGTTGCGCTGTGCCGCCTGCTTCTGGAAAAGCCCGACCTGTTGCTGCTCGACGAGCCGACCAACCACCTGGACGCCGAGTCGGTGGCGTGGCTGGAGAAGACCCTGCGCGATTTCGCCGGAACCGTGCTGGTGATCACCCACGATCGCTACTTCCTGGAGAACGTGACCAACTGGATCCTGGAGATCGAGCGCGGCCGCGGTTATCCGTTCGAGGGCAACTACTCCTCCTGGCTCGACCAGAAGCGCAAGCGCCTCCAGGTCGAGGAAAAAGAGGAAAGCTCCCGCCAGCGCGCTTTGGCCGCCGAGCAGGAATGGATCGGCTCCTCGGCCCGCGCGCGCCAAACCAAGAGCAAGGCGCGCATCCAGAAATACGAGGAGATGTTGCAGAAAAGCCAGGAGATGGTCTCGGGCGTGGCGGAAATCGTCATTCCGCCCGGCCCGCGCCTGGGCGGCATCGTCATCGAGGCCGAGGACCTGCGCAAGGCGTACGGCAACCGGCTGCTGATCGACGACCTGACCTTCAAGTTGCCGCCCGGCGGCATCGTGGGGGTGATTGGGCCGAACGGCGCGGGCAAGACCACGCTGTTCCGCATGATCACCGGCCAGGACACGCCCGATGGCGGGGTGCTCAAGGTCGGCGAGACGGTCAAGCTCGGCTATGTCGACCAGTCGCGCGACAGCCTCGATGCGACGAAAAGCGTGTGGGAGGAGATCAGCGGCGGCACCGATGTGCTCTACATCGGCAAGCGTGCGGTGCCCTCGCGCGCCTATGTCGGCGCCTTCAACTTCAAGGGCAGCGACCAGCAGAAGAAGGTCGGCATCCTGTCGGGAGGCGAGCGCAACCGCGTGCATCTGGCCAAGATGCTGAAATCCGAGAGCAATGTCATCCTGCTCGACGAGCCGACCAACGACCTCGACGTGGACACGCTGCGCGCGCTGGAGGAGGCGCTGGAGGAGTTCGCCGGCTGTGTGGTGGTGATCAGCCACGACCGCTGGTTCCTCGACCGCCTGGCGACTCACATTCTGGCCTTCGAGGGCGACAGCCACGTCGAGTGGTTCGAAGGCAACTTCCAGGACTACGAGGCCGACAAGCGCCGCCGTCTCGGCGCCGATGCCACCGAGCCGCACCGCATCAAGTACCGCCCGCTGCAACGCTAGACGGCGGCGCGCGGCGCGGCGCCCGATCCCACTCAGAGCATCGCGCGCCCGCCGGGGACCGCCACCAGGGCGCCGGTCATGTATCTGCCGTCCTGCGAGGCGAGCAGGATACAGACCGGGGCAAGGGGTGACCTAGTGCGCCTGAAGGCCGATCCGCTGGTGTTCGCGGTTATGCTGGGTGGCGTGCGCACTCCCGAGCAGATGGTGCGCGAACTGGCCGAGGACATATCATTCTGGGGCGTATGGCGTGGACATTTGGAGCATGGGCGAGGACGCCACCGGCGCGTTCCTGGGCCTGGTGGGGCCGCATGGTCGCACCGACGAGCGAGGCCTTGCATTTCGCTTCGCCCTGCACGCCGCTGCCCTTGGTCGCGGCTACGCCAGCGAGGCGGCCGGTGCCGCGCTACGTTCCGCGCATGACCGCGCGGGGCTGGAGTGGGTGATCGCGGTGGCCCGGGGGAGCGATATCGGCTCGCGCCAGGCGCTCGGCGCGATCGGCATGGTGCAACTGGAGTCCGACGAGCGCGACGGCTACCAGATGCTGGTCTATCATACCAACCCCTCTAATGATTGACTCGATAGAGAAAGCCAAGGCCAGGGCTTTGCCCTGGACCCACCAAAGGCCGACGGCCTTTGGAAACCTGTTTATTTTCAGATATTTAAGGTCCAGGGGCTTGGCCCCTGGTGGGTCCCCGTGGCGCGGCTTGGCGCCGCGACGGCGACGCCCTGGCCTTGCGTGGCCATGGGTCATCCCAAACAGTGATTGGAATCAAAGCATCATTCGGGAAAACGTCGTCCGGCGCTGAACCGGCCGCGCGCCGCAACGCTGGCGCACGCACCCGGCGAGCCGTTGTCGACCCGCCAGGTGCGTTTGCTGCTCACTTTTTGTCGTAGAAATCCGTCACGGCCTGCGGACCGCCGTTTGCAAGGCGACCGCGGAAGGCGTCGTCATCGCGAGTACGCCAGGCCCAGCGCTCCGAATAGAACGGAACCAACTTGTCCTTGATCCGCCGCGACATGCCATCCATCGTGGCCTTCAGCGCATTCTCCAGGTCGTGGGCATCCGTCCAGGCGGCGCGGTAATGGACGATGCCGCCCTGGCCGATGATCCAGGTCATGTTTGGCAGCGTGCCATAGGCCCGGTGCGCCGTGCCGGCGATGTCATCCAGCAGGATGTCCCGCTTCAGCCCGAACTCAGCCTGGAACGCGCGGGCGTTATGGCGCTTGCCGTCCATCGACGTGTGGTGACGGTAGTTCTCGCCCGGATGGGCTTCGTTCGTGTAGACGAAAACCGATCGCACGGACCGGTCCGCATACCGAATGGCCATGTCTTCCATGGCCTCGGCTGCGAGGGAGCAGTAGGGTCAGGTGTAGGAGCCGAACTCGATGACGGCGAGACCGTTACGCCAGAGGTCCTTCATCGCCGTGGTGTGGCCCGTCGTCAGATTCTCAAGCGGGAAATCGAGCGCCTGCGTGCCGACATGGAGCGGGTGGTTCTGAAATTCGGTAAACTTTCCCATGTCCCTTTGCAGGTCGAACACGGCATAGTTGTAGGCGTGGTCGGTCATGCTTGTTCTCCTCTGGTGGCGCCAGGCGCGGGAGGTCCCCTGAAGCGCACCGCGCGCGATGCTAGGCGCCGGGCCACAGCGGCGCAATTATACCAATCGTCGAAATGGATGACCGCTCGAACAAAGGCAAGGCCAGGGCTCTGCCTTCGCGGCGCGAAGCCGCGCCACGGATGACCCGCCAAAGGCCGAGAGCCTTTGGAAACCCATCTATTTCAATGATATGAGGTCCAGGGGCTCGGCCCCTGGCGGGGTGCGGGGCTGCCCCCCGTGCTTGATTTGGAGCGGTCATTCATATCGGCGGTTGGTATTATAGAACTGGCGCGCGCTGTGAGCTGCCGGCGTGCAGCAGTTGGCTGAGCTATGCCACCTCCGCCGGTTTCTTCTTTTCGTGCCGGATTCTCTCCATTGCCTGCTGCACGTGGCGGCTGAACACGAACTCGGCGGGGCGCTGGTTCTCCAGCGGGATCTCGGGGGCCATCGGGCCGGTGGTGCGCACGCCGGCAAGCTCGACCATCAGCGCCTTGAGCGGGTTGCGCAAGGCGGCGGCCACGGCGGTGGCCTCGTAGCCGGAATGCACCATGCAGTCGGCGCATTTTTCGTAGTTGCCGGTGCCGTACTTATCCCAGTCGGTGGTGTCCATCAGTTCCTTGAAGGTCTTGGCATACCCCTCGCCCAGCAGGTAGCAGGGCCTTTGCCAGCCGAAATAGGTGCGCGTGGGGTTGCCCCAAGGCGTGCAATGGAAGGTCTGGTTGCCCGCCAGGAAGTCGAGGAACAGGCTGGACTGATTGAACTGCCACTTCTTCCTGCCCGGCAGCGCGCGCGAGAAGATGCCGCGGAACAGTTCCTTGGTTGCCTTGCGGTTCAGGAAGTGCTGCTGGTCCGGCGCGCGCTCATAAGCATAGCCGGGCGAGACCGAGATGCCATCGATCCCCTTCTCGGTCATGTCGTCGAAGAAGCGTGCCATGCGCTCGGGGTCGGCGTTGTTGAACAGGGTGGCGTTGATGATCACCCGGAACCCGGCTGCCTTGGCCTTGGCGATCGCAGAGATGCAGCGGTCGTAAACCCCCTCCTGGCAGACCGACCTGTCGTGATCCTCGCGGTTGCCGTCCAGGTGGACCGACCAGGTAAAGTATTTGTTCGGCTTGAACTGCTCCATTTTCTTCTCGAGCAGCAGCGCGTTGGTGCAGACGATCACGTATTTCCGGCGATCGATCACCCCCTGCACCACCTGGTCCAGTTCCTTGTGCAGCAGCGGCTCGCCGCCGGCGATCACCACCACCGGCGCGCCGCACTCGTCGACGGCATCGAGGCATTCGGCCACCGACAGGCGCTGGTTCAGGATCTCGGCCGGATAGTCGATCTTGCCGCAGCCGGCACAGGCCAGGTTGCAGCGAAACAGCGGCTCCAGCATCAGCACCAGCGGATAGCGCTTGCGGCCCAGCAGGTGCTGCTTGACCACATAGGAGCCGACGCGTAGCGCCTGGTGCAGGGGGATTGCCATGGGGCGAAACCTCGGGCAGGGATGGAAATGCGAACGCGACGTCGCGTTCTCGTTTAGGGACCGGCCATGAGCATGTCAACGGCCCCCGCCCTGCTCGCCAAGCGCCGGCGCAACCCGGTGCAGGAGCGCAGCCAGGAGACGGTGGCCCGCATCCACGCTGCCGCCGCGCGCCTGCTCGCCGGCGGCCTTGCGCTACAGGCCCTGACCACGGCGCAGATCGCTGCGGCGGCCGGCCTGTCCGTGGGCGCGCTGTATCGCTTCTTCCCCGACAAGCAGGCCGTGGTCGATGCCATCGCCCTGCGCCACCTCGAATCGTTCCAGGAGACGTTGGCCGCCCTGCTGATGGAGGCGGTGCCCGAAACCCCCGCCGCCTTCCTCGCCGCCGTGGTCGATGCCTTCGCCGCCTATCTCCAGGCCCACGCCGATTTTCGCACCCTTGCCTATGGCGCATCCGGCGCCGCCCCCCTTGGCGCGAGCGGGCGTGCCATCAGCCGCGCGCTGTTCGAGCAACAGGCCGGATCCGGCGAGATGGCCGCCCTGGTGCGCGAGTTTCTCGCGGTCCTGTTCGGCATCGACACCGACGAGGGCTTCGATTTCCGCATGCGCATCGCCGCCGAGATCGGCGACCGCCTGATCGGCCACGCTTTCGCCCAGCCCGACCCCACCCAGCGCGCCCGCGTGCTGGCCGAGGCCAAGCAGGTGCTCGCGGCCTACCTGTTCGCATCGCCGTCGTGCGACCACGACTAACAAGCAATTGAAATTTTTATGACGGTTCGAACTCTGGCTGCACAGGACAGGAGATTTTTAAGAATTGGCGCCTAGACGTGTTGCTGCTCCGCGGCCTAAGCGAGGAGCCGTCGATACGCATGGGGAAGCAAGCCTTCCCGGTTGGAGCCTGACGTGACAACCGAAGCCTATGTTCCACACATCGATGTCGTGCTGCAATCGCTGCGCATCGCTCGCGAACGACTCGATGGCCGGGCCAAGGTCGCCCTCGATCCCCGCCTGCTGGTGCATATCGTCCGCCAGATCGCCGCGGCCCAGCCCTTCGACGAGGCCTTCTACCTCACCACCTACGACGATGTGGCCCAGGCACACGGCCGCGGCGAGATCGGCGACCTGCACACCCATTTCATCGAGGCCGGCTTCTTCGAAGGGCGGCTGGCCGCCGATCCGGAGGTCGACGCGGCCTACTATCTCGCAACCTATCCCGATGTCGGCCGCGCCATCGCCGCCGGCCAGATCGGCTCGGCCAGCGACCACTACATCCAGCGCGGCGCCGCCGAGGGCCGCGCACCGAGCGCCGCACTCGCCGATGCGATGCGCCTGTGGATGGCGGTGCTGCGGCCTGACGGCTGAGGCGACCGGTCGATCGAGCCCCGAACCCTCACACCAGGTGGCGCAACGCCGCCAGCGCCAGTTCCACCGCCAGCGCCGCCCCCTTGCGCTGCGGGTCCCCGGCCGGGTCATAGGCCGCGATCCCCAGGCAGCGCATCGGCACCGCCCGCGCCGCCGCCACCACCGAGTCCTCGAGGGCGGCTGCCGACGGCCAGTGCGGCGCATTCGTCAATTGCCCCGGCACGGCCTCCGGCCCCGCGACGTCGAGGTCGATATGCAGGTACCAACCAGGCGCCGCCCCGGCAAGCGGCGCCAGCAGGGCCGTCGTCCGCGCACCCGCATCTGCCCCCATCTCGGCGGCATCCAACCGCGCGATCCGGTGCTCTGTCAGCGCCGCCTCCTCCTCGGGGTCCAGGTCTGACGCCCCGATCAGCGCCGCCGCCGCGGCCGCCACCGGCGCGCGCAGCCCCGCCGCCTCGCGCCAGTCGTCGAACTCCCACCCCAACGCCACGGCGAACGGCATCCCGCCCAACAGCCCGGTCGAGGTGGTGCGCAGCGTGTGCATGTCGCCATGCGCGTCGAACCAGGCGATCCCCGCCCCGCCACAGGCCCGCGACACTCCGCCGGCCGGCCCCACCGACTGCGTGCAGTTGCCCTGCAGCACCAGCGGCATCGCGCCAGCCGCGATCGCAGCGGCCACCTGCTCCGACACCCAGCCGGCGATGATGCCCAGGTTCGTCACCGGGTCGCGCGTGCGCCGCTCCCGCGCCAGCGCGGCCTCCAGCGGCTCCGCGACCGAATGGCCCGCGCCCTCCAGCGCCGCCGCAAGCCCTGCCTCCATCATCGCCGCCGGGCCGCGGGCCGCACCCCACCGCGCGACGTCGTTGGCGAAGGGAACGAGGATGAGTTGGATCAGCATGGCATCTCTCACGCCGGAGGAAGGAAGGGCTGCACCGTCGCACGGAACACCGGCATCGCTTCCAGCGCCGCGCAATGCGCCACCAGGGTCAACAGCCGCTGCTCGGCCAGCAGGCCCGGATGCGCCTCGCGCACGAAGCGCCAGGCGCAGGCCAGCGCAATATCCGCATGGCTCAGCGCGCCCCCGAACCAGAACGGCGAGGGGTGAAGCTGCGCCTCCGCCTCCAGCGCCAGGGCCGCCGCCGTCATCTGCTCGCGGCACCGCCCGGCCCAGTCGGGCGAGACCTCGCGATGCAGCTTCATCTCGTAGAACAAGGCCACCGCCTTCTCCGCCAGCCCCACCGCCAGCCCCTCGCAGCGCAGCGCAATGTCGCGCACCGCCCCGCCGGCCGGACGCAGCGCCACGCCCGCGCGCCGGTCGATGTGGTCCAGCATCGCGTGGCTGTCCACCAGCACGCGCCCGTCCTCCAGCACCAGCGTCGGCACCCGCATCAGCGGATTGACCGCCCGCAGCCGCCGCGCATCGCCGAACGCCGACCAGGGCAGGTGCGCGAACGGGATGCCCGCATGGGCCAGCGCGATCGCCACCCGCCGCACGAAGGGTGAGTCGTACTGGCCGATCAGTGTCAGTGTTCCAGGAACGATGCCGGGGTCGATGCTCATGCGCCGCGCATGTGCCTCACCAGGCTTCGTCGAGCAACTGCCGCACCACCGCCGGCCCGGCGATCCGGCGCGGATTGGTGTGCACCATCCGGTCGTGCATCGACCCCTCGGCGATGGTGTCGAGCTGGTCCGCCCGCACACCCACTGCTCGCAGAGTCCCGGGCAGCCCCAGGGCCGCGATCAACGCCGCGACTTCATCCGCCGCCTCGCCCCCCGGCTTCCCCAGCGCCTCGGCCACCAGCGCCTGCCGCGCCGCGTTCACCGCTTTGTTGAAGCGCAGCACATGCGGCAGCATCACGCAGGAGGTGTAGCCGTGCGGCACCCGGCCGTGCCGCCCAGCACATGCCCGATCCCGTGGCTCGCACCCTTGGTCACCCCGGTCTGGGAGCCGACCATCGACATCCACGCGCCCAGTTGGCAATCGAGCCGCGCCGCCAGGTCGCCCGGGTCCGCCTTGCACGCCAGCAGCCCCCGCCGCAGCAGCCGCAGCGCCTGCAACGACGCGCCGTCGCTCATCGGCTGCGCGTTCGCCGAGCACAGGTCCTCCACCGCGTGGTCCACCGCGCGGATGCCGGTGGACAGCCACAGCCACTCGGGCGTGGCCACCGTCACGGCGGGATCGAGGATCACCGACACCGGGATCATCGTGGACGAGGCATAGCTCTCCTTGCGCGGCGCCCCGCCATCCGCCGGCTGCGTGTCGGTGCATCCGGCGAAGCTGGTGAACTCCCCGGCCGACAGGGTCGTGGGGATCGACACGGTGCGGATGCCCGGCAGGGTCCTGGGCCGCTTCGTCACCCCGTCCGTCCCGGTCACCGCCCGCAGCCGGTCCAGGTCCCGCGCGTCGGCGATATCGTTGGCCAGGCACATCCCCACCATCTTTGCCGCATCGGTCACCGACCCGCCGCCCAGCGTCACCAGCAGGTCCGTGCCCACCGCCCGCGCCGCATCCGCCGCCGCCACCACGTCCAGCCGCGGCGTATGCGCCCCGATGCGGGTCCACACCCCTGCCAGATGGTTGCCCAGCGCCGCCCGCGCCGCGTCCACGAACCCCGTCTCGCGCGACAGCGTGCCGCCGGCGATCAGGAATACCCGCAGCACCCCCAGCCGCTCGCGCTCCTCCGCCAGCGCAGCCGCGAAGGGCCGGCCGTAGAGCACCCGGTCCATGTTGGGGTAGCGGTAGGTCCCCGATGGCATGTCGATGGCGGCACTCCGGTCCGTCAGGGAGCGACGGCGTTGGTGAAGTAGAACGAGGGCGGACGGGTCCCCTGGATCTCGCCGGCCGCGCGCATTGCCTCGATCATGCGCTGCCACGCCTCGGGTGACTGCCGCCCCCAATGCGGCGCATCGGGCGGGGTGAGGGTCTCCAGGAAGATGCGCAGCGCCGTTGTGCACTGCTCGTCGGTCTCAGCCATCGCATGGCGCGCCAACGCTTCCGCACAGGCCCGCTTCGGGTCGGCCGCCGCATCGGCGAACCCCGCCCGCAGCGCCAGCAGCGCCTTGCGCGCCAGCGCCGGATTTTCGTTCATCAGCGCCTGGTGGGCGATGAAGCCAAAGCCCTGCAACGGCACCCCCTGGTCGGCCAGGTCCATCACCACCGGCTCCAGCCCCTGGGCCAGCAGCGCCGCACGCATCGGCACGGCATCGGCCAGCACCACGTCGAACCGCCCGGCCACCAGGTCCGGCAGCTTGGCCGCCCGGTCGGTTGGTATCACCGTCAGCGTGCTGATCCCGATGCCATGGGCGCGACGGAACAGCGTCAGCGCAAGGCTGTCCACCGTGCCTGGCGCGATCCCCACCCGCAGCCCCTCGACCGATTTCGGTCCGTCGAGCCGCACCCGCTCCTTCAGCCCCACCAGCGCCAGCGCGCTGCGCGGCTGATAGATCGCCACCATCCGGATCGGCGCCCCGCGTGCGATCGCGCTGGCCGCGGCGTGGGCCGACACATGCCCCAGGTCGAAGGCCCGCTGCCCTACCAGCACGGTGGCCATGTTCGCCCCCAGCCCGGGCTCGATCAGCAGCTCGATCCCCGCCCGCTCGAAATGGCCGCGCAGCGCCGTGGTCAGGATCGGCACGTGCTGCGGCCCATAGGCGCCATCCAAAACCAGCCGCAGCCGCTCGGCCGCCGCCGGGGCGGCCCCGGTCAGCAGAATCAGCACGGCAAGGACCAGGCGTCTGGCGAGGCGCATTTGGTTTCCGGTCGGTATGATGCAGGCTGGTGGATGCAGATAGGCGCAGCCACCGCGCTATACCAGCGACGAGTGAACAGGCCATCCGCATCCGCATGAGCCCCGCCCTCGACCGCGCGCGCCATCGCGGCCATCATCGCGGTATTCCAGCCAGCCGGAGCCCGCATTGACCGACTCACCCACCCCGCCCGACCTCGTCCATGCCCGCTACCGCGACCCGGCCCTGCACGCCGGCATGGCGCTCAACCCGGTGCTGGAGACGATCCTGTCGCACAGCTCCTGCCGCGCCTTCCTGCCCGACCCCGTCCCTCCCGCCGCACTGGAGGCGATCGTCGCCGCCGCCGCCTCCGCCCCCACCTCCTCCAACCTCCAGGTCTGGAGCCTGGTGGTCGTCGAGGACCCGGCCCGCAAGGCCCGCCTCGCCGCACTCGCCGGCGGGCAGCAGCACATCGTGCAGTCGCCAACCTTCCTGGTCTGGCTCGCCGACCTCGCCCGCCTGGACAGCATCGCCCGGCTCAACCAGGCCGATGTCGATGGCGTGCACTATCTTGAGCTGTTCATGGTCGCTCTGATCGATGCCGCGCTGGCCGCCCAGAACGCGGTCGTCGCGCTCGAATCCCTCGGCCTCGGCTCGGTCTATATCGGCGCCATCCGCAACCAGCCGGAGAAGGTCGCCGCGGAGCTTGGCCTGCCGAAGCTCGTCTTCCCCGCCTTCGGCCTGTCGATCGGAACTCCGGACCCCAAGGGCGCGAGCGGCATCAAGCCGCGCCTGCCGCAGGGTGTCGTCGTCCACCGCGAGCAGTACGACCCCGCCGTCGATCCCGCCACCCTGGCCGCCTATGACGACCGCATGTCCGCCTTCCAGACCGAACAGGGCATGCCCGACGAGCAATGGACCCAGCGCGTCATCAACCGCGTGAAGGGGCCCGCCTCGCTCACCGGCCGCCACCGGATGCGCGAGGCCCTGGCCAATCTCGGCTTCGAGCTGAAATAGGCGCCGCGCCGGGAACCCGCCTCAGCCCCGCGGCACCGCCGCCAGCAGCGCCTTCGTGCAGTGGTGGCGGGGCCAGCCGAACACCGTCTCGGTCGGCCCCTCCTCCACGATCGCGCCCTGGTGCATCACCAGCACCCGGTCGCACAGATGGCGCACCACCGACAGGTCGTGGCTGATGAACAGGAGCGCGAAGTCGTGGTCCTGCCGCAGCCGGTGCAACAACGCCAGCAACTGCGCCTGCACCGACACATCCAGCCCCGAGACGATCTCGTCGGCCACCAGCAGCCGCGGGCCGTTGCACAGCGCGCGCGCGATGTTCACGCGCTGCCGCTGCCCGCCCGATAGCTGCGCCGGCGTCCGCACGCCCAGTTCCAGCGCCATCCCCATTTCTGCCAGCAGCTCCCGCGCCCGCTTCTCCCGCACCCGGAACCGCGCATTCCGTGCCTCCAGCGCCTGGGTGATGATGTCCGACACCCGCTGCCGCGGGTTCAGCGCCGCTTGCGGGTCCTGGAACACCATCTGCACGCTGGCAATCCGGTGCAGCCGCGCCGCCTCGTCCCCCGCCGTCACGTCCTGCCCCGCCAGCACGATGCGCCCGTCGCTGGGCTGCTCCAGCCCCACCACCAGCCGCCCCAGCGTCGACTTGCCGCTGCCGCTCTCCCCCACCACCGCCACGAACTCCCCCGGCGCGATGCGCAGGCTCACGTCGCGCACCGCCTCCATCTGCCCGCGCCGCAGCCACGACCCGGTGGCGAAGCGCTTGGACACGCCCGCCATCTCCAGCACCGGCGTCTCGCCGGCCGGCCGCCACGGCGCCGGCGCCAGGCTCGACGCTACCGTGATCGCCGGCACCAGCCCCGGCCGCAGGCAGGCGCTGCGATGCGCCTCCCCTTCCAGCGGCGGCTCGCTGCGCAGGCAGTACTCCGCCTTCACCGGGCAGCGCGGCGCGAACCGGCATCCGTTCAGCCGCCCCAGCGCGCGCAGCCCCGGCATATGTTCCGGCAGCGCATACAGCGCCCGCCGCGCGCCGGCGAACGACGGGTTCGAAAGCTGCAAGCACTTCGTGTAGGGATGGCGCGACGCCCGCACCACCTCCGCCGCCGGCCCGATCTCCACGATGTCGCCGGCATACATCACCGCCACCTCGTCGCAGATGCCGGCCGCCAGGCGCAAATCGTGGGTGATGAACAGAACGGCCGTCCCGTGCGCCTGCTGCAGCGCCTGCATCAGCCCCACGATGCGCGCCTGCATCGTCACGTCCAGCGCCGTGGTTGGCTCGTCCGCCACCACCAGCTTCGGCCGCCCCGCGAACGCCATGGCGATCAGAACCAGCTGGCACTGCCCGTCCGACAACTGGTGCGGATGCCGCGCCAGCATCCCCGCCGGGTCCGGCAATTGCACCGCCGCCAGCGCCGCGAGCGCATACTGCCGCAGCACCCGCCGCCCCCGCACCCCCAGCCGCCGGTGATGCTCGTCCAGCTGCGCGCCGATCGTCCGCATCGGGTTCAGCGCCGCCTGCGGATTCTGCGGAATGAAGGCGATGTCGCGCCCCAGCAGCGCCCGCCGATGTTCCGCCGGCATGGCCACCAGATCGGCGCCCGCGAACTCCATCGTGCCATGGCTCACCCGGAACCCCGGCGGCATCAACTGGGCGATCGCGCGGCCCACCATCGACTTGCCTGCGCCGGACTCGCCCACCAGCCCCAGCACCCGCCCCGGCGCCAGCGCGAAGTTCAGCCCGCGCAGCACCGGCACCCTCTCGCCCTCGACCCGCGCCTCCACCGACAGGCCGCGCGCCACCAGCAGGCTCCCCTGGGTCATCGCGCCCCCTCGACCAGCCGCACGTCCAGCGTTCGTCGCAACCCGTCGCCCAACAGGTTGAACCCCGCCACCGTCACGATGATCGCCGCCACCGGCGCCAGCAGGTTCGCCGGCGCCTGGTAGAGCGCATCGCGCCCATCGGCGATCATCTGCCCCCACGCCACCTGATCCGGCCTCACCCCCATCCCCACGAACGACAGGATCGCCTCCACCACCACCGCGATCCCCATCTCCAGCGCCAGCAGCGTCACCAGCAGCGGGATCGTCGCCGGCACCACCTCGCGCAGCAGCGTCCGCCAGTGCGACAACCCCAGCAGCCGCGCCGCCGCCACATGCTCGCACCGCGCCACCAGCATCACCTCGGCGCGCATCACCCGGCAGAACCGCGTCCAATCCACCAGGGTGATCGCCAGGATCACGCTGGTGCTCCCCGTTCCCAGCCCCACCATCAGGATCAACGACAGCACCACCGGCGGGAACGACATCCACACATCCACCGCCCGCCCGATCACCCAGTCCACCCACCCGCCCAAATACCCCGCCGCATAGGCCAGCGCCGTCCCAAGCAGCATCGCGCCGAGCGACGCCATGACCGCCACCCACAGCGCGAGGCTCGCGCCATGCAGCAACCGCGACAGCACGCACCGCCCCAGCACGTCGGTCCCGAGCGGAAAGGGCGAGCCCAGCCGCACCGGCTGCAGCGTCAGCATCAGGTCCTGCGCCTGCGGGTCGTGCGGCGCCACCAACGGCGCCAGCGCCGCCAACACCAGCACCGGCAGCACCAGCGCAAGCCCGATCATCACCCGCCCGGAGCGCAGCCACCGCGGGAACAGCCAGCGCCACACCCAGCTCATCCCGGCATCGGCCGCGGGCTCAGCCCCAGGTACAGCCCGCCCACCACCGTGTTGACCGCCAGAACGACCGCGCAATAGGTCAACCCCACCGCCTGGATCACCGGCAGGTCGGCGTTGCGCACCGCATCAAGCATCAGGCTGCCCATCCCAGGATAGGAAAAAATCACCTCTACCAACAAGGAGCCACCCAACAGGAACGCGAAATGCCGGCCCAGTACGGACAAGGTCGGCAGGGCCGCGTTGCGCAGTGCATGCCCCAGCAGCACCCGTGTCTCCGACAGCCCGCGCAACCGCGCCTGGCGGATGTAGTCCGAGTGGTAGACATCGATCAGCGAGGCGCCCAGCACCCGCATCACCGGCGGCGCAACCGCGATCCCCAGCGCGAAAGCCGGCAGCACCATGTGCCGCATCGCACTCAGGAAGGCCGCCGTATCGGCCACCAGCAGCGTGTCCAGCAGCAGGAACCCGGTCACCACCGGCCGCGCCAAATCCGCGTCCAGCCGCCCGGTGAACGGCAACGCCTCCAGCACCACCCCGAACACCAGGATGAACAGCAGCGCCCACAGGAACGCCGGCACCGACATCAACAGCACCGTACCGGTCTCCGCGATCGCCTCGCCAGCCTCCCCACGCCCGCCCTCGGCGCGCAGCACGAACAGCAGCAGCCCGCCCGACAGCCCCAGAATGCCCGCGATCGCCATCGCCAGCAGCGCCAGCTCCACCGTCGCCGGCACCGCCTCGGCCAGCAGGGAGGCCACCGGACGTCCCAGATGCACCGACCGCCCGAAATCGCCCGATAGCATGTGCCCCAGCCAGATCGCGTACTGCGCCGGCAACGCCCGGTCGAACCCCATTTGCCGCCGCGCCTCCTCGATCTCCGCAGGTGTCGCGGCCGGTGGGATCGACATCCCCGCCGGGTCGACCGGCAACACCCGCAGCGCCGCGAACAGCAACACCGAGGCCACCAGCAGGATGAGGCCGGCCGCCAACAGGCGACGAGCAAACGAGGCGACAAGGTTCATGCGCGGCGCGGGCCTCCCTCACCCGCCCCTTTCCCCCCGCAGCGGGCAAAGGGCAAGGGGGACAATCGCTAGATCCAGTCCATTGTCTGTGGCAGCACCCAGCCATTGCCGTATGGCCGGTACGACAGCGCCGTCCTGCGAACCAGCGTCTGCACGCTTTGCAGCAACGGAATGCACGCGCCGATCTCCACGGCCTCGCGCGCCACCGCCCGCCACGCCGCGATCCGCTCCGCCTCGTCCGGCTCATCGAACAGGTCGATCACCCTCTGCCCCAGCGCCATGTCCTTCCACGGCGAGAACGGCAGCAGCGGGTTCAGCAGCGTGCCGATACCGATCTCCGGGTCGCCGGTGGCGTTGTCGAACGAATACAGCGTCGCCTCCGGCAACCTGTTGCCGCGGCTCAGCTCGAAATACCGTGCATAGTCGATCACCTCCAGCGCCGCCTCGATCCCCACCTTGCGCCACATCGCCACGATCGCCCGCGCCATATCGTAGTCGCCAGGAAACTGCCCCCTGGTCGTCGCCATGCGAATCCGCGCCGGCGCCGCGGCCGAATGTCCCGACCTCGCCAGCAGTTCGATCGCGATGTTGAGATCGTGCGGAAAGGTGAAATCGCCCACGAACCCCACAGACCCCGGCACCGCCGGCACCGACAACGGCGCCGCCACCCCGTTGGTGAACGCCTCGCTCAACGCCACCTTGTCGATCGCATGATGCGCCGCCAGCCGGACGTTGCGGTCTGCGAACCCCTCGTCATGGCGCACCTGCAGCAGGATCATCCGAGAAACCGGGTTCAACTCCGCTGACAGGCCCGCCACGCCGCCCAGCCGCTGCACCTCGCGCGCCGGCACCGCCACCGTCACATCGACCCGGCCCGCCTGCACCGCCGCCACCCGCGCCGCAACGTCCCTGATGATCTTCACCGTGATCCGCCGCAGCGGTGGCCTCGGCCCCCAATAGGCCTCGTTGCGCTCCAGCACGATGCGCACGTTCGCCTGGTATTCCACCAGCCGATACGGCCCCGTCCCCACCGGCCGCGCGCGAAACCCCGCCAGCCCCACCCGCTCCATATAGTCCTTCGGCACCACGAAGCTGCCCAGGAACGCCAGCCACGCCGGCGCCGTCGGCGCGGGGCTGTCAAACCGCATCACCGCCCGCGTCGCGTTCGGCG
>Ga0105050_10005466_pt1 | contig 16274 bp, 16 predicted proteins | sample FRY01_FD_78088 | JGI IMG/M metagenome (GOLD analysis project Ga0105050, IMG submission 78088) | Freshwater microbial communities from Lake Fryxell liftoff mats and glacier meltwater in Antarctica - FRY-01 | ecosystem: Environmental > Aquatic > Freshwater > Ice > Glacier meltwater ... | reverse complement strand
TTCCGTGACAATGGCCGCCATGCCCTGATCATCTATGATGACCTGTCCAAGCAGGCCGTGTCCTACCGCCAGATGTCGCTGCTGCTGCGCCGTCCGCCGGGGCGTGAAGCCTATCCCGGCGACGTGTTCTACCTCCACTCTCGTCTGTTGGAGCGTTCGGCCAAGCTGAATGCCGATCATGGCTCGGGTTCGCTGACAGCGCTGCCGATCATCGAGACGCAGGGTGGCGACGTGTCGGCCTTTATCCCGACCAACGTGATCTCGATCACCGACGGCCAGATCTTCCTCGAGACGGAACTGTTCTATCAGGGCGTCCGCCCGGCTGTGAACACCGGTCTGTCGGTGTCGCGTGTCGGATCGTCCGCACAGACCAATGCGATGAAATCGGTGGCAGGTCCGGTCAAGCTGGAGCTGGCGCAGTACCGCGAAATGGCGGCCTTTGCGCAGTTCGGCTCTGACCTTGACGCATCGACCCAAGCCCTGCTGGCCCGTGGTGCGCGTCTGACCGAGTTGATGAAGCAGCCGCAATATTCGCCGCTGACCAATGCCGAGATCGTCTGTGTAATCTTTGCGGGCACCAAGGGCTATCTCGACAAGGTGCCGGTCAAGTCGGTGAGCCGGTTCGAGGCCGGACTGCTCAAGCATCTGCGTGGCAAGCATGCAGAACTGCTTGATTACATCACCAAGGAAGACCCCAAGATCAAGGGCGAGGCCGAGACACGGATCAAGGCCGCTCTGGACGAGTTTGCGAAAGACTTTGCCTGAGCAGCTTTGTGAAAGGGGGGCTGCCTGATGGCTAGTCTTAAGGATCTCAAGAACCGGATCGCGTCGGTCAAATCGACCCGCAAGATCACCAAGGCGATGCAGATGGTCGCCGCCGCAAAACTGCGCCGGGCGCAGGATGCGGCGGAGGCTGCGCGTCCCTATACCGAGCGGTTCAACGCGGTGATGGCGGCGCTGGCTTCGGCTGCCGGTGGATCGGCTTCGGCGCCGCGTCTGCTGTCCGGCACGGGCAGCGACAAGGTGCATCTGCTGGTCGTGATGACCGCCGAGCGCGGCCTTTGCGGCGGTTTCAACTCGTCTATCGCCAAGTTGGCGCGCAACCATGCCGAAAAGCTGGTGCGTGAGGGCAAGACGGTCAAGTTTCTGACCGTGGGCAAGAAGGGTCGTGAGGCGCTCAAGCGTGACTGGGGCAGCCAGTCGGTGGGCCATGTCGATCTGAGTGCGGTCAAGCGGTTGGGTTATTCCAATGCGCAGGCCGTGGCGCGCGAAGTGCTGGCCAAGTTCGAGGCTGGCGAGTTCGATGTTGCGACGATCTTTTTCAGCCGGTTCGAATCGGTGATTTCGCAGGTGCCGACCGCACAGCAGGTCATTCCGGCGATCTTTGATGCCGGCGACGCCGTGACCCCGCTTTATGATTACGAACCGAGCGAAGAGGCCATTCTGGCCGATCTGCTGCCGCGCGGTGTGGCGACGCAGATGTTTGCGGCCATGCTGGAAAATGGTGCGTCCGAACAGGGTGCCCGGATGTCGGCGATGGATAATGCGACCCGTAACGCGGGCGACATGATCGACCGGCTGACCATCGTCTATAACCGCTCGCGTCAGGCCAAGATCACTAACGAACTGATCGAGATTATTTCGGGCGCGGAAGCGCTCTAAGAGAACCGGAGAAACGATATGGCAAATGCAAAAGGCAAGATCACCCAGGTGATTGGCGCCGTCGTGGACGTGCAGTTCGGGGAACACCTTCCACAGATCCTGAACGCGCTGACGACTGACAATAACGGCAAGACACTGGTTCTCGAAGTGGCGCAGCACCTGGGCGAAAGCACGGTCCGCACCATCGCGATGGACGCGACCGAAGGTCTGGTGCGTGGTCAGGAAGTGACCGACACCGATGGCCCGATCACGGTGCCGGTGGGTGATGGCACGCTCGGTCGGATCATGAACGTGGTTGGCGAGCCGATCGACGAGAAGGGCCCGATTGCCGGGACCGAGCGCCGCTCGATCCATGCCGAAGCGCCGGATTTTGCCGCGCAGTCGACATCATCCGAAGTGCTGGTGACCGGCATCAAGGTTATCGACCTGCTGGCGCCTTATGCCAAGGGCGGCAAGATCGGTCTGTTTGGCGGTGCCGGTGTCGGCAAGACCGTTCTCATTCAGGAACTGATCAACAACATCGCCAAGGTGCACTCGGGTTATTCCGTGTTCGCCGGTGTCGGTGAGCGGACCCGTGAGGGGAACGACCTGTATCACGAGTTCATCGACTCGGGCGTCATCAACAAGGATGACCTGACCAAGTCGAAAGTGGCGCTGGTCTATGGTCAGATGAACGAGCCGCCCGGAGCGCGTATGCGTGTGGCGCTGTCGGGTCTGACGATTGCGGAATCGTTCCGCGACAGTTCGGGCACTGACGTGCTGTTTTTTGTCGACAACATCTTCCGCTTTACCCAAGCCGGGTCGGAAGTGTCGGCGCTGCTTGGTCGTATCCCTTCGGCCGTGGGCTATCAGCCGACGCTGGCCACCGACATGGGCACGATGCAGGAGCGGATCACCTCGACCCGTAATGGCTCGATCACGTCGGTGCAGGCGATCTATGTGCCTGCCGATGACTTGACCGACCCTGCGCCGGCGACCTCGTTTGCGCACCTCGATGCCACTACGGTGTTGAGCCGGGCGATTTCGGAACTCGGTATCTACCCGGCGGTGGACCCGCTCGATTCGACCTCTCGTCTGCTCGACCCTGCCGTGATCGGGGATGAGCATTACAAGGTGGCGACGGATGTGCAGCAGATTCTGCAGCGCTACAAATCGTTGCAGGACATCATCGCGATCCTCGGGATGGACGAGCTGTCGGAAGAGGACAAGCTGACCGTGTCGCGCGCTCGCAAGATCCAGCGCTTCCTGAGCCAGCCGTTCGACGTTGCGCAGGTCTTTACCGGCTCGCCGGGTGTGCAGGTGCCGCTGGAGGTGACGATTTCATCGTTCAAGGCGGTTGTGGCCGGTGAATATGACCATCTGCCCGAAGGTGCCTTTTACATGGTGGGCGGCATCGACGACGTAAAGGCCAAGGCGGCCCGTATGGCTGCTGCAGCGGCTTAAATCTGGGACAGTGGTTCTGGGTCGCCTGACCCGGAACCGCATTGGAGGGCCAAGATGGCAGACACAGTGCAATTCGACCTCGTGTCACCGGAGCGGCGGCTAGCCTCGGTTGCGGCGCGGGAAGTGCAGATTCCGGGGACCGATGGCGACATGACGGCGATGCCGGATCATGCCCCCACCATCACCACCCTTCGCCCCGGTGTGCTGCGCGTGGTGCATGCGGGCGGGACCGATGAATTCGTCGTGTCCGGCGGGTTTGCCGAGATTACCGCGACCACCGTTTCGGTGCTAGCGGAAGAGGCAATGCCCCGGACGGAATGCACGCCCCCGGTGTTCGAGCGCATGCTGGCCGAGGCCCGCGCGGCCTATGATGCGGCCAAGGCTGATCCGACGCTGGTGGATTCGGCCGCCAAGATGCTGGCCGATATGGTTGCGGTTGGCGATACGATTGGTCTGGGCGCTCGCGCCTGATCCATTCTGGTTGCTGTTTGACGAGGGCTCCGGATTACTTCGGGGCCCATTTTTTTGTTGATGTGCATAGATTTGCCCGAATTTGGGGTTAGGGTTGGTGCTGGGAAGCTGACGGGTTTGCGTGCCGATGAGACGGATCAGGAACCATATGGTCGGGGTCGATCAGGGCGATGTCGTCCTGTTTTCGGACTTTGAACAGGACGGCGTGATGTGGAAGGGCGAGGGCCCGCGCCAGGCACGTGCTTATGTCATGTTTTCTGAACCTTTTCTGGAGCCGCCTGCCGTCCGCGTGTCGCTGAGCATGTGGGACATGTCCAATGCAGCCAATGCCCGCGCCGATCTGTCATCCGAGGATGTGAGCGCGACGGGGTTTGCCATCGTGTTCAAGACATGGGGCGATACCAAGGTCGCCCGCGTCAAGGTCAGTTGGCTGGCGATCGGAGCGCTGCAGGATGATGAGGTCTGGGATCTGGAGTAGAGGTGTCTTCTCCCTCCCGATTGAGCGGGATCGGCCGAGGCTCCAGTGGAGCCTTGGCCCCGCTCACGCGGTGCGGTCGATGCTGCGCGACAGATGTGGTTGCGATGACATAGGCCAGCGCCTGCCCCAGCGGGGGCGAAGCGCCCGCGTCACGCCAGAGGCGTGCCTACGGCACGACAGGGGGCAGGTGCTGACCGGTAAGCGGGGCTTACCGGTCGGGACAGGTGAAATCGGCATCGCGGTGACAGGCCCGATGGGGCCTGTCAGGGAGAGCGAGGATGTTCACGCCGCCGAATACATGCCCTCGTAGATCGGGGTCAGCGTTTCGGGGTTGAAGAGGGACGAGACCGAGGTGCCGTTCCAGATGTTCAGGATCGCTTGTGCGAACATCGGTGCTGTCGGCACAATGCGGATGTTGCGCGCGGCGCGGACGGCGGCGGTGGGTTCGATCGAATCGGTGATGACCAGCGATTTGAGGGCCGAGTTTTCGATCCGCTCGATGGCCGGGCCCGAGAGGACGCCGTGGGTGATATAGGCGTGCACCTCGACAGCGCCGGCCTTGACCAATTCGGCGGCGGCCTTGCACAGCGTCCCGGCGGTGTCGCAGATGTCGTCGATCAGGATGCAGGTCTTGCCAGTTACGTCGCCGATCACGGTCATGTCGGCGACTTCGCCGGCCTTTTCGCGGCGTTTGTCGACGAAGGCCAGCGGTGCGCCGATCCGTTGCGCCAGTTCGCGCGCCCGTGACACACCGCCGACATCGGGTGAGACGACCATCAGGTTATCCATCCGCCCCTTGAAATGATGCGCGATATCGAGCGCCCAGATCGGCGAGGAATAAAGGTTGTCCACCGGGATATCGAAAAACCCCTGAATCTGCGCCGCGTGCAGATCAAGCGTCAGCACCCGTTCGATCCCGGCCTCGGTAATCAGATTGGCCACCAGTTTGGCCGAAATCGGCGTGCGCGCCTTGGTCCGCCGGTCCTGCCGCGCGTAGCCGAAATAGGGGATCACGGCGGTGATCCGCGCGGCAGAGGAGCGTCGCAGCGCATCGGCGATGATCAGCAGTTCCATCAGGTTGTCATTGGCGGGGTTCGATGTGGGCTGGATGATGAACATATCCTCGCCGCGCACATTTTCGTACACCTCGACGAAAACCTCCTGATCGTTGAAGCGTTCGACCCGCGCATCGACGAGCCCGACGCTCATCCCGCGATGCAGCGACATGCGCCGTGCGACAGCGCGGGCGAGCGAACGGTTCGCGTTGCCGGAAATCAGTTTCGGCTCGGTCATGGCCATGGGATTCGGTCCTTTGGGATGGGTCATCCGCTGGGGCAGGCAACGGAATCGTGACGTTGACACCGCCTAGCACATGCCTAGGGTCACGCAAAGAATTGACCGTCCGGGAGTCTGCAAATGTCGCATGTCGATTACTATTTTACGCTACTGTCGCCCTATGCCTATCTCGCGGGCACGCGGCTAGAGGCGATTGCCGCCCGCACAGGGACCAGCATCACCTACAAGCCGATGGATACCAGCCCGGTCTTTGCCCGCACCGGTGGTCTGCCGCTGAAGGACCGTGCGCCGGCGCGCAAGGAATACCGGCTGCAGGAATTGCGCCGCCAGTCGGCCAAGACGGGTCTGAAGCTGAATCTGCAACCGGCGTTCTTTCCGACCAATGCCGCCCCGGCGTCCTATGCCGTGATTGCGGCGCAAAAGGCGGGGGGCGGCGATCTGGGCGCGCTGGTACATGGCTTTGGTACGGCGGTCTGGGCTGAGGACCGCAATATCGCCGAGGATGAGGTGATCCGCGCCGGTCTGGCGGCGGCGGGGTTTGACCCGGCGCTGGCGGACAAGGGCATGCTGGAAGGGGCAGAAATCTTTGCCGCCAATGCCGAGGAGGCGGTGGCGCGCGGGGCCTTTGGCTCTCCCTTCTATATCACCGATACGGATGAGCGGTTCTGGGGTCAGGACCGGCTGGATGATCTTGAGGCGCATCTGGCGGGAAGGCTCTGACCGCATTGGTCACGGCGGGCGGCATGGAGGTATATGTCGCTCATGCCGGACAGGGTGCGCGTCCGGTTCTGATGATCCATTGCTCGCTGGCCCGGCATGAAAGCCTGCTCGGACTGGCAGGTCTGTTGCCCGATGCCCGCGTCACCCTGTTTGATCTGCCGGGCCATGGCCGCAGCGCCGCATGGGACGGCTTGCGCGATTATCAGCAGGTCTGTGTCGCGGTGGCCGCGGATGTCGTGCAACCGGGGAGCCATGTGATTGGCCATAGCTTTGGCGCGACCGTGGCCCTGCGCCTTGCGGTGGAGCGGCCGGATCTGGTGGCGCGATTGACCCTGATCGAGCCGGTATTCTTTGCCGCAGCCGCAGGGACCCCGGAACATGCGGCGCATGCGCGTGATTTTGCCCTGTTTGTGGCCGCGCTGCAGGCCGGTGACCGTGACACGGCGGCGCGGGTGTTTCATGGGCTATGGGGTGCCGGTGACTGGGATGCGCTGAAGCCGCGCTCCAGGGATGAGGCGGTGGCGCGGATCGATCTGGTCGTCGCGGGGGCGGCGGCGATCGAGCAGGATGCTGCGGGGATATTGCCCCGCTTGGCCGGTGTGCAGATGCCGGTGACGCTGGTGAGGGGGGCTATGTCGCCGCCGGTTATCGGGGCTGTTCAAGCAGCACTCGCCGGCGCGATGCCGCAGGCGCGGCAGGTGGTGATCGCGGGCGCGGGGCATATGGTGCCGGTGACCCATGCGGTCGAGTTGGCGGCGGTGATTGAGCGGGGTTAGTCGAGGCTGCGGGGAGCCTTGGCCCCGCTCACGGCGGGCGGGTGAGACAGCGCGACTTTGCCACACGAGATTTCAGAGGTCAGTGCCTGACCCGGCGGGTGCGGGAGCGCCCGCCCTTGGCGGGTCGGGCGGTGACCGGTAAGTGGGGCTTACCGGTCGGGATGGATGGAGGGGTTGGTGGAGTGACAGGCCCGATGGGGCCTGTCAGGGCGAGGCTTAGGGGGATCGTTCAGCCGCGCAGCGTGGCGATGAATTGATCCACGGTGGCATCGGTCATCGACCAGTCGCAGACCAGCCGTGCGGTCAGCAGTTCGGTGGGGTCGCCGGTGGTGTGGTCGCCGTCCCAGACGTAATAGACCGCACCGGCGGTGTGCAGCCTTTGGTGGGCGGCGCGGGAAAAGCGGGTGAAGATCAGGTTGGCCTGCGGTTCCCAGACCAGTTCCACCCCCGGCGTGGCGCGCAAGCCGGCGGCGAGGCGGGCGCAGGCGGTGTTGGCGGCGCTGGCCATGTCGTGCCAGAGGTTGTTGGTAAGGTAGGCGTGCATCTGGGCCGAGAGATAGCGGTGTTTGCTGAAGAGATGCGCGCCGCGCTTGCGCCGCAACTCGAACTCCCATGCCAGTGCGGGGTCAAAGATGACGGCGGCCTCGACCCCCATCAAGCCGTTCTTGGTGCCGCCAAAGCTGAGCGTGTCGATGCCGGATTTCCATGTCATCTCGGCGGGCGTGCAGCCCAGATGCACCAGAGCATTGGCAAAACGCGCGCCGTCCATGTGGGTCTTGAGCCCGAAATCGCGGGCGACTTCGGTGAGCGCCTGCAGTTCGGCAGGGCTGTGCACAGTGCCTTTTTCGGTGGCCTGCGTGAGTGAGACGGGGCCGCGCTGGGGCCCGTGGACGCCGCGCGAGCCTTCGGCGCTGATCGCCTTGTGCAAGGCGTCGGGGGTCATTTTCGCGTTGGTCGCGGGGACGAGGGTGAGTTTGGCGCCGCTGTAGAATTCGGGCGCGTTGCATTCATCCTCGTGGATATGGGCCATGGGCGCGCAAAAAACCGTGTCCCACGGGTTGGCCATGGTGGCGAGCAGCAGAGAATTGGCGGCGGTACCGGTGGCGACGAGGTAGACGGCGGCCTCGGGCGCCTCGAACAGGTCACGGATCTGGCTGCGGACCGTGGCCATCAGATCATCGGCACCATAGGCGCGGGCGTAGCCGGTGTTGGCGGCTTGCAGCGCGTCCATGACGGCGGGATGCACGGGACCGGCATTGTCAGAGGCAAAGAACATTAGAGCGGCTCCTCGATGATGTGGTCTTCCCAGTCTTCTTCGGCGACCTCGAATTCCGGGATTGTCAGCCCCTGCACCGAGACACCGGCGTCGTGCACCGATTGCGCGGTGCCGGAGTTGAGCGGGTGCCAGGGGTAAAGCGGGCGGCCTTCGTAGCGCAGGCGGTAGGCGCAGGTCTGGGGCAGCCAGTAGAGGTTTTTCTCGATGGTTTTCGGTGTCAGAACAATGCATTCGGGCACGAAATTGTGCCGGACGGGGTACTGCGCGCAGCGGCAGGTCTGATCGTCGAGCAAGCGGCAGGCGACGCGGGTGAGCACGACTTCGCCGGTATCCTCATCCTCGAGTTTGTTCAGGCAGCATTTGCCGCAGCCATCGCAGAGCGCCTCCCATTCCTGAGGGGTGAGTTTGTTCAGCGGTTCGGTTTCCCAGAACCGGCGGCGCAAGCCGCCACGGTCGATGGGGTCATCCGACATGAGAGAGGATGTCGCGGGCGCGGGCGCAGTCGGCGTCCATCTGGGTGATGAGGGCGGGCAGGCCGTCGAACTTCAATTCGGGCCGCAGGTATTCCACGAGCGCGACCGAGAGGGTGGCACCGTAAAGATCGCCTTTGAAATCAAAAAGGTAGCTTTCGCAATTGGGCTGGTTCTGGCCGAACATCGGGCGCACCCCGATGGAGGCGGCGCCGGTGTATTTGCCCTGATGCGGGCCGTCGAGCACGTCGACTTCGACAGCATAGACCCCGAAACGGGGCGGGTGCAGCCCGGCAATGGACATGTTGGCGGTGGGATAGCCAAGCTCGCGCCCGCGCTGTTCGCCGCGAATGACCGGGCCTTCGATCCGGTGCCAATGGCCCAGCATGGCGGCGGCGTCGCGTGGCCGGCCTTCGGTCAGGGCGGTGCGGATCGCGGTGGAACTGACCTCGCCTGCACCCAGATCGACCATGGGGGCGATGGTGACGCCAAAGCCCATTTCGGCGCCGAAACGTTGCAGATCACTTGCGGTGCCGGTGCGGCCTTTGCCAAAACAGAAGTCCTGGCCGACGACGACATGTGCGAGGCCGAGCGAGTCCACGATCACCCGGCTTGCAAATTCCTGCGCTGAAAGCGCCGCGAGCGTCGTATTGAACGGCACTTCATACAGTTTTTCAACCTTGAGCCGTTCCAGCCGGTGTGCCCGCGCGGCGGCGTTCATTAGCCGGAAGGGGGCGGCGGCGGGGGCGAAGAACTGGCGTGGGTGCGGTTCGAATGTCATGATGCCGAGCGGGACATTGCCGGAAGCGGCCGCGGTACGGGTGAGGTCGATCACGGCCCGGTGCCCCAGATGCACGCCGTCGAAATTGCCGATCGCGGCGGCGGCGCCACGGTCTGCAGGGTCGATGAACATGAGGTCGCGGATGATGCGCATGGCCGCTTGGGTAACGCCCCGGCGCGGGGGGTGCAAGGGCCGCCGCTTCAGTCGAACTTGCGGCTGGGGGCGAGGACGAGCGCCTCTCCAGTGAGGACCTTTTTGCCGCTGACGAGACATCGCGTGTCCATGGTCACGCGCCGTTTGGCGTGGTCGATGCTGGTCACCTCGACTTCGGCGGTCACGATGTCGCCCGGTCGGACCGGGGCGAGAAAGCGCAGCGACTGCCCGAGGTAGACGGCACCATGTCCGGGCAGTTGTTCGCCGATGACCGCAGAAACCAGCCCGGCGGTGAGCATCCCATGCGCGATGCGCCCGCCGAAGATGGTGTCCTGCGCGTAGGATTCGTCGAGGTGGACGGGGTTATGGTCGGTGGAGATTTCGGCAAAGAGCGCGATGTCGTGGTCGGTGATCGCTTTGGTCAGCGAGCGGATCATCCCGATCTCGATATCCTCGATGCAGATGGTGCCACGGGGCTGATTGTCGAGCATGGCGCGTCGTGTCGGTCATAAATGATCGTCTGGAGGAGCGTAGGCGACATTATATTACTTTGCAAGTGCAGAAAGAGGGCGGTGAGGAACCGGTGAGGGCCTCTCTAGTGGAGAGAGCCCCGGTGACTTGCCCAAAGGCGCAAGCCTGCGGGCAATGACTTTGTGATGGGGTGGAGAGGCTGCCAATCGGGACGCGCCTGACTGGGCTGGCGCGAACGCGCCTGCCGGGGGCAGGCAGGCGCGGCCCGATTTGTCTGCTGACAAATCAGGCTAAGGAAGAACTACCGCAAAAACCCTATCGCGAAGGTGGGCGAGAGCATCTTGGTTTCAAGCCATGCGCCCATCGTGGTGGCGTGTGGCTGATCGGTTGTGCCGGTTTCGGCTGCGGCAAGACCGCCGGTGATGAAGAGCGAGTCGATGTCTTCGCCCATCGCACCCTGAATATCGGTGTGGATACCGTCGCCGATGCCGATGATCCGGGCGTCGGAGAGCGAGACGCCGAGGGCAGCGAGACGGCGGCGGGCGAGGTCGTAGATGGGGGGGTAGGGTTTGCCGAAATAGAGGCTTTCGCCGCCCATTTCGGTGTAGAGCGCGGCCAGCGCACCGGCGCACCATTCGCGGCTATGGCCCCGGTCGACCTGAATATCGGGATTGGCGCAGAGGAGTTTGAGCCCCATCTGTTTGGCCACAAGGAAGGTGGGGCGGTAAACGGCCGGATCGGCATGCGGGTCTGCAGGGCCGGTGCAGACGATGCCGGTGGCCTGCGCCAGTGGGACCTGGGTGATTTCAACCGGGTTTTCGACGAGTTTCAGCGGCGCGAAAAAGCTTTGGTCATGCGCTTCGCCGATGAAATGCACCTTGTCGCCGACGACGCCGGAGAACATCGCGGCGCGGGCGGAATCGCCGGAGGTGGCGATGACGTCCCATGCGTCATCGGGGATGCCGAGCCGGGCGATCTGATCGGCGACCGGGCCGCGCGGCCGGGGTGCGTTGGTGACAAGCACCACTTTGCCGCCCTGCGCCCGGAATGCCTGCATCGCAGCGATGGCGGCGGGAAAGGCGCGTAACCCGTCATGCATGCAGCCCCAGAGGTCGACGAATGCGGCGTCGTAACGGTCGGATATTTCAGCGAAATTCGCGATTATCTGGGTCATGGGCGATTATACCTTGAGCATCGGGATGATCTGTTTCTTGCGGCTCATCACGCCGGGCAGCACTACGGTATCGCCGGTGACGGTGACCCCAAAGCTTTTCTCCGCGACGGTTTTGGACAGCGCGTTGGGGATCAGCATCGTCGCCTCTTCGCGCAGGATATCGACGACGAAGAGCAGCACCTGATCGGCGCCATCCTCTTTGGCGACGGATTCCATGCTGGCCATCAGCGATGCCTTGCGGTCGAGCACGACCTGCGGCGAGGTTGTTTCGAGAACGGAGACGCGGAATTGGGTGCCGTCGACGGTGTATTCCTTGGAATCCATTCGCAGCAACTCTGCATCAGAGAAGCGCGAGACATCGGATTTGGCGGCGAACATTTCGGCTGCATAAGCGGGGATGTCGATGGCGAGGTCTTTGGCGAGTTTTTCGGCCAGAGATTTATCGGTGGGCGTGGTGGTGGGCGAGCGGAAGGCCAGCGTGTCAGAGAGGATGCAGGACAGGATCAGGCCGCGGATCTCGGCGGGCGCGTGGCCGCCGTGATGGCCCATCAACTGATAAAGCAGGGTGGCGGTGCAGGCGAGGGGACGGATGGTGATATCGATCGGGCCTTTCGTCTCGAGCCCGCCGACCAGTTTGTGATGGTCGATGATCGCCTGAATATCGGCATTGTTGATGTTGGCGGGCAGTTCGGCGGGGTTGTTGGTGTCCACGATCACCACGGCCTGACCGTCCTCGACATCCGTGATGATCGGAGGCAGCTCGAAGCCCCAGTATTTGGCGACAAAGGCGGCCTCGGTATTGGGTGTGCCCAGAAGGCGCGCCTCGGCAGGTTGCCCCATGTGGGTGAGATACCACGCCCAGATCAGCGGCGAGCCGGTGGAATCGGTGTCGGGGGATTTGTGGCCGAAAACGAGGGTGGTCATGAATGCAGTCCTTTGGGCGCAACCGGTGATTTTGCGGCCTTATAGGCAGGGAACCTGCGATTGTCACGCGCAGAGGGACGCCGAAATGTGCGGGTATTGGTGCGCCTCCAATGCCTGTTTTGACGCCAGTGCCGGGGCCGGTGCCCGCGTCAACCTGCCGGTAGGTGGGCAAAAAACGTTAGGAAATCGGGTTAGGGCTGTGACAGAGTTTCTATATTTTCAGATATGGAGGCTTTGATGGCAGATAAATTGAAGGCACCGGTCGGGGCTTCGCCCCGCAGCAGCAAGGGTGAATCGGTCAGGAACAGCCCCGAGGATGTGATCCTGCTGCGGCAGATGCTGCGCGCCAATGGCTACAACGTGCCGGAAGGCGACAAGATGGATGCCGGTCTGCTCAAGGCGATTTCCGCAGTACAGACAAAGGCTGGTTTCAAGACCCCGGACCAGGTCGTCGATCCCGGTGGCAAGACCTTTGACGCGCTGTCACCGAAGCACGAGGCCGCAAAAAAGGCGCTTGCGGCCGAGATCGCCAAGGTGGTTTTGGTCAAGGTCCGCTATCAGGGCAAGGAGTTGATGCTGACGCCGGATGACTACGAGAAGATGAAGAAGGAAGTCTTCAGTTCTCTGGAACGCTACATAAAGTCGCTGCTCAAGTGTCATAAGAACAACCTCGCCACCTATGAGCATTACCTGAATGTCGCGCAGATCAAGGAAGGGTTTATGGAGGCGGTCGCGCAGGCGCTCATCATGTCAGTGGGGCGGGTGAAATATCCCGCGACAAATGTAACGGTAGCCTCGATCAAGGCGGCGGGTTCACTGCAGAATGCAGTGTCGACCAAGAACCTTGCGATGCTGGATATGGCCCTGCCCGAAGCGGAGCAAGCCGTGAACGCATTTACCGAGGAGGTCCGGCGGTTCCTCAAGGACTTTGCCGGGTCTGCCTATGTGACGGGGACGGTGCTCAAGGTCACGTCGGCGGCCTGTTTTGCGGTTGTCGGAGCGCTGGCCGGGCCGGTCATGGTGGCCGGTGGCATGACGGTGGCGAAAGCGGCGGTCGTTTCGGGGGCGGGGGTCAATGTCCTGTCTTCGGCGACGAACGAACTGGGCAAGGCGGCGTCGGGGCAGAGCGTGTCGCCTTGGGAATCGCTGTGGAATGTCACGGTTGACGGGGCGCTGGGCGGCCTTACCGGCGGGATCTCCTCAAAGATTCCGCTCGGGTTTGTCGAAAAGATGGCTGGCAAGGTCGCACCGGCAGTGGCCAGCAAGATCCCCGGACTGACGGTCAAACAAGTGACTCCGGTGATCAAGAATTTCCTGACCGGCAGCGGGCAGGAGACAATCAAGAGCGCAGTCAACGAAGGCTTTGTCCTGATGGGCAAGATCGCCAAGACCGGTAAATCCCCAACGGCAAAGGACTTTGACGAGGCGACGCAGAAGATTCTGGTGAGCTTGCTGACGGCGGGTCTGGTCAAAAATTTTGCGACTTTCCAGAAGAAATGGGCCTATGACGCCCGGCTGGGTCTGGAAGGCAAGATGTTCCCCGAAGCGCTGACCAAACTGTTGAAAGGCAAGAGCAATACCCTGCCGCCGGTGATCCGCGCTAAGGTCTGGGCCGAGGTGTGGAACAAGGTCAGTGAACAGGTGCTTCAGGGCGGACTTGACGCCGCGCTCAGCAGCAATTCCGGCGACTATGACCCCGTCAAGATGACGACCGATGCGACCAAAGCGGTGCAGAACGACGCCCGGATCCGCAAGCTGGTCGAGGTCGAGATGGAAAAGGCGCTGAAAAAGCACAAGGTCAGCCTTTAGGGACGACCAGCCGTCAGGCTGGCCGCCAGAAGATGAAGAGATCGCGCAGGCGACGCGCGCGTACCGGGGCGGTCGCGGGCTCGGTTGCATGTGCGGTCCTGAGCGGCAGCGGGCTGGCCACGCCTTGGGTGGTGATCATCGGCGCGCCGGGGCCGGGCAAGGTGAGGCGCAATGCCTCGGGCCGGTTGCGGCGGATGATGCGGCGTTCTTCCAGCGGATAACTGGATTCCGGGTCGATACGGTGATCGACCACATAAAATGGCGGATGCATTGGGAAAGTCCTGAACTGAATGTCTGGATGCGCGGACCGGATAAGGGCCGTGCGGAACTGGCTGCGGGCGCTCAGATGGCGCTGTGGGGGGTTCCTAGGTACATGTGCAGCCTCCGCGACTATTCGTCAGTGCGCGGCTTTTAGGACAGATTGTCGCAGGTGCCAAGCCGCAATTTCGGCGGTTTGGCGAAAGCTGCGCATGGCGTGGCATTTTCCTCACGCCATGCAGCAAGCCGCGCTTGACAGCCGTTCACGCGCCACCTAACTACCGCTCGTTATCACTCGCCAAGGCTGAGTGCTAACGGCTCCGGTGAACGGGGCCGGTGAGGAATACTTTGAGCTGAGGAGCTGCAAAGATGGCATTTAAACCGCTTCATGATCGCGTGCTTGTGCGCCGCGTGCAAGGCGAAGAAAAGACCAAGGGCGGGCTGATCATCCCCGAGAACGCCAAGGAAAAACCCGCCGAGGGCGAAGTTATTTCCTGTGGGCCGGGCGCTCGCAAGGATTCGGGCGAGCTGATCGCGCCGACCGTCAAGGCGGGCGACCGTATTCTGTTCGGCAAATGGTCGGGCACCGAGGTCACGATCGACAGCGAAGAGCTGTTGATCATGAAAGAATCCGACATCCTCGGCGTTCTTTGACCTTTTCCGCAACCCATAGATTCAGGAGCTGAAAAATGGCTGCTAAAGACGTAAGGTTTGATACCGACGCCCGCAATCGCATGCTCAAGGGCGTGAATATCCTCGCCAATGCTGTGAAGGTGACCCTCGGCCCCAAAGGCCGGAACGTGGTGATCGACAAGAGCTTTGGCTCGCCCCGCATCACCAAGGACGGTGTGACGGTCGCCAAAGAGATCGAACTTGAGGACAAGTTCGAGAACATGGGCGCGCAGATGGTCAAAGAAGTGGCCAGCCGCACCAATGACGAAGCCGGCGACGGCACGACGACTGCGACCGTGCTGGCTCAGGCCATCGTGATCGAAGGCATGAAGTCGGTTGCAGCGGGCATGAACCCGATGGACCTGAAGCGCGGCATCGATCTGGCAACTGCCAAGGTCGTGGCCCATATCAAGGCCGCATCGCGCCCCGTGTCCGATACCGCCGAAGTGGCGCAGGTCGGAACGATTTCTGCCAATGGCGAAGCCGAAATCGGTCGTCAGATCGCAGACGCGATGCAGAAGGTCGGCAATGAAGGTGTCATCACCGTCGAAGAGAACAAGGGCCTTGAGACATCGACCGAAGTGGTCGAGGGCATGCAGTTCGACCGTGGTTACCTGTCACCCTATTTCGTGACCAATGCCGAAAAGATGACTGCGGAACTGGAAGATGTCCTGATCCTGCTGCACGAGAAGAAACTCTCGTCGCTGCAGCCGATGGTGCCGCTTCTGGAAGCCGTGATCCAGTCCGGCAAGCCGATGCTGATCATTTCCGAGGATGTCGAAGGCGAAGCCCTTGCCACTCTCGTGGTCAACAAGCTGCGCGGCGGTCTGAAAATTGCTGCGGTCAAGGCCCCCGGCTTTGGCGATCGTCGCAAGGCGATGCTGCAGGATATCGCCATTCTGACCGGTGGTCAGGTGATTTCCGAAGATCTGGGCATGAAGCTTGAGTCGGTGACCATCGACATGCTCGGCACTGCCAAGCGCATCTCGATCACCAAGGACGCGACCACCATCATCGATGGTCACGGTGTCAAGGCCGAGATCGAAGCACGCGTCACCCAGATCCGTGCGCAGATCGAAGAAACCACCAGCGATTACGATCGTGAAAAGCTGCAGGAACGCGTCGCCAAACTGGCCGGCGGTGTGGCTGTCATCCGCGGCGGCGGCATGACCGAGATCGAAGTCAAAGAGCGCAAGGACCGCGTTGACGATGCCCTGAACGCGACCCGTGCGGCCGTGCAGGAAGGTATCGTTGTTGGCGGTGGTGTGGCTCTGGTACAGGCTGCCAAGTCGCTCGACGGTCTCAAGGGTGCGAACTCTGATCAGGATGCGGGCATTTTGATCGTGCGCAAGGCGCTTGAGGCTCCGCTGCGTCAGATCGCGCAGAACGCCGGTGTCGATGGCGCTGTGGTTGCGGGCAAAGTCCGCGAGAGCAACGACA
>Ga0105050_10005464_pt1 | contig 16281 bp, 25 predicted proteins | sample FRY01_FD_78088 | JGI IMG/M metagenome (GOLD analysis project Ga0105050, IMG submission 78088) | Freshwater microbial communities from Lake Fryxell liftoff mats and glacier meltwater in Antarctica - FRY-01 | ecosystem: Environmental > Aquatic > Freshwater > Ice > Glacier meltwater ... | reverse complement strand
TGGGATGGGCAACCACAGGTGTTGACGTGCATTCCGACCATCCGGACATTCGTCGGCATGATCGCAGTGCGGGCTCGGTCGCGCGCTACGACGTTATTACTTTTTTTGATAGTTTAGAGCATGTGGTTGACCCAGCTCTAACACTAAAGGCTTTTGAATTTGATCGAGCCATCGTCAGCATCCCTCACCGCCCGCCGTGGTTCTGGGATTTACCCCGCGTGTGGAAACACTTCAAACCAGGGGAGCATTTACATTATTTTTCGAGCGCCAGCCTCGTTAGGTTATTCTACGATTTAATGTGTTCGCCCACCTGCCCTGCCTCCCACTTAGAGGATTGTGTTCGTGGCCCCCTCACTCACGGCGGAAAACTTTTTCCCAACATTGCTACGCACTCATTCAAGAGAGCCCACAATGCATCCTGACATAATCCAATCCGTCACTCCCGTCTGGGCGCCCTGGCGCTTCAACCTGGGAGATCACTGGCAGACGGTCAATTATCTGATCACGCGATCTTTCGTGCTTCGGGAGGAGCAATTACTGTCCCGCTATCAGCACGGTAAGGATTACGGAGAACGACTCCACGAGATCCTGTCGCTCATCAATGCGCCCGAGCGGAGCAAGGTCACTATCGTAGACGAACCCGGAACCCATGAGCCCGATGGATTCGATGTCTGGGCCGCGCCGTCCTGGCCAGCGAAACAGCAGTGGTTGCCTTCATTCGCTGAGCGGTCAGTGACGTACCAATTCGACGGGATCAGCTCAGCTGAGTCCAAGAACCCGCCTGCGGATGACGTGCTCGTGCTCCTGCGTGAGATAGAATTGCACTGCCACTCCAGTGTGGCCTTGGGCAAGGATCTGACCTTGGCCGGTTGCGTGCATGCGCTGATGAGATCGAGTTTGTTCGTGGGTTGCGACAGCGGCATGTCCCACCTCGCTCACGCTGTGGGCACGCCGATGATCATAATCGAATACGGGCTACCAGTGATCACCTGCCACAGAGGGAAGCACTTTGAATTGGCGCGAGGGACTCTGGAGGCGAGCTACGCCATCAGCCGGATATTAGGTCGCGGACTTCACGCGGGGCTTTAACGACACTTTAACGACACTTTAACGACGCTTGCTGAAGAACCAGAGGGCAGCGCCGACCGCAGCGCCGAACGCCAGCAGCTTCCCTGCGCCATCGAGCGCGCCCATGCCGGGCATGGCTCCGCTGAAGTGCTCAGGGGCGCTGACGCTCCACGAGCTCGCTTCCACACCCTCGCCAGCCTCAATGGGGCGTTGGTTCGAGTAGCGGACCATGACGGGCTTGCGCCCCTGGCCCGGTTGTAGGCCCATGCCGGCGCCGTTGGCGGCCCGCGCCCGCGGCTTGGGCCGTAGGTTGGCGAGCAGGTTGATGGGCACCCGGCCCGGCTTCATCTGAAACGATTCCTGGCGATAGACCGGATCCCGTGCGGCCGCCGCCGCGTGGTCATACGTCGGGCCGGTCTTGTCCGGGTGATGATCTACGGGGTCGAGTTGCATGGGTCTATGGTACCAGATCGAGGGGAATGCATCAAGACGCCCGGCGCTTGCCTCTGCGCGAGGTCTTCCGGCGAGGGCTGACGCGCTGCAAGGCATCCAAGGCATCATCGAGGCTCCGGTAGCCGTACTTCCGAGCGAGCGCGTTCGCTGCGCGGGTGCTCACCTCGTATGCATCGGCCAAGTCGCTGATGATGCTGCCTTTGGAGGGGTTCCGCATGGCGCGCTTCTCGGCCACGCGAGCGTACCGGGGGTCTTCCATGTCCACGAGGCGGACCAGGGTTTCATCCATCTCCACAAACATATTTTCGGCCATCTCGAACTCGGTCAGACCGTTGCGCTTGGCGAAGGCGACCGCGCTCTTGATGGTCGAAAATTCTTCAGTGTGTCCCGACCACGGATCGCGGACGATGTACTCGTGTGGGTTCCGCAAACGACGACGCCGGGGGTTCTGGTTAGACTCCTCCCGGCGGATGCGATCGAGCGCGCGGCGCTTCTTGTCGGCGTGGACCCCGTAGCCAGAGTACGTCACGTGGCCATGGCCGACTTTTATTTGCTGCGATGCTTTTGATTTTCTACGGCGTTTCATGCATCACCATCACTTGCAGCGGTTGTGGGGCCGATGCCCCTTCTTGAATAGGTATTTTTTCAAGTGCCGGGGGGTGGCTCCCTTGCGCCGCCCTTTGGACTTGAAAGCAACGCGCTTGCCTCGGCAGGTGCGGAATTTAACGCGAGGGTTCCGGCCGATCGCAATCTTGTAACGAGCATGGTCGAAATCAGGGCGAGTGTCCTCGCCCGCTTCTGCCTGCGCTCGGCGCGACGCGGCGCGGCGATAGGCGGCCTTCCTCTTACTGTCCAGGATCATGAACTTAACGAGCGCTTTTTCCTCCGCGCTGCCCGGAGCGTAGCGAGACTTCCGGCCCTTTTTCAAAGCGCCAGCGGATATGGATGGCGCTGGGTAATGGGTGGCATCATACGGCAGCTCGTAGGAGCGGCCGCGGCCGCGAGAGGGCAGTGTGAGAATACTGAACTCCCCCTTTTTATCAGCCACTTTCAGCGCTCTTTCGAGATAGAGCATCAGCTTGTTGAGCAAGCTATTCGCCGCCACACGCATGCGCTTGTCCTTGGAGGAGCGCCAGCGCTCTGCCGATAACACAGCCAACTTCACATCACGCGCCGATGCCTGTTGGCCAGATGCCCAGGTGGACGCGAGCTCAACCAGAGGATCCCCAACAGGGAGCCCGAGCTTGAAGATGTGCTGAGCGTAACTTTGGCGACTCATGAGAGGCTCCGGCCGAGGGTTTGTTCTGCCTCGGCCACCAGAGAATGGGGAATGGGGACTGTCAAACCTGTCACGGCGGATCGTATCATGTGGGGGCGATTGCGGAGGATGGCCTGCGCGAATTTCCCCACAGAGCGCGCGTCGCTCGCATCCATGTCACCGGCCCGGACATTATCCTTGGCCCAGGTGACGAGTTTTCCTGAGATGCGATTTATGACGCGCTTTTGCGGGCGGGTGAGGCCAGGGTGTGTTCCGGACTTGCTCACGGAGCGCTCGACTTCGCTGCGACCGAGAACGGTTGCGGGCCGGCCCCGGCGGCGGCGAGCGCTTGATCCTTGGCCAACTGGCTGATCAGCGCGAGGCCGACGATAGGGCTCAGGACCATGCCGAGATCAGACATGGCATTATACGCCGTGAGGTCCTTCTTGTGGTGGCGTTCGCTCAACTTGCCGTAAATGGCCATTCCGGCGAAGAGCGTCAGCGGCCAATTCTTGAGGAGGAACGATACGAAGGGGCGCTGCGACTCGACAATGAAGCCGACATTTTGAACCGTCTGGTCGAAGTTCCGGAGATCACCCAGCATGTGGGTATGGTACCCGATCCAAGGGAGCCTGCCTAGCGCCTACCCGTGGATGGGTTCGGGAGACGGGTCGTCAAACGATCGAGCATTTTGCGTACCGAAGACTTCCTGCTGAACCTGGGCGATGTCAGGCTTTCTGCGCTTGGCGACGACATCCGCGTGCGTCTCGCCCTCCGTCATGTAACCCTCGTTTGCGCGGCGCCGGTGAACGACCTTTCCGGAGATCCCCAAGAGCGTCTTCAGCAGATGCACAGGGACGCCCTCGGCGTCGTAGCGTCCCGGGAAATGCACCTCGACATCGTAGGAGCTGTCCACGAGGTCTACGAACACCTTGGAGAGGCCGAGGCCCGTGGGGGACCGTATGGTGACCTGAATGGCGTGGGTACCGTCCTTGAAGCGCACCTGGGCGTATTCCGCGGTGCAGTCATAATCGACATCTTGGTCGAGGATGGGAGTGCGCTTGGTGATCACCCCCCGGTGGCGGAAGGAGGGCGTCTCCGGAGCAGCGCCCTTGAGCAAAGCGCGGGCACGCTTACCGATGCGAACCGCCCCCCGCGCCCAGGTGAGAAATGGCTCGAAACCAAATGTGTGACCAGGAAAGTCCTGTTTCCATGCGGCGAGGAGCGCCACGTCCATGCTGAATATGGCGTCTATGCAGACGTGCGCGGCGGCATGGTTACCCTCAGGCCAGTGGATCTCACGAGGCAGATGGGGGCGAATCTCAGCCGAAATGTAGGGAGGGAGCCGATGCTCCCGAGCGACGCAACGAATGTATTGCTTCAGCTCCAGCGGGCCGCACAGGTAGCAATCATATCCTAAGTGCGAACTCCGGGCCATCCGGGTCCGAAAATGTTGACCAATTCCCTTACCAAGGAGGACCGCTTGCCGAAAAACAGGAGCGGGCGTAGTGGTCATGGAGGGAGCCTAGCGCGCCATCAGCAAAGGTCAAAACCTGATGGCGCGCCAGAAATGACTCAGCGACGAGCGCGGGTACGGGCGGTGCGGCAGCGGCGGCTCTTGCCGGCAGCGCGCCGAGCACGAGTACTAGTGCGCGAGCGGCAGGCACGCTTCACGGCAGATTTCTTACCCTTGGCCTTGCGGCGACGGGGGTTCATGCCCAACAGCTTGTTCACGGCATCGATGCGGCTACCGCGAGCGCGGGTGGTACGACGCTTGGTCGTGGCGCGGCGCTTGGTCGTGCGAGCCTTGGTCGTGGCGCGGCGCTTGGTCGTGCGAGCGCGGGTCGTGGCGCGACGCTTGGTCGTGCGAGCGCGGGTCGTGGCGCGACGCTTGGTCGTGCGAGCGCGGGTGGTCCGGCGCTTCGGCGCGCGGCGTTTGGCGGCCTTGGCCCGGGCGATGAGTGCGCGGCGCTTTTTGGCGTGATCCGCTTTGTTCTTACGGCGCTTTGCAGCGCGGGACATCGTAGTCACGCGGGTTTTCTTACGGCGCTTTCCAGCGCGAGAAGGCGGGGGAACCATTACGAAAAAAGCCATGAGGGTGTTCCTTGTGGGCTGGTGGTGGTTACTCGGACGACCGCTCAGTGAGGGCCTTGAGGATGAGAAAAGTGCCGATCGCTGCCGCGATGAAGATCGCTACCGAAGTAAGGTTTGCGGAGTCTGTGCGGATCGGAGCCGGGTTGAAACGCTCTGCCGGGACGCCATTCTGGGGCGCCTCTGCGGGAAGGGCGGATTCTGCGCCCAAATAAGCATTATCGAGATGGCTCCGAAACATCAACTCAGCGCTTTTTTCGGAGCAGGACGTAGCCCGCAATGATCGCTGCGCCGATACCCAGCATGGACTTGGTGCTGAGACCGCTCATACCTGGAAGAGCTCCGCCGCTCATACCTGGAAGAGCTCCGCCACCCATGCCCGGCAGCGCACCTGATGGATCACTGCCCATGCCCGGCATGCAGCAACCCATGCCCGGTAGCGCACCAGAGCGGCCAGGGGCGTAATCAGTGCCAACGGTGCGTTGCGGCCCGGGCATGGCCCAGCCAGCCTTCACGCGGACCGTGGCAGTGCCGGCGAGCTCGCGGTCGGGCAGCTGCATCGAGCGGCCGCCGCCGTTCGGAGTGATGGCGAGCACACGCTCACGCATCTGCTGTCCCATGAAATAGTCTGCATGATTGCCGAGCATGAGAGCCTCAGTGCGTGTTCTTGGTCAAAAGGGTTCGTACCACAGGTGCCATGGTACCCGATCCAACATCACCCCACAAGCGAGACAAAGTGGCGCCCTCCCATCCTGGATATTGCGACGAAAGTTTTGTCACACGCCGGTCCACGAAACCGAGCGCCTGCTTCACACTGGTGGGCGCATTGGGGTCCACATTCTCCACCGCGGGGGTTGCGGCGAGGAACCAATCCGGCCGTGTAAACCACGCCAGGGCGCCGGTGCTCATCATGAGCAGGGGGTAGAGCGCCTTTGCTTCAGCGCATTTCGATTTCCGTTTGGCCAGCCCGTAACTGCTGGCAATGAATCCGGCGAGGGACGCCATGAATATACCGGGGCGCATGGCAGCGTAGGTGTCCACGCTCGAATAGCCCATCTCGATGAGCGCGGCCATGCGAGCGCGGTTGGACCGATACGCGGGAACCGCAGCAACCGTATCGGCGGCGCCTTGGATGGCCGCAGTGCCGAGGCTCTTGCCAATTGAGGAGAAGTCCATGGCGCCCACACCATGGGCAGTCATGCCAGATCGAGTCATGAAAGTCATGTGACCCCCTTAGATTGATACAGAAATTGGTATTCGTCTTTAGCGAGCCGAAAGAGATTCGGCAAATACGCCTCGCTCAGGTGCTTTGTCCAGCCGGGGACTGCGCGAGTCCGGGTGAGCCCTTGAGCGCTGCACAAGGCGAACACAGAAGGCTCCGGAAGATATTCCCGGTACATCACCACACTGGCCCAATGCTGCCGGCACAGATTACGCAGCGCGGCGCCCGAGGAGAAACGATCGGAAGCGACCACGACCACCGATGTGGAGGTCGTGCGGGCCTTCGCCTCCACGACCTCTTTTTCAGGAAGACCAGTGACCGCAATCGCGATCACATCCGCTTTCCAGGAATCAGGAAGAGCGGTCAGCGTATCGATCTGGCGAATGCGCTTGTCTCGGAAGGTGAGTGCATGCCCGACGCCGATCATGTCGGTGAAGGATGGATACCGCGCTGCCACCTCCATGAGGGGGGACGCCGCGGCACCGATGGCTAAGACGTGCTGACCCGTGGCCACAGGGGCGTGGACCAGTGGGACAATGGCGAGCGCTTCCGCGAAACGTTCAACCGGAGAAGTGGGACTCCAGCTCACTCACTCATCCCGATGAATATGGCCGCCACAACACCCGCCACGGCGACTCCAGTCATGCCCATCCCTTTGGGGGTGGTCGTGTCGAACATGGGAGCCTTGATGCGCATGTCGCCGGCGTCGCGGGGAGACATGCCACACTTCTGTTTGGCCAAGGTGGCAATAGCGCTGTTTTCCAGGAGGGAATGCGCGATGGATTTCTGGAGGTTGAGCCTGAACTCCGGAGATGACATCTCGGTAGTGATCTTGATATATTGCTGATCGAAATTGTTCCTGACTTCTGCCAGGACCCTCTTTCTCGCATCTTTGGCCTTAATCAGCACGACCTCACCTGACAGGATGTCAAATTTGTCGTCGAGGTCATCCTTCGCCCTGTCGATGTGCCTGTCGGCCTTATCGATCACGCGATCCACAGAATCAGGAGCTATTGACTTGATGACTCTGCCAACGGGCCTAGTGATAACCTTGACAAGACGAACAGGATTTAACTTTTTGATAAAACCTCGAAAACTGAACCCAAGCTCCCCCAATCCAATGCCGTTCACTGCCGCTACCTCAGCAGAGCACGATAGAGCAAGCTTGATGGCGGAATCTTTCTCCTCCATGAAAATTTTATTTTGAAAGGTGTCGATTTTTAGCTGGAAGTCCGCAGCCATTTGATTGGCCTGTTGCTTCGTATCCGCGAGGACCTTCTGCGCCTCGCCCTGGAACTTGGATCCAGACAGCCCCTGCACCACCGAGAAGATGATGGAGGCGGCCGTTCCCACCACCGGGATGAAGTTGAGCGAGATGGTTATCCCAGTAACCGCAGCGGCCTGCTCGATCATGATTTTTTTCATGTCCTTTTGCAGGCCGGCCATGATGTCCTGAATAGGGTCCCCCAGCGCGCCAAGCATGTACGGAGCTCTCGTCCTTTTGATGGTTCTCCTCACAGGTCGGACGCCGAAGTATCCCCGCATGGGAGGGAGGGGCGCCGCGCTGCCATTGATGGGCTCAATAGGGGGCTGACGACCCCACGGAACTCCCGGAGGCTTGCCACCATTGGCATACCAGTCATCCGGGATGATGTAGGTCACGCAGTGGCCTTCTTGCGTCCGATAGACCCACGCACGGCTTTGCCGACTTTCTTACCACCGAACAGGACGACTTTCACTACCAGCGCGGACAAGAGCGCAGGAACAACTGCGATTTTGTTGCCGCTGACATAAATAGACCCCTCATCCAGCGCGAGGCGGAATGGCTCCGGTGCGGCCGGTTGCGCAAGATCTGCGGAGGAAGCACCAAGTTGGCGGTACATTAGCTATCTCCCATGAGGCCCATGACGAGCGGGACGGCGGCGAGCGTGCCGATGACGATGAGAGGATTGACCTTCCCCGCTGGCGGAGGGGCAGCCTGCTGCGCGGTCGTAGGCAGGCGCTGCGCCGGCGCAGCGGCGAACGTGCTGTTGGCCGAGGGTTGGGCGGCCTGCCGCTGCTGCTGCTGCTGCTGCTGCTGCTGGAGAGAGTGCTGCATGGCCTTGGCCCACTCCGCGCGCTCTTGAGCGTCCTGTGACTGCCGTTCGGCGGCCGCGGCATCCTGCGCGCGCGCGTTCGCATCCGCGGTGGCCTGAGCATCAGCCTCAACCTGAAGGCGAGCCATGATGGCGTTGTATTGATCTTGGGTTATCGCATTTCCGTTTTCGTCTTGGTAGACGGTTCCGCCCCCTGCGCTGCGCCTAGCGGACGCACCTGCGGCCTTCTTGAACGCATTCGCCACGCGAGATTTAGAAAGTCGGCTCCCTACGATGGGGGCCTTCTTCACCACACTGTCTACTTTTTTGACGACCTTCTTAACGGCCTTCCTGAGTTTTTTTACAGGGTTCCAGCCACTCACGCCGTACACCCCATTCACACCGCCGGCCTTGTCCTCCGCTCGGCCTTTGAGGAGGATGGCTCCGCCAATCGCCAAGAGTGCTATGGCGAGGTGCTTTTGACTGATGCCGGGAGTAGCGCGACGGCTCATTTCTTTTTCTTTCGGAGAACGAGGAATAGTCCCACACCTGCTAAAGCCGCGATCGCGGCACCACCAATGGCGAGCTTCTGGTAGATGGGTGCGCCAGTTTGCGCGACGGCGATGAGGCCGTCCCGGCCTTGGCGAGCGGTCTCGACCGTAGCTGACGCCAGGATGCGGTGCGCTTCCAGAGCGGCTTCCGCTTGGATGCTCGCTATGCGCTCATCAGATCTGAGAGCATTTCTTGCGAGGTCTTTTTGGAGATCTTTGTTTTCCTGCGCCGACCAGATCCCGCCACCTACCTGGACGAGCCCAGTGACGAGCGATCCCCACTGGCCCAGACCGCCCATGCAGCCGGGCTTACCGCAGCGAACGCAGCCGAGTCCATCCACCCCCAGTGGGACGGGACTGGTCTCGTGCTTTGACACCATGTATCGATGGAGCTGGAGCTTGTCCCATTCAGGGAGCGCCGCCACGAGACGAGCCAACCGCTGCTCGATCACCTGCCGGCGCGCGGGAGGGAGATTGAGCATCCACTGCTCTACGATCTGATCCTTCGTCATTGGTGCCGCGGTGCGAACGATGTTCGCATCCACAGCCATGTCGGTGTAGGAGAGTGCCATTAGTCCTTCCGAGCGCCCGCAGCCACTTCCGCAACCACTTCCGCGGCCGCTTCGGCGCGGATACGGGCAACCTCCTTGAGGTCTTCCCGGGAGGGGGGACGCGATGTCGCATTCTCTTCCGCCCATTCCTGGTACGCCAATTTCACTTCATCAGGTAAGCGGCGATCCAGCTTTTCTATAACGTCACCCAAGGGACTGTCCGTAGGGAATGACCGGAGGATGTGGGAGACCGCGATGAAACCATCGGCGTAGACCTTCTGCTTCCCCTCGGCCTCTTTGGTGAGCTTCGGGGCAAACATGGCCCACGCCAGCTCAGCAAGGGCCTTGCTGGGCCCAGGAATAGCCCGAGCGATGCCGAGTACCGTCAAAGCCGCACCCGCCATCCACGCGCCGATGGTCACCGCCGACAGGAGGGATTGGTAATTCTTGACGAGAGTGGCGTTGTCCTCCTGCATGCGCCGGAAAGCGCCGGCGGGGTCGGCCACCCAATCTGGAGCGAGCGCCGCGGGGATCGCCAACGGGAGATCAGCTGCGGGGAGGATGCACACGCAAGCGGCCAAGACCGCAGTGAATGCGCCCCAGCGAGTACCCAGCGCCGCGATGCCCCGTGCGGGGAGATTCATGAGAGGAATCATTGTTTCTTCTCCTGTACAGCGCCGTCGATCCAAGCATCGGCTGGAGGATACTGCCGCCCTTGGGCGTGGATGATGGCGTTGGCGCCGAGCTTGATGGCGCTCAGAGGGAGTTGGGGATCCGCACCCTGCTCAATGGCCACCGCGGCCTCGTAGATCCCTGCGGCGACATTCGCGGTGGATTGCTGGACCTCATCCGCTTTCTGATCTCGGTCGGCACATCCGACGCAAGCCAGAATGCTGACGCACACGAGGAAGCGTAAGCGAAGGGAGAGGAGGTGGCGCATGGTTCCATGGTACCCGATCCATCGAGGTCACTCAACGGGGGAGGGCTACCGCGCAGCTCGCGCCGTCTCGTGCAGGCTGGGGATGTTCCGCGCCAGCTCCGCAGCCTCGCGGGTGAACACCACGCGGCCGGGATCCATAAGCACGAGCTGGTCCGGCGACCGCTCCAGGATGCCCCAGTTATTCTGATGGATGTCGGTCACCATGATCCCCATCTCCAGGAGCGTCAGGAGCTCCGCGCCGGCGTCCCGGGTGATTTCGGAGTTGGTCATGTCCCTCAAGGTCGTGGGGATGGATGTGGCGTCCCCATCGCGCAGCGCCTGGAGCGCCTCACCAATCAGGTGCTTCGCCACCGCAGCATCCATACGGGAATGGGTCTGAGCGAGCTGATCGAAGACGTGATAGCCCATCTCGAAAGCGATCTCGCGCCAGTACACAAACACCGGGTGACCGAAGCCACTCTGGTGCAGTTTTTTACCTGTCGAAAACACTTCGCTGGTCCTCACGATACCTTCCCATGTACTGTTCATTCCCAAGTTGGCGGCAGCGCGGACAAAGCGAGCCTCTTCAACATCAGTGGTCATTTTAAGGACCAGATCTCCCCCCACAGTCGGCATGGCGACGCCAAACGCCCCCGTGCCCAGCTCCACCACCGGGGGATTCTGTGGGATGGGCATGAGCTCGGGCCCCCCAACGGCGAGGAGATCATCCCAAATAGCGTCGAGGATAGAGTAGGACCATTGTGGGTTCCGGCGAATGGCTTTCCCGTTACGCGGACTGCCGCGTTGGATATTTTTTCTCATATGCCCTCCGTGTAGATCTCTCACTGTTGCGAGCGTCGTTAGCGAACCAGAGCGGGGAGCGGACGTTGGCCGAAGGGAGCCAGTCTGGGCGCGGCCGCAGCTTTCTGGCGTCGAAATTCACATGCAGGCTCAGGATGATATTGTGCGAAGTGTCCCCCGCGTCAAATTCATCCGTCGTGCAGCATTCCCAGCGGAGCGGAGACGTACTGGAGGGGTTCGCGAACAGGAGGAGATCCGAGCGCGGATCATATCCTGCGCACACCCGCCACCGCTGGTCGCCGTAATACTCGCTGACCATGGTGGGCCAACCGCGGGACACCAAAGATGCGAGCACGCGCCCCGGTACCGCGCGGCGAAGCGAAGTCTCGAACCCGACCCGGCGCGCATAGATCCAACAGGGATAGAAATCGTAAATAGTTTTAGGGAGGTTCTCCAGTGCCATCGCTACCGAGTGCGGAAGGTGACCGAGACCGTAAAACTTGAACATGCTCGCCAGGGCGACCGCGCGATCGGGGAGGGGAGATCCGGTGCGGAACAGGGAGAATCCTGGGCACCCCTTGATGGTAGGCTCGTTCAATTGCTCCAGAGTCGCTTGCCGCATGTTATTTCAGCTTCGGGACGCCCTTGAAGACGACAAGAGCCCCCAAGCCAGCGGCGGCGAGGACGGCGAGGCTCCCCATGCCCATCGGGTTCGAGGGGGGCCTCGGAACAGCGGCGATCAATTCCTTGGTCTTGAGCAAGCAGGTCTGCAATTTCGCTTCATCTTCTGCATTCTTTCCTGATGCGTTAAATTCACGAATGCAGGACGCCTTTACCTCATCGACCGTGGCCAGGATAGAATCCGCCACTTCCTTCGACTGCGCGGCCGCCGTGCGGGAGACGCTGGTCCAGAGCGCCAACAACCAACCACACATGCCGAGGATGGCCACGCCGACCGTGCCGGCGATGATCATGGTGGGGAGGACTCCCAGACCCGACTGCGGGGGCCACATGCCCACCTTGCCCAGCGCGGCGTTCGTCTTCCCGTCCACATCAGCGAACAGAGCTTTTACTTCGTTGAACGTCTTTATTTTCCCCGCAGGAATGTAGGAGGCGAGGGGGCCGCCCAGGACCTTTTCCACGTCCTGGATGGAGCGCACAGCAGCGCTGCGCTCCTTGGCCATGTCTGAGACTTTAGCGAAGATCTGATCGATGATGGCTTTGCCGCTCAGATAATTGAGCGAGGTGATCACTGCGCCATAGGAAGCATCGAGCTGATCCGCGGCCGCATTCTGGGCGGCCCACGCCTGCTGGGTGTAGGCGAACCACGTGTTGACCACGGAGCTCCACCCGAGCTGCTTCATGGCCGCGCGCCACGCGATCGCTTCGGGGTCCGTGCCGGTACCTTGCGGGGGATTGAAGGTCGGGAACTTCCGCGCTACTGGCTGCGCCAGCACACCCTTGCAGAGCACGGCGAGCATGGAGAAGGGGAGCACGCCGGCCACGATGCCGGAGGCGATGGTGTCGTAGGCTTTGGTGAAGACCCCTGCCCACTGCACATTGGTCAGCTTCGATGTGACCACCGTGCCGCCGTACCACGTGGTCCCACTCTGGCTGGTATCCACCAACGTGTACGAGACCTTCGTCACCGCGGCGTCGTTCAAGAGCGCAGGGTTTGCGTTCGCGGCGTTGATGAGGCGGTCGGCCCACTTGGCGGTCAAGACCGCGAACATCCACCAGATATTGGAATTAGAATCACCCGGCTGGGCCGTCCTCTTCCACGCATTCCAGGAGTTCTGAAATGCGGTCGGGAGTGAACCGTTCGCACCGTTGTTGTAGGTATTCTTGGCGACGTGGAGCGCATTCTGGAGCCCCCCGCCCAGGTTCATGATGCCTTGCTTGTCGATGATGCCGGTCTTGATCAGGCCGATCAGGTCTGAGATCGGTTGCGCCCCCGAGACGACATCCCCGAGCTCCCCGAGGCCCGCCAATGCTTCATGCGGAGACCGCCGGCCGCTGTGGGCAATCGGGCGGGGGCGGGCTGGAGAAACAAGAGTGGGGCGCACGAACATGGTCACATCTTACCCTGTCTGGACGCCGGCACCAACACACAGGGGCAGGCCGAAACCTACCCCTGCGGCGCTCAGCGAGGTGAAGAAGGAGCACCTCGCGAACTAAATCACTTTTTGAGGAACATGAGCGCTAAGCCGGCAGCGACCACGCCACCGACCAAGAGCGCGTTCGATTTGGCCTTGGGCGTCTCCACGACCGCCGGCTGACGCAGGGTGTCCGGATTGATCACCGCCAAGGGCTTCGGCGGGCTGGCGATCATGGGAGACTGCGGGTTGGCCAACGAGAGGATGCGGTCTCCCGCGGCCCGGACGGGATCTGCCACCCGGGTCGGAAGGAAATTCGTGACAGTGGTCAGGTCCTGCATCGCGGAGGGGAAAGACATCTTGGTCATGATTACCTACGGCAGTTCTTGCGCATCGAGCGCACGGTGATGGCGAGTGCCTTGATGGCTTTGTTCAAACGAGCCAGCGCACCTGCTTTGACCTTCACGGTCCGCAAGCGGCGCCGAGGGTTGGTCAGGAGCGGGTTTCGCCGGCGGGGATTCGTGGCCACTTCGAGCTTGCTGAGCTGATCGCGCAGGCGCTTCTTGGACTTGGCCATTTTCTCGATCTCCCCGTGGAGCATACCAATTTCCGGGACGTTAAGATCGTCGTCGGCATCCATCTCACCGATCTGTGCGCGGAAGTCAGCGATGATCGCGTCTGTATCGGCCAAGCGCTGCTTGATGGCGCGCACTTCGGCGGGCTCAGGCGCGGCGACCGCTACTGATGCCTCGGCTTTAAGATCTGCGATCTCTTCCTTCGCTTCGGCGGGACTGATGCCCTTGGCTTCCGCGTATTCGGTCGGAGTCAGCTTCATGACGCGCTTCTCAGCACGCACGCCCATGGCCCCCTTGTAGATCTTCTTCTCCAGGTTTTTAATCTCGCCGACCATCTGCTCCATGGCGGTGCGAGCCTTCGCACCCTTGTCCGCTAAGGTGCGGAGGTACTCCAGATACTTCACGCGGCGCTTCTCACCGCGGGTGAGCGCACCGGGTGCGTGCTGCTTCTTGCCGCCACCAACAGCGGGATTCCGAGCACGGCCCATATACCGATCGAAATCACGGACGTGGCGCTTGCGCCGGCGGCCAGAGACATGCTCGGCCCGGCTCATGGCACGCATGGCCTTGACGATCGCGCGTTTCACTTCGGCGGCGTGCGGGGGGTTGGATCGAGTGCCGAGAAAGCGACTCACCACATCTTGCTTCCGCTCCTTGCTCAAGCGCTTCCACCACCGCCGGGCCTTCTCCACGTCGGATGCGGTCGGCAGCCTGTTGCGAGGATTGCTGGCTGATGCCAACTCTGAGCGGCGGATAACGCGCGTGGTGCGCTCGCTGGTGGGGCGCCGCGATTCACGCTCTTCGCCAGGGGGGCGCCGGCGGATAATGCGCGTGGTGGCGTAGCGGGGATCCTTGAGAGGGTTCCGGCGCTTGTTCCGGCGTTTACCGTAGAGCATGGTTTCAATTCCCAGATCGTCGGTGGCGACGGTGGCAAAGTAGGGGTCTTCCCAGGAGCGCCGAATGGCCCTCTCCCGTATCTTCCGTTCACCCCGGGTCATGGATCCATCCCGGCGCGGATTGTACATTTTGAGGGACTTGCTGGGCATCAGGGCACCGCAGCTTTGGTCAGGGTGTATACCAGACCACCAACAATGGCCGATGTCAGGAGGCTTCCTACGATCGTGGCCACTACCGTTGGCACCACACCGACCCAAGCGCTGGCAGTTTGCTCGTGCTTGCCCCAGAGGCTGTCCAGCTGCTTGCCGGCATCATCCATTCGCAATTCAAGTCGAGCAAGTTTCGTGTCGATCTCACCTCGCTGCGTCAGGAACACTTCCTTGTGCGCGCGCAGCTCGTCGGTGTTCCGAGACATCTCATTCTTCATTCCGTCGAGCCCTTTGACGAGCTGTTGGAGAAGAATTATCTGCGATGTGTCACCTGGGTACCGGCCCGACAGGTCTCCAGCGGGGACCTCCCCCGAGCGGTACCGAGGGTCCTTGCGATCATCACCCATGGGAGGCATTGTTTCAACGACGACGGCGAGCACGGGTGCTCTTGGTGCTCTTGGCGCGATGAGTCGCAAGGATGCGGCGCAGCGCTGCTTTATCCTTGGCGCTGATCGGCGCATTGCGGCGAGTACCCTTGCGGGCGGCGCGGCGCGGGTTGTCCATGGCAATGGAATCCCAAGTCGTGCGATCACCGGCCCGGCGGAACGCCTTGGAGCTCTTGTGCTTCTTCATCGCACTGACCGCAGCGGATTTGGATCCGTAGCGTTTGTCGAACACCAGCTTGCCGGTGATCGAAAAGACGCGGACGATGTTCCCATCCAGACGGACTTCGCCGCCGTCACTCAGGTGACGCACGCTGGAGACTGGGTTGCGGCGCTTAGAGGTGCTGCGACGCTTCACGGAGCTGCGACGCTTGGTCGCGGCGCGGCGCGGGCTCTTGCGGGCTTTGCGGGCTTTGGTGAGCGCCCTGCGGTTGCGGCTGAGGCGGCTCTTGTGGTAGACGCATTTTGGCGAACGCGCTTTGCGCGCGCGGCCGGCTTTGGTACGGGCTTTACCCTTGCACGCCTTCTTGATGCGAGTCTTACGGGTTTTCAGGCGGAATGCCGCCTTGTTCACGCGACTCTTCTGGCGGCGGGTAATCTTACGCGCGCCAGTGCGGCGGGTCTTGGTGCGGCGGGTCTTCGTGCGGGCCATGGGTTCTCCGTAATGGGGCAGAGGCAATCGTACCAGATCCGAGGCGGGTGGCCAAGGGGGTAGGGGAGGGAGAGGGCGCTGGATTATTTGCTGCGGTGTCCGACACCGGCACTGGCAACCGCGTCATGACTTCACTCTGAACACCCACCGTGCCAACCCAAGCCCCGGCTGACTGGTGTTATGGGTTGGCAATGGTGTCCGCAGGGGATATCAAAGGCGGAATGCCGTCGATAGCAGGCGCTCTATCCGTGCAAGTCGTTCTTCCAACGTGCTGACTTTCTTATCGCGCAGGTCCAGGAGGTCCTGCTTGGAGATCAACTCCTCAGCAGGAATGTCGGAGACCTCATAACCACGGTCGGTATGCGAGATCGTTGGGGTCGCGGCATCCACTTCAGGCCTTGGTATGGCGTCAGCGGGGATAATGTCCCCAGTGTTGTAGGTGCGATGGCCGAGGCCAGGAATGAAATGGGTGCTCATGGT
>Ga0105050_10005462_pt1 | contig 16283 bp, 12 predicted proteins | sample FRY01_FD_78088 | JGI IMG/M metagenome (GOLD analysis project Ga0105050, IMG submission 78088) | Freshwater microbial communities from Lake Fryxell liftoff mats and glacier meltwater in Antarctica - FRY-01 | ecosystem: Environmental > Aquatic > Freshwater > Ice > Glacier meltwater ... | reverse complement strand
GCGAACAGCACGAAGCGCACCGGCAGGATGTGGCCGATCATCTTGTCGACGATCAGCAGCACGTAGTCGCGCAGCACCCCGGCATCGAGCTTGCTCTCGCCGTGCTGGCGGCTGCGGAATTCGTAGGGCAACTCCACCACCCGCGGCGGCTCGGGCAGGGAGGCGACGATGTCGAGCAGGATCTTGAACCCCATCGCCGACAGCCGCCGCGCGGCACGGTCGAACACGGCGCGGGGCAGCATGAAGAACCCGCTCATCGGATCGCCGATCGGCACCCGCAGCACCGGGCGGGCCAGCATCGTGGCGAATTTACTCATTCCCACGCGCGCCGCGTTAAAGTCCCCCATGCCGCCACCCTCGACATGGCGGCTGCCGATCACGATGTCGGCCCCGCCTTCCCGCAGCACCGCCAGCATCTTCGGCAGCAGCGTCTCGTCGTGCTGAAGGTCGCCATCAATCGCCGCGATGTGGGTGGCCAGGCTCGCCTGCGCGCCCTCGATGAAGGCCGAGGAGAGGCCGCGGCGGCCGATGCGGTGCAGCAGGCGCACGCGCGGATGGGTGGCGGCCACGGCCCGCACCGTCTCGCGCGTGCCGTCGATCGAATCGTCGTCGACGAAGATCACTTCCCAGGCGATGCCCGCCAGCACCGCCTCCAGCCGCGCGACCATCGGCGCGATGTTGTCGCGCTCGTTCAGCACGGGAATGACGACAGAGAGTTCCGCCAGCGTGCCGAGCGTCTGGTCCACGGCGAAATCCGTCATTGATGATGGCACATGCGGCGGCCCCCGTGCTGGCTGCCTTGCGCCATCGTTCCGCTCGCTGTCAAGTTGCCGCGATGCCGATCCGGTCGAACAAAGCCGTCGCGTGGGGGATCGTCGCCGCGAGCCTCGTTGGCCTTGCGATGCGGCTGTTCATGCTGCCGCATCGCGAGCTGACCTTCGACGAAGCCGCCACCGCCTATTTCGCCGCCTTGGCGTGGGACGACCTGTGGGGCGCGGCGGCGCGGCTGGAGACGAACCCGCCGCTGTTCTACGCCCTGGCCGGCCTTGGCACGCGGCTGGGCCTGTGGCCGGAGGGGCTGCGCGTGGTCTCCATCCTGCCGGACGCGGCGAGCGTTGTCGTGGTCGGCCTGTTGGCGTGGCGGCTTGGCGGCGGGCTGGCAGGGGTGGCCGCCGCCTGGCTGGTGGCCTGTTCGGCCACCCTGATCGAGCTGAGCCTGGAGGCGCGGGCCTATTCGTTGCTGGGCTTCCTGGCGCTGCTGGCGATCCTGCTGGCCATGAACGCCCTGCGCGACGGGCGGTGGCGGTGGTTCGCCGCGTTGGGGCTGGTCGAGGTGCTGGCGTTGTACACACACAACGTCGCGGCGATCATGGTGGGCGCACTGAACGGCTTCGCGCTGATCTGCCTGGTGGGGCGGCAGTTGGGTCCTGGGATCGCCGGGCGCTGGCTGGTGGTGCAGGCTGGCGTCCTGCTCGCCTGGGGCTATTGGCTGCCGACCGTCCTGACCCAGCTGACCGACAGGCTCGGGCGGTTCTGGATCCCGGTCCCGACCCTCCTGGAACTGCGCTACGCCGTGCAGAAGGCGGTGGGCCTGCCGTGGATTGCCTGGCCGCAGCCCTGGGCGGATGGGCTGTTCATCGGCCTCGGCGCGATGGGTCTGGTGCTGCTGGTGCGGCGGCGCGGGTTCGAGCGGTGGGTCGCGGTCGGGCTCGCGGTGGCGGTGCTGGCGGGCGTGCCGGTGGTGACCTGGGTGATCAGCCAATGGCGGCCGCTGATGAATGGGCGGGTGCTGTTGTGGCTGGTGCCGGTCTACATCGTGCTGGTGGCCGTCGCGCTGGGCCGGTTGCGCTGGGCCGGCATGTCGCTCGCCGCGGTACTGGCCGCCACGCAGTTGCACGCAACGCCGTTCTGGCGCCCGGTCGGGTCCGCCGAGCGCTGGCCCCAGGTGGCCGGCCTGCTGCGCGAGCGGATGCAGCCGGGCGATGCCATCTTCATCCTGCCGCTCGAGGCGGAACTGATGCTGAGGCATCATGGCTGGGATGCTGCGCGCTACGAGCTGCATGGCGCAAAGGATGGGGATTGGTACCGCACCTTCCCCGGCCGCGTCGTGACCCAGGCGGAAGGGGTGCCGGCGGTGGCGCCGGACCGGGCGGTGTGGGTCGTGACGCGGCGGAGCACGGCCCTGCACGAGGCGGCCGTGGCGCGGCTTTCGGCCACGCGCAGCGAAATCCGCTTGATGCGTGGCGGGTCGCGGGCCGACAGCGGCGTCGACGTGTCGGTGATGATGCCGCGCTAAGTGGGGAGCCCTTCGACCTTGCCTTCCGCAGCCCAGCGGCCTATAGAAGGTCCTTGATATCTTCCGGACTGTCTCGGGGGGTGGCCTTAACCGGCCGCCTTTTTTGTTTTGGTGACCGATCTGCTTAGCGATCACATGTCCAGCGACGAACAGCACGACGAACAGCCTGATGACCTGCCGCGCGCCACGGGCCTGGAGGCGCGGATAATCGCGGCCATCGCGCCCGCGCTGGACGGCATGGGGTATGAGCTGGTGCGCGTGGCCGTGCTGGGGCGCGAGCGGCCGACGGTGCAGATCATGGTCGACCGCGCCGATGGCGAGGCGATCGGCGTGGGCGACTGCGAGGCGATCAGCCAGGGGATCGGCGCCATCCTCGACGTGGCGAACATCGTTCCGGGTGCCTGGACGCTGGAGGTCTCCTCCCCCGGGATCGACCGGCCACTGACGCGCGTGAAGGACTGGAATCGCTTTGCCGGCCATCTTGCCCGTGCCGAGATGGCAATTCCGCTCGACGGCCGCCGCCGCATCTCCGGCGTCGTGCTTGGGGCCGACGAGCACCATGCCCGCATGCGCCTTGACGACGGCACCGAACTTGCCCTGCCGCTGGACGACATCCGGCGTGCCAAGCTTTTGCTGACCGACGCGCTGATCGCCGCGACAGCGCGCCCGACCCCTTCCCATTAACGCCAACGCCGTTCCAGCAAGAGGTTCGTTCATGGACACCGCGATCGCCCGCCCGGAACTGCTGCTGGTCGCCGATGCCGTCGCCCGCGAGAAATCGATCGAGCGGGACGAGGTGCTGGAGGCGATGGAACAGGCCATCCAGAAGGCCGGCCGCGCCAAGTACGGCCACGAGAAGGACATCCGGGCCACCATCGACAAGAAAACCGGCGATGTGCGCCTGTCGCGCTGGACCGAGATCGTCGAGACGGTCGAGAACGAGGAGACGCAGATGGCGGCGAACATCGCCAAGCGTCTGTTCCCCGAGAAGGGCGTGGGCGATTTCATCATCGATCCGCTGCCGCCGATCGATTTCGGCCGCATCGCCGCCCAGACCGCCAAGCAGGTGATCGTGCAGCGGGTGCGTGAATACGAGCGCAAGAAGCAGTTCGACGAGTTCAAGGACCGCGTGGGCGAGATCATCAACGGCATGGTCAAGCGCACCGAGTACGGCAACCTGATGGTGGAGGTCGGTCGCGCCGAGGCGCTACTGCGCCGCGACGAACTGATCCCGCGCGAAAGCTTCCGCAATGGCGACCGGGTGCGGGCCTATATCTTTGACGTACGCGAGGAGGCGAGGGGGCCGCAGATCTTCCTGTCGCGCACCCATCCCGGGTTCCTCGCGAATCTGTTCGCGCAGGAGGTGCCGGAGATCTACGACGGCATCATCGAGATCAAGGCCGTCGCGCGCGACCCCGGCAGCCGCGCCAAGATGGCGGTGATCAGCCGCGATACCTCGATCGATCCCGTGGGCGCCTGCGTGGGCATGCGTGGCAGCCGCGTGCAGGCCGTGGTCCAGGAGCTTCAGGGCGAGAAGATCGACATAATTCCCTGGTCGCCCAACACCGCGACCTTCGTGGTCAACGCGCTGGCACCTGCCGAGGTGAGCAAGGTCGTGCTGGACGAGGAAGCCGGCCGCTGCGAGGTGGTGGTGCCTGACGACCAGCTATCGCTGGCCATCGGCCGCCGCGGCCAGAACGTCCGCCTGGCCAGCCAGCTGACGCGCTGGGACATCGACATCCTGACCGATGCGGAGGAGAGCGAGCGCCGCCAGGAGGAGTTCCGCCGCCGCACCGGCCTGTTCGTCGAGGCGCTGGACGTCGACGACGTGATCGCCGGCCTGCTGGTGACCGAGGGCTTCAACACCATCGAGGAGCTGGCGTTCACGCCGCTGGATGAGCTGGCCGACATCGAGGGCTTCGACGAGGCCATCGCCGAGGAGCTGATCCGCCGCGCCGAGAACCACCTTTTGAAGCGCGACGGCGAGCTGAACGAGAAGCGGATCGAGCTGGGTGTGACCGAGGACGTGGCCGCCATCGACACCTTCACCCCTGCCATGCTGGTGGCGCTCGGCGAGAAAGGCGTGAAGTCGCTGGACGACCTGGCGGACCTGGCGTCGGACGAGCTGATCGAGATCGTCGGCGGCGAGGCGATCGATGAGGAGACCGCCAACGCCGTGATCATGGCCGCCCGCGCCCATTGGTTCGAGGACGGCGAAGGACCGGCGGACGCCGCCGAGGGCGAAGATACGGCGGCTGACGACGCCGGCGCGGATGAAGCCGGCGTGGCTGACACTGGCGCGGATGACGCCGGCGTGGATGACACAGGCGCGGCCGAAACTGGCGCGGCCGAATCTGGTGCGGCCAAATCTGCTGTGGGCGCCGAGGAGAAGGAGGCCGGCCACGACTGACGCGCCTCACCCTGACGCGGACGCGCCCGCCGGCCCCCAGGCCGAGGAGACGCAAGCCTGCGCGGCGGCAGCCGATGAGGTCGAGCACGGCCCACTGCGGCGTTGCATCGTAACGCGCGAGCGGCTGCCGAAGGAGCGGATGATCCGCTTCGTGCTTTTGCCGGCCGACTTGGGGGCGGGGCGCAAACAGGCGCTGATCGTGCCCGACCTTGCCGCAACGCTGCCCGGACGGGGAATCTGGTTGAGCGCGCTTGGGGATGTGGTAGAAACAGCTCGCACGCGTGGCGCTTTCGCCAGGGCGGCCCGTTGTCCGGTCACGGTATCCCCCGGTCTCACGTCCGAGCTGGAAGCGGCGCTATCCCGCCGGTTGGTTGAGACCATGGGTCTTGCCCGACGAGCTGGGCAGGCGGTCGCAGGGTTCGGCAAGGCGCGGGAATGGTTGAACGGCGGTCGCGCCGGCCTGGTGGTTCAGGCGAGCGACGGCAGCCCCGAGGAACGGCAGCGATTCCTTGGCGGTTGGAAGGAACGGGTGCCCGTCGTGGTACCCCTGGATGCGATGCGGCTGGGAGGCGTGTTTGGACGCGACCATGCCGTGCATGCGGTGCTTCTGCCCGGCCGGCTGGCCGAGCGGGTGCACAGCGACTCGGAGCGGCTGGAGGGGGTGCGGTGCACTCGTCCGGTCGCGGTAAAGGCCCGCTCCCCCGGCAAGCCCGGGGCAGATGCGGGCAGGAATGATGCCCCCGGCGCGGCCGGCGGCGCGGTGACACAGGTACAGGCGGGTAGATGAGCGAAGGCAACGAGCAGGACGCGGGCAAGGGCAGGCTTTCACTGCGTCCGGCAGGACGCATGGAACTGGGTCGGACCGTGGATGCCGGTTCCGTGCGGCAGAGTTTCAGCCATGGCCGCTCCAAGGTGGTGCAGGTCGAGGTGCGCAAGAAGCGCGTGCCAAGCCCGGGCGCTGTCCCCAGCGCGCCCCCGGCGCCATCGGGCAGCAGCAACGTGCCGGTGGCCGCCCCGCGGCCGGCCGGCGGCCCCTCCGGCGGTCGTCCCGGCCCGGGTGGTCGCGCGCTGACCGCCGCCGAACTGGCTACTCGCCAGCGCGCGTTGATGGAGCAGCAGCGCGACTCCGCGCGCCGTGACCAGGAACGCCGCGAGCAGGAGCGCCGCGACCAGGAGAAGATCTCGATCCTCTCCGCCGCCGAGGAGGCACGTCGCCGCGACGAGGAGGCCCGCAAGGCCGCCGAGGACGAGGCGCGCGCCAAGGCCCAGGAGGAAGGCCGCGTCCGCGCCGAGGAGGAGACACGTCGTGCCGCCGAGGCCGCAGCCGCCGTCGCGCGGACCGCGGCCCCGGTCGCCCGCACCGATGAGGAGCCGCGCCGCGCCACTCGCCCGGCTTCGGCACCCGCGGCCCCCGCCGCCCCGCCCGGCGAGACGCTGCGCCTGCGCGCCCGCGTCGTCGAGGAGGAGGAGGAGGCCCGCCCGATCCGCCGCCCCGGCCCGGGTGGCGCCATGGCGCCGCGCAAGCCGCCCGTGGTGGCCCCCAAGAAGGTCAGCGACGACCGTCGCCGTGCCGGTCGCATCGACGTGCTCGCCGCAATCGAGGGCGAGGACGACCGCGTCCGCAGCCTGACCTCCGTGCGACGCCAGCGTGAGCGCGAGCGCCGCCAGGCCGAGCTGGAGCGCTTGCGCGCCGATCAGGTGAAGGTGGTGCGCGATGTCGTTCTGCCGGATACGATCACCGTGCAGGAACTGGCCAACCGCATGGCCACGCGCGTCCCGGACGTGATCAAGGCTTTGATGAAGCTGGGTGTGATGGCCACCATCACCCAGACGCTGGACGCCGACACCGCGGAGCTGGTGGTGCAGGAGTTCGGCCACAAGGTGAAGCGCGTCAGCGAGGACGACGTGGAGAGCGGGCTGGAGGGCGAGGTCGACATCGAGACCGACCTGATCCCGCGCCCGCCCGTCGTCACCGTCATGGGCCATGTCGACCACGGCAAGACCAGCCTGCTGGATGCGCTGCGCGCCACCGACGTGGCCGGCGGCGAGGCCGGCGGCATCACCCAGCACATTGGCGCCTACAATGTGGCCCTACCGGGCGGCAACTCCATCACCTTCATCGACACACCGGGCCACGAGGCCTTCACTGCCATGCGCTCGCGCGGCGCGTCGGTCACCGACATCGTGGTGCTGGTGGTGGCCGCCGATGACGGCGTGATGCCGCAGACGATCGAGGCGATCCGCCACGCCAAGGCGGCGAACGCACCGATCATCGTGGCCATCAACAAGATGGACAAGGCCGACGCCAACCCGAACCGCGTGCGCCAGGAACTGCTCAGCTACGAGATCGTCGTCGAGGAGATGGGCGGCGAGACGCAGGACGTAGAGGTTTCCGCCACCAAGCGCACCGGCATCGACAAGCTGGAGGAGGCGATCCTGCTGCAGGCCGAGTTGCTGGACCTGAAGGCGAACCCCGACCGTGCCGCCGAAGGCTCGGTGGTGGAAAGCCGGCTGGACCGCGGCCGCGGACCGGTGGCGACCTTGCTGGTGCAGAAGGGCACGCTGTTCCAGGGCGACATCGTGGTGGCCGGCGCCGAGTGGGGCCGCGTGCGCGCTATGCTGGACGACAAGGGCGCACCCATGAAGTACGCCCCGCCCTCTACCCCGGTCGAGATCCTCGGCCTGGCCGGCGTGCCTGCGGCCGGTGAGCCCTTCGTCGTGGTCGAGAACGAAAGCCGCGCCCGCGAGATCTGCGAGTTCCGCCAGCGCAAGCTACGCGAGAAGGCCTCCGGCATGATGACGGCGGCGCGCGGCACGCTGGACGAAATGCTGGCCCGCATCCAGGCCGGCGCGCAGAAAGAGGTGGCGATCGTCATCAAGGCCGATATGCAGGGCAGTGCCGAGGCCATCACCGCCACCGTCACCAAGCTCGCGCATGAAGAAGTGAAGGTGCGCGTGCTGCTGGCCGGCGTCGGCCAAATCACCGAGAGCGACATCCACCTCGCCCGCGCCTCCCGCGCCGTCATCGTTGCGTTCAACGTGCGCGCGACCACCCAGGCACGCGAGATGGCGCAGCGCGACGGCGTGGATATCCGCTACTACTCGATCATCTACGACGTGGCGGACGACATCGAGAAGCTGGTCAAGGGCAAGGTCGCTCCCAAGGCGCGCGAGCGTTTCCTGGGCTATGCCGAGATCCGCCGCGTGTTTGACATCACCAAAACCGGCAAGGTCGCGGGTTGCATGATCACCGAGGGCGTGGTCAAGCGCGGCGCCGGCGTGCGGCTGCTGCGCGAGGGCGTGGTGATCCACAATGGCGAGCTGACGCAGCTGAAGCGCTTCAAGGACGACGTGCGCGAAGTGGCACGCGGCTACGAGTGCGGCCTGTCCTTCGCCAACTTCAACGACCTGCGCGAGGGCGATGTGGTGGAGTGCTTCGAGATCGAGATGGTGCCGGGTTGAGGCTAACCGCGCCGTCAGCCAAGGCCCCGACCCAACGGCAGCTGCGTGTGGCGGAGGAAATCCGCCACGTGCTGGCCGGGGTGTTCGGCCGCGGCGAAATCCGCGATCCCGCGCTGGTCGACGTGACCATCACCGTCACCGAGGTCCGCATCGGGCCGGACCTGAAGCGCGCGACGGCGTTCGTGACCCGGCTGGGGCGGTCGGACATCGCCGACAAGCTGCTGGCGCTGCGCCGTGCCGCGCCGTTCCTGCGCGTGCAGGTGGCCAAGCAGCTTCGGCTGCGCGTGGCACCCGACCTGTCGTTCCAGGCCGACACCAGCATCGACTATGCGATGCATGTCGACGGGCTGTTGCGCGCGCCGGAAGTGGCCCGTGACCTCGACAAGCGCGATTGAATCCAAAAGGCATATCCCCGTGGCTCGACAACGCAAACCGCGCGGCCGTGCGCTCGACGGCTGGCTCATCGTGGACAAGCCCCCCGGCCTGACCAGCACCGACGTCGTGAACCGCGTGCGCCGCTGGTTCGATGCGCAGAAGGCGGGCCATGGCGGCACGCTCGATCCGCTGGCCACGGGCCTGCTGCCGATCGCCTTCGGGGCGGCGACCAAAACCGTGCCGTATGTGATGGACGGCACCAAGCTGTACCGATTCACCCTGCGCTGGGGCGAGTCGCGCGACAGCGACGACGCCGACGGCGCGGTAACCGGCACCACCGAGGTGCGGCCGACCGACGCGCAGATCGAGGCCGCGCTGCCCGCCCTGCGCGGCGACATCATGCAGGTCCCGCCGGTGTTCTCGGCGATCAAGGTGGCGGGCGAACGCGCCTACGACATGGCGCGCGAGGGCCGTGCCCCGGTGCTGAAGGCGCGCCCGGCGCGGGTGGACAGGTTTGAGCTGGCGGAGCACATCGACGCCGACCATTCGGTGTTCGAGGTGCAGTCCGGCAAAGGCGTGTACATGCGCAGCCTGGCCCGCGACCTGGCGATCGCGTGCGGCACGCTGGGGCATATCGCCGCGCTGCGGCGCCTGCGCGTCGGCCCGTTTACCGAATCGCAAGCGATTCCGCTGGACAAACTGACCCGTGCGGAGGATACCCCGCCGACTTCCCCGGACTTCCTGCTTCCGGTCGCGACCGCGCTGGCCGACATCCCGGCGCTGGCCTTGACCGAAGCGGAAGCCTTCGGCCTGTCGCACGGCCAGGCAATCAGCCTGGTCGAGCTTATGGGCCGCATTCCACAGGCGGCCGACCCCAATGGGGGCCTGGCCCGCGCCATGGCGGGGAGCCGCGTGATCGGGCTTTGCCGGCTGCAGGACGGCTGGCTGAAGCCCGAACGGCTGCTGTAGCCACACGCGTCACATCAACCCCGTTCAGGAGTATTCCGATGTCGTCGATCACTGCGGAAAGCCGTCACGCTGTCATCAAAACGCATGCCACCTCGGCCAACGACACCGGCAGCCCGGAAGTGCAGGTGGCGCTGATCTCGGCACGCATCTCCATGCTGACCGAGCACCTCAAGATCCATGCGAAGGACTTCCACAGCCGCCGCGGCCTGTTGATGCTGGTTGGCCGCCGCCGCCGCCTGCTCGACTATTTGAAGCGCAAGGATCAGGCCCGCTACGAGGCACTGATCGGCAAGCTCGGCCTGCGTCGCTGACCGCCAGGTGCGGGGGCTGCAGGGCAGGAGCCCTGCCTTGTCCGCGCCGCGCTGGTTGCAAACGGCCCCCTGCGCTATCGTAGCGGGGTCGTGACTGGCCCCGACGCCGTGGTGGCATCGGGGTAGGACGATATGGGGGACCATTCCCGCCACGGGAGGCGCCCCCGGACCCGCCGATGCGGCGGACCGTCAGGACCTCGTTCGCGCGCCCGTTCGTGGAGGGCAGAACGGCGTTTCCGGCAACATGGTCGCCAGGGCCTATCCTTGGCACCGCGGACCACCGCTCCTTCCGGTCCGCCCCATGCCGCCCGAGACGCCGTCTTCCGCGCCGGAAGTCGGGCCAGGACTGCGGGTTCGCAGCGTCGCCATCCATGAAGGATTCGACGATGTTCAACTACTTCCGCAAGGAAATCGAATGGGGCGGGCGCAAGCTCGTGCTCGAGACCGGCAAGATCGCCCGCCAGGCCGACGGGGCCGTGATGGTCAGCTACGGCGACACCATCGTGCTGTGCACCGCGGTCGGCGTGCGCACCGCGAAACCCGGCCAGGACTTCTTCCCGCTGACCGTGAACTACCAGGAGAAAACCTTCGCGGCCGGCAAGATTCCCGGCGGCTTCTTCAAGCGCGAGGGCCGTCCGACCGAGAAGGAGACCCTGGTCTCCCGCCTGATCGACCGCCCGATCCGCCCGCTTTTCCCGGCCGGCTTCCGCAACGAGGTCCAGGTCGTGGCCACCGTGCTGAGCCATGACCTCGAGAACGATCCCGACATCGTGGCCATGATCGGCTGCTCGGCCGCCCTCACCCTGTCCGGCATCCCGTTCTTCGGCCCGATCGGCGCTTCCCGCGTCGCCCTGATCGAAGGCGCCTATGTGCTGAACCCGACCTCGGCGCAGGTGAAGGAGTCCAAGCTCGACCTCGTCGTCGCCGGCACCACCGAAGGCGTGCTGATGGTCGAGTCCGAGGCCCAGGAGCTGACCGAGGACACGATGCTCGGCGCCCTGAAGTTTGGCCACGAAGGCTTCCAGGCGGTGATCCAGGCGATCATCGAGCTGGCCGAGGTTGCCGCCAAGGACCCCTGGTCCCTGCCGGAAATCAGCGAGGAGCAGAAGACTCTCGCCGCCCGCGTCGATGCCCTGGCCCGCGCCGGCATCACCGATGCCTACAAGGAGCCGCTGAAGCAGGTCCGCCAGGACAAGGTTTCGGCCGCGAAGAAGGCCGCCGCCGCCACCCTGGCCGCCGAAGGCCTGGACGCCGACAAGGCGAAGGGCCTGTTCAAGGAGCTTGAAGCCGACATCGTCCGCAACGCCATCCTGGATACCGGCCTGCGCATCGACGGGCGCGACACCAGAACCGTGCGCCCGATTATCGCCGAGGTCGGCGTGCTGCCGCGGGCCCACGGCTCCGCCCTGTTCACCCGCGGCGAGACCCAGGCGCTGTGCGTGGCCACGCTCGGCACCGGCCAGGACGAGCAGATCATCGACGCGCTCGAGGGCGAGTACCGCGAGCACTTCATGCTGCACTACAACTTCCCTCCCTACTCGGTCGGCGAGGCGGGGCGCATGGGCTCGCCGGGTCGTCGTGAGATCGGGCATGGCAAGCTGGCCTGGCGTGCGATCCATCCGGTGCTGCCGACCAAGGCGAACTTCCCCTACACGCTGCGGGTGGTAAGCGAGATCACCGAATCCAACGGCTCTTCCTCGATGGCCACCGTCTGCGGCACCTCGCTGTCGCTGATGGATGCCGGCGTGCCGCTTCTGCGGCCGGTGGCGGGCATCGCGATGGGGCTGATCAAGGAAGATCGCGGCTTCGCGGTGCTGTCCGACATCCTGGGCGACGAGGACCACCTCGGCGACATGGACTTCAAGGTGGCCGGCACCGAGGTGGGCATCACGAGCCTGCAGATGGACATCAAGATCACGTCCATTACCATGGAGATCATGGAAGTGGCGCTCGACCAGGCCAAGGGTGGGCGCCTGCACATCCTGGGCGAGATGGCCCGCGCACTCACCGGCAACCGCTCCGAGGTGGCGCAGACCGCGCCGCGCATCAGCATCATCCAGGTGCCGAAGGAGAAGGTGCGCGAAGTCATCGGCACCGGCGGCAAGGTGATCCGCGAGATCGTGGAGCAGACCGGCTGCAAGATCGACATCGAGGATGACGGCACGATCAAGGTGGCGTCGAACGACAGCGCCAAGGCGCAGAAGGCGATCGACTGGATCCGCGGCATCGTGGCGGAGCCGGAGATCGGCGTGATCTACATCGGCAAAGTGGTGAAGACGGCCGATTTCGGCGCCTTCGTGAACTTCCTCGGCTCCAAGGACGGGCTGGTGCATATCAGCGAGCTGCAGCAGGGCCGGGTGAACAAAACCACCGATGTCGTGAACATGGGCGACAGCGTAAAGGTGAAGGTGCTGGGCTTCGACGACCGCGGCAAGGTAAAGCTGTCGATGCGCGTGGTCGACCAGGCCACCGGGTCGGACATCAGCGACCAGGTCGGCCCGAAGGCCGGCGGCGGCGGGGATCGCAGTGAGCGTGGCGATCGTGGCGATCGTGGCGATCGTGGCGATCGTGGCGATCGTGGCGAGCGCCGCAGCCGCGGCGAGGCAGTCGGCGGCGCGGAGGGCTGATCCGCCCTTCTCGGCCGGTGATCCCGGGGGCGCGGAACTCGCCCCCGGTGCGCCGTTTACTACACTGGCGTGATGCGGCCGCGGAGTCGGCCGGTCGGGCACAAGGCCATCCTGGAACGGGGTATCGGTACGAGATGAAGGCGATCAACGCGATCCGGATGGGGGGCGTGGACGTGCTGCCGCTGGTCGAGGGCGGCAAGGGGGTGGCTGTGTCGAACGGCACCACCGCCGGGCATTGGGCCGCATCCGGCGGGGCCGGCACGCTCTCGGCGGTGAACCCCGACAGCTACGACTCCGACGGCCGCCCGATCCCGCAGGTATACCACGCCAAAACCCGGGCCGCCCGGCATGAGGAGCTGGTGGCCTACGGCATCAAGGGAGGCATCGAGCAGGCCCGCCGCGCCTACGAGATCTCCGGCGGCCGCGGCCGCGTCCATATGAACATCCTGTGGGAAATGGGCGGCGCCGAGCGGGTGGCCAACGGCATCATGGAAAGTGCCAAGGGCCTGATCAACGGCATCACCTGCGGCGCCGGCATGCCCTATCGCCTGTCGGACATCGCGCAGAAATTCAACGTTCATTATTACCCGATCGTCTCCTCCGGGCGGGCGTTCGGGGCGCTGTGGAAGCGTGCCTACCACAAGGCCGTCACGCTGCTGGGCGGCGTGGTCTACGAGGACCCCTGGCTGGCCGGCGGACATAACGGCCTGTCCAACAGCGAGGACCCGAACAAGCCCGAGGATCCGATGCCGCGCGTGATCGCGCTGCGCAAGCTGATGCGGGAGTTCGGCCTGGGCGAGACCCCGATCATCATGGCCGGCGGCGTGTGGTGGCTGGAGGAGTGGGAGGACTGGATCGACAACCCAGATCTCGGCCCGATCGCCTTCCAGTTCGGCACTCGCCCGCTGCTGACGAAGGAAAGTCCCATCGGCGAGGCCTGGAAGCGCAAGCTGATGACGCTGAAGGAAGGGGACGTCTTTCTCAACCGCTTCAGCCCGACCGGCTTCTACTCCTCGGCCGTGAACAACAGCTACATCCAGGAGCTGCGCGCGCGCAACGACCGCCAGATCGCCTTTGTGACCGAGCCGGCGGGCGAGCTGACCGCCGAATTCGGCGTGGGACCGCGCAAGCGCATCGTCCATGTCACGCAGGCCGATCGCGCCCGCGCCCTGGCCTGGGAAGCCGCCGGCTTCACCGAGGCGCTGCGCACGCCCGAATCCACCCTCATCTTCGTCACCCCCGAAAAATCCCGCGAGATCCTGGCCGATCAGGTGGCCTGCATGGGCTGCCTCAGCCAGTGCCGCTTCTCCAACTGGGCGCAGCATTCCGACGACCACACCAACGGCAAGAAGGCCGATCCGCGCAGCTTCTGCATCCAGAAAACGCTACAGGATATCGCCCACAACGCCGACAGCGAGGAAGTGCTGGACAACAACCTGATGTTCTCCGGCCATAACGCCTACCGCTTCGGCTCCGACCCGTTCTACAGCAATGGCTTCGTGCCCACGGTGAAGCAACTGGTCGAGCGAATCATGACCGGGCGCTGAACGCCAATCGTCCGATCGGATGCTTCCAGATCCCGACGAAGGGAAACTGTGCAGCTGAAAGGACCGGGCTCTGCCATCGGTCGCGATCAACGAGACTTCGTTTTATACCAAGAGACCTAACGATTGACGGATGAGCAAGGCAAGGCCAGGGCTTTGCCCTGGACCCACCAAAGGCCGGCGGCCTTTGGAAACCCTATTATTTACAATGATATGAAGTCCAGGGGCTCGGCCCCTGGTGGGTCCAGGGCGAAGCCCTGGCCTTGCCTAATGAGAGGTCATTCTTTATGGCGGTTGGTATTATTATATCCGGTCGGTTGTTGCTCTAGCGCGGCGCCAGCGGCGTCGGCACGCGAGGCACCGGAATGACGCCGAGCGGGGCCGGCGGCGGCGACATGGTGACCGGCGCATCGGGCCGCTCCGGCGCAAGTGGAACCTGTGGGGCTTGCTGGTCCGGAGCTGGCCGATCGGGCGCCTGGCCCGGCGTGTCCAGCGACTGCGCCTCCACCGGCGCCGGCGCCGGTGCAGACCCGCTGGTGGCCTGCAGCGCCTCGCGCAGCGCCCGGCGCACCTGGTATTCGAACTCCACGTTCATCTCGGCCATCAGGTCGCGCACGAAGGCATGCAGGTCGTCGCGCATCGCCCGCTCGGAGCCGTCGCGCACCGGGCGCATCTGCGCCACGCGAGCGGTCGCCTGGCCGATGCGGTTGCCGGCGTCGTCGGCCATGTCCAGCCGCACCGCCAGCGACGCCTCGTAGTTGCGCGGGCCGCGGATGATCGATGCATCCTCGATGACGAACACCGCCCGGCCGGCGTTACCGGCCGCCACCAGCCGGTCCTCGGCCAAGCGGCGCATCGCCTCGCGCGGGGTAACGGGGGCGAGGTGGTCCACACGACGCGCCGCACCGCGCGGCACCCAGCTGTCGTCGATCTCGACCCTGCCCACCTTCAGCTCCAGCTTGGTGAGGTAGTCGTAGCTGGGTGGCGGGTAGGTCGCCGGCGCCTCGTCGGCGCATGCGGCGACCGCCAGGGGGGCGAGCAGGAAGATGCGGCGGGAAAGGGTCATGCGTGTCGTGTGCCTGTCTGCCGGCGCAAACTGGCCCCGGCGGGGGGGTGGGGTCAATGCCCTCGCGAAACTGTCAGCGTTCCGCGCTATCCGCCGCGCATCTCGGCGCGGTCGAAGCTGAAATCCATGTTGCAGAACTCGCAGGTCATCACGATGCGCCCGTCGATTGCCATGTCATCCAGGTCGTCGGTGGCGAAGGTGCCCAGGATGCCGGCCAGGCGCTGGCGCGAGCAGCGGCAGCCATAGGCGAGCGCGCGCGGCAGGTCGGCGGCCACACCCTCGGTGTGGAACAGGCGATAGAGCAGGCGTTCGGGGGCCAGCGTGTCGTCCAGCAGTTCGGCATCGGTAACGGTGCCGGCCAGGATGGTCGCGGTGGTCCACGCCTCCTCCTGCGCCGCCGCGCCCATGTCCGCCGCGATGCCGCCGCCGCCGGCGATGCGTTCCAGCACCAGGGCACTGGCGCGCCAACCGTCGGGGGTGTGCGCGCAGGCGAGGCGGATGGCGCAGCGCAGCTGCTCGGAGGTGGCGAAATAGTGCAGCGCCATGTCGGCCAGCCCCTCGCCCTCGATGGCGACGATGCCCTGGTGGGGCTCGGTGTCCGGCCCCTGGTCCACCGTGAAGGCCAGGTAGCCGCTTCCCAGCAGGGCGGCGGCACTCAGCACCTTCCCGTCCTTGGCCAGGGCTGCCAGCCGTTCGGCATCGGTGCGGGCATAGAAGCGCAGCGCGCCGGCATCGGTGCAGTCGGCCAGCAACATGCCGACCGGCCCGTCGCCCTTCGCCTGCAGGCTGAAGGAGCCGCGGAACTTCAGCGTGGTGGCCAGCGCCGCCACCAGCGCCAGGGCCTCGCCGGCGATGCGGGTGACCGCGTCGGGGTTGTCGTGGCGGGTCAGCAACGCGTCGGCCAGCAGGCCGAGGCGCACCAGCCGCCCGCGCACCGGCCGGTCGGGCAGGTGGAAGGGCACCACGCCGCGCGGCACGACCAAGTCGGGCAGGTCGGGGCGGTCGCTGTCGAGGAAGGCGGGGGCGTGGAATGCATTGGGATCAGGCATGCATCCAAGATAGGCAGCCGGACGCCCCGGGGCTACCGTGCGGCGGCATGGAAGATGATCGCGAAGTCGTGTTTCTGGCGCTTGGACTGGCGGATGCTACGGCGGCGGCGGCCCTGATACGATCCGCCTTCGCATCGCAGAGCGTCGCCACCGATCCGCCACCCTCGGCGCTGG
>Ga0105050_10005455_pt1 | contig 16296 bp, 15 predicted proteins | sample FRY01_FD_78088 | JGI IMG/M metagenome (GOLD analysis project Ga0105050, IMG submission 78088) | Freshwater microbial communities from Lake Fryxell liftoff mats and glacier meltwater in Antarctica - FRY-01 | ecosystem: Environmental > Aquatic > Freshwater > Ice > Glacier meltwater ... | reverse complement strand
GCGTTTCGCGCGGCTTTTGCTTGGCTGTCCGCGATGCTCCGGCCGGGTTGGTCAGGCCGGGTTGGTCGGGCCGGGTTGGTCGGGCCGGGTTGGTCGGGCCGGATCAAGCAGCCGCATCAATCGGGCCTTCTCGCCCGCATCGGCGCCGTCTGAAATTGCCCGGCCGAGGGACTCCAGTGACGCAATGGAATGGCCCGCACGAAAACTGTCCACATGTGGCAGCATCGCGCGGATGCCGCTGGCGCGCGGTGCGAAACCCTCCCACCGCAGCAAGGGGTTCAGCCAGATCAACCGCCGGGCAGACAAATGCAGGCGCTGCATCTCGACCGCCAGGGCCCCGGCATCGTCGCGGTCCAGCCCGTCGGTGATCAGCAGCACCACCGCCCCCTGCCCCAGCACCCGCCGCGACCAGTCGCGGTTGAAGGCGTGCAAGCTGGCCCCGATGCGGGTGCCCCCCGACCAGTCCTGCGCCTCGGCCCCCGCTGCTGCCAAGGCGGCGTCCACATCGCGGTGCCGCAGATGCCGGGTGATATTGGTCAGCCGCGTGCCGAAGGTAAAGCCGTGCACCCGCGCCCAGCCCTGCCCCTTGCGGTTCGCAACCGCATGCAGAAAATGCAGCACCATCCGGGAATACTGCGTCATCGACCCGGAAATGTCGCAGATCACCACAAGATTGGGCCAGCGGACGGTGGGCGATTTGCGGGCAATGTTCGTGATTTCGCCGCCCCGACGCAGTGCCGCGCGCAAGGTGGCCCGCCCGTCCGGGCGCAGCCCTGCGCTGTCTGCCTGCATCCGCCGCGAGTTCAGGGGTTTTACCGGCAACGACAGCCGCGCGAGCATCCGCTTCGCTGCGGCCACTTCGGCAACACTCATCTGTTCGAAATCCAGCGAGCGCAGCCGTTCCTGGTCTGACATGGTACGCGAGGCATCAATCTCGATCAGCGCATCCTCATCATCCTGCGGCGTGGTTTGCGGCAACTCGCGGTTCGCGCCATCCAGCAGCGCCTCTGCCGCGCGCTTTTCCGCCGCCGTCGTCTGCCGTTCTTCCTGCACACCCCGGATCGCAGGCAGCAACAGGCTCATCATGTGTTCCAGGTAGCGCGGGTCGCGCCAATAGAGCCGGAAGATCTGCTGAAACACCGGTTGGTGTTCGGGTCGGCTGACGAAGCAGGCGTGGAGTGTCCAGTAGAAATCCTGCCGCCCGGTAAAGCCTGCCGCTTCTACCGCGCGAACAGCATCGATCACCCTTCCGGGGCCGATGGGCAGCCCCGCCTTGCGCAAGGCGCGGGCAAAATGAACGATGTTGTGGGTAAGTTTGCCGTCTTCGGGGATGTCGAGGGGGGTATGCCCGGTCATGGGGTGCATGCCGCCGGCGCCGGGGGTTTCGCACCCCCGGACCCCCGCGGGATATTTTTGTCTGGAATGAGGGGGAAAAAGATCGTCACGCCTGGGCCAGATCCTTGCGCACGTCATCCAGCAGTTTTTTCGCTTCGGAGCCCTGAATTTTCTGGATGTCGTCCTGGTATTTCAGAATAGCGCCCAGCGTGTCGGCTATCACCTCGGGCGACAGGCTGACGACATCGAGCGCCAGCAGGCATTTCGCCCAGTCGATGGTTTCGGCGACACCGGGCTTTTTGAACAGATCCTCCTTGCGTAACCGCTGGACGAAGGCCACGACCTCGCGGCTGAGCGCAGCCGACGCTTCGGGGGCGCGCGCGGCGAGAATCTCCAGCTCGCGCGGGAAGGTCGGGTAGTCCACCCAATGATAAAGACATCGGCGTTTGAGAGCGTCATGCACTTCGCGCGTGCGGTTGGACGTCAGGATGACGATGGGCGGCGCGGGCGCATGGATCGTGCCAAGCTCGGGGATCGTGATCTGAAACTCTGACAGAGCCTCCAGAAGATAAGCCTCGAAGGGTTCATCGGTGCGGTCCAACTCGTCGATAAGCAAGACCGGCGCGCCACCGGACTGTGGGCGCATCGCTTGCAAGAGCGGGCGCTCGATCAGATATTCTTCGGTGAACAGTTCAGTTTTCAAGGCATTCCGATCCGCACCCCCGCCTGCCTCGGCCGCGCGTATGGCAATCATCTGCGCCGCGAAGTTCCATTCATAAACGGCCGAAGCCGTATCCAGACCCTCGTAGCATTGCAGGCGGATCAGGCGGCGCCCAAGACCTGCGGCGATCGCCTTGGCAATCTCGGTCTTGCCAACGCCCGCCTCGCCTTCCAGAAACAACGGCCGCCCCAAACGCAGCGACAGGAACACCACCGTCGCCAAAGCGCGCGAACAGACATAGTTTTGCGCAGCCAGCAGGACTGCGACGGCTTCAATCGAATTCGGGGCGTCGCTCACAGTATGGTGATCCTTTGTCGGTGGCGGCAGGGTGGCGGGGCGCAAGGAACTGGTCAAGCCTGCATTGCCGGGGATGCGACCAATGGACAAGGCGCCGGCGCGTTTGGGGAACCGGGCCATCACGCGACCAATGGGCAAGCGCAACCGGCGGCACAAACAGCCGCCATGACCGGTTCGGCACCGTATATTTAATTCGGAAAGTGATTGATGAGTGCCTGATCCCCTTCCCGAATGGCGCATCAGACCACGCCTGGTCTGGTCCGCTTTGTCTGAAATGTCAGCGGCAGGTGCAGGTGTGTCTGCAAGTGCGGGTAACACAATGCGGCAAACCCCTTGCCCAAACGCAGCTTTACCAATTGAAACTTGCCGATATGACCAAGGGTATCAGCCTCGGGCGCGCGATCACCGATTAGCGGGTTCCTTCTGATTTCAACACCGTCCAAACATCGGCGCAGCAAACCACCGACATTGGCCGGACGTGCCATCCTCGGCCCCATTGAGGGCCCTTGGACGGCGTTGCCACGCAACCACCGCACCGGTGCACCGCCGGATATGGCGCAGGCCTGCGGCGCGGATATTTAGGCCAGGATGAAGGCCCTTATCCCCGTGGCAACAGCCGAACGAGGGGGCTCGATGCCCCCGAGGGTGGCTCTCCCGTGCAACATATGCCTTTTCTCTTGACCTCGCCCGCCTGGCTGTCAAAACACGCCCATGGCTACTGCAACCCTGACCATCGACCTTGACGCCATTGCCGCCAACTGGCGCGCCATGGATCAGCTTTCTGCACCGGGCACCCAGACGGGCGCCGTGGTGAAGGCCGATGCCTACGGCCTTGGCGCGCCGCGTGTGGCACAGGCTTTGGCGCAGGCGGGCGCGCGGCGGTTTTTTGTGGCGGTGACCGAGGAAGGTGCAGCCTTGCGGCAAGCGCTTGGGCCTGGACCGCAGATCTGCGTTTTGGCAGGGCACATGGCGGGTGACACCGACATGATCCACGACCTTGACCTGACGCCGATGCTGAACTCGATTGACCAGATCACCCGGCATCTTGAATCGATCCCGGGACACGCATTCGGGGTGCAACTGGATACCGGGATGAACCGTCTGGGCATGGAGGCGGGCGAATGGGAGGCGGTTGCCGCGTTCGTGCTTGACGCTTCGCCCGAGTTGATCATGAGCCATCTTGCCTGCGCGGATGAGCCGGATCATCCGATGAATGCTGTGCAGCTGGCGGAGTTTCACGCAATGACCGACGGCATCGGGGTGCCGCGCTCGCTTGCCGCGACCGGGGGCATCCTGTTGGGGCCGGATTATCACTTTGATCTGACGCGTCCCGGCATCGGGCTTTACGGTGGTCGCCCCCATGTTCTGGCCTATCCGGTGGCCACGCTGTCGCTGCCTGTGGTGCAGTTGCGCGCGGTTGCGGTTGGGGAGCCTGTGGGCTACGGCTGCACTTTTGTCGCCGAAGCGCCGATGATGATTGCCACCGTGTCGGGCGGTTATGCGGACGGCTTGCTGCGCAGCCTGTCGGGCAATGCGGTGCTGTGGGATGGCGATGTGCCCTGCCCGCTGGTGGGCCGGGTGTCGATGGATCTGATCACCGTCGATGTGACCCATCTGGCGGAACTGCCGCGCAGTCTTGATATTATCGGTCCATATCAAGGGGTTGATGATTTGGGCGATGCTGCGGGCACGATCGGATACGAAATCCTGACCAGCCTCGGCAGCCGCTACACCCGCCGTTACACGGGCAGCGGCGCGTGATGTTGACTGATCCGCTTGCCGCCCTTGGCCGCGCCGTTTTTAACGCGCTGGCCAGCCTTGGCCGCGTCACGATCTTTGCCGGGCAGGTGATTGGCCATATGCTGCGCCCGCCGTTTTACCCGCGCGAGTTTCTTCAGGCACTGGTGCAGATCGGCTGGCTGTCGCTGCCGGTGATTGGCTTGACGGCGCTGTTCACCGGCGGCGCGCTGGCCTTGCAGATATATTCGGGCGGGCAGCGGTTTTCGGCCGAAGCCGTGGTGCCGCAGATTGTGGCGATCGGGATCGTGCGCGAATTGGGGCCAGTGTTGGTCGGTCTGATGATCGGCGCGCGCGTGACCAGTTCGATTGCTGCGGAAATTGCCACAATGAAAGTGACCGAGCAGATTGATGCCCTGGTCACCCTGTCCACCCACCCGCTCAAATACCTTGCGGTGCCGCGCGTGATGGCGGGGACGCTGACGGTGCCCTTGCTGGTGGCGGTTGGCGACGTGATCGGCGTCATGGGCGGGTTTCTGGTCAGCACGGAACAACTGGGCTTCAACCGGGCCAGCTATATCCAGAACACGGTGGATTTCCTGCAAACGCCGGATGTGGTGTCGTCGCTGATAAAGGGCGCAGTGTTCGGGTTCATTGCCACGCTGATCGGCTGTTATCACGGGATGCAATCGGGGCGTGGCGCGCAGGGCGTGGGCGGGGCTACCAAGACCGCGGTGGCAGCGGCTGCAATCCTGATACTGGCCGCGAATTTCCTTCTGACCTCGGTGATGTTCGGATCATGATTTCCCTGACCGGCGTTCACAAGGCCTTCGGGCGCAATCAGGTGCTGCGCGGCGTCGATCTGACAATTGCGCGCGGGTCCAGCATGGTCATCATCGGCGGGTCGGGCACCGGCAAATCGGTGCTGCTTAAATGTGTGCTGGGTCTGGTGCGCCCCGACACCGGCCGCATCACCCTGGATGGCGAGGATGTGACCAAGGTGGAACGCGATGCCTTCCTCGCCCGCTTCGGGATGCTGTTTCAGGGCGGTGCATTGTTTGATTCGTTGAAAGTGTGGGAGAATGTCGCCTTCCGCCTGCTACGCGGGTCTGGCAAATTGCCAAAAGATCAGGCGCGCGCGATTGCAATTGAAAAGCTGCGCCGCGTCGGGCTGCGGCCCGAAGTGGCCGATCAACTGCCGGCCGAACTGTCGGGCGGCATGCAAAAGCGTGTGGGGCTGGCGCGGGCGATTGCCGCCGAACCCGAGATCATCTTTTTCGACGAACCCACCACCGGTCTGGACCCGATCATGGCCGGAGTCATCAACGCGCTGATTCGCGAGATCGTGGTGGAAATGGGCGCGACCGCCATGACCATCACGCATGACATGTCATCTGTCCGCGCGATTGCCGACACAGTGGCGATGTTGCATGGCGGGGTGATCCAGTGGACCGGGCCTGTCGGGGCATTGGATGCGACATCAGACCCTTATGTGCAGCAGTTCATCCATGGCCGCGCCGAAGGACCAATCGAGTCAGTGCGTTGAGGCATGGCTTCCGGCGCCGGACATCCACCAGATGTGCCGGCGCCTTGGCGTTTCGGGCCGCGCGTCAATAGCCGCACCGCCCCGGATGTGATGGGCAACAGCCCCACATGGTCCGGCCTTGACCGCCGCACCCCGGGGCGTCACCTTGCGCCCGTGCCCCCCCCGGAGTTGCCATGATCCAGCGTCTTGCCCGGCCCTTGCCACTTGCCAATCTGGTGCTGTTGATCCTGTTCCCGGTGGCTTGGTTTGCGCCCCTGCTGCGCGCCGGCGTTTTGCCACTTTTTGGCCTTTCAGAGATTTCGGTGTTGTCGGGGCTGCAATCGCTTTGGGGCACCGACGTGCCGCTTGCGCTGCTGGTCACGGTGTTTGCGTTGTTTGCGCCTTACCTGAAGACAATCGGGCTGGTGTTGCTGCATGCGCGCTTGCTGTCGCCGCGCCTGCTGCCCGCGCTGCATATCATGGGAAAGCTGGCAATGGCGGACGTTTTTCTGATCGCTTTGTATATTGTCGTCATCAAAGGCGTTGGACTGGCGCGGATCGAGGTGGCCTGGGGGCTTTACCTGTTCACCGCCTGCATTCTGGGGTCGCTGGTGATTTCTGTTCTGTCGGCGCGCAAGGCGTAAACCCTGCGCGCCGGACCGGCTATTCCAGCGTATCGAGCACGTCGCGCAGAGTTCCGACCAACTGGTCGATCTGCGCGCGTTCAATGATCAGCGGCGGCGACATGGCGATGATGTCACCCGTGGTGCGGATCAGGATACCCTTGTCATAGGCCTTCAGGAACGCGTTGAACGCTCGCTTGGTGGGGTGGCCCGGAATGGCTTCCAATTCGATCCCGCCGATCAGGCCCATGTTGCGCACGTCGGTCACATGCCGCGCGTCACGCAGGGAATGCAGCGCTTCTTCCCAATAGGGGGCGATTTCGGCGGCGCGTTCAAACAGCGCCTCTTCCTTGTAAACATCCAGAGTGGCGATGCCCGCAGCCGAGGCAATCGGGTTGCCGGAATAGGTATAGCCGTGGAACAGTTCGATCATATGCTCCGGCCCGTGCATGAAGGCATCATGCACGTCGGCGGTGGTCAGCACTGCGCCCATCGGGATGACGCCGTTGGTCAGGCCCTTGGCCGTCGTCATCATGTCAGGCAGAACATTGAAATGCTGCGCGCCAAAGGCCGAACCCAGACGCCCGAAGCCGGTAATCACCTCGTCAAAAATCAGCAGGATGCCATGCTTCTTGGTAATTGCGCGCAGCTTTTCCAGATAACCCGCAGGCGGGATAAGAACCCCGGTGGACCCGGCCACCGGTTCCACGATCACCGCCGCAATGGTTTCTGCACCATGCAGCGCCACGATGCGTTCCAGATCATCGGCAAGGTTCGCGCCATGTTCCGGCTGACCCTTGGAGAAGCTGTTGACGGCTGGCAGATGCGTGTGGGGCATATGGTCCACCCCTGCCAGCAGCGTGCCGAACATCTTGCGGTTGTTGACGATACCGCCCACCGAAATGCCGCCGAAGTTCACCCCATGATAGCCGCGCTCGCGCCCGATAAGCCGGGTGCGTGCACCCTCGCCGCGCACCCGGTGATACGCAATCGCCAGCTTCAGCGCGGTTTCAACAGATTCCGATCCGGAGTTGGTGTAGAATACATGCTCGATGCCTTTGGGCGCGATTTCCACAAGCCGGTTGGCCAGTTCGAACGCAATCGGGTGGCCCATCTGGAACGCCGGTGCGTAATCCAATTCGCCCGCCTGGCGCGCAATTGCCTCGGTGATCTTCGGGCGGCAATGGCCCGCATTGCAGCACCACAGGCCCGCCGTGCCATCCAGCACCTGACGGCCCTCGGATGTGGTGTAATGCATGTCTTTCGCGCCGACGAACATGCGCGGATTTTTCTTGAACTGCCGGTTGGACGTGAAGGGCATCCAGAAGGCGTTCAGGTCGTTCGGGGTCGGTTTGCGGTCAAGCGCCATCGGTGGCTCTCCGTTTGCGCGGGCCGCATCGAGGGCTCCGCTGGCTTTGGGGTTTGACCAATTGGTCAAGATCACGCTAGCATCCCTCATGGTTCCGTCAAGGACGCGACCATCGCGATGCAAAGGTTCCTTCACCATGACCGCTTTTCCCGCCGCCGTCACGACAATCCGCGCCCTGTGCCAGCCCATGCGCGACATCGGCGGGCCGGCCACGTGACAAATCCGCGCGCCCGCACGCGGATTCAGCAAAAAAACTCCGAAACCATTCTGGAAGCGGCGCTTGATGTCTTTGCTCAGCACGGGTTCCGGGGGGCGACACTGGACCAGATTGCCGATGTCGCGGGGCTGTCGAAGCCAAACCTCCTGTATTACTTCCCGTCGAAAGAGGCGATCCATCAGGCGCTGCTGGCTGAACTGCTGCACACATGGCTGGACCCGCTGCGCAGCATGGACCCACATGGTGATCCGCTGGCCGAGATCATGGGCTACGTTCGCCGCAAGCTGGAACTGTCGCGCGATTACCCGCGCGAAAGCCGCCTTTTCGCCAACGAAATCCTGCAAGGCGCGCCCCGGATGATGGACACGATCACCGGCGAGTTGAAAACGCTGGTTGATGCGAAAACCGTGGTGCTGCGCGGCTGGATGGAACAGGGACGGATTGCAACGGTGCATCCGGTGCATCTGGTGTTTTCGATCTGGGCGCTGACCCAGCATTACGCAGATTTCGACGTGCAGGTGCGCGCCGTGCTTGGGCCGGATGAACCCGACCCCTACCCTGCCGCCGCAAGCTATCTTGAAATCATGTTCACACGCCTGCTTACCCCGGTCTAGCCGACGCGCCACCCGCGCGGTTACGGTTCAGTCGCCTGTGCCGAGAGCATGGCCCAACCAAATTCGACAAAGCTATCGCTCCGTAAGCCGCACGTCATGCGGCACCGCACGGCCCTGCACATCGGTCGAAGCTGATCTTGGACCTGATCGGTGTTGTTCAGGGCGACATCGGCACCAATCCGCTTCATGCGCTTTCGTGAATCGCGCCACACGGCCGGGTGTGTTGGTCTGACATCGGGCGATGTGATCGGCATCATATCCTTGATGATATGGACATGATCGTGATCGTGACATTCAAATATACGCTGCCGATCGCGCGCCGACAACCGCCGCAAAGGCGGTGGATTTTCCGGCACTCACACCCGCTGCAGGCCGCGCGATTTTTGCAGATCAACGGCTTCGCGCCGTTGATCGTGCTGCGGTGGTGTTTCTTGCGGGGCCTGGCGGCGGGCAGCTTTACGCCGACTTGGGCCATTTCGGCCGCAAGCCGAGCCGCGGCCAAGGCCTGCCGCATTGGCAGGAACGGCAGTTCATCGCCCTGACCGAATCCCCAGCAGACGCGACGGATTTCTACCGTCTGCCGTCAAACCGGGTGGTCGAAATGGGGCGGCAATTATCGATCTGACGTGCGCCGTTATTGCCATCGTCAGGCCGCGCGACGTTCCCTGACGATCCCGGCCAGAACCTCGGCTGCGATGGTAAACGACCGTTTGCGTGCGTCGGTGTCGTGGATCATGCCGGTGATCAAGATCTCATCTGGTTGATACCGGTCAATCAGTGCCCGAAGTTCGCGCTGCACGGTGGCGGGTGATCCGGTAGCGCAGCATGACAGTGCCTCGTCCGCCGCCGCGAGATAACGCGCAGGGATGACCGACGCGATATCATGGATCGGTCGCGGCAATTTTCCGGGCGTCCCCGACCGCAACCGCGCAAAAGCCTGCTGCTGCGAGGTTTTCAGATACCGAGCCTCGGCATCGGTCGGTGCCGCAAACACCCCCGCCGCCATCATGAAATAAGGCTGTTGCAAAAGTGTCGAAGGCCGGAAGGTCTTCCGGTAAGTCAGCGACGCTTCTTCCAGCAACGCAGGCGCAAAATGCGAGGCAAAAGCATAGGGCAACCCCAGATACGCCGCCAGCTGGGCCCCGAACAGACTGGACCCCAGCACCCAGACCGGCACATGCGTGCCTGTTCCCGGTACCGCGCGGATGCGGGTTTCGTCAGGGGTATCGGCAAAATATTCAATCAGTTCCACTACGTCCTGAGGGAAGGTATCGCCCGCCTGCATATTGCGCCGCAGCGCGCGGGCCGTGTCCGTATCCGTGCCCGGCGCGCGGCCAACGCCAAGGTCGATGCGGCTTGGGAAAAGCGTGGCAAGAGTGCCGAACTGCTCGGCGATCACCAGGGGTGCATGGTTCGGCAGCATGATGCCCCCTGCGCCCACGCGGATCGTCTTCGTCCCTGCCGCCACATGGCCAATGACCACCGCTGTCGCCGCCGACGCAATGCCCGGCATGTTGTGATGCTCTGCCAGCCAGAAGCGATGATAGCCAAGCGTTTCCGCGTGCTGCGCCAGTCCGAGCGTGTTGGTCAAGGCTTGGGCGGCATCGGAACCTTCGGAAATGGGCGACAAATCGAGAACGGAATAGTGCTGCATGGCGGGCCCCTTATCAATACGACACTTGATATGGGGCGTCGGAGGTCAAATCGAAACACCCGCATCCCGCAATCCCGTTAACCGCAGCTTTACCTTGTTACGCGAGGCTATGGGAATGCAGATGTTTCGCCCCCCTCCTCCACCGGTCGCCTGCTTTCCCAACCGGGCATGGCAGGCGCAGCTTTTTGGTTCCAATGCGGCGCAAAGGGGCGGTGTCATCCGCCGCGCCGTGCGCGATGTGGAACGCGAAATTGGGCGTGTCGCACTGGAAGCGGAAGTGCGGGCGCGCGGTTACCACATGATCGAATGTGGCGGGCAGTTCATCATCATCTGCAATCCGGGCCTCTTGCGCGTAGTGTGTTGACGAAAACGGGACGGGTGCACCCGAGCAAACCTTTCCGCCCGTCGCAAAGATTTTTCGTACGAAAAATCTTTTTCTTTCTTCTTTTTCGCAAGATTTTTCGTACGAAAAATCTTGGCCTATTCCGCCGCCGCAACCGAGGGGTTATTTGGGTGCTGAGTCCAGTTCGCGTAGTCCGTTACGCGCGATCCGGTGCGCGGGTCCACCGATCCCTTCGGCATTTCCACCATGGTGATGCAGTTCTCCACCGGGCAGACATTCACGCACAGATTGCAGGCGACGCATTCATCATCCATCACCTCAAACACCCGATCCGCTGACATCGAGATCGCCTGATGGCTGGTATCCTCACAGGCCGCATAACAGCGCCCGCATTTGATGCAGGCGTCGGGGTCGATGCGTGCCTTGGTGACGTAGTTGAGGTTCAGGAACTGCCAGTCTGTCACATTCGGCACCGCACGCCCCACCAGTTCAGCGGTATCGGAAAATCCCTTGCGGTCCATGTAATCCGACAGACCCGAAATCATTTCCTGCACGATCTTGAAGCCGTAAGTCATCGCCGCCGTGCAAACCTGCACGTTTCCTGCCCCCAGGGTCATGAACTCGGCAGCATCGCGCCATGTGGTGATCCCGCCGATGCCCGAAATCGGGATACCGCGCGTTTCGGGCGAACGGGCAATTTCCGCAACCATGTTCAATGCGATGGGTTTCACCGCAGGTCCGCAATAGCCGCCATGGGTGCCTTTGCCATCGATCATCGGTTCGGGCGAAAAATCTTCAAGGTTCACCGACGTGATCGAATTGATGGTGTTGATAAGGCTGACCGCATCCGCTCCGCCCCGCTTTGCCGCCTCGGCAGGTTTGCGGATGTCGCTTATATTTGGTGTCAGTTTCACGATGCATGGCATCCGCGAGTGCATTTTGACCCACCGCGTCACCATTTCGATGTATTCCGGCACCTGCCCCACGGCCGACCCCATGCCCCGTTCCGCCATGCCATGCGGACAGCCAAAGTTCAGTTCCACCCCGTCGGCTTCTGTATCCTCGATGCGTCCGAGGATGTCTTTCCACGATTCCTCGTCGCAGGGCACCATCAGCGAGATGATCATCGCGCGGTCCTTGTAGTCGCGCTTGACCGATTTGATCTCGCGCAGGTTCACCTCAAGCGGGCGGTCGGTGATCAACTCGATGTTGTTCAGGCCCAGCAAGCGGCGGTCCGCGCCCCAGATCGCGCCATAGCGCGGGCCATTGACGTTGACAACCGGCGGCCCTTCGGACCCCAGCGTTTTCCACACCACGCCGCCCCAACCGGCCTCAAACGCGCGGCGGACGTTGTATTCTTTGTCGGTCGGCGGGGCCGAGGCCAGCCAGAACGGGTTGGGCGAACGGATGCCGATGAAATCGGTGACCAGACTTGCCATGGTATTCCTCCTGCAGCGAGCGCGCAGGCGGCACAAAGCCGCCGCTGGCGCGGATGGTGGACGGTGAAATTTTGCTAATGGTCAGCCGCCGGTGACAAGCTGCCAGAGATAGGCCAGCACATTGCCGCCCACCTCTCCGGATTTCGGGACGGCCCACGCCCAGGCAAGAGACCCGGCCACGTTGAAAAAATGAAAATGCAGTACCCGCATCCGCGAGATACCGGCCATCAGAAACACCACCGGGCGCAGCGGGCCGAAGAAATGGCCTATGACGATCGCCCAGACCCCCCATTTCGCAAACAGTGTAGTGCCGCGTGTGACCAGATCGGGGTGATCGCGCAGCGGCCACATCCGCAATATCCGGTCGCCGTAGTGCCGCCCCAGCCACCACGAAAAGGTTGAACCGATCACTGCCCCGATGCTTGCCCCGACCCAGATCGGCAAGAAATCCACGCCGCCTGTCGCCACCAGCGCCCCGACTCCGATCAGAATGGCCGTGGACGGGATGGCGATCGAGATGAAGGCCGTGGTTTCCGCCGCTGCGAACACCAGGGCGATCCACAGCGCCCATTGCCGGTTGGCGCTGACGAAATCGATCATTGATGTAATCAGCGCATCCATCGCCAGCCCCGCGTTGCAAACCTGCGATGGGTAACGCGGCAAACCCGGCGGTGCAAGATGCCCCCATCATGACGGCCTGATCAGGACCGCATGCATATCCATCGCAGCGTCACGGCCCTCGGCCACGGCAGTCACCGTCAGATCGTCGCCGCCAGACGCACAATCACCCCCGGCCCAGACCCCTGCAAGACTGGTACGGCCAGTGTCATCGACCGCAATCTTGCCGTCTTGCAATGCCAGACCTTCGGGCGCGCCTTCAAGCGTCTGACCAATTGCCTTGAACAGCTGGTCTGCTTTCAGCCGGAACGTCTCGCCGGTTTGGCGCAGGCCGGCGGGCGTGTCCTCGGTATAGCCAAACTCCACCTCGCGCACCGATCCGTTGCCATGTACGGCGACGGGGGCAGCATGGCAGACGATACGCACCCCGACCGAAGTGGCGTGGTCTTGCTCATAGCTTGAGGCGCTCATCCTGTCCTGCCCGCGCCGGTAGACAATGGTGACGTTCTCAGCCCCCAGCAGCTTGGATTGCACGGCGGCATCCACCGCAGTCATGCCGCCACCGATGACCACCACGTCACGGCCAACCGCCAGTGCGGCCTTGTCACCAGCCTGCCGCAGATCAGCAATGAAATCGACCGCATCGCGGACGTTTGCCTTGTCTTCACCCACCGCCCGCAGCGCGTTCACCCCCCCCAGACCAATGGCCAGAAAGACCGCATCATACGCGCCGCGCAACCCGTCCAGCGTCAGATCACGGCCCAGAGCCTTGCCGTTCTCGATAGAGATACCGCCGATCTTCAGCAGCCATTCCACCTCTTTCTGCGCGAAATCATCGGGGGCCTTGTAGGTGGCAATGCCAAACTCGTTCAAACCTCCGGGCTTTGTCCGCGCATCGTAAATCACCACGTCATGCCCCTGCATCGCCAGCCGGTGGGCCGCTGACAGCCCCGCAGGCCCGGCCCCCACAACCGCCACCCGCTTGCCGGAAAACGCCGCGCGCACAAAGGGATGCACACCCTTTGACATGACCGTATCGGTGGCAAATCGCTGCAAACGCCCGATCTCCACCGGCTTGCCCTCTGCCGCTTCACGCACGCAGGCCTCTTCGCACAGCTGTTCCGTCGGGCAAACACGGGCACACATGCCACCAAGGATGTTCTGCGACAGGATGGTTTTCGCCGCCGCATCCGGCGTGCCCGTAGCGATCTGGCGGATGAACAGCGGGATGTCGATGCTGGTGGGGCAAGCCGTGATGCACGGCGCGTCGTGGCAGAAATAGCACCGGTCCGACGCTACATGCGCTTCATGCCGGTCCAGTGGGGCGGCCACGTCGGTGAAATTGTCATGGTAGGCGGCGGCGGGCAGACGGTTTGACACGACACCGGGCGTCAGCTGGCTGTTGGACAAGATGGAACCCCCCATTGGCTTGTTGCTTTCACGAAAAGCTGCCACGCTTCGATTTTTTTATCAAATGGTAAATTTTAGCTTTCACGATTTTTCACGTGCCACCTTCGGAATTGCCCGGAAAAGCGGCAACGCCCCCTGTGCAACTGGCGCTTTTCACCTTGGGGTCTGTGACGTATAAGCACAGCCAGCCCCGCGTGCCAGATGGCGCGCCCGACAGCCATAAAACCGGCAAAACGCCAATCGAGGACGGTATGAGCAAACATTCCACCGAAGCAGATGTCGCTTTCATTCAGGCCCTTGCGGAACTGCTGAACAAGAACGAACTGACCGAGCTTTCCGTGAAGCGCGAATATGGCGAGGATGACAGTCTGGACGTGCGCGTCGTCAAGCAGGCGAATATCGTGACGACCGCTGCCGCTCCTGTCACCCATGCCGCCGCTCCTGCCGCTTCCGTGGCTGCGGCGCCAGCCTCGGCACCTGTGGCGAATGAAGACCCGGCGCAGCACCCCGGCGCTGTCACTTCGCCCATGGTTGGAACGGCTTATCTGTCGGCCGAACCGGGATCGACGCCGTTTGTGACCATCGGCGCGACCGTGACGGAAGGCCAGACCCTGATGATTATCGAGGCGATGAAAACCATGAACCACATCCCCGCGCCGCGCGCCGGTGTGGTCAAGCGCATCCTCGTCGCCGATGGCAATCCGGTGGAATACGGCGCGCCCCTGATGATCGTCGAGTGAGGCGGACATGTTTGAAAAGATCCTGATCGCCAACCGTGGCGAAATAGCGCTTCGCGTGATCCGCGCCTGTCAAGAGATGGGCATCACCTCGGTCGCGGTGCACTCCACCGCCGACAGCGACGCGATGCATGTGCGGATGGCCGACGAATCCGTCTGCATCGGGCCCGCGTCTTCGGCCGAAAGCTATCTGTCCAAGGCAGCAATCATATCCGCCTGCGAGATCACCGGCGCGGATGCCGTGCATCCCGGCTACGGTTTCCTCAGCGAGAATGCCGCCTTTGCGCAGGCGTTGCAGGACCATGACATCACCTTCATCGGCCCGACCGCCGAACATATCCGCATCATGGGCGACAAGATCACCGCCAAGGAAACCGCCAAGTCCTTGGGGATTCCCGTGGTTCCGGGGTCTGACGGCGGTGTGGCGGATTACGAATCCGCCATTGGCGTGGCTGCGGCCATCGGCTTTCCCGTCATCATCAAGGCGACGGCGGGTGGTGGCGGGCGCGGCATGAAGGTGGCGAAGAACGCAGCCGAGCTGGAGGTTGCCTTTCGCACCGCCCGTTCGGAATCGAAGGCCGCCTTCGGCAACGATGAAGTCTATATCGAGAAATACCTGCAAACCCCGCGCCATATCGAAATTCAGGTTTTCGGTGACGGCAAAGGCAATGCGGTGCATCTGGGGGAACGCGACTGTTCCTTGCAGCGCCGCCACCAGAAGGTGTTCGAAGAAGCCCCCGGCCCGGTCATCACACCTCAACTGCGGGCGAAAATCGGCAAGGTCTGTGCCGATGCGGTGGCCAGGATCAATTACATCGGCGCCGGCACTATCGAGTTTCTGTATGAGGACGGCGAGTTCTTCTTCATCGAGATGAACACCCGCCTGCAAGTCGAGCATCCGGTCACCGAAACCATCTTCGGTGTCGACCTGGTGCGCGAACAGATCCGTGTTGCGGCCGGCATGGGGCTTTCCTTCACGCAAGACGAACTGGAAATCAATGGCCACGCGATCGAGGTGAGGATCAACGCCGAAAAACTCCCGAATTTCACACCCTGCCCCGGCCGTGTGCGGATGTTCCATGCGCCCGGCGGGCTTGGCGTGCGGATGGATTCGGCGCTGTATTCCGGCTATTCGATCCCGCCCTATTACGACAGCCTGATCGGCAAGCTGATCGTGCATGGCCGCGACCGGCCCGAAGCGCTGGCGCGCCTGCGCCGGGCCTTGGGCGAGTTGATCGTGGACGGGGTGGATACCACGGTGCCACTGTTTGATGCGCTGCTGAACGAACCCGATATCCAGAATGGCGAATACAACATTCACTGGCTGGAAAAATGGCTGGCAACGCAATTCAGATGATCGTCGGCGGGTGGCCTGCGCGGGCCACCCGATGACCCCCCTGACCCCCGACCTGATGCTGCGCGCCTATGCCGCGGGCATATTTCCCATGGCGGAATCGCGCGATACGGAAGTGGTGCATTGGGTGGATCCGCGCCGACGTGGCATCCTGCCCTTGAACAATTTCCATATTTCGCGCCGACTTGTGCGCAGTTTGCTGCGTAAGAATTACACTATTCAAACAAATTCGGCTTTTGATGCTGTGGTGCAGGGGTGCTCGGACCGACCCGAGACATGGATCAACGCGACGATTTTCGATTT
>Ga0105050_10005450_pt1 | contig 16318 bp, 12 predicted proteins | sample FRY01_FD_78088 | JGI IMG/M metagenome (GOLD analysis project Ga0105050, IMG submission 78088) | Freshwater microbial communities from Lake Fryxell liftoff mats and glacier meltwater in Antarctica - FRY-01 | ecosystem: Environmental > Aquatic > Freshwater > Ice > Glacier meltwater ... | reverse complement strand
GAGTGTGAACGTGTCGTCGATCTCGGCGCTGCGGCCGCGGGGGCTGACGCCGTATACGACGAGCAAGGCGGCGGTGATCGGGCTGACCAAGGCGATGGCGGTGGATCATGGGCCGGAGGGGATACGGGTGAATTGTGTTGCGCCTGGTCCGGTTTATACGCCGATGGTGTATGCGCGGGGGATGACGGAGGCGGCGCGGGATGGGCGGCGGCGGGCTTCGGTGATGGCTGTCGAGGGGACGGGGTGGGATGTCGGGCAGGCGGTGCGGTTCCTGCTTTCGGTGCAGGCGCGGTTTGTGACCGGGCAGGTTTTGGTTGTTGATGGCGGCGCGACCCTGGTGGGTCCGTCGCGTGAATCGGAAGGGTGACGGTTATGGCTCTGGACGATGCGGCGGTGCTGGCCGCGGTGACGGGTGAGCGGTCGGTGGCGGATGTGTGCGCCGCGGCCGGGGTGAGTGCGGCGGAGTTCGCGGCGGCGCAGGGGGCGTGGCTGCGGCGGCATGCGGTGATCGAGAGCCAGACGCTGAAGGCCGGGGTTGGTGGGAAGGTGGACATCCTGCGCGACAAGGCCGGGATTCCGCATGTGTTCGCGAAGGCGACGGCGGATCTGTATTTCGGCGTTGGGTTCGCGATGACGCAGGATCGGCTGTGGCAGATGGACCGGCTGCGGCGGCGGGCGATGGGGCGGCAGGCGGAGATCCTGGGGGCGGCGTTCGTGGCTTCGGATACGGCGCATCTGACGGTGGGGCTGGACCGGATGGCGGCGGACGAGCCGTCGCGGATGGACGGCAAGACATATGCGGAGACGGCTTCGTTCGTGCGCGGGATCAATCGGGCGATTGAGCGGTTCGGCGCGGATTTGCCGGTGGAGTTCCGGATGCTGGGCTATGCGCCGGCGCCGTTCACGGTGAGCGACGTGGTGGCGATTGCGCGCGGGTTCTGGTGGTCCTTGAACGGGCGGCTGGACCGGATCATGGCGGCCGAGGCGGCGAAGTTCCTGCCGGAGGGGCTGCGGGAGATTTATCTGACGCCGGAGGCTTCGGAGCACCTGGTGGTGCCGCCGGCGGGCTGGCCGGAGGTGGCGGCACAGAAGCCGGCGGGGGCGGGGACGGACGACGCGACCGGAAGCAATAACTGGGCGGTGGCGGGCAGCCGGGCGGCCGGCGGCAAGGCGCTGCTGGCGGGCGACCCGCACCAGCCGTTCTGGGTGCCTTCGAGCTGGTACGAGTATGGGCTGCATGGGCCGGAGGATGACGTGGCCGGGGCCGGGCCGGTGGGGATGCCGGGGTTGTGGTGGGGGAGCAACGGGAGTGTTGCGTTCGCGATCACCAACAACATGGCGATGACGCGCGACCTGTATCGCGAGGAAATCGATCCGGCGGATGCGTCGCGGTATCGCGATGGGGATTCGTGGCGGCGGTTCGAGGAGCGGGTGGTTTCGATCCCGGTGAAGGGGGAGGCGACGCGGGCGCTGGTGGTGCGCTCGACGGTGCGCGGGCCGGTGGTGAACGCGATCATTCCGACGATGAACGAGGGCGGCGACCCGCCGACGTCGCTGCGTTGGGTGGGGGCGGAGCATATCGACGATATCCGCGCCTCGATCAATGTTGGGCGGGCGAAGACCTGGGAGCAGTTCCGCGATGCGCTGCGCGACTGGGCGGTCGCAGTGTTCAACTGGGTGTATGCGGATGCCAGCGGGAACGCGGGCTACCAGATGGCCGGGCGGTTGCCGATCCGCGGGCGGATGACGGCGGGGGTTCGGGATGCGAACAATCCGGCGGATCGCTGGGTGGGGTATGTTCCGTTCGACGGGCTGCCGAACCTGTACAACCCGGCGACGGGGTTCGTGGCGAGTGCGAACCAGCGGATTGTGGAGCCTGACTACAAGTATCCGATCTATGGGGCGTATTCGCAGGGGCACCGGGGCATCCGGATCGACCAGGCGTTTTCGGGCACCAAGGCCGACCGGGCGCATACGATCGCTTTGCAGAACGACGTGAAGAGCGTTCGGGCGGAGCGGTCGGGGCCGGATATCGTTTCGCTGCTGACGGGCAGCGGCGATGCGGACGGCGAGGCGGTGGCCGGGATGCTGGCGGGGTGGGATTGCCTTTATACCGTGGACAGCGAGGCGGCGACGGTGTTCGAGACGTTCATGTTCCATTGGCAGCGGGCGACGCTTGCGGTGCATGTGCCGCCGCGGTTGCTGGACCTGGCGGTGCAGCAGACGAATTTGTGCGTGCATCTGCTGGCGCATCCGCAGATGGCGCATTTCCCCGGTGGAACGAAGGCGGCGGCGGTGGCGGCGGCGAAGGCGAGCATGGCGACGCTGCGCGGACGGCTGGGGGATGATCCGAAGGGGTGGAAGTGGGGGGTGGTGCATGTGGCGCACTGGAAGCACCCGATCACCTCGGCCGATCTCGGGGCGGATTTCGATATCGGGCCGGCGCCGTTGGATGGCGGGTCGCATACGGTGCGCAACACCGGGGGCGAGCTGCCGCCGCATGCGGCGAGCTCGGGGGCGGAATATCGGATCGTGGCGGACTTCGCCGAACCCCGTCGGTTCCTGGCGGTGCAGAACATCGGCAATTCCGGCATGCCCGGCAGCCCGCATTATCGCGACCAGTTCGAGCCGTTTATCAAGGGGGAATACCATGTGGTGCACCTTGACCGGGCCGAGATCGAGACGGTGCTGGAGAGCACGACGACGCTGGAACCATAGTCGGGCGCGATCAAGGTGCGGGGCTCTGCCCCGCACCCCGCCTGGTCCGGCGCGCGCCTTCGCGCGACGGCCAAGCCCCTGGACCTCACCCTTTTGGAAAGTTCGGGTTTCCAGAGGGCCTTGGCCTTTGGTGGGTCATCCGTGGCGCGGCTTCGCGCCGCGACGGCAAAGCACTGGCCTTGACTTTGATGGGTCTGCCGTCAGTGGAATTTTCTAGATCGGGCACACCCCGGAGGCGCAGGCGAGGTGGGCCATGTCCACGGCCTCGTGCAGGGCCGGGTCTTCGATGCTGGCGACCAGGGCGGTGAAGGCGTCGGGCGCGAGTTCTTCCTCCGGCAGGTATTCGTAGCCGAGGGCGTGGTCGGGGCGGCTGGGCAGGATGGCGCAGCAGCGGATGCGGGGCTGGTGTTCCAGCAGCAGCGCGCGGAACGCTTCGAGGTCGAGCCGGTCGGTGTAGACCTTCAGCGTGTAGGAGACCTGGTTGCCGCGTTCGGCGCCGATCCAGTGCTGTTCCAGCAGCGCCAGCCAGCGGTATTGCGCGGCCGGCGGTGCATCGGACGCGGTGACCAGGCGCTCGCCGATGCCCAGGCGCTGGATCAGCGGCAGGGTGGGGAAGCCGACCACCGACATGCCGGGGAAGCTTCGCAGCGCGCGGATGGGGTAGCGGCGTGCTTCGTAGTCGGCCAGGAGCTTGTCGCTGTCCGGCGCCCAGCCGCCCTGTTCGGTGGGCTGGCCCCTGAATTGCACCCAGCGCAGGTATTGCCGGCGGGCGGGCAGGTGCGCGCCCTCGGTGAGGCCGAATAGCTTGCTGGTGGTGCCGGCGGGCTTGACGGTGGTGACGGTGAAGGGCTCCGGCAGGCCGAGTTCGGCGGCGTAGGATGTGCTTTCATCCTTCGCGGCGGCGGAGAGGCGGGCGAGCATGGCCCAGAACGGGGCGGAGCGGGCTTCGTCGAGCAGGTCGTCGAAGCCGTGGCCCCAGCGCATCCAGGCCCATTCGTGCAGCCCGGTGGGCCCGATGCCCATGCGGTTGGTGCGGCGCACCTCCTCGCCGTAGAGCGCGTCCATCAGGTTGGCGCGCATGAGGAAGCGCACGCCTAGGCGCACCGAATCCTCCACGCGCGCGTCCCATTCGGCTGCGATGCCGGGCGGCACCGCGCCGGGGGTGATGGCGGCGAGATCGGCGGGGCAGGCGAGCAGGGGGGCGAAATCGGCGATCACGCAATAACCGCCGGTGGCGTGCAGCGTGATTTCGCCGCAGGGATTGGTGGTGGCCGGGAAGCGGGCCACCTGGGCGCGGCGGGACAGGTCGGCGAGCAGGGCGACGGCGTGGTCGGCCTGGTAGCGGGCGGAGCGGACGTCTCGCCCGTCGGTGTAGACGGGCTTGAGGCGGGCGCGGCCGGTGCGGTGGTCGTCGAGCTTGTCGCCGTTGATGAAGCCGGGCTCGCCGTTGATCCAGGCGCAACGGGAGGCTTCGTCGAAGACCGCAAGTGCGTGGGTGGCCTCAGCGGTGGTGCTGCCGGACCGTGCGGCGCGCACTTGCTCCCAAAACTCGGCATCGACCATGACGGAGTTGTTGGCGGTCCAGAGTCCGCCTTCGGCCTTGCTGCGGATGAAGCGGAAGATGCCGGGGTCGCGCCACGACTTGGTGGCCATGCGGGCGGCGCGGCGGGCGCCGCCGACCTGCACCTCCACCGACAAATAGTGGTCGGCCAGCAGCGCCTGTTCCCACGGCGCCAGGGCCTCGTCGGACGGGGCGCGGTGGCGGGCGGGTTCGATGACGTGGTGACGCAGGTTCACGAAGGCGCGCATCAGCGAGAGCGGGCCCGAGGCGGGGCGGCCTTGCATGCCGGCGATCGGCGCGCCGCAGGGGCGGATGGCGGAGAAGTCGAGCAGAAGGGTGCGCTCGGCGGCGCCGGCGAAGGCGAGGCTTTCCAGCACCTCGATCGCCTTGGCCCAGCCTTCGCGGCTGTCGTCGATGCGGTGCAGGATCGCGTCGGGGGCCGGGGTGTCGAGGAATTCGCGGGCGATCCAGGCGCGCAGCTCCGCTTCCTGGCCCGCGGTGAGGGCGTCGAGCTTGGTGCCCCAGGGCAGCAGGCCGAACTCGGTGCCGAAGCGATGCAGTGCGGTGCGCGTGGCGGGATAATCGGGGTGGTCGCGGTTCAGCCGCAGCAGCAGGCGGGGGGCGCGGCCCCAGTCGATTGCCACCAACTCGTCGTCATAGGCGCGGCCGACGCCGCTGCCGTTCAGCAGGAGATAGAAGAGGGTGAACGAGGCTGCCGCGGTGGCGCAGTTGGTGAACACCTCCATGTTGCGGCCGGGCTGTGCCGAGTCGCCGTGCTGGAGGTGGCGGCCGGAGGTGATGAGGGCGCCGGTGGCGATCGCGTTGCGCAGGCGGGCCTGCTCCACGGCGTCGGAAGCGGGGCCGAGCAGTGCCATGTTGCCCGTCGCGACGCGGTCGGCGACGCGGCCGAAATCCTCCTGGTCCTCGGCGCGGAAGACGGTGCGCCGGGCGACGGCCAGGCCCATGCCGGGGTCGAGGGCACGCGCGGGCAGCGGGTGCGTGCCGAAGCTGCGGCCGGGCGTGGCGGCCTGGCGGCCGGTGGGGCTGTGGAGCGATCCGTCCATTGGTGGTGTTCCTCTGCGCTCACGGCGAGTCGAGAGAAACAACATATGGTGGTCTCGGCGGCGCGTCACCCACCATATATTGCATATCTAGGGGGTCAGGCATTCCGTCAGCGTGGTTGCGTCGAGGCGAGATGCTGGACGATCTGGTGGACGTGGTTGCGGGGCACGCCGATCGCCTGGGCCAGCATCTCGGTGCTGCGGTGGCGGGCTAGCCCTGCTTGCGCAGGGACCGGGTGAAGTGCTGACCGGCCTCGGCAAAGCCCGTGGAGCGGCAGAACGCCTGCAGAGATGGCGCATGGGTTCCGGTCATGAGCTCCAGTTCGCCGCAGCCGGCCGTGCGTGCAGCCTGTGCGGCGGCTTTCAGCAGCATCCGGCCGATCCCGCGACGTCTTTCCTCCACGCTGACCAGCAGCGTGGTGATCTGCGCGACTGGGCGGGCCGAGTGGAGGGTCGGATACCAGTGCAGCACCACGAGGCCGCTCGGCGGTCCCCATTGCAGCGCCACCAATGCGGTTGCCGATGATGGACGCAGCGCGCTGATCCGCTCCGCCAGGTCGCGCGCATCGATGGGCTGGCCAGCCTCCGCCAGCAGGACGGCGAGGCCCGGCGCCTCATTGGCTGTGACCACGCGGATCTCGATGCCGTGGCGCAAGGTCATGCGGGCATTCCCACGGGGTGACGCCGCGGACGCAGAGTGGGGGACTGGATCAATCGGCCTCTCGTGCCGTCGGGGGCGGGCGTCAGCGGGTTTGGGCGGTGCGTCAGCCGGCAGGCGAGCCGCTCATCGGGGTCGAGATGGTGTATCGAGAGACCGAGATAGCTCTTGCAACGGCACGGTGAAATATCGCAGGGGTCTCAACGCCGGGCATCAGTTTCGCTGCAATTGAGGTGTTCGAGATTTTTGCGTCGGTTTTCAGAAATAGTTATTGATCTTGCCTTGTGGAGACAACCGCGCGCGCGATCACGGGCCAGTAGAGTTTGCCGTTGCCCTGTTCGATGGCACGGTTGAGATAGTCGCGGGCGGCTTCGGCGCCGCGGGGCTCGATGCCGGATTGGGCGGCGAGGTCGAGCGCGTAGGTGAGGTCTTTCAGCGCGTACTCGGTGGAGAAGGCGCGTTCGGGGAAGGTGTCGGGCAGGATTGCCGTCATGGCGTGGTTGCGCAGGGCGAAGCTGTCGGCGGAGCCCTTGGAGAGGGCGCGGAACAGCACGTCGCCAGCAACGCCGGCAGCCTCGGCGATGGCCAGCGCCTCGCACAGGGCGGTGACGGTTTGGAACAGGACCATATTGTTCATCTGCTTGACCACCTGGCCGGTGCCGATGGGACCGCAATGGGTGATCTCCTCGGCGCAGCAGGCGAGGATGGGACGGATGGCTTCCAAGGTTGCGGCGTCGGCGCCGACGGTGATGCTGAGGGTGCCGGCTTCGGCGGCGGCGCGAGTGCGGGCGATGGGGGCGTCGGCGTAGGCCACGCCCTTGGCGGCGAATTCGGCGGCGAGTTCGCGGGTGAGGGCGACGGGGGAGGTGCCGTGGTCAACCACCACCTGGCCGGGGCGGGCGGCGGCCAAAAGGCCGGACGGGCCGCGGCAGACGGCTTCCAGCTGCGGACCACCGGGCAGGACCAGCATGACGATGTCGGCGGCGCGCATGACGGCGGCGGCACTGCCGGCGGCGGCCACGCCATGGCGCTCCAGCCGCGCGAGCGGGGCGGAGGACATGTCGTAGGCGACGACCGGGCGGCCGCTGCGGGTGGCGACGTTGCGGCACATCGGCTCGCCCATCACCCCCAAGCCGATGAAGCCGATCGGGCCGGTCATCGGGGTCAGGACCCGCGGAAGACGGGCTTGCGCTTCTCGACGAAGGCAGTGGCGGCTTCGCGGTGGTCTTCGGTGGTGTGGACCAGGGCCTGGAAGGAGGCGGCCATTTCCAGCAGCGTGTCGAGCCGGATCTGCTGGCCCTCGCGGATCAGGCGCTTGGTCATGCGCACGGCCTGGGACGGGTTGGCAGCAATGCGCAGGGCGAGCTTGCGGGCGGCGGCCATGAGGTCGGCGTCGGGTACGACCTGGGAGACCAGGCCGCAGGCGAGCGCCTGCTGGGCGTCGATGGTGTCGCCGGTGAGGGCGAGCTCGTAGGCCTTGGAGAGGCCGACGACGCGGGGCAGGAGCCAGGAGCCGCCGTCGCCGGCGACGAGGCCAAGCTTGACGAAGCTTTCGGCGAAGCGGGCGCTCTCGGCGGCGATGCGGATGTCGCACATGGTGGTGAGGTCGCAGCCCGCGCCCATGGCGGGACCGTTGACGGCGGCGATGATCGGGACGTCGAGCTTCTCGAGCGCGAGGGGGAGGCGCTGGATGCCGCGGCGGTAGTAGCCGCGGGTGCCGATGGGGTTGGTGCGACGCTCCTCGCCGGCCTCGGCCATGCGCTTGACGTTGCCGCCGGAGGAGAAGGCGCTGCCGGCGCCGGTGAGGATGGCGACGCGAACATCGGGGTCGTTCTGCATCTGCTCGCAGAGGTCGCAGAAGCGGTTGATGAAGTCCTGGTCGGTGAGGGGATTGCGCGCCTCGGGCTGGTTCAGCGTGAGGGTGGCAATGCCCGATTCGTCCAGCGTGTAGAGGATCTTGTCGGTCATGGTGGGCCTTTGGAGAAAGAGTCAGAAAAGAAGTTATTCTTTTTGAAAAAAGAACCAAAAACTTTTATCCGTTTGCGCTTCGTTGCTCCCGGCGGCGAAGTGCCAATGGATAAAAGTTTTTTTGCTTCTTTTTCTTCAGAAAAAGAAGATTCTTTCTTCATCGATTTCTATCGCAACCCCAGTCCACGGGCGATCATGCCGCGCATGATCTCTCGGGTGCCGCCGCGCAGCGAGAAGGAGGGGGCGTGCAGGGTGATGAGGGACAGGGTGGCGAGGAAGGCGTCGTCGGATTCGAGGCTGGGTTCGCAATCGACCAGCAGGCGCGCGATCTCGGGGATTTCCTGTTCCAGGGAGTTGCCGAGTTCCTTGACCAGGGCGGCCTGAAGTGCGGGGTTGTCGCCGGCCTGGAGCATGCCGGCGACCGAGCGGGACATGCGGCGCAGCGCGTGGATGTGGGCCGCGAGACGGCCGATGGCGATGGCGGCGCGTTCGGAGGGTTCGGGGCCGATGACGCGGAGCATCTCGGACATGACGAGGAAGGAGGAGAGGAAGCGCTCGGGGCCGCTGCGTTCGTAGGCGAGTTCGCTGGTGACCTGGTTCCAGCCGTCGCCTTCGCGGCCGAGCAGCGCGGTTTCGGGGAGGAAGGTGTCGGTGAAGACGACCTCATTGAAATGATGCTCGCCGGTCATCGCGCGGATCGGGCGGATGGCGATGCCGGAGGTGGTGTGGAGGTCGACGAGGAACTGGCTGGTGCCTTCGTGCCGTTCGCCGGCTCCGGTGCGGCAGAACAGGATCATGAAATCGGCCTGGTGGGCGCCGGAGGTCCAGACCTTGGTGCCGTTGACGACGTAGCCGCCCTGGACGCGGGTGGCGCGGGTGCGGGTGGCGGCGAGGTCGGAGCCGCTGTCGGGCTCGGACATGCCGATGCAGAACATGGCCTCGCCGCGGGCGATGCGGGGCAGGAGGGCCTGGCGCTGTTCCTCGGTGCCGACGCGCAGGATGAGCGGGCCGGACTGGCGGTCGGCGATCCAATGGTGGGAGACGGGGGCGCCGGCGGCGAGCATTTCCTCCAGCACGACGTAGCGTTCCAGCGCGCTGCGTTCCTGGCCGCCGTATTGCCTGGGCCAGGTCATGCCGATCCAGCCGCGGGCGCCGACCTTGCGGCTGAAGGCGGCGTTGTGGCCGGACCAGCTTTCGGCGCGCTGGGTGGGGGTGCGATCGGCCAGGGTTTCGGCGAGGAAGCCGCGGACCTCGAGGCGCAGGGTTTCTGCCTCGGGGCTCGGAGGGGGCGGAGCGAAGGGGAGATCGACCACTTGCATGTTCCTCGCGTCAGGCTGCGGTGATTTCGGACCAGAGCCGGTCGTGCCCTGCGGCGGCGAGGTGGCGGCCGAGCACGAGGCTCCATTCCGCCTCGTTGCCGAATTCGTTGCGCCAAGACAGCAGGCGCTTGGTGAGGTAGTGCAGGCTGTGCTCGTAGGTGAAGCCGATGGCGCCGTGGACCTGGTGGGCGAGGCCCGCGCAGAGGCCGGCGGCCTCGCCGGTGCGGATCTTGCCGACGGCGATCGGGAACATGGCGAGGCCGTGGCCGACGGCTTCGGCGGCGCCGGTGGCGGCCGCACCCGCGGCGGCCTGGTGGGCGCCGAGGATGGCGAGGTTGTGCTGGATCGCCTGGAACTTGCCGATCGGCTTGCCGAACTGGGTGCGGTCGAGCGCATATTTCGTGGTCATGTCGAGGAGGGCGGCCATGGCGCCTGCCATCTGCAGGCTGCGCATCGCCGCACCGAGGGCGCGCAGCGCGGGGGCGTCGATGCCGGAGGCGGCGGGCGCGATGGCGTCGGGGGCGAGGCGGGCGTCGATCATCAGCGTGTCGCGGGGTTCGCGGGCGAGATTGCTGCCATGGGTGACGGCGAAGCCGTCGGGGCCGAGACGGGCGACCATCGGCGTGCCCTGGTGCAGGGCGAGGACGGCGACGGCCCTTGCGTCGCGGCCCCAGGGGATGCGGGTGGCGGTGCCGGCGAGATGCCATTCGCCGCCTTGGCGGGAAAGGGAAAGCACCTCCCCCTTGGCGGTGGGGGCGAAGGTGAGGGGGCCTTCGGGGATGGCCAGGCCGGCGCCGGCGAGGAGCCAGGCCGCGGCCATGGTTTCGGCGAGCGGCAGAGGCACGGCGTGGCGGCCGGCGACGCGCAGGATGGTGAGGGCCTCGGCGGCGGGCATGCCGAAGCCGCCGGCATCCTCGGGCACCAGGGCGCGGGGGAGGCCGGCTTCCTCGACTTCGCGCCAGGCGTCGGCGGGGAAGGTGCCCTGTTCGGACGCGGCGCGCAGCTTCATGGTGACGTGGTCAGAGAAGAGGCGGTGGGCGGTGGCTTCGATCAGGGATTCGGTCATGTGTTGCGTCCGGTTAGGAAGGATTCTTCTTTTTCTGAAGAAAAAGAAGCAAAAAGACTTTTATCCATTTGGGCCGTGCCTGTATCGCGCGCCCGGTTCAAGTGATGAAAGTTTTTTGGTTCTTTTTTTCAAAAAAGAACATTCTTCCTGCTCTTTCTACCCCAGCCTTCCGATCGCCGCCAGCACGGCATCGGTTTTTTCGAGCACGACCTGGTGCCCGGCGTCGGGGATGGCGACGAGTTGGGCGCCGGGGATGAGCGCCTTGAAGGCCTGGGCGTAGGGGGCGGGGAAGATGCGGTCGGAATCGCCCCAGACCAGCACGGTTTTCGCGCGGATGCGGTGGATGCGTTCCTTGAGGCCGCGTTCGGGGATGGGGAAGAGGAACTTGCCGGCCATGCCGAGCTGGCGGGCGTTGGTGACCAGGAAGGGGATGAGGAAGGCGGGGTCGTTCATGTTGCCGCCGGTGGCCATCATCTTTGCGCCCGCGTCGGCGTCGTGGAACATGTAGGCGGGGAATTCGCGGGGCAGCAGGGTGAAGATGTCGGGCACCGGGTAGTCGTCGAGCCAGAGGCCGGCGGCGGCGATGAGGCAGAGCTTCTCGACCTCCCTGGGGCGCAGGGCGGCCATTTCGGCGGCGATCATGCCGCCGAGGGAGTGGCCGACGAGGATCGGCTTGTCCAGGTCAAGGGCTTCAAGGACGTCGAAGCTGTGCAGGGTGACATCGAGCATGTCGCGGACGTTGTCGCTGTCGCCGCTGTCGCCGTAGCCGGGGAGCTGGGGGGCAAAAACGCGGTACTTGCCCGCCAGGGCCTTGAGGAATGGGTTTTCGGCGGTGATGCCGCCGGCGGCGTGGAGGAAGAGGAGGTCGGGGCCGGTGCCGCCCGTGAGCACGTTGATGGGGGCGGCGCGGGTTTCGATGGTGCGGGACGTGATCCCCGATTGGCTGCTCATTGGGCGGCCACCATCTCGGCATGGCCGACGGGGGCGGGGGTGGCGCGGCGGGCGATGGGCTTGCACCAGAAGCGGTTGTCGGTGGCGTGCTCGGGCCACATGTTGCGCAGGTGGGGCATGACCTTTTCGGCGAACAGCTTCGTTGAATACATGCACTTGTCCTTGGGCATGTTGCCGACGTGGAGCAGCAGGAAGATGTTGCCGACGTGCAGGCCCTTGATCAGTTCCTCGAAGCGTTGGCGGACGGTTTCGGGCGAGCCGGCGATGATGTAGCCGCCGTCGACCAGATCCTTCCAGGTGAGGGTGGGGTAGTTCGGCCGCATGTACTGGTTGAGGTTGCCGGATTGGATGGTTTTGATGGTGCGGTAGCCCGGGGCGTCGGCGAAGCCGGGATAGACGTGCAGGCAGCGGTTGTAGAAGTAGAAGGCGTGTTCGGAATACAGGCGCTCGGCCTCCTCATCCGTTTCAGCGACGAAGACGGTTTGGGCGAAGCCGGCGCGATAGGGGGATTGGTCGCTGTTGCGCTGGCCGACGCGGTTCCAATAGCCCTCCATGAGGGCCTTGGCGCGCAGGTAGCCGGAGAAGCTGAGGTAGGAATAACTGTAGGTGTTGTCGAGGCAGAAATCGTAGGTCTCGACGGAGCCGCCGCCTGGGATGTGGATGGGTGGGTGCGGGGTTTGCAGCACGTTGGGCCATAGGTTGACGTGGCGCAGCTTGGTGTAGCGGCCGTTGAAGGCGAAGGGCTTCTTTTCGGTCCAGGCGCGGATGATGAGCTCGTGGGCTTCGGCGTATTTCTCGCGGGTGAGGCCAGGGATGGTGCCGTAGCAGTAGTTGGTATCCATCGAGGTGCCGACGGGGAAGCCTGCGACGAAGCGGCCGCCGGTCATGATGTCGAGCATCGCGAATTCCTCGGCGACGCGGATCGGCGGGTTGTAGAGGGCGATGGAGTTGCCCAGGACGACGACCGCGGCGTTGCTGGTGCGGCGCGCGAGCGAGGCGGCCATGATGTTGGGCGAGGGCATCAGGCCGTAGCCGTTCTGGTGGTGTTCGTTGATGCCGACGCCGTCGTATCCAAGCTGGTCGGCGTATTCGAGCAGGTCGAGGTAGTCGTTGTAGACCTCGTGGCATTTCACGGGGTCGAACAGGGCCTGGTCGATGTCGACCCAGACGGAACGGTTCTTTTCGCGGAAATCGTCAGGCAGGTGCGGCCAGGGCATCAGGTTGAACCATGTGAACTTCATGGCGTGCGTCCTCCGGTTTGCCTGTCGAGCGCGGCTTGAGTCTGTAGCCTGCGACACTCCGCGGGGGACGTCCAGGTGGAAGAGGTTTCGCGGCTTCCGGCGGGCGGCTAGGCTGTTTGGTGGATCCGGCGGATGATCGGACATGCGGGAAGGAGTGCGGGCCATGGCGAATCCGGGACCTCTGTCGGGGCTGCGGGTGGTGGAGTTTGCGGGGATCGGGCCGGGGCCGTTCGCGGCGATGCTGCTGGCGGATATGGGCGCCGACGTGGTGCGGATCGACCGGCCGGGGACCCAGCACCGCCCGACGGATGTGACGCTGCGCGGGCGGCGGCTGGTGCAGCTGGACTTGAAGAAGGCGGAGGATGTCGAGAGCGCCCTGGTGCTGTTGGATCGCGCGGAAGTGCTGATCGAAGGGTTCCGGCCGGGGGTGATGGAGCGGCTGGGGCTGGGGCCGGAGGTGGTGCTGGGGCGCAGTCCTGGGCTGGTGTATGGGCGGATGACGGGCTGGGGACAGGAGGGGCCGTTGGCGCAGGTGGCGGGGCATGACATCACCTATATCGCGGTGGCCGGGGCGCTGGGGGCGATCGGGGGGAAGGACAAGCCGGTGCCGCCGCTGAACCTGGTGGGGGATTTCGGCGGCGGCGCGCTTTACCTGTGCATGGGGGTGCTGGCCGCCGTGATCGAGGCGCGGCGGAGCGGGAAGGGCCAGGTGGTCGATACGGCCATGTCGGATTGCGTGGCGAGCCTGACGTCGCCGTTCCACGGGATGATGGCGGCCGGCGCGTGGAAGCCGGAGCGCGAGGCGAACATGCTGGATGGCGGGGCGCATTTCTACGGCACGTACGAGTGCGCCGATGGCGGGCATATCGCGATCGGGGCGATCGAGCCGCAGTTCTATGCGCTGCTGCGCAAGCTGGCGGGGTTGGACGATCCGGCGTTCGACCATCAACGCGACCCGAAGGCGTGGCCGGGGCTCAAGGCGAAGCTGGCGGCGGTGATCAAGACCAAGACGCGGGCGGAGTGGGATGCGTTGATGGGTTCGACCGATGCGGTGGTGGCGCCGGTGCTGTCGCTGGCAGAGGCGCCTGGCCATCCGCACAACGTGGCGCGGGGGACGTTTGTTCAGGTGAACGGGGTGACTGCGCCGGGGCCGGCGCCGCGGTTCATGGGAACGCCTTCGGCGGTGCGGGGGAATGAGGCCACGATGCCTGCCGATGTGGCGCGGGCGTGGGGCGGGTAGGGCTCGCGGCGCTGGCCTATTTCGCGGCGATTTTCGCCGTGGGCTTCACGCTGGGTGTGCTGCGCGAAACGGTGGTGCGGCCGTGGCTGGGGACGCTGGGGGCGATCGTGGTGGAGGCGCCCGTGATGCTGCTGGCGTGCTGGGTGGCGGCCCGCTGGGCGGTGCGGCGGTTCGCCGTAGTGGTGCTGGGCGACCGGCTGCGGATGGGGCTTTTGGCGTTCGCACTGCTGATGGTGGCGGAGCTGGCCGGGTCGGTGGGGTTGCGCGGGATGTCGCCGGGACAGTGGTTGGCGCATTTCGCGACGCCGCCGGGGTTTCTGTCGCTGTCGCTGTTCATGGCCTTCGCAGCGATGCCCCTGCTGATGCGGCGATAGAAAAAGCCGAGGCTTTCGCCCCGGCTTGTAGATGAGGGTGCAGGGGGCTCGGCCCCCTGCTGGGGTCCAGGGGCGACGCTCCTGGCCTTACTGGTTCCCAAACACAATCGTGCCCGACGCGGCGAACATGCCGCCGACGCCGTGGCAGACCGAGACCTTGGCGTCCTTGATCTGCGCGGCGGCGGTGCCGCGCATCTGGCGCACACTCTCCTGCAGGGCGAACATGCCGTACATTCCGGTGTGGGTGTACGACAGGCCACCGCCGTTGGTGTTCATCGGCAATTTGCCGCCGGGGGCGGTGTTGCGCTCCCAGACGAACTGGGCGGCTTCACCCGGCTTGCAGAAGCCGAGATCCTCCAGGCCGTAGATCGGCAGGTGGGCGAAGGCGTCGTAGATCATCAGGTGATCGACGTCGGCGTGCTTGATGCCGGCGGCGTTCATCGCTGTGGGGCCGGCGACCTTGAAGGCGGCGGAGCTGGTGAAATCCTTCATCTGCGAGATCATCGGTGTTTCCACGCTCTCGCCGGTGCCGAGGATGTAGACGGGCTTGTTCGGGAAATCCTTGGCGCGGTCGGCGGAGGTGAGGATGAGCGCGCCGCCGCCGTCGGTGACCAGGCAGCACATCAGCAGGCGGAACGGGTAGGCGATCATGCGGCTGCCGAGCACGCCTTCGACGGTGGTGAGATCGCGCATCGAGGCGCGCGGGTTCTGCGACGACCATTCGCGCTGGATGACGGCGACCATGGCGAGTTGTTCCTCGGTCATGCCGTAGGTCTTCATGTAACGCAGCACCGGGATGGTGAACATCGACGGCGGGCCGGCTGGGCCGTAGGGGGCTTCGAACTGGCCGGCGAGGCTGGCCGGGTTCGGGGCGGGGCGGTTGAGGCCGATGCGGGAATTGCCGGATTCGCCGTGGGTGATCAGCACGGTCTTGCACAGGCCGGCGCTGATGGCGGCGGCAGCGTGGCGGACGTGGATCATGAACGAGCAGCCGCCGACGCCGGTGCCGTCGATGTATTTCGGCACAATGCCGAGATAATGCGCGACGTTGGTGGGGCTTTCGCCGGCGCAGGCAATGCCGTCGATGTCGCTGACCTTGAGGCCGGCATCCTTGATGGCGTTGAGCGCGCAGTCGGCGTGGAGCTGGATGTTGGACATGCCGGGGATCTTGCCCAGGCTGGTGGTTTCGGCGGCGCCGACGACGGCGATTTCGCGGGGTTTCAACATGGGATTACGCCTTCGCCGGACGGAACAGGGGCAGCGATATCTCGTCGTCGATCTTCTCGAACGTGACCTCTACGGGCATGTCGAGCACCAGCGCCTCGGGGGTTTGCGGGCAGTCGACGATGTTGGTCATCATGCGCACGCCTTCGTCGAGCTCGACGACCGCAATGGCGTAGGGGGCGGTGAAGCCCGGCGGCGGGCGGTGGTTGATGATGTAGCTGTAGAGGCGGCCGCGGCCGGTGGCCTTGACCACGCTGATGTCGGTGCTGCCGGTGCCGGGCACGAAGGGGCGGGGCGGGAAGTAGCATTTGCCGGTGGCGTTGTCCTTCTGGAGCAGGAGTTCACCGCGGGCGCATCCTTCCCAGAAGAATTTCGTTTCGGGTGTGGGCAGCGGCCGGGGCCGCTTGGGGGCATCCGACATGGGCGTCTCCTTATGGGTGGTTATGGGTTGGGGCGGCTGGCGGTATTTGTCGCGCAGCGCGGCCTTGTAGAGCTTGCCGGTGGGCAGGCGGGGCAGGGCGTCGGTGAAGTCGATCGACTTCGGCACCATGTAGCGGGCGACGCGGGTTTTCAGGTAGGCGGTGAGTTCCTCGGCGAGTGCTGCGTCGGGTTCCACGTTGTCGGCGGGTTCGATGACGGCCTTCACCTCCTCGCCGAAATCGGGGTTGGGGATGCCGATGACGGCAGCGTCGCGGACCTTGGGGTGGGTGACCAGCGCGTCCTCGATCTGCTGCGGGTAGATGTTGACCCCGCCGGAGATGATCATGAAGGCCTTGCGGTCGGTGAGGTAAAGATAGCCGTCGGCGTCGACATGGCCGATGTCGCCGAGCGTGGTCCAGGTTGGGTGGGCCGGATGCTGGGCGCGCGCTGTTTTATCGGGGTCGTTGTGGTAGGTGAAGGGGAGTGATTCGCGCTCGAAATACACCAGTCCGTCCTG
>Ga0105050_10005446_pt1 | contig 16332 bp, 17 predicted proteins | sample FRY01_FD_78088 | JGI IMG/M metagenome (GOLD analysis project Ga0105050, IMG submission 78088) | Freshwater microbial communities from Lake Fryxell liftoff mats and glacier meltwater in Antarctica - FRY-01 | ecosystem: Environmental > Aquatic > Freshwater > Ice > Glacier meltwater ... | reverse complement strand
TTTTTCATTACTAAATCCCACATTCCAAATTTATCCCAATGTTTTCTGAATTTATCTGGTTCACCTGGGTGATCTAATGGGTGCGCTACAATATCCATTTCAGCATATTTCACAGTGCAAACAGGTATTTTAATTTGAATATATCCTCCAGCTTTGTAATTCATGTCTTCTGGAATTTCAACTATAAATTCTTTGATGAACGTCGCAACATTGTAATTAGAAACCACGGTTGATTCCCATTCTTTAATACCAAGGATTTCCTCTTCAACATGAATTTTCATGTTTTCTTTCACTTTTACTTGGCAACCTAAACGCCATTTATCAGCTATTTCTTTTCTTGAAAAGTTCGGGATTTCAGTTGGTAAAATTTCTCCACCACCTTCTAAAACTTGGCATTTACATTGTACACAAGTACCACCACCACCACAAGCGGAAGGAAGATATACACCAATATTACTTAAAGTACTAAGTAGAGTTCCTCCACCATCAACTTCTAAAATACGTTCACCATGGTTGATATCAATCGTGATTTTTCCTTTTGGAGATAATTTTGCTTTCGCAAATAACAACATTGACGTAAGCGACAACGTTACAAAAAGGAATACGATTATCGCTGTTACAGTTATTAATAGTCCTAAACTCATTTCGTGTTTTTGTTTGAAGTTGATAATTCAGCTACTTTATTTGAAGCAGTTTCTGTAGTCGCTTCTTTTTTCTCTTTTTTAGGTTCATCAACATACGTTATACCAGAGAAACTCATAAAAGCAATTCCCATAAGTCCAGTAATAATAAACGTGATGCCTAAGCCTCTTAATGGTGCTGGAACGTGAGAATATCTTATTTTTTCTCTAATCCCCGCAATTAAAATAATTGCAATTGCCCAACCAATGCCCGAGCCTAACGAAAACGCTGCTACTTCACCTATCGTAGAATATTGACGTTCTTGCATAAAAAGAGCACCACCAAGAATTGAACAATTTACAGCAATTAATGGTAAGAAAATACCCAAAGCTCCATATAAAGAAGGAGAGAATTTTTCTACAATCATTTCAACTAACTGAACAACTGATGCTACCACAGCGATGAACATAATGAAAGATAAAAAACTTAAATCAATAGCTTTCCATTCTGGATTTAACCATTCAAGAGCTCCTGATTTCAATAAGTAATTTTCAAGTAAATAATTTAAAGGTACAGTAACGATTAGTACGAAAATTACTGCTGCCCCTAGTCCTACAGCTGTTTTTACCGTTTTGGAAACGGCCAAATACGAACACATTCCTAAAAAGTAAGTAAAGATCATATTTTCTGAGAAAATAGCCTTTACAAAAATATCTAATGTAGTTTCCACTTTGTTATTTATTTAAAATATGATTAATTTTCTTCTTGAAGATTTTTGTTTCTTGAACGTTGAACCCAAATAATAATTCCAACAATTATCAATGCCATTGGAGGGAGAATAACAAGATTGTTATTTGCATAACCCATTGTGTATAGTCCCCATTCTTCCCCTGGTATTGCTGAACCAAAGATTTTAAATCCAAGAAGACTTCCTGAACCAAAGAGTTCTCTAAAAAATCCAACAATTAGTAATAAGCCTGCATAACCAATACCGTTTCCAATTCCATCCAAAAATGATGGCCAAGGTTTGTTTGCCATTGCAAATGCTTCAAATCGTCCCATGATGATGCAGTTAGTAATAATTAAACCAACAAAAACCGATAATTGTTCTGAAATGTCAGGAAGAAAAGCTTTCAATATTTCATTAACGATAATTACTAAAGCAGCGGCAACTACTAATTGAACAATGATTCTAATTCTTGAAGGCATTATATTCCTTAACATTGAAATCAATAAATTACCTAATGCAGTTACGAATATCACCGATAGGCCCATTACAAGCGATGTATCTATTTTAACTGTAATCGCTAATGCAGAACAGATTCCTAAAACTTGTACAGTAACTGGATTGTTATCTGTAAGAGGATCTGTAATTAATTTTCTATTTTTTTTCGAAAAAAGTGGCTCACTTGGAGCTTTTACTTTTAAAACTATTTCGCTCATTTTTTTTAATTTATATTTTTAAAGTAAACGGTGTAAGGAACAAGACAACGGTTAACCATTTCTTCAACTCCTTTAGAGGTGATTGTACCGCCAGAAATTCCATCAATTTTAGTAGGATATGGACCTGAACCATTTTTAACAACTTCGAACGGAAGAAAATCCCCGTTTTCATCTGAAATTTTTTCATCACCTTTAGTCCATCGATCAATAAAGAAACCTTGTGAAATTTCAGCTCCTAAACCAGGCGTTTCTCCTTGGTGACCAAAAGAAGCCCCAGCGATAGAACGTTTATCTTCCGAAACGCAAACATTTCCCCAGATTGGCCCCCAAAGTCCTCTTCCAATAATTGGAATAACATATAATTTTTCACCTTCTTTTTCAGCTATAAACATGGGATAGCTTCTTTTTGAAACAGCAAGATTTTTATCTTTATATTCAGATTTAATATCAACATCAAATGAAACGTCTTTACCTTCTTGAATAACTTTTCCCTCTTCATCTAATACGATTTCCGCTTTAATATATTCCTCGTATTTAGCTTCTGCGTTTAATCTAGAAATAGATTGAAATTCTTCTGTAGTTAGAAGCGCTTTTAATATTTCCATTTTCTTTTTTATCTTGCCGTTAGCCTCTTGCATTGGTTTTAAGCTAAGGGATAAAAAAGCTAAAATACCTCCAACTACTATTACCATTATTGTAGCAAATATAATTGTGTATGAATTACTATCTTTATTGATTGCCATTTTATGCAGTTTTAATTCTTTTTAATCTTTTGTTAATGTTTCCTTGAATTACATAGTAATCTATTAATGGAGCTGAAATATTCATAAATAGAATAGATAACATTACTCCTTCAGGGTAAGCTGGATTTAACACTCTGATTAAGATTGCTAATAATCCACCCAAGAAACCGTATATAATTTTTCCATTTGCTGTTTGTGATGCGCTAACGGGATCTGTTGCCATAAAGACCGCACCGAATGCAAAACCGCCAATTATTAAATGGAAATAAGCAGGTATATCTAAATACGGATTTCCTCCCACAGCATTTAATAAAAGACCCATCGCTAATCCACCAGCAAAGAAAGAAGCCATAATTCTTAACGATCCAACGCCTGTGATTATTAATATTCCAGCACCAAGTAAAATAGCCAATGTTGACGTTTCTCCTACCGATCCAGGAATCATTCCAGAAAATGCACCCCAAGCTGAATATTCTTGGTTGAAACCACTGAGATTTTCAAACGCAGGTTTATCAGACATAAAGGTAGCTAAATCTCCAAGTGCAGTTGCGCCTGATACTCCATCAGTTTCTGTCCCTGCTAACCAAACTTTGTCACCAGACATTGAAGTGGGATAAGCAAAGAATAAAAAAGCTCTTGCTGTCAAGGCGACGTTTACAACGTTCATTCCCGTTCCACCAAAAATTTCTTTCCCGATGATTACAGCAAATGCAGTTGCAACACCAACCATCCATAACGGAACATCAGCAGGCATCGTTAAAGGAATTAACATTCCTGAAACCAAAAATCCTTCGTGTAACGAATGTCCTCTTAGCATTCCAAAAATAAATTCAACTCCTAACCCAACGCCATACGAAACAACGATGAGCGGTAAAACAATCATAAGCCCATTCCAAAATTTGTCTATCGCAAATACGGAATAAGATAAATCTCTATCTCCAAAAGCGGCAACCATTTCCCAATGTCCAGTATTGTAAATACCGAATATTAAACAAGGAACCATTGCAAGAATGACGGTCATCATTGTTCTTTTTAAATCCACTCCATCTCGGATATGTGAACCTTTTGTAGTAACTAACTTCGGCGTAAAAGCAAAAGTAGCTACTGTTTCAAATAATGGATTCCATTTTTCATATTTCCCTCCTTTGACGAAGTTGGGCTCCATTTTGTGTAATATGTTTTCTAAGAATTTCACTGTTTTTTATTTTTTAATTACATACATTCTTTAGCAATGACATCCAACCCTTGACGAATTTTGTCTTGAATATCTATTTTGGTAGTACAAACGTATTCGCACAAAGCAAAATCTTCTGGTGCAACTTCGTAGATACCTAGATTTTCCATTCCATCAATATCATTCGTAATCGCAGCTTTAACTAATTGCATTGGTAGAATATCAAAGGGAAAAACTTTGTCTAATTCGCCTGTTACAACAAACGCTCTTTCTTCCCCATTTGTATTAGTGTCCAATACGAATTTTTTAGATTTCGGCATTAGGAATGTTGGGAACAATCGCGAATTTGAAAATTTATCAAATCCGAGTCCTAACCAACCTTTTGTCAAGAAAAACTTATATTGATCTCCTTCAGGAATAACTGTCACTTGATTGTGATAATAACCCAAATATTCATTCAATTGTTTTCTATCACCAGTAAGCACATTTCCTGAAATGTATCGTACGTGTTCTTCTTTTACATTTCCCTTAACAATTTGTTCAATTGGAGTTCCAGGAAGTGTTCTGTAATATTGAGGTGTTGAAATTTCAGAACCGCTAAGGGCAATGATCCGTGATAAATCAAACTTTCCTGTATTAAAGAATTGTCCGATTATTGCAACATCAATAGCATTTAAAGTCCAAACAAATTCACCTTTATTTATTGGGTCAACATGATGAATTTGAGTTCCAACATTTCCAGCCGGGTGTTTTCCAGAAAATTTATTTATTTCTACACCTTTCATCTCAGTTAACTCAGCACCTGCACTGGTTGGATTGATGTTTAAATGTACTTTTCCTGACGTTAATTTTGATAACGCGTTTAATCCAGCTTGTAAGTCTTTTTCTTTGCCTTTCAAAATAAAAGTAAAGTCGGGAGCTAAAGGTGCCGAGTCAAAACCGGTAACAAAAATTGCTTTTGGGGTTTGGTTAGGATCAGCTATGACATCCAACGGACGTTGTTTAACCAAAGGCCAAAGCCCATTTGCTAACATGATTGATTTAACCTCCTCATTTGAAGCATTCAAAATGTTAATTGGATCTGACTGACGGTAAACTTGTTCTGATCCAGTTTCGATTAGTATATTGAGAATTTTCCTTTTTTCACCTCTTACAATTGCTTTTACAACGCCGCTAGCAGGTGTGCAATACATCACGGATTCATGAGCTTTATCAAAGAAGATAGCGTCGCCAGCTTTGACGGCATCACCTTCTTTCACAACCAATTTTGGGTTCAAGCCATGGAAATCCAACGGGGATATACAGATTGTTTTGGAAATAGGTAAAACTACAATTTTCTTCGCAGATTCACCTTCCAATCTGATATCCAATCCTTTGCGGATATTTATTGATTTGGACATGTATTATTTATTTTAATTGACCGACAAAGTTAAAAAAATCAATATGCATAGTAAATTTTTGTGAATGTAATTTCACCCGTAACTCTAATTTAGAATGAATCTAAACTATTTTAAAAAATAGTTGTTTTCTTTGTAATTGCAAACTTTGTAGAATGTCAAAAAAAATTATCAATTCCGTTCAGATTCAAGTAACAACTCAATTTAGGGGTGATGTGTCGAATATTGATAATAGCTCTTATTTGTACAATTATCACATTAGAATTCAAAATTTGGGAGAGAATTCTGTAAAGCTGTTGCGTCGTTATTGGAAGATTGAACACTTAAATCATGGCTCTTCAATCGTAAGTGGTGATGGAGTAATTGGAGAACAACCTATTTTAAAACAGTTTGACATTCATGAATACGTTTCGGGTTGTCAAATTATAACGCCTTTCGGACGCATGAGTGGATTTTATACTTTTGAAGATTTAGTGACAGGTGAGCAATTTCCTGTAGAAATTCCGAGTTTTAAACTGATTTATCCAGCGATTTTGAATTAAATCAGTACGTGAATTACTTTTTTCGTTTCAAAGAATTCTTCCTGAAATATTTCATTTAATTGAAACTCTTTGAATTTCTGTTTTACAGTGCTCATTTCTTCTGACAAATCTCCGCCTTTTAAGTAAAAAATTCCATTTTTACGTTCATGATTGGATTTGCTTTTAATTTTACCTTTAATCCAGTTCAAGAAATCAGGCATGCGCGTAACAGCTCTACTTACTACGAAGTCAAATTTTCCTTCGACTTGTTCCGCACGGCAATGAATACCTGTAACGTTTGTCAACCCGAGTGCTTGCGAGACTTCGTTCACTACTTTGATTTTTTTCCCAATTGAATCAACAAGGGTGAAGTTGGATGCTGGAAATAGAATAGCTAAAGGAATTCCGGGGAAACCTCCTCCTGTTCCAACGTCTAAAATTTCACTTTTTGGTATAAATAGTTGAATTTTAGCAATTCCTAGTGAATGCAAAACGTGACGTTCGTAAAAATTTTCTGTGTCCTTGCGGGAAATCACGTTTATTTGGTCGTTCCAAAACTTATACAATTCTTCTAATGCCTCAAATTGTTTGATTTGAGTCTGTGTTAAATCTGGAAAATAACTTAAAATTTGTTTCACTTAAATACTGTCTTTTGTTTTTTCTATCATTGAAGCTAAGAAATCTCTAGCTCTGAACAATTGCGCTTTCACAGTTCCCAATGGTAATTTTAATTCTTCTGCAATTTCTTCATAGCTCATTTCTTCAAAGTAACGTTTTTCAACTAATTCACGGTATTTTGGTTTCAATTTACTAACCAATAAACGCATGTGAATTACTCGTTGTCCTTGCATAATTGTTTCTTCTGGATTCAGTGTAGAAGATCGTGCATCAACATGCATTCGTTCGCCATCGTCTGTCATGTAGCCAGCATCGATTGAAGTTACTTGAATACGTTTTTTGCGGATAAAATCAATACTATTATTAGAAGCGATTTTAAATAACCACGTGCTGAATGCAAAACTTGGAGAGTATTGTTCCAGTCTACTGAATGCTTTTCCAAATGCTTCAATGGTTAAATCGTCTGCATCGTCTGCATTTTTTACCATCTTCAACATCATAAAATAAATAGAATCACGGTAGCGATCCATTAGTTCAGCATAAGCGCTTTGTTTCCCTTTTTTTGCTAATTCTACGAGAACTAAATCTGCTTTTGCCTTATCTGAAAAATGTTCGTTTTCTACCATTTATAATATTTTTTACGTTCAGAAATGTAATATAAAACAGGAATTAAGAGTGCATAGAAAATATCCCAAAGAGGAAAAAAACGCGCAAATTTCTGTTCTTTTAGTTGATTCAAACAACGACCTTGAATCCACCATTTGAAAAGAATGATTAGTAAGAAAATGCAACTACTTACAAAAATCATCTCGTTGAAAAAAAAGAGTGGGATAACCGAAATCCACATTAAAACTAATGTCAAAGGATAAAGTCCTAACAAGAATTTTTTGAAAATAGTGTAACGACTTGAAGTAGAATAATGACGAGATTTTTGATACACCCAACGCGACCAATTTGGCGCAGCAGGGGAATAGCAATGAGAATCAACATCTATTTGAATAGTATAATTATTTTTTTTTGCTGCTTCTTGAATAAATAAATCATCGTCACCTGAAGGAATTGAATAATGAGATTTAAAGCCATTTACCGAATTAAAAACACGTTTTGTATAAGCAATATTTCGCCCGACCCCCATATAAGGTAATTTCGCTAAAGCCATTGAAAGGTAATTCACACCAATCCAAGCGGTATCGAAACGAATGATTTTATTGATGATTCCCTTGTTTTTTGTAAAAGGTCCATAGCCAATTACAATTTGTTTTTGGTCGTTAAATTTGGATGCCATTAAGCGCAACCAATTAAAACTAGTTGGCTTACAATCAGCATCTGTCAAAACAAAATGTTCGTATTTTGCCGCTTTAATCGCTAAGGTAATCGGTAATTTTTTTCCTGGACGTAAGTGTTTATTTCTTCCTAATTCAACAACTCTCAAATTTGGAAATTGCTGACAGAAAGCTGTTAGCAACCAACTACTATCGTCAATTGATTGATTATTTACGACAATCACCTCGAATTCTGGATAGTTTTGACTTAAAATCGTAGGGAGATTTTCATACAAATTATCAGATTCGTTTCTTGCGGCAATGATTAAACTAATTGGAGGAAGGTTAGTTTCTGCCGAAATAGTTTCTTCTTTATAAAAAGCGAATTTTCGATGAATCAAAAGGACATAAAGGAATTGAATCAGAACGAAGCTACAAAAAACGATAAAAACCGTTGTTGGTATAAGGTGCTTAAATTCAGGAATCCAAATCATATTTGCTTCTTCAGTTCAAAGTTGATTTGCGAAGTTAAATAGATGTATCTTTGCCAAATGTAATTTTTGACATATTTATGCACTTTGAGTTGTTGAGTAACGATAAGGATACAAATGCTAGAGCTGGTATTCTTCACACAGATCACGGAAGTATTGAAACTCCGATCTTTATGCCTGTAGGAACTGGTGGCACTGTAAAAGGTGTGCATCAGCAAGAGTTACGCGATGACGTTCAGGCTCAAATCATTTTAGGAAACACGTATCACTTGTTTTTGCGACCAGGAACAGAAGTGTTAGAAGCAGCTGGTGGTTTACATCAATTTATCGGCTGGGAACGACCAATTTTAACCGATAGTGGTGGCTATCAGGTTTATTCCATGTCAGGTTCCCGAAAAATAACAGAGGAAGGCGTGAAATTTCAGTCGCATTTGGACGGAAGTTATCATTTTTTTACACCAGAAAGAGCAATTGAAATTCAACGTTCTATTGGTGGAGATATCATTATGGCATTTGATGAATGTACACCGTATCCGTGTGAATATGGGTATGCAAAACGTTCCATGCAAATGACACATCGCTGGTTGAAACGTTGTTTTGAAGCGATGGACGCATCAGAGCCAAAATATGGTTATGAGCAAGCTTTGTTTCCTATAGTGCAAGGAAGTACTTACAAGGATTTGCGCACTGAGTCAGCGGAAACGATAGCTTCTTATGATGCAAAAGGCTACGCAATCGGTGGTTTGTCTGTTGGCGAACCAGAGCATGAAATGTATGAAATGACCGAGCATGTTTGTCAGTATTTACCAAAAGATAAACCGCGCTATTTGATGGGAGTTGGAACGCCTTGGAATATTTTAGAAAATATTGGTTTAGGAATCGACATGTTGGATTGCGTGATGCCAAGCAGAAATGCACGCCACGGAATGTTGTTTACTTGGAACGGAACAATTAACATCAAGAATGAAAAATGGTCGAAAGATTTCTCTGCGATTGATGCGAATAGTGATGCTTATGTAGATCAAGTTTATACGAAAGCATACTTAAGACATTTAATTAAATCTGGCGAATATCTTGGAATTCAAATTGCGACAATTCACAATTTAGCGTTCTACTTACAGTTAGTGAAAGAAGCACGAAAACAAATTCAAGCTGGAACATTTAAAGTTTGGAAAAATCAATTGATTCCGACTTTGAAACAACGATTGTAATTCATGCTTTCAATCCTCGACAAATATATTATTCGGAAGTTTTTATCAACTTTTTTCTTCATGTTGGGGATTATCATGTTGTTTGCAATGGTATTTGATATTTCAGAAAAATTGAGTGATTTTATTTCAAATCAAGCTCCGATTTCTGCCATTCTTTTTCAATATTATTTGAATTTTTTGCTGTTTTATGGTAACTTGTTTTCATCCATGATTATCTTTATTTCAGTGATTTGGTTTACAGCGAAATTGGCACAAGACACCGAAATTATTCCAATGTGGTTTAGCGGAAAACCAATTACTCGTTTCATTCGTCCATATATGATTGGCGCAACAATTTTGACTATTATTTCCTTAGCCTTGAATCATTTTATTATTCCAAGAGCCAACAAAGTGCGTTTGGATTTTGAAGAAAAATATTACCGTGATGCCATTCAAGTGGAAGATTATCATGCAGATTATCCCGGAAATCAAACCGTTTTTTTTTCTAATTATTCCAACTCACAAACGGGAATTAATGATTTGACTGTGCAACGTTGGAATGATAGTAATCAACCAATTTATTTTTTGAAAGCAAAAATGGCCATCAATTCACCAGGAACTTTTAACTGGAAATTGGTTGATTATTACGAAAAAAGTATTGCTTTTCCAAAAGGAAAAATTATTCACGGACAGAAAAAAGATACTGTTTTTAATTTTAAAATAGAAGAAATGGCGCAGCGAGAGAATTTAGCTGAATCAATGACTTATTCTGAACTGAAAAATCTGATTGAACGTGAAAAGATGAAAGGTTCAGCGCTTGTTCCTTTTTATGAAATTGAATTGCACCAACGAACATCGTATCCCTTTGCGGCTTATATTCTTACAATAATTGGTGTTTCTGTTTCGTCCCAAAAGAAGCGTGGTGGAATCGGGATAAATATAGCTATCGGTTTGGGTTTTGTGTTTGTTTACATTTTTGCCATGAAAATGATGACAGTCGCCTCTTTAAATGTTGGATTTCCGGTTTTAATTGCCGTTTGGATTCCAAATATGTTGTTTAGTATTGTTGCATTCTTTTTATACCGTTTTGCTCAAAAATGAGGTTTTTAGTTTCACTTTTATTCTTTTGTTTTTTTAGATTTATTGACGCTCAAGTTGTTAATATTGAAAACAAACGCATTTACGACGACACTTCTGGTTTAAGTGGTTCGATAGGTGCTTCCTTTAGCGCAGTAAAAAATCAAGTTCTTTTAGTGAATGCGAGTTTACGTCCATTGATTCAATACAAAACGAAGTTGCATTATTTTCTATTGTTGGGAGATTTAGGTTATTCTCGCGGTGCGAATCAAACTTTTGCGAATTGGGGAATGTTGCATTTTCGCTACACTTATCGCTTGAATTTTTTACCTCATCACGCTTATAAAAGTCCTTGGAAATGGGAAGTTTATACTCAAGTTCAATACAACCAATTACTTAGGCAAAAGGAGCGGACTATCGCAGGCATGGGCCCCCGGTTAAAGGTGTTTGAAAATAAAAACATTCGGTTATTTGTTGGAACTTCAGTTTATTTTGAGCACGAAGTTTTACTAGATGGAATCATAAATAATGACTTTAGGTCGAGTACCTATTTATCTTGGTTTATGAATTTTAATAATAAGGTAACTTTTTCAGGGGTAAGTTATTATCAGCCTCGTTTAGATTTACTTTCTGACTCACGCTTTTTAGGGCAATACTTCTTGGCTTATCGTTTAAGAAAAAACCTTAGTATTCGTTGGGAAGCAACTGCATATTATGATTCAGATCCTGCATTAACAGTAAATAAATCAGCTTTCTCTACAACTTTAGGGTTTCAATTGGGATTGAACTAGATTAATTTCTTTCCAAATCAATCACCAATCCATCTTCTGCAATCAGCGTGTTTTGAAAAACGGTTTTTGCTTCTTTAAGGTGTAAATCAGCATTTTCATAACGGGAAGAAAAGTGACCAAGAATCAATTTTTTAACGTTTGCTTCTTTCGCAACTGTTGCCGCTTGTGTTGCTGTGGAATGAAAAGTCATTTTAGCTCTTTCCAAATCAGCTTCTACGAAAGTGGCTTCGTGGTACAACAAGTCAACATTTGTAATACTTGGAATTATCTGTTGATTGGGTTTTGTGTCGGAGCAAAAAGCGTACGAATACGAAGGTTTTGGCGGCAAAGTAAAATCTTCAAAGTTTCGTAATTCACCATTTTCTAGTTGAATATTTTGACCTTTTTTCAATAGAGGAAAATGTTGAATCAATAAACCTGAATTTTTAATGGAAGAAGCGTCTAATTGGTAATCTTTTCGTTTTTCTTGAATTTTGAATCCACACGTTTCGATTCGATGATTTAGTGGAAAGCTGCTAATAGCTATAACACGATCTTCAAAAATCACTTGCTCATCTTTGTATTGTAGTGGAACAAAATTGATAGCAAAAGTCAATTTATTTTTTCCAGCCTCTAGCATTCCGTGCAGTAAATTTTCTAAATTAGGATGACCGTACACAGTAATTCCTTGATTTCTCCCCAATAAATTCATGGTGCTCAACAATCCAGGCAAGCCAAAAAAATGATCGCCGTGTAAATGAGAAATAAGAATATGAGATATTTTTTGAAGTTTGAGTCCGAATTTACGAATCTGAGTTTGAGTTCCTTCGCCGCAATCAATTAGAATGTAACGATTGTTACAAACAAGGTATTGCGCTGTTGTGGATCTTTTTGCGGTTGGTAAAGCTGCGCCACTTCCTAAAAAGGTCACATTAAAACTCACAATGCCAAGGCAGAAACAGCTTCTTCTTTTTCGTTACAAATCGTGAAGACTTTATCTAACTGTGCGATTTCAATCATTTTCTTTACGTTTGTTTGTAAACCACAAATTGCGAAAGAACCATTTGTGTCTTTGCACAATCTATTTGCAACGAGAATTGCGCTTAATCCTGTTGAATCACAATATTTTGTTTTTGATAAATCTAAAACGATTTGATTTTGACCATTTTTGTTGATGACCAAAAAGTGAGCTTTTAGTTCAGGAGCATTTCTTGCATCTAATTTTTCAACATGAGATTGAACGATAATAATGTTTCCGTTTTGTTCATTTGAAAAGTTCATAGTTCATCTGTTTTGTCAAATATAATTATTTTCAGCGTTCAATTTTCGCTGCAAGCAAATAAATTACAGCCATTCTTATCGCAACACCGTTTTCAACTTGTTGTAGAATAATACTTTGTTTGGAATCAGCAACATCACTTGTGATTTCTACCCCGCGATTTATAGGTCCAGGATGCATAACAACAATTTCTTTTGAAAGCGAATCTAAAATTTCTTTATTTAGTCCAAACATCATCGAATATTCACGCAAAGAAGGAAAATATTTGATTTCTTGTCTTTCTAATTGAATGCGTAACATATTTGCAACATCGCACCATTCTAAGGCTTGGATCAAATTATGCGAAACTTTCACCCCCAATTCATGAATGTATTTTGGGATTAAAGTTGTTGGCCCACAAACCATCACTTCTGCTCCTAATTTTTGAAGACAATAAATGTTTGAAAGTGCCACACGAGAATGTAAAATATCGCCTACAATCACTACTTTTTTTCCCTCAACACTTCCTAATTTTTCTCGAATGGAATAGGCATCTAATAAAGCTTGCGTGGGATGTTCGTGGGTTCCATCTCCAGCATTCACCACTTTTGCTTTGATTTTTTTAGATAGAAATAGTGCCGCTCCCGGGTTCGGGTGACGCATCACCACCATGTCGACTTTCATCGCCAAAATATTATTCACGGTATCAATTAACGTTTCTCCTTTCTTTACTGAACTTCCAGAAGCGCTAAAATTGATAACATCGGCAGAAAGTCGTTTCTCTGCTAACTCAAAAGAAAGACGTGTGCGCGTTGAATTTTCAAAAAACACATTAGCAATCGTAATGTCTCGAAGTGAAGGAACTTTTTTAATTGGTCGATTGATTACTTCTTTAAAACTATCAGCTGTTTTGAAGATTAATTCAATGTCTTCACGCGTCAAGTCCTTAATTCCGGTAAGATGATCTACACTTAAATTATTCATTGCTTTCTTTTGTGAATAAAACTACTTTATCTTCTCCTTCAGTTTCTTTCCATTCGACTGAAACTCGTTCTGAAATCAAGGTATCGATGGTTTTTCCTGTATAATCTGCTTGTATCGGTAAATCTCTACTAAAACGTCGGTCGATAATTACCAACAACTCCACTTTGGAAGGGCGACCAAAAGTAAGCAAGGCATCTAAACCAGAGCGAATCGTTCTACCAGTATAAAGCACATCGTCGATTAGAACAACTTTTTTATTTTCGATACTGAAATCAATATTGGTAATACTTGGAATGAGCGGTCGTTCACGTCGTCTGAAATCGTCGCGGTAAAAGGTAATATCGAGATTTCCACAAACGATTTTCTTCCCTAGAATTTCTTCTAAACTTTCTTTCAAACGCGACACCACATGGATTCCTCTTGGCTGTAAACCAACAAGAACAGTATCTGAAAAATCATTGTGGGATTCAATCAATTCATGGGAAAGTCGCTTCAATGTGAGTTCCAAATGTTTGGCATTGAGAATAACTTGTTTTTCCATTGCAACAAAGATAATTCTTTTTAGAAAACGGGAAGATGCAAGAAAAATTTATTTTGAGGAAGTTTGTAAAACAAAAAAGTACTCAATTCAATTAAAAATTAATGATTTTGGAAATAAAACTTTAGGAACTTTTTTATGAAAATTAGGTGACTACAAAACAAGTCAGTTTATGCATCTAGCTAATTATTACTTTCAAAAAGCCATGAATTTAGCACTAATTCGCCTATTTTTATATACGTAGTTGTGTGCCGTATTTATTTGTGGTTTGACTTAAATCCGTTCGAGATACTACCCGAATTATTCTTTCCTTCATAGTCTAAATGAACATCGTAAGATTTTCCTTTTTGTAACTTTTCTGTTTTTACAATGAATAAATTTTTTCCTTTTATGGATTTGGACTTTAAAGCACCGACTATTCTATCTGTTTTGTAGTCTTTTATTTTAATTTCAATGTCGAATTTGTCAAGAAAGTAAATTTCCAATTCGACTTTTTTGTTTGAGACACTATAAATATCTCTAATGTTGTTTTCTTCTATTTTATATGTCCTTTTTCTTTTAGTTCCTTTTTCAATTCCTTTAATTTTTGAATAGGTTACAATTCCTTGAACATTACCGAACTCTACAAATTGCATTGGAAAAAATGGAAGAATGAAGTATCGATAAGGGTCTGGTGTTGCTTGAACAATCTTTTCGTACGTAAATCCGTTGATTGTATCTCTACTCACGCCTTGAAGAAAAAAGTCTTTTTGCCCGTTATGTTCTATTATTTTAAGTTCAGTCTTGTAAACTTTGTAAGGAATAAATTGATTTCCGTTATAATATCCACTATCAGAAACTTGGATTAAAAATTCTTCTGGTCCATCTTTTGAACCGCTCAAGTAATTATAGCCTTCAATTTGTAGTTTAATTGACTTGTTTCCGTCAACTATAGTGTCACCAATGTATTTGATATTCTTAAATTGCTTGTTTTGGTATTCGGCAATTCCTGTTGAGTCATTGTACCATTTTCTGCGATAAAACAACTGTATTTCATCTTCTGGTTGATTGTCAAATCGATTGTTTGCTTGGGAATTATTTTTAATGCCTTCTGATATGTCATTGTAATTGTCTCCGAAAAGTTGTTTTGTATAGAATTGTCCATTACTGGAAACGGCTAATGTTTTCAAGTCATGTATTATTAATGCATAAATTTCTGAATTGTCAGACTTAAAGTATTTTCTTGGGGTTTTATCGTTAGCGATTAGACTGTCTCTTGGATAACTTCTTCTCGTGTCAATAAATTCAAGCGACGTTTTAACTTCCTCTCCAAATAGTATTGCAGTTTGTTCTTTTGTCGCTGTGTAGTCGATATTATGGACAGTTTTAAGTTTTTTGTTAAGTAGTTTGTAATTACCGTTTACGAATGATTCATAATGGGTTTCAGTTTTTTCTATTTCCGAATAATCAATAAAATCTTCCATTCTGAATTTAAGGAAATACCTATTCTCAATAATTGTATCCTGTAAATCAGTCCTAACTTGAAGTCCAATAATTTCATTTTTTTGGTCAAAGTAGGTTGCTTTAACGTAAATTTTTGACTTAGCCATTTCTCTTCGGCTTTCTTGTCCAAGGGATATTTGCGTTAAAATAAGTAATGTTAGAAGTGTTATTATTCTCATTTATCGGGTTTTCTTAAGTGGATGTAGCCTCATATTCAAACCCTCTCAAGCCTTCTTTCAAACTAAATTTTAGCTAAAACTAAGCCTTTTTAAGGAACTTGGAGCAGGTTGTTTGAAATTAATTTGGGATGTGTTTAAAAAATAAAAGTTTTGAATCGAAAAAGGTTTTACAAGTCGAAAAGTCACAACGTTCTGGAATGAATTCTTGTTGTAAAACCAACAAATAGTAGTGAAAACCCATAAAATGAACTAGTGGCACAACGAAAGCTACTGCATAACATAAGGCTTAAAAGCCGAACCTCCACTTCGTTTAGCTACGGTTTAGTCTTTATGGGTTATGCGTTCGTTGTTTTATTGCTCTTTTTGCAAGTTATCTAAAGTCAAAACCTACCCACGCTCTGTCGAACATTTTTGTAGTTTTATTCAATGCAATAGCTAAAATTATTGCTCCTAATTGTATTGAAGCAAAGTCCAGTAAAAGTTAGGATGTTCATATCATTAATGGATAGGATTTATTTTTTACTGCATTCGGCTCTTGCTTTGCCAAAGAAATCAAGGAAGTCAGATGGTGTTTGTCCGACTTG
>Ga0105050_10005445_pt1 | contig 16334 bp, 21 predicted proteins | sample FRY01_FD_78088 | JGI IMG/M metagenome (GOLD analysis project Ga0105050, IMG submission 78088) | Freshwater microbial communities from Lake Fryxell liftoff mats and glacier meltwater in Antarctica - FRY-01 | ecosystem: Environmental > Aquatic > Freshwater > Ice > Glacier meltwater ... | reverse complement strand
CGGCACGCTACGCCTCACGGCCCCAAAGTTCGGAGGCCCACGCCCATCCGACAACTGCCAAAACGCAGCCCGCTTCACGCTGCGCAGACAAAACCCGCCGGTTCGTACAATGGACGGCTACCGTTGGAGTCCAAAGAACACAAACGACCAAAGCACGTTGAGTGCGAGTTGCATGCCAAACCAAGTCAACGCTGATCGAGCGGTAAACCATCCGTGGCGCCGCCATACGAGCCAGGCTGCGACCGCCATCATCAAATACAACATGGTCCAGACTGGACCAAACAGCCAGTCGGGTGGGCTCCAACTTGGCCTCGCCAGCGTTTGATACCAGCCGCCGACGGATGTCGCTGTGACGGCCGCTCCCAAACCAGCCGCACTGAAGCAGACCGCGATCAAGCCGATCAACCATGCCACTTGTTGGAGTACGGTCGGTCGCCAAGTCGTTGCCGCATCTATTGAAGGACGAGCGGCGTTCGCGATGCCGTTCAACATGCCGGCGAACACGAATTGATGGAGCGGATAGATTCCGTACCAATACAACAGCCCGGCCAGCCCCAGGGGGTCGAAAATCGCCGTCTGGCGAATCGTGCTTCCTTGCTCGCACGGCTTGACCTCAAATTCCAGCCAAGCCCGCCCCGGCAGCTTCATTTCCGCTTTCAATCGCAGTCGTTGAGGCGGCTCAAAAACTTCAACACGCCAGAAGTCGAGAGGTTCGCCCACATGTAGGCTGTCTGGATCACGCCGGCCGCGGCGGACACCCACTCCGCCGATGAGCAAGTCCAGCAATCCGCGTAGCGACCACAACCAGTTCCCGTAGTACCATCCGGTCCGACCTCCGATGCGGCGGATCGGTGCGAATGCTTGTTCTGGGGGAACAGTCACCGTGATCGTGCGCGAATCCACGAGCCGCGAACCATATCGGTCACCGCCCCACGATTTCGACTGACCGGCCGACGACAGCGCGTCCGACCACCGGGTTTCGGCAAATTCGCGATCTTCGTTGACCAGAGCCCGGGCAATGGCATCGCAGACGGAACGAGGACGCACGTTGAACACGGATTCGGACAAGTTGTTCGAGACCAGTGTGGGATTCCGCAGACTTTCGACAAGCTTTCGACCGACCCGAGCGTAAAGCGGAGTGACGAGTCCCAACCAGAGGCTGGACAGGTAAGGGGTCAGTAGCGGCACAGGAATCATCCAGCGATTCAACCCGCGTTGTCGGGCATACTCCTGCATGATCTGGCCATACGAGACTTGGTCAGGGCCGCCGATCTCGTAGACTTGGGAAGGGATTGACGGGAGTTGCAATGCAGCGACGAGATACGCCAAGAGATCTTCGATGGCGATCGGCTGTGCTTTCACTTGGACCCAGCGCGGGCAGATCATGATCGGCAGTCGCTCGACCAGCGCCCGGATCATCTCGAACGACAGGCTTCCAGAACCGATGACGATCGAGGCCCGAAACTCGATGACCTGCGAGTGATGAGCCCGCAAAACGTCTCCCGTCTCCTGGCGGCTACGGAGGTGTTTCGATAGCTTCTCGTCGGGATTGCCGAGCCCGCCCAGATAGACCAAACGACGGACGCCTGCCTGAGTGGCTGCCCTTGAAAAATTTTCCGCCGCGATCCGATCCTGGGATTCAAAGTCGCGGTTGTCACCCATCGAATGGACGAAGTAATAGGCGGTCTCCACTCCCTCGAATGCGGCTTGCAGGGATTGGGGATCGAACACATCTCCCGGCACAGCTTCAGTGGTGGCGTTGATCCGACCCCGCAAGGCTTCAGGCCGTCGGGTCACGCAGCGAACGTGGATGCCCTGTTGTTGCAGGAGCGACAACAGTCGCCCCCCCACATAGCCTGTAGCCCCAGTCAATAAGATCAACCCCGACATTCTGCAATCCCATCTGTTGTGGCACTGGTCATCTCACCGAGTGAAAGTCGACATCACTATAGAGGAAGCAGCATCCGGACCAAGAAAGACGGCTTCGGATGCACTTCCACTCGGCCCAACCACCTTATCCGAACGAATAATCGGATGTCAGATCGCTTGAGAAACTCACGCAAACCTCGGGTGATTGACCGCGAACTGCGTCGGATCGTCAGTAAAGTCCGCCAGCGCTCCACGGTGAGCACCAGGTCTTGTCGCTCCGCAACCAGGCTCACGGGCCGGCCATCGACCACACCGTCAATTCGGCCGGCCAGTCTCAGTTTGGGAGTTGACCCGCGTCCCCGGTGCGGATCTTCATCATCCCGCTCAGAACCCATTCGGCGTGTTCCGCTTTGGGTCCAGTCCCACTCGGCACTTTGACGTGCATGTCCACGAACTCATAAGCGATGACTGCGTGCTTGCCAGTCAGTTGTTCGTAAAGGCCGATTGCCAGATCGGGCCAGTTGGTCGTGTGCTCAGTCGTCATTTGAATCTCCTAAAGTTTAGAGGTCAGAAAACAGGAATCGTCAATACAATCACATTGGTCTCGAAGTCGGATCGAGGGTGGTCAAACTCGACGGCGATCTCAAAGTCGGTCCGCATGGGATTGACTCAGCGTCGTGGTTCATCGGGATGATCGCTGGCAATAAGAGCAATAAAGGCAGACATCATCACGACGGTCATGACGCCCAAGCCAACAGTGAAAATCACAACGTCGTTCATGGAGACCGCCTTCCCAGAATCAGCGTGCCGAAGCTCAGGATCGAAGGGACCCATAAGCCCACAAACACGCCTTCCGGCTTGCTTCCCGAAAACCAGAGGTAGACAGAGAAGAGAAACGACGCGCCAGCTGCAATCACAAAGCCAAGTTTGGCCATTTGAATCTTGGTCATTTAGGTCTCTCCCAACGGGGAAATGCGGAGCTCCGGTTTGAGTACCCCCGGACCACGGCTGCGAACTGGGCGCCGACCGCCTTGGATCGCAACCGCCCGGGAGCCTCACTTGGGCAGCATCACACTGTCGATGATGTGAATCACGCCGTTGCTGCAAGCGATGTCTGTCTGCACGACATTCGCTCCAGCGACCTTCACTCCCGCACTGGTGTCGATCTTCAGTTCCTGCCCTTGGACGGACTTGGCAGTGGTCAACTTCAGCACGTCGGCGGCCAGCACCTTGCCGGCAACGACGTGGTAGGTCAGCACCGCTTGCAACTTCGCCTTGTTTTCCGGTTTGAGCAGATCCGCGACCGCTTCTTTGGGGAGTTTACCGAACGCTTCATCGGTGGGGGCGAACACCGTGAAGGGCCCCACGCCCTTTAGCGTATCCACCAAGCCAGCCGCTGTGACAGCGGCCACGAGGGTCTTGAAAGCGCCGGCGGCGACTGCCGTGTCAACAATGTCGTTCATGCTAATACTCTCTTTTCCTGAAGGGTGTGTTTGACTTTTCGAACGAAGCCCGTTTTCTATAAAACGTTCATTTCGTCCACAGCAGACTTACCGCAAGGTCGGCGAAGACTTAACGAGAATTGTCGCTGAATTCTGCAGACTCACGGGAAAACCACCCCAGTCGAAGTTTTCCGCAGAGCGTGGTGAAGTCTCTTCCGCATTCTCGGCAGCGTGTGGAAGGCGTTAGCGGGTTGGCCCGGTAGGGAGACCAAACCATGCGGCCCAGCCCATCAACGCGGCACCTCTGATGAGTGCGGCAACGGGAATGAGGAGCAACATCCCCGCTGCGACCAGGGTGAACCCACCGATCGCATCGACATCGAACCTGGTGCGGCCAGCAGAGGTCTGCCACAGGGCGTGAATCAAGAAGAGGGCATGGATGCGACTGCCGCCCGCACCAGCTGCGCGGCACATGGAACACGTAGTTTTTCCAATAGGATCGAGAGGAGCGGTAGTGTTTGGATCGCGTGCAAGACGGCACCGTGCGGATACTTCAGCACACCCGCAGGTCCCCAAAGTTCCGGCGGCCGGCCGTTCGCAACGTTCACTGCTCCCAAGATCGTGACCAGAAATCCTAGCCCACAGGAGAGCAAGAGTAGCCACAGACCCGCGCGGATTGCCACCGCGCTCGATTCTGCCATCGGCGGGAGCACTCGCGATCTCCAGCAGAGCCAGGCGATACCCGCCGTGGCCAACAGGATCAATCCCAGCATCAACGACTCAATCGCAGTATCCAAGGTTGTCGCGTGATTGAAGTGGGATGCAACGCCCCGCCAATACTGGAGCGTAATCAGGCCGACTTCGATGAGCAGACTACCGGTCATCAGGATGGCAAACCGTCGGTCTTGGCGGCGTGGTGAGAGTTGAGCCAGCACCCAGACGATCGACCAACCAGTCAGCCCGGCGGAGACGCCGAACAGACCAGGCTTGCGAGGCGATAAAGGGCCTTCCCATTCGGCTCCCATGACCCACACCAAGCTCAAATGAAAGAGCCCGCTGACAACCAAAATCGCGCACCGCACCAGCGACGGGGCATAATCCGAGAGCGTGTGGCTCTGGATGGCTGCAGAATGCGCTGGATGCCGATCAGTTTGAGCGTTCATCAGAAAATCACTTGCGTGGCAAGACATGGCCCAACCCGCCGTCGATGCCGATGACCTGGCCGGTGATCCAGTTGTTTTCGACATCGAGCAACCACGCCACCAGTGACGCCACTTGTTCCGGCTCACCAAGCCGACCCAACGCGTGCATTTGTGCCGAAGCGGCCGCATTCACCGGACTTTCCCAGATCCGCCGCGTCAACTCGGTGCGAACCAGCCCCGGGCTCACTACATTCACGCGGATATTTTGGGGGGCGTATGTGGCCGCAGCGGAACGTGCCAGTCCGATCACGCCGGCTTTGGCCGCAGCGATCGCCTCGTGATTCGCAATCCCGATCTCCGCCGCCGCCGAAGCAAACAATACGATTGATCCACCGCGTTCCCTTAGCACTCTTGCGCCCGCCCGAACCGTCGCAAATGCCGTGAACAAGTTGGTCTCAACCACGCGGCGAAAGTCCTCGTCGGTAGTGGCATGGGCGGGTTTCAGTAGAAGTGAGCCGATGCAGTTCACCAAGCCATGTAATCCCCCTTGAACATCCGCAGCCGCTTGCAATGCCTGTTCCAGCGGCTGTGAGCCCGTCAGGTCGACTGTCACGAACGGCTGTGCCAGTTCCTGCCCGAGGGCCGACAGTTTCTCTTCGTTTCGCCCGACGAGCAAAACGGGTTGACCTTCACGGACTAGCCGGCGAGCCAAGACGCTGCCGATTGTCCCTGTGGCCCCGAGAATTGCAATCGTACTCATCTCACGTCACTCCAGATCGAAAGTATTTGAAAACCTTCAGCAGCTCGACGATCAGCGGACTCTCGACGTTCGTCATAAATGCCGTTGACAGGTCAAAAAATGCAATCAGGGCTGGGTTAACGCCCCAGCCCTGACACCGTTTGACAATTGTATGAATCGGTCAATTCCGCTCGTCGCCTACCTCGCGTGCGTCAACGCAGTGCGGTAGGTCACGACACGGCCAGTCTGCGGGCAGACGTAAGATGTCTGTCGAGAATTCATGGGAGCCACATGGGCTCCCTTGACCGGCGCAGCCGGCGGCATCATCACGCTGTCAATCACATGAATGACTCCATTGGAAGCGTCGATGTCGGTCGCCACAATAGCTGAGTCATTGATCGTCGCCGCACCATTCTTCATCGTCGCGGTCAACATCCCGCCCTGAACCGTCTTGAATTCCTTCTTGCTCAAGACATCACTCGCAAACACTCGTCCGGGCACAACGTGGAAGGCCAGGATCGCAGCCAGCTTGGCTTTGTTTTCGGGTTTGAGCAGGCTCTCAACAGTCCCTTCCGGCAGTTTCGCAAACGCTTCATCCGTCGGAGCAAAAACGGTCAGCGGCTTATTGCCTGCGAGGACTTCGACTAACCCGGCAGCCTTCGCGGCGGCCAGCAGCGTCTTGAATGTCCCCGCTTTTTTAGCCGTCGTCGGAATGTTGTCAGACGACGGGAGCAGCACTTGATCAACCACATGGATGATCCCGTTCGAGCAGTGAATGTCGGCCTTCACCACCGTCGCTTGATCGACCCGCACCTGTCCGTCTTCCACCTTGATATCGACTCGCTGACCATTCACTGTCGCCGCCGCATTCAGCTTGACGACCTGAGCCGCTGCCACTTTTCCGGACACGACGTGATACGTCAGCACCGATACGAGCTGACTCTTATTCTCCGGCATGAGCAACGTCTCCACCGTCCCAGCCGGCAACTTCGCGAAGGCTTCATCCGTCGGAGCAAAAACCGTGAACGGACCTTTGCCTTGCAGAGTCTCCAGCAATCCACCCGCCTTCAACGCGGCAGCCAGCGTCTTGAACGAACCGGCCTCGACCGCCGTCGTCACGATGTCCTTCTCCGCCGCATTCGCGGCCAATGCCGGTCCTTGGAAGACACTCATCGCGGCCAATGCCGCCACACTCAGAAACAAACTTCGATTCAACATCAGACACTCTCCATTCCATTGCATGGGTCATCGATTTGCGAACGCCAATCACCACTGGATTCGCTGATTCGTAAATCGTTCACACCGGTCATGCAGGTCGAACCGGAATAATTCCTGGTTCTTAACTCACATTTTTCCCAAATTCAGAAACGACGCTGTCGGATTCTGCGGATCGACTTCAACCCGATGAATCTCCACGTTATCCGGCGCGATCAAGCCTAGTCGGACCCGGTTTCCCTGGACTCCGAATACGACGATCCGGACATTCTTTCCAATCGTGATTTCTTCATTCGCCTTGCGTGTGAGCACCAACATTTTGCATCCTCCTTGAAAAACTGACGCTGATCGGCGAAAGTCTTCGCGAACCCACATCGGCGTCAGTCAGGTAAACGATTTGAACGTTGTTTGAAAGCGAACGCAATAGGCACGAGCTCATTTTATGGGGATTTATCAATTTATTTTGCGGTATTGCGCGGATTGTCCTCGATTTCACAAACAACTTAAAATGGACGTTATGCACGTTTGTGTGTTGCGGTCGCCGGGTGTTTGTGGTACTTTACTCAGATCTGATGGAGAGTGTCGTACTCAGACGTCGCCGCTTTGGGGCAATTCATGGACAAGTTGCTGTCTCCGAAACAAGTCGCCGCAGCCATTGGGGCGAGCGAATCGTCTTTGAAGCGTTGGTGCGATCAGGGGTTGATCACGAGCGTGAAGACGGCGGGTGGCCATCGACGCATTCCGGTCCAGGATGCCCTGCGTTTCGTTCGCGAGCAGAATCACACGGTTGTCGAGCCGCACATTCTGTCGATGCCGGCGACAACCGACCGCAAGGCGCGACGGATCGAGGGGAGCGCTGAACGGTTGACTGAAGCACTGCTGTCCAACAACGAACGGGCCTGCCAGGCCATAGTGTTCGACTTGTTTCTGGCCGGTGAATCCGTGAGCCAAATCTTCGATAATGTGGTTGCGGCTGCTTTCCGAAGCATCGGCGACAAATGGGAATGTCACGAAGCCGAGATTTATCAAGAACGGAGTTCGTGTCAGATCATGATCCGTCTGCTTCACGAACTGCGATCCAAGCAGGTCGCCCCTGCCCCCCAATACGCTGCGTTGGGAGCCACAATCGAAGGGGACCAATACGTCCTGCCGGTCACAATGGCAGAGATCGTACTCCGCTCGGTCGATTGGGACGCTCGGCTGCTCGGTACGTCGATTCCTTTCGATTCGATGGTGAAGGCGGTGGAGGCACACTCGCCTGCACTTGTCTGGCTGAGCGTTTCATTCATCGCCAATGAAGCCGATTTCGTCCACGGTTTTCATCGACTGTCCGCTGCCGCCTCGAAAACCAAGACCGCGATCGTTGTCGGTGGCCGAGCACTCGCGTCCGAGATTCGGACGCGACTGAGTTACTCGGCCTATTGCGACACGATGCGACACCTCGAGGAGTTCGGTAAGACACTTCGGCGACAGACGGATTCCACCCCCAAGAAATCGCATAAGTCCAGATAGAACGCCCGAGGTACTCATGACAATGTACCGAACCCAATTGGTGATGCTCGTCGCGGCAGTCGCGTTGTGGCCCCTCACGGCAATCGCCGCTGACCTTGAAGCGACTTGGCCGCAGTGGCGGGGACCGTCGCGCGACGGGCAAGCGCCGTTGACGCCCGTTTGGCCGGATCGCGTCGACGAGTCAGCGCTGATTCAGAAATGGCGAGTCGAACTGGGATCGAGTTACTCCGGGCCGATTGTCGCCGAAGATCGCGTCTTCGTGACCGAAACGCGCGGCAAGAAGACCGAAGTCGTGAAAGCCCTGTCGCGGGCTGACGGCAATGTGCTCTGGTCGGCCGAGTGGCCTGGTGCCCTGTCGGTTCCGTTCTTCGCTGCGGCGAATGGGGATTGGATTCGAGCGACTCCGGCGTTTGACGGCGAATCCCTGTTTGTCGCCGGGATGCGCGATGTACTGGTCTGCCTCGACGCGGCGAGCGGCAAGGAGCGTTGGCGAATTGATTTCGTAGAACGCTTCAAATCACCGCTTCCGACGTTTGGGTTCGCGTCGTCGCCGCTGGTCGATGGTGAATACGTTTACGTTCAGGCCGGTGGTTCGTTCGTAAAGCTCAACAAGCGAAACGGCGAAACCGTTTGGCGATCTCTGGAAGACGCCGGTGGCATGAATGGCAGCGCTTTCTCGTCGCCCTTCAAAGCGATGATCGCCGGTCGGACACAGTTGTTGGTTCAGACTCGCGAGCGACTGGCAGGCGTCGATGACGCGACCGGCAAGGAACTTTGGTCACAGAAGATCGAGGCATTTCGCGGCATGAATATCCTGACGCCGATCGTGTTCGGCGACGCGATATTTACCAGCAGCTACGGTGGCAAGTCGTGGCTGTTCGATCTCGTCCAGAGCGGCGACACCACAGCGACCGACAAAAACATCGCCGTGACCCAGCGTTGGCAGAACAAGACTCAAGGCTACATGTCCACGCCGGTCGTCATCGATGGTCACATCTATACGCATCTCAAGAACCAGCGTTTCGCGTGCATCGAGCTCGCGACCGGCAAGGAACGTTGGGTCACGACGCCGTTCGGTAGATACTGGAGCCTCATCGCGCAAGGCCGGCGGATTCTGGCCCTCGACGAACAGGGTGAACTGCTTCTGATAAACGCGAATCCCGAGAAGTTCGAGTTGCTCGGTCAGCGGCACGTCAGCGACTCACCAACATGGGCACACCTGGCCGTTTGTGGGAGCGAGGTCTTCGTGCGGGATCTCAAGGGGCTGACGGTCTATCACTGGGCGACCGCGACAAAGCAGAGGACGATGTCGCCATGAAGATCGCGATCATTGGAGCCGGGATTTCCGGGCTGACGGCGGCCTATCGGCTCAGTCCGGCGTATGACGTGACGCTGTTCGAGGCGAACGATTATCTCGGCGGGCACACGAATACGGTCGAGGTCGAGTTGGGCGGGGAGCGGCAGGTGATCGACACTGGGTTTATTGTCTTTAACGACTGAAACTATCCGAATTTCATCCAACTGCTGGGCGAACTCGGTGTCCGCTCGCAGCCGACTTCGATGGGCTTCAGCGTGCGGTGTGACAGTGCGAACCTGGAATACAACGGTTCGTCGCTGAATGGACTGTTTGCACAGCGCCGCAATCTGTTGCGGCCAAGTTTTTACCAGATGCTGGCGGACATCATGCGATTCAATCGCGATGCACCCGAACTGGTGCTTGCCCGTGGGGGGAAGGACGAGACGACCGTGGGCGAGTTTCTCGCAAGGCATCGTTACTCGCATGAGTTTGCACGGCATTACCTGTTGCCGATGGGGGCGGCGATCTGGTCGTGTCCGGTTGGGACGTTTGAAAATTTTCCGATCCGGTTCATCGTCGAGTTTTACAAGAATCACGGTTTACTCAGCATTCGGAATCGGCCGACATGGCGCGTGATCGAAGGGGGATCGAGGACGTATGTCGCGAAGATGGCCGCGCGGTTTCAAGATCGGATTCGGCTTCGCACACCGGTTGATCAGGTGCGTCGTTCGGTAAACGACGTGGTCATCGTCCCGCGAAACGGATCGCCGGAACGTTTCGATCACGTTGTCTTCGCATGTCACAGCGATCAAGCCTTGCGAATGCTGTCTGATTCGACTGCGGCCGAGCGCGACGTGTTGTCTGAGTTTCCATACGGACGCAACACAGCCGTTCTGCACACCGATGAAACGGTCCTGCCGAAGCGACGACGAGCTTGGGCGAGCTGGAATTATCGTCTCACCGGTGAGTCATCCCAAAACACCAGCCCGGCGGCCACCGTGACTTACCAGATGAATCTGCTGCAACAGCTTCGGTCGAAGCACGTCTTCAATGTGACGCTCAACAGTGACGAAGAAATCGCTCCGACAAAAGTGCTGCGGAGGTTTGAATATCACCACCCGATCTTCACTATTCGGCGAGCCGCCGCGCAGGCGCGACAGCGCGAACTGATCAACGCCAACCGGACTTCCTACTGCGGCGCGTATTGGGGCAACGGCTTCCATGAAGACGGCGTCGTCAGCGCCCTGCGCGTGTGCGAGGCGCTGCTGCCGAAGGAGTCGCGGGCATGAGAAGCTGTCTTTACGAAGGTACCGTATGGCATCGACGACTTGATCCGGTTAAGCATTCGTTTCGATATCGGTTGTTCCTTGTCTTCGTGGACCTGGCGGAATTGGACTCGTTGTTCGGGCGACGCGGAGTCTGGTCGACGCATTGGCCGGCGCTGGCGCGGTTCCGGCGCACCGACTATCTGGGCGATCCGACTCGTCCGCTTGACGACTGCGTCCGCGACCTGGTCGAGCAGCGAACCGGGCATCGTCCTGCAGGGCCGATCGGCCTGCTGACCAGTTTTCGGTACTTCGGATTTGGCATGAATCCAGTCAGCTTATATTACTGCTTCGATGCGGCGGGAGCGCGGGTTGAAACCGTTGTTGCCGAAGTCAGCAACACGCCTTGGAATGAGACGCACCGTTATGTACTTCGGTTCGCATGTTGGGACTCTGATCCTGTTCAATTCGACGATCAACTGGTCGGAAGTGAGTCGCAACCTGTGGCGCGGTTCGAGAATCAAAAAGAGTTTCACGTTTCTCCGTTCATGCCGATGGAGATGACCTATCACTGGCGCGTGTCCGAACCGCGCGAGCGGTTGGCGGTCACCATCGAGAATTACTCGAACGACACTAAGCGCTTCGATGCGACATTGTCGCTGCAACGGCAAGCGATCACGCCCTGGCAACTTACTCGCGCATTGCTGCGATACCCCTTAATGACAATGCAAATATTTCTCGGCATCTACTGGCAGTCGCTGCGGCTGTGGCTGAAGCGAGTCCCGTATGTGCCCCATCCAGGTCATGCCGTTCCAGTGGCGACGGCAACCGAGCCACAACTTTCCTCATGGAAACAACCCACATCATGAGCACTGCGTGCGCGTCCACAATATCGAACCGTCCTATGAACTCGCCGTCGAACAGCGACGAATACGTTCCCGAACCAACTGAAATGAATTGGGGAAATCGGCTCGCGCGGCGACTGCTGTTGCAGAAGCTGCAAAAGTTGAACGACGGGACCATCCAGTTGATCGATTCATCCGGTTCGACGACGCTCGGTCAAGGCGGCGACTTGCATTCGGAGATGCGCGTCCACAACCCGGCGTTCTTCCGCCATGCCGTTTTGGGCGGAAGCCTGTCGGTGGCCGAGTCGTATCTGCGCGGCGATTGGGACTGCGACGACCTGACGGCCTTCTTTCGGATGTTCGTGCGGAACATCGAGACAGCGGATCAACTCGATCGCGGGGTGACGCGAATCGCCGAGTGGGTCAACCGGATGTATCATCGTTGGCACGCCAACAGCAAATCGGGCAGCCGCCGGAACATTCATGCCCATTACGATCTCGGCAATGACTTCTTCCGGTTGATGCTCGACGAAACGCTCGCCTATTCGAGCGGCATTTTCCTTAGTTCAACCAGCACGTTGCGTGACGCTTCGTTAGAAAAGATGGATCGAATCTGCCGCAAGCTTGATCTGCGTCCGAGCGATCATCTCCTGGAAATCGGTACCGGCTGGGGCGGGTTGGCAATACACGCGGCCACGCAATACGGCTGCCGCGTGACCACGACAACGATCTCGCAGCAGCAGTTTGATGTCGCTCGTGAGCGCATCGACGAGGCCGGGCTGTCTGATCGAGTGACGTTGCTGTTACAAGACTACCGAGATTTGACCGGCCAGTACGACAAGCTGGTGTCGGTCGAGATGATCGAAGCGGTCGGGCATCGGTACTACGACACCTACTTCCGTAAATGCAGTGAACTGCTCAAGCCAGACGGCACGTTTGTGTTGCAGGCGATCGTGATGCCGGATCGGCGGTACGCTCAGTATCTGAAATCGGTGGACTTCATTCAGCGATATGTCTTTCCCGGCGGTTGCCTGCCATCAGTGAGTGCGATGTTGGAATCCATGTCGAACGTGACCGATCTCCGTTTCGTTCATGCCGAAGACTTCGGCACGCACTACGCCCAGACTCTGCGCGAGTGGCGGCACCGGTTTCACCAGCGACTCGATGACGTACGCGGGCTCGGTTTTCCTGAGCGATTCATTCGCATGTGGAACTATTATCTCAGCTATTGCGAAGCCGCGTTTGACGAACGCTTTACCGGCATCGTCCAGATCCAATTCGACAAACCACGCTGCCAACGTGACCCAATCGAAGTCGGCACGCGAGCCGCAGCATCGAGGTCGGCATGAGCCTGTTGTCTGTTGGCCTTGATGCCGTGGAACGCGGATTGATTCCAGACGTGGTGACACGCGCCGCGATTCGGCGGCTGTGCCGACAACGTCTGCGCGATTCCCATCGCGGGAATGACACTGCCGATGGCGAATTGCGGGAATTCGAGGCGCTGGTCGAGTCAATGCGGGTGGGGCCGATCGCGCTGGTTCCGGAAAAGGCGAATGAACAGCATTACGAATTGCCGCCGGAGTTCTTCGCCGCAGTCCTTGGTGCTCGCCGCAAATACAGTTGCTGCATCTGGTCCACGGCAACGACCACGTTGGCTGAAGCTGAAGCCGAGTCGCTCAGAATCACCTGCGACCGAGCTGACCTTGCCGATGGCCAACAGATTCTGGAACTCGGTTGCGGCTGGGGTTCGCTGTCGCTGTGGATGGCCGAACGGTATCGGGGCAGCCACATCACAGCGGTGTCCAATTCGGCTCCACAGCGGCGCTTCATCGAATCGGAATCGGCCGCGCGCGGACTGAACAACTTGAGCGTCATCACCGCCGACATGAATGACTTCACAGCTGAACCGCACCGCTTCGACCGCGTCGTCTCCGTGGAAATGTTCGAGCACATGCGGAATTACGAACGGCTGCTGGAACGAATCGCGTCCTGGCTCAAGCCCGACGGAAAGCTCTTCGTCCATCATTTCTGTCATCGAACTCTCGCGTATCCCTACGAAACCGATGGCGATGCGAACTGGATGGGCCGCTACTTCTTCACGGGTGGCTTGATGCCCAGCGAAACCATGCTGAGACATTTCGACCGGCACATGACGGTCGTCGAGCAGTGGCGCTGGGATGGCACGCACTATCAACACACGTCCGAAGCGTGGCTCGCGAACCTGGACCAACAGCGTCGCGTGGTGTTACCGATTCTCGCTGCGACTTATGGACCTGACGAGGCTCGGCGCTGGTTTTACCGTTGGCGGTTGTTCTTTCTCGCCGTTGCCGAATTGTTCGGTTATGCAAACGGCACCGAATGGTTCGTCTCGCATTCGCTGCTTCAGCCGATCAGAAGGTCACTCTAATGACGCCTGTGACCGCGATGCTGCTGAATTCGCTGCTGGTCGTGATCGTGACGATGACGTGCCTCTGGCTTTTGAGCCTCGCACGTCGCGACGCCAGCATCGTCGATCCGTTTTGGGGGACAGGATTTATCGGCGTCGCGTGGTTCACGCTGTCATCCATACCACCCGACCAAGGCGTCATGCGGTCGTGGCTACTCGTCGCGTTGACGACGATCTGGGGAATGCGGCTGTCGCTGTACCTGTTTTGGCGAAACTGGGGACACGGCGAAGATCGACGTTATCGAGCGATGCGCGAACATCACGGGCCGCGTTTTTGGTGGGTCAGCCTGTTGACCGTCTTTATGTTGCAGGGAGTCATCCTCTGGATTGTATCGATGCCAATTCAAGTCGCGATGGTCTCAGCGGCAACGAAGCCGCTCGGCTGGCTCGATCTGGCTGGCGTAGCCCTGTGGAGTCTTGGCCTCTTCTTTGAAGCGGTCGGAGATTTTCAGATGGCTCGATTTCAAGCCGATCCTCAACACGCCGGCCGAGTCATGGACCGCGGTCTCTGGCGACTTACTCGGCATCCGAATTACTTCGGTGACTTCTGCATCTGGTGGGGCTTGTATCTGATCGCTGCGTCAGCCGGTGCTGCGTTGACGATCTTTAGCCCACTATTGATGTCGTTCTTGCTGCTCAACGTTTCCGGAGTGACTCTGTTAGAGAAAACCATTACCGACCGCCGCCCCGAATACGCAGCCTATCAAGCCAGAACCAGTCCCTTCTTTCCGTGGAAACCCAGCAAGTCTTGCGGAGATCGCTCATCCGGTCCAGAATGACAATTGACAATCACCCCATCCTTTACACACGCCACCGTGATAGCTTTGCCGAAAGAGCAGTCGGTATAGAACTTACCCGGCTGTTTCTCTGATCTCGACTTCCGCTGCCCCGCTCGCTGACTGGGTGTCATAGGGGGCTTGCGTACTGCGCTCCGCTTCGCGTAAAAGTCCGCTCTGGCCTCGGCGGGACTGAAGATCTACTCATCCGGGTTATCAGGCTTCAGAAGCTTGCGTACGACTTCCTGTGCTCGCTCGCCAAGGAAGATAACACGAGGCCGGCCACGAAGCTGAGTCTTGTGTAAATCGGGATGATATTCCCAAGGTGTGGTCGTCGTGATGAAATCACGAGTCCGCATCATTCGGACTTCACCTGGCCGCGCCGCAGTCAGCAGTTGTCAGATACGCTCGATGGTGTAGTCGCGGTAGGAGACGTTGGCGGACTTCTCGCCAAGATTGTCGTGCTCCTTCAGCCAGTTGGTTTCCTTCCATTTGAAGCCATCGCCGTTGACGCGCCAGACGCTGAGTTTGGCCTTCGGGCCGCTTCCGTTTGCTTGGACGCTAGAAAATTCGATCTTGAGAGTCGCTTCGTCGTTCTTCTCGGCGACGGAGAGGACTTCGATCTTCTTCACCAAGCTCTGCCGATAAGCGTCGAATGGCGTCAACCGGTAGAGAAGGTTTTTGACGACCTTGTGTGTGGCGGAGTAACGGAGCTTGACGAGCGGGTTCAGCGTGGCGAGCCGCGCGATGGCGTTCTCGGTGTCCATGCCCTCCTGCGGCTCATCCATGATGATGACGGGGCGGCACTTTCCGAGGGCTTGCAGAAACGTGAGGCCGAGAAAGGCGTCGTCGCGTCCCTGCTGATTGATGATGCGGTCGTCGGCGGTGATGGACTGGATCGTCATCACCATGATCTGCGGTTGGGTGTCTTCGATGAAGTGTTTCAAGCGGGAGAGCTTGCCGCTGTCGTACTCGAAACACGCCGGAGTGAAGCCGTAGCGATCAGCGAGTGGGGTCTTGAAATCCTCAAACGAAGTGAGCACGCCTTCTTTGATGGCGATGGACGGGACGAGGATGATGAACTTCGTCAGCCGATATTCCTTGTAGAGTTCGTAGGCCGTCCGGAGATAGACGAGCGTCTTGCCGGTGCCGGTCTCCATCTCAATGCAAATGTCCGGGTCGGGCGAGAGTTTCGCGTCGTCCTCGGCGATGCCGTTCTCCGCCATGATGCGGCGCTTGTTCGCGTCAATTTGTTCGGGCGTGAGGTCCGTCAGATTGGCTTGGATGCCGAAGAAATTTGAGTTGTCAAAGCTGTTCTTCATCTGACCGTCAAATACACCGACGACCGACGCAGTGGCGCGACGCTGATATTCAAGGTCTTCGAGTGGAATTTGCATGAATTCGTCAGGATGCGGGGGGAACGATCAAGCAATGGCATTGAGCCAGCGCCCCAGTTTAGCAGAAAAGCCGCCATTGCTCGCCAACGAGCAATGACGGCACTGAACGGTGACCGCTGGCAAACTCGCAACGGTGCCGAGCCGACAATTGATCCGCCGAAAACTCACGTCGCGACATGCGTGACATGATTGCTCTGCGGGCCTTCGCCTTGGGAGTTGCGGCCGACGAGCCAGAAGTCGTAGGTGACGCCGGCGGTCAGCGGGCCAAAGCTCAGGATTAGAATGACTTCCATTCCGAACTCGCTGCGACTGTTGCGAATTCCCGGCGGCAGCGGCAGGTTGGTGGAATCTGCCAGATCGCGGATGTCGTATCGCAGGTAGACGGCTTT
>Ga0105050_10005442_pt1 | contig 16340 bp, 26 predicted proteins | sample FRY01_FD_78088 | JGI IMG/M metagenome (GOLD analysis project Ga0105050, IMG submission 78088) | Freshwater microbial communities from Lake Fryxell liftoff mats and glacier meltwater in Antarctica - FRY-01 | ecosystem: Environmental > Aquatic > Freshwater > Ice > Glacier meltwater ... | reverse complement strand
GTGCTCCGTACAACGGTGTTCGGTGCTGGAGTAGTCACGAGGCTAAAGACGGTAGGCCACGGTCCTATCCTGGGTGGTATGGTCGAGTATCTTGGAATGTCAAGTGGCCCAAGGAATGGGGCCACTTTTATCCAGGCAGTGACCTGTTTAAAGGTTATCGAGTTCGCGGCCACACTGGGTCGGGCGGTGGGGGCTCTATGATTCAATCTGATAAACATGGTTGCTCTATTCAACAGTTTGGTTACGACTTTTCTATGTTTGCAGCAGATTGGCCAGGTATGGCTCGTGAAGTGGGCATGAACCAATTTACCGAAGTGCTGCAAGGCACTCGCGAGATTGCCGACTTTGCTACAATGGAGTGAATAATGTACGAAGAGTTTACATGGAACAACGATAAACATGAGCCCATGATGATTGAGATTAAGCATCATGGGCAAGTGGTATTTCGTTTCTTTATGGGTGAGGCTATGGAGAATGCTGGCAGGAAGCGTGTTATGCAGCATGTACGAGAATGCGATCACTCTCCTTGGCTGCGAGAATGGCACGAAGCGGCGCAGGCAGATATGATAGCAACCCTTTCTAATAAGCAAACTGATGACGACTACGACCGAACAGGCTGAACCAATCAAACTACGGATGTGGTCGCTGTTTAGTTTAGCTGTTGATGATATTGAGTTTTTAGTGTCAGAAGGGTTTACGCATCGTCTTATATGGCGGGCACCGGCCAGCTGGGCGCCAGCATCCTGTATAAATGAATACAGTGTAATTACTAATACTGCCAATGATACGGCTATGATGCGGTTACGATTTGGTAAACGGGCTATTCTGAAAAATATGATTGCGTATACATGAATCCTACTTACCTTAAAGAATCTTGGTTCCTGTGGGACTCGGATGCAAGTGCTATTGAATTTCTAACGGTTAATAATATTGAATTTGAAAGCGAGAAACCTGAACTTATTCCCATTGATATAATGGGCCAACAACGGATGTATGTACAGGGCAGAATGAGTTCGTTGGTGATCTTGACTTATACCGAAAATGATGCTATACTAATAAAATTACGCTTTGGAAATAAGATAACAAGGATCACTGGGCAATTTAGCTCTGCATACGGACTACTATGAACTATGTCAAAATAATGCCCGAATTTATGGCAAACCCAATATGGGATGAAGAGGGCCTGATGATGTCATGGGCCGATCTTGCATTACACGACGATCATCTCCTAAACAAATTAGTAATATGGAACAATGACTGGGAACGCGAACAAGATACTCTCGTGGGTGCATACTCGCATAAAGGAGAAATTGAAGCTCGTGGGTTGCGGCTTGCTATGAATGTTAAACACTGCAAACCAGACTGGACTGTAATGTATTACACAGAAGATGCCTTAACTGAAATCACGCACGGCGTGTCTATGTGGAGGAAATTTGATGCGGGTAATTAATAAACAACACTGGCCTTTTCAGATTAAAAAGATAGACAAAGATCCACTTGAGCGGGCAACTCTCTGCATCAAGTTCGTCAGATGTCATGTTGGCAACGCTGAGATCAAAGAATGGTTACGAAAAAACGAGTCGTCTTATGTGTTCAATGGAAATAGCTCTACCTATTGCTTTCAGCACGAGGAAGATGCAGTAATGTTCAAACTCACTTGGGGTAGTTAATGATTGTGCCCGGGTATCAGCGTTTATGGGATTGGAAGGCTATAAATTTAATTATAGGTAATTCGGCAACAAATGCGTTTCTTGATTTAGAGCCTGCTTGGCAATTGGTAGCCGAAGCAAAGGTTGACGCAGGTACCATGTACACAGTAACTTGCCGCAAGCATGTATCTATATGGCTGCGAGAGTATGGCATCGAACGAGAAGATTGGTATGAACATATAGATCCTCCACGCGACATATATAATGTATTCGATATTACAGCAGAGATGATGATGATGCTAAAACTTACATGGGGGAACGAATGATGGATGATACTGCAAAAGAAGCAACACTTGCAGCACTACACGAAAGTGGCAAAGAAGTACAAACGGTACTTGACAAGGAAACTGACATGAGCGAAAGCTATTGGAGCGGCCTTAGTCCAGAAGAACAGCTATGGGCATTCTGCGCTATTGTACGACGATTGGCAAAGGGTGAACTTGACGAGAACCGATCTTACCGTGGTATCCTGTATGATACATTTGGATGGAATGCCGGTGCGTATGTACCGGCACAGCTCGCTGGATATATGGAATTACATAATAGCATTTACGGCTTTGACGATCTTGCTCATGTGTTTGAATCTACGCTAAAGGAACTTGGCATTAAGGTCGAAGATTCTGAGCTCAAGAGCGCGTTGGCAAAACATTTCTACTAAAGTCAGATACATATTATAGCATCAAGGGGATTATTATCTACATAGATTTTTGGCATGATAAAAAGAAAGAGATCGTTCATGCGGTCGAGCGGGTCAATGGCGTAAGGGTATTAAAAGAGTACCAAGCGAAGTATGTGCTGTACTATCCAGACAAGCAAGGTAAATTTACGGCAATCGATGGTACTCGTGTTACAAGGGTAGTATCAAGTAACCTTGGTGCATTTGAAAAGGAAAAACGAATTCATAGTCATCGACGACTATGCGAGAGCGACTATAGAGCCCTCAATCGTACCATGGAAGAGGAATACACTGGACAAGATGGTCCAGTCCTTAATGTAGCTTTCTTAGACATTGAGGTCGCTTACGACAAGGTAAAAGGCTTTGCAAATCCAAGCGATCCATTTAATAAAATTACTGCAATCTCTACCTACCTAAGTTGGTTAGGCAGAAATATCACATTGGTTATTAAACCCGACGCTATGCCACAGGATCGTGCAGAGGAAATCGTTGCTAAGTTTGAAGATACTATCCTATGTGCTTCAGAGCATGAGATGCTTGATATGTGGCTTGAACTTATTGGAGATACTGATGTGTACTCTGGATGGAATAGCGAGGGGTTTGATATCCCGTACATTACTAACCGTATTATTCGAGTTATGGGCAAGGAACATACTCGTCGAATGTGCTTATGGGATCAATTCCCCAAGCTTCGTAAATTTGAGAAGTTTGGAAAAGAATTAGAAACATACGATCCAATTGGCCGCATTCACCTTGACTATCTTGAACTGTACCGCAAATACAACTACCACGAACTTCCATCATACCGTTTGGATTATGTGGGCGAGGTTGAACTTGGCGAGACCAAGATTCATTATGAAGGTACATTAGACCAACTATACAACAATGACTTTGAAAAGTTTATTGCATACAACAAACAAGATACTATGTTGTTGGTTAAGCTTGATGCAAAACTAAAGTTTATTGAACTAACTAATCTCATTGCTCACTCTAATAGTGTTACGCTGCGGGGTACATTAGGTGCAGTAGCGGTTACTGACCAAGCGGTTATTAACGAGGCACATCGTCTTGGACAAGTGGTGTTTGATCGTCCGCGTAGTAAAGATGGTGAAGATAATCAAGCAGCCGGTGCGTATGTTGCTATTCCAAAAGTAGGTATGCACGAGTGGATTGGTTCATTAGATATTAACTCATTGTATCCATCTGTTATTCGTGCATTGAATATGAGCCCCGAGACTATTGTGGGGCAAGTTAGACAAACACGAACTATAGCGGGTATTGACGCATCAAAGGCCACGGGCTCTAAAACTCCGGTTGCAGACTTTTGGGATGGCAAATTTGCTTGCTTTGAATATGAATCAGTTATGAACCGTGATGTAGGGCAAAGTGAAACTATAGACTGGACCGACGGTACAAGTACTGACATGAGTTCAGCACAGGTTTACAACTATGTATTCCATAGTGGGCAGGCGCTGATGCTGTCGGGCAATGGCACTATTTTTAAGTACGATACAAAAGGCGTTATCCCTGGCCTGCTTGAACGGTGGTATGCTGAACGAAAAGTGTTGCAGAAGAAAGCAAAGGAAGCAACTACTCCCGAGGAATTTGATTTTTGGGATAAGCGTCAACTGGTTAAGAAGATTAACTTGAACTCTGCGTATGGGGCGTTGCTTAATCCTGGCTCACGGTTTTTTGATCAACGACTGGGACAAAGTACAACACTATGCGGCAGGCTTATTGCAAGACATATGGCTGCAAGCGTAAATGAATTATTGACTGGCGTAAACGATTACTATGGCGATGCAATTATTTCTGGAGATACTGACTCAGTTTATTTCTCTGCATACCCTATCTTTATGAAAGAGATTGACAATGGCACTATGGATTGGTCTAAGGAAAAGATTATTGAACTGTACGATGCTATTGGTGAGCAAGTAAATGATACATTCTCGGGCTTTATGAACACTGCATTCAACTGCCCGCAATCGCATGGTGAGATTATCAAAGCAGGTCGAGAGATGGTTGCATCAAAAGGCATCTTCATGGCCAAGAAGCGTTATGCAGTTCTTATCTTTGATAAGGAAGGAAAGCGTAAGGATAAAGATGGATCCACTGGCGAGCTTAAGGCAATGGGGCTTGATATGAAACGGGCCGACACTCCAGAATTCATGCAGAAATTCCTTGAGGAGGTGTTGCTCATGTCACTTGAAGGGCAATCTGTAAATGTAGTTATGGCCCGGGTAAAAGTGTTCCGAGAAGAATTTAAGATTCGACCCGGATGGGAGAAAGGGACGCCGAAGCGTGTGAATAACTTGACACATCATACTGCGGTGTATGATAAGACTGGTAAGTGTGGTGTTGGTCATGCTATGGCGGCTATTAACTGGAATCGGTTACGAAAAGCATACAGCGACAATAGGTCAATGGACATAACCGACGGTCAGAAAACTATCGTATGCAAGTTACGAAATAATCCGTTACAGATTACAAGCATTGGATATCCAATTGACGAGATGAACCTACCAGATTGGTTTAAGCAGCAACCGTTTGATCATGGCCGAATGGAAGAGACCATCATTGATAGCAAAATTATGAATTTGTTTGCAGTGCTCAATTGGGATTTAAATCTAAGTAAGGATCAGGGGTTTTTAAATGACATTTTTTCATAAACGGTAAGACTGCCGTTGACATTAGATCTAAATTATTATATACTTACATATTACTAAGGGAATTACATGCTTAAAGATATCGTGCTTGATGTAGCAAAAAACATCGCCTCACTTGGAACATTTGAAGAGATTTTGGTTGAGAAGGACGGTAACAGTACAAAGTTTACTGCATATCCAGAAGGCTCATCACTTACTGTATTGGCAAATAGCCATACAGAAGTAACAGAATTCCCTCCACAATTTGGTATGTTAAATCTAAGTTTCTTAGTGGGACTTACTGGACTGTATCGTTCAGAGGACTCAGCAGTAGATGTAGGTACTAACAGCAATCGCGAAATTGATCGTTTAGACTTTTCAAACAAAGACGGCAACACCGACACTTACCGTCTAACCCCAACGAACCTTATGAAGACTAAGTCGCGTAGCTTCAAAGGTACGACATGGGATGTAACTGTATCGCCAGCAAGCAATAAAATTAGTGAGTTATCAAACCGCGCTGGCTTGTATGCGAACATCGATCCTAACTTGGTAGCAAGTACTGAGAAGGGTAAGTTGATCTTTACATTTGGTGGTACAGCAGGTGGCGGTCACTCGGGCAAGTTTATCTTTGCAGATACTACAGAGGTACTAAAGCGTCCAGTTACATTGCCTATTATCAGTTTGCTACTAGCATTGAAGACAGCATCGCAAGGTACTCCAATTATTAGTTTCAGCGAGAAGGTTGCAAGAGTTGAATTTGACTCTGGAGTAGTGAAATATGAGTACTTGGTACTTGCTCAGGTCTAATCTATGCGTGCCATACTCCCTATTCCACCGCCTCCACCTAACGCGGGTGTTCAAGCAGCACTTCCATATCTTGAAGATGCTAAGGCTGCACTTTCAAGGGATATATGGAATGCAACCCAACTTGAAGATGCGATTAGCAGTGCGGAATTTTTTATAACTAAGGCTAAGGCAGTATCTAATCTTGCCAAGCCATACTCAATGCAAGTATGACAATTGATATGACTAGGCGGTCGATGGAGGGCAACTATGCTCACTATCTCCCGGCAATTTCTGGATTTTACACAAAGCAGCTTGGCAAGATAATTGCTGATCCAAACTTTGTTGCACCATCACGGGTACCTGCTGGATTTGAACATGGATTTGAAGGCGTCAACTTTCTTGAACCAGAGAAGTCTTATTACCACTATGGAGTGGCATTGTATTCAGCAGGACATGCCGATCGCAACTTGGCTCGCTGTGATGACAAAGAGCCCATGGTACATAAGCGTGATCGTAGCAAAACTACTATTATTGGCGACAGCGCAGGATTTCAGCTTGCCACTGGCGTTATTAAGATGGATTGGCCAAACTTCAAAGGTGCTGCTGGCGATAAGTTTCGTGAAGAAATTCTGCGTTACCTCGAGCACACTGCTGACTGGTCCATGACGCTCGATGTGCCCGCATTTGCCGCAGTACCACCTCTAAGTGCCAAGACTGGGTTAACTAAGTTTGAGGACACACTTGATCTTTCGATCCATAACCTTCAATACTTTATGAAGCATCGTGTGCCCGGTGCAACTAAGTTTCTTAATGTTATCTCTGGTAGCACTCCTGATAACTCTAAGCAATGGTATGATGCTGTAAAGCATTTTAGTAAACCTGAATCGGTAAAGGAGATGGGCTATACTGAAGATCGTACGCTTGAAGGGTGGGCATTCGCTGGTTTAAACATGAGGCACATGCCTTCAGTGCTGAACCGTATGCTTGATCTAATTGAAGACGATCTAATCAAGGACAAGGATTGGATTCACTTCCTTGGTATCGGTAGGCTTCAGTGGGCGTGTTATTTAACTTCAATTAAACGACAACTCCAAAAGCATTATAATCCAAATATCAACCTGAGTTTTGATGCTGCTTCACCGTTTGTAGCTGCTGGTGGATATGCCCTCTCGTATAACTACAATTACTTCACTCCGCAGCGTTTAACATACTGTATGGGCAAGAGTGTTGATAATAAAAACTTGAAGAATTCCAAGTTAGGAATGCCGCATCAAGGTCCTATTATGGACCGACTTACAGTTGGCGACATTTGTGCAATGGGGGCAACTGATGCTAACAAGAACGGCAAGATCGGGAAGACCAGTTGGGATACCATGTCGTATTTGTTAGTGATGGCTCATAATGTTTATAACCATATTCAAGCGGTACAGGAGACATTGCGGTTAGCCGATGTTGAATATGCAAGGACGAAGGTGAGCTACAAGGATGCAACGGGCTTAGGTAAGAAGGCTCCAAACCTAAGCGAGTTTATTCCAAACAGCATTATATACTTTAACCACTTTGTTGAAGTATTATTTGATCCTGCTACTACTATGATTGATGCACGACAGATGATTGTCGATAACAATACCTTTCTAACTTCAATTAGCTTTGGAAGCAAGCCTGCGAAGATTAGTGATATATTTCATACCGAGGAAGAAATTCCAGATGAGGACGACATGTCTAGTATGGATGACAAAAATCTTATGGCATTGGAGGCTGACAATGACGATTAATAGGGACTATGGTAATGGAATTGAGCCAGCAAAATTCTTCACTGGCATTGAGGTTGAACATAGTCCGGCATTTGGATTGCCTACACTTTTTGTAGTCGGCAAACATGATCCAGCAGTAGTCCTTGCTAATCTAACTACTGGACAATTTGCCCACCAGCATGTTTACTTTGGCGCAAACATGAGTTTCGACTTAGTAGACGATGTTCTTGACGATGTACATGGTTGGAGAGATTGGGAGTGGATGATCGAGGAAGTATTGGACTGTGCAAGTATAAAATATGTAACCTTAGATCTTGCGCCGTCTCAATTGGAGTCTTTCCTTGACAGGAACATGAGTTGTCATAATAAGCTTATTCCGATGATATCGGTGAAACTGCCCTATACAAGATTGCTTAACTACAATACAACAATTAAAATTGACGATGTTGGTTTTGATAAAACGAATCCCGGAGTATGGTGCCACAGTCTACACAAATTAATGGACCGCGACGCTTATACTCCGTGGAGTGCCTATTTAGGCGACAACCCTGTAACAACCCCGGAGATAAAATGAGCGACAAAACACCAGTATCCAATAGTGCTAAAAAACCTGCGAAACCACGCCCACAAACAGTACCAGATTCTTCTGGTAACGATATTGCTGCACTGAATGTCAAGCTTGACACACTAATTGAGCTCAATAAGGCAATTGACTGGAAGATGTGGGTTTATCTAAAAGCAAATAAGTATATTGAATAACTATGCAACATAAAACGTTTATTAAAGTGAGAACTGAATTCGAAGGTTTTCATTTCTATCCCGGTGCAGGAACGATTGATCCTCGTATTAAGTTTTTAGAAAATAATCATCGTCATATGTTTAAGGTTGCTGTGAAAATTTCAGTAACACACCTTGACCGTGAATTAGAATTCTTTCTTGTCAAATGGGCATTGCAGGATTTTATTAAGACTGGCGTTATGAACCATAAGAGTTGTGAGATGATTGGTGAAGATATTTTGAACGCCTTCTTGATCCCAACATATGGTCCAAATCGGTACTATGAAATCGTAGTGTCTGAAGATGGCGAGTCAGATGGCATAATCGAATATAACCATAATGCGTAAATTCACTTGACAACGCTACAAATTATGTTATACTTATACAAGCGTTAATTTTAACAACCAACAAAGAAGTAATAAAATGGAATATCAAACTATTGACCAACATGTCCGCTTTGACAACCGTAGTAATTATCACCCACGCAGAACCGGACTTAATGTTAACCATATTAAGTTCGATCTTTTGAAGATCAGCGAGTTATACGATGGCGTATTGACTGACGAACTTGGTGAGCTGCCATTGCGCTTGTATAATGCATACCTAACTGATCTGGTGCGAGACAAACTTGTTTATGAGTATGGAATCGACATGCCCGAGGCACGGGTACATGAGGCAACTGGTGAGAAAAGCTTCACATACACGGTTCATGTGCAAAGTGCATATGATCGTGCGTTTAAGTCGCTGAAGATCCATATCGGCTGCTATAACAGCATCAATGATACGCACCACATTGCGTCGGGTAAATGCTGTATGCCTACTCGTAGCTAAGGAGCTACCATGAGAAAACTAATCCACATGGGTTTAGAACCCTATGTTGGTAGATATACTCTCCAACTGCAAGATTGGAACGAAGCAGTATTTAAACGGCGAGGCATCAACTATGTTGTTGTACCGGGTGCTACAATTGATAACACCCAGGCAATAAGCGTGGGGCAGGTCCTTGACGCTCATGGTCGGGCATACTTCAGTATGAGCCAAATGATGAACCTGGTCCAGATGATGCGGGCCGGCAAGGTCAATGGAGAGGATGTTATCTACTTTGAAGATATGTTCGCTCCGGGTATTGAATCACTCCCGTACATCATGGACCAAATTCCTGCGGATCAACGACCAAAAGTATTTGTACGGTGTCTTGCTCAATCCATAGACCCTGACGACTTTGTCCATGTATGGGGCATGAGCAAGTGGATGGGACTATACGAGAAGATGGTTGGTGAATTTGCCACGGTACTTGCTACCAACGAAGAGATGGTTGCCCATATGCGTATTGCAGGATGGGAGGCTCCTATCTATAATATCTCGGGACTGGCGTTTGGTAAGGATGAAGTACTATCACGGGTTGACAATAAAATTAAACCTTTTGGAGAACGACCATTCCGCGTGGTTTTTGCTGCAAGATTTGATCAAGAGAAGCAGCCAGACTTCTTTATGGATCTAATCGAGCGTGTCAATGCCAAGTCGCCAAATATTGAGTTTGCTGTACTAAGTGGCGGACCGCTACGGAGCAACGACCAAAAGTATCTCGACCGTGCTTACAAGATGGAAGCAGAGGGTAAGTTGAAGATTTATAAGGATCTTCAAAAAAATGAATACTATGATATTGTCAATGATAGTCGTGTACTTTTCAATTGCGCGTTACAGGATTGGGTTTCAAATACAGTAAGCGAAGCTGACGCACTTGGCTGCAATGTGCTATACCCTGCATATAGAAGTTTTCCCGAAACCTTTGCCAACGATCATGAACGGATGTATGTTCCGTGGTCATTAGATGATGCCGAAGCCAAGTTAAACAGTCTACTATTTACACCGCATAAAAACATGGGCAAGATCAGCGACTGGAACAATGGCACTATTGATCGGGTACTTGATATCATTGAAGGCAATGGTGAGCAGTGGAATCGATCGGGACCAACTTATCGTAATCATGTTGCAGGAGCAAAATACTAATGGATGAAAAATGGGTAGCCATCACTGGCTGCAACGGGTATATTGGAGGCCAAACCGTTCTTAAGTTTAAGGACATGGGCTATAAAGTAATTGGCGTTGATAGAAGTAATGCATCGCCTTGGATTAGGTCGCGTGTGGATTTGTTTGTCCCCGGGGACTTCTCTAATCCAATGTTCATCAAGTACATCATTGATAATAACCCCGAGGCATTGATTCATATTGCTGGTACAAGTTTGGTGGGGCCAAGTGTCACAGACCCGGGTCCTTACTATTACAATAATGTAGGCAACACTGCCCGGATGCTTGCTGATCTTGCTAAAGGTGGCTGGAAGCGAACAGTGGTGTACTCGAGCAGTGCTGCAATATATGGCAATCCAACAGGAGCAGTTGTTTCTGAGGATAGTGATACACTTCCAATTAGCCCATACGGACATAGTAAACTAATGGCAGAACAAGTGTTACGGGATTGTGCCAATGGATACGGGTTTAAAACTATTGCATTTCGATACTTCAATGCCTGCGGCGGGGATAGCAAAGTAAGACATGGCCAGTTGAAACAAGCAACGCACTTGATTGCACGAGTTATTGAAAGTATTATCAATAAGAGTATATTCACCTTAAACGGTACTAACTATAAGACGCCAGACGGGACCTGTGTTCGCGATTATCTCCATGTAGAGGACATTGCTAATGCCCACTACCTTGCAGTGGCGTATGCCAAAACCATGTCTGAAAATTCAAACGAGTTCAACCTTGGTACGGGTAGAGGGACAAGCATCAAAGAGATTATCGCAGCGGTTGAACACATTACTGGACAAACAGTGCTAACACACCTTGGTTCTCGTCGTGAAGGCGACCCGGCTACTTTGGTTGCTTCTGCGTATCTGTTTAAGAAAGAGGCAGGTTGGAATCCCGATGCAAGTAATATAAACAATATCGTGCGCACCGCATGGGATTGGTATCAATCCGTAATACTGCCCGTAGAATATAAAAATCGAGCATGAAAAATAAAATGATAGTTGGATTTACCTGTTCGTCGTTCGACATGCTGCATGCCGGCCACGTGGTTATGTTGCAAGAGGCCAAGACACAATGTGATTATCTCATTGTTGGGTTACAGAACGACCCGAGTTATGATAGACCAACAAAAAATGCACCAGTGCAGAGTATTGTTGAACGACAGATTCAACTTGCTGGTAGTAAGTATGTTGATGAAGTGTGGGTTTACAATACTGAGAAAGACCTTGAAGACCTATTACTAACATTGCCAATTGATGTGCGTATCCTTGGCGTTGAATACGAAGGCAAGGATTTCACTGGCAAGGACATTTGTAGAAAATGCAATATTGATATCTACTATAATAGTCGGGCACATAGTTTTTCATCAAGCGGGTTGCGACGCAGAGTATTTGAAGCAGAACAGGGCAAAGATAATGCAAGTACGAGTTAACAATCCCGAAGACTTCGGTCGTTGTGGATGCGGGCGTAGTCCTACTGGATATTGCATTGGATGGCACGGCTTAAACGAAACCCAATTGGACAAAGTAAAACGCAAATGGCTATTAGATCACCCGGCAACAGCCGAACCGCATAAACCGAACCAAGAATAATGACCGTACTAATTTATTCCAAGGACCATTGCCCATATTGTGATATGACAAAAAGTTGGATGAAGAGTAAGAATATTACTTTTGTCGAACACAAGATTGGTCACAACGGCTTCACAAAAGAAATGCTTTTGGAAGCAATACCAGACGCAAGGACGGTCCCACAAATTATTATTGACGGAACTTTAATTGGCGGTTGGTCGGATTTTATTCTCACTGAGTTTTATGCATCGCACTAATTCGCACGGACAAATACAGTATTGCTAATATAAACTAATTCTGCTATACTACACAATAAGGGACACTATGACAGAAAAACAAACAGGATTAGATGCTATGGCAGGAGATGGTGGCTATAAAGAAACAAATCTTAACAGCCTAATTCGCGCCCATATGCACCGTGACGGCAAAAGGTATTGGGCCGGCGATAACATTAGCAAATATGTTACCGAGGCCGATAAGGAACAGCTGATTACCGAAGCAACAGAGGCATTTGAAAAGGTGCTGGAAACTTTGCTTATCGATACTAAGAATGATCCAAATAGCAAAGGCACTGCTAAACGGTTGGCTAAATTGTATTTCACCGAGACGATGGCAGGACGATACGAAGCTGCTCCGGATGCCACTGCCTTTCCAAATGATTCTGCTGAACGCTATGAAGGCATGCTTGTTGTTCGAAGTGAGCTTCGTAGTATGTGTTCTCATCATCATCAACCGGTAACCGGTGTTGCTTATATTGGAATTATCGCTGCGCAGAAACTTATTGGGTTATCAAAGTATACTCGCATTGCTCAGTGGTGTGCTCGTCGTGGAACCCTGCAGGAAGAACTTTGCAACGACATTGCTAAAGAAATTATGAATGCTACTGACAGTGAAAATGTAGGCGTGTACCTTGAGGCGGAACATGGCTGCTGCACCAACAGGGGAATTATGGCACATAGCTCACTAACGCAAACTACCGTGTTAAAAGGCGCGTTTAAAACTGATCCTGCCACTAAGAAGGAATTCTTCGACAACATCTTACTACAATCAAGAAACGGAAAATAACAATGAGTGGACTTAATTTATCGAACAGCACTTTGGCTCAGACTGGACAGACAATGCTCGGAACAAGTATGGGTCCTACTGGTGGGCAAGGCCTAACGGGTATTACCACTGGTATATCATCAGGTGCAGGTAACATTGGTGTACCAGCGTCGGGACAGTATCTTACCAACAATACTTTTACAGGTACTCCAACATGGGCCAATACAGCGTCGATGAATGCAAAATCTATAAGCTCTGGCGACAAAAGTATTGACTTTGAAGAATTACATGCTATAATGGAAACTGTAAAGAAGCGTCTACTTATTTTGATTCCGAATTTTGAAAAACATGAGAAGTATCAAATGCTCAAAGATGCATACGACGAATATAGGGCTATAGAAGCATTATTAAGCGACCCAAGGGATTTAAAATGAAAATTGGAATCCAATTTCAAAGTGCCATTAAATAGTTGACTTGTATAATGAGTTATCATACAATTTTAAGGAAGCAAAATGCGCGTAGGATTTAGTCTAGGTCGGTGCATCCGTGACATTGTCAAGGGCGATGTCGCGATTGAAGATGTAGTGGTTATTGTTGCTGGTACAAAATTTGATTCGCAAGAACGACTAACAAAGGTTGTTGACGACTACTTGTGGATGAACGAATATCTTGGCGGCCTGGATCCTGAGAAATGCCAAGAGGTAGCGTCTACACTGTATCACACGGGCAAGATCCATATGGCCCGTAACTTTGGGGAACAGGTTGGCAAGGCCCCGGAAATTTGTGTATGGGCCGACCTTGTACCAACTGGCGGACATACTGATCCAATGGTGCAAGAGGCGTGGCAGGCATATCGCGGCATGCTGAATTTAACAAACAACATACCAGACAAAGACCGGGCTAACGCCGGATGGCAGCGTGGTTAACTCAGCCAGTTTCGTTAACAAATTATTTTAAAAGAAAGGAAGAAAATGACTTATGTAGTAACAGATAGCTGTATTAAATGTAAGTATACCGACTGCGTTAACACCTAAGCGCCCTTGAATAGCAATATTCATTGAATAACCTATCTAATTGCTGGAAACCCTTTAAGGCTAATAAACTACAACGCGATACGAAAGTATGGTCGTGAATGTTAAAAATTATTAGTTATATGACAATCAGCAGCTAAGACTCTAAATCTTAAATGACATGAGTAAAGTTCAACGACTAGCCGCAAGGCGTAGAGTACAAGCATATGGTACTCGAAACGGTAGGCATCCAGTTACTGGATGATGATATAGTCTCTTCTTATATAGAAATATATAGCAGTAGTAATACGGGTATGTAGGTTGCGTTACATACTGAAGAATAAGAGATGTGTGCCCAGTAGATTGTTTTAAAGAAGGTCCAAACTTCCTTATCATAGATCCAACTGAATGTATTGATTGTGCAGTATGCGTACCAGAATGTCCTGTAAATGCTATTTTTGCCGAGGAAGACCTACCAGCGGACATGTTGCACTTTACGAAGATCAACGCCGACCTGAGCCTCTTGCCAAGTTGGAAAAATATCACAAAAGCTAAACCTCCGTTGGCCGACGCAGAGGATTGGAAAGATGTAAAGGATAAGCTACAATACTTGGAAAGATAAGATGACAAAGATCATTATACAAGGATATGGTACAGTAGGACAAAGTACAGAGATGTTTCTGCGAACAGTTAACCCACCGTTGGACATTGTATTGCATGATCCAAGTAAGGGTCTAACTGCTGATACTGACGACTGGACTTCTGCTGATTATGCTATAGTATGTGTCAATACAGATACTGACATTGGCCTTCAAGAGAACAGCATTGCAAATGTAACTGATGCAATTGACTATGCATCAGATTTTGGCTTTGGCGGAGTTACTATTCTTCGGAGCACCGTTGGAGTAGCAGCTATTAATACTTTAGTGGCATGGCTCGGCGATGTGCTTATTGTATGGCCAGAGTATATTCGAGAAGCAACCTGGCAAACCGATAGCATCAATCCAAACTTTGTCATACTTGGTGGTAAACGAGCACCTGCATTCAAAGACATCATTGATCAATTTACTATAACAACTATTGTCACTGATCCGGTTGAGGCGATGATTGCAAAGCTTAGTACCAACACCTTCCTTGCCATGAAGGTAGTATTTGCAAACCAATTATACCAGCTATGCAAGCAAGCCGGTGCCGATTATGAGATTGTATCTGCACTACTTAAAAACGAAGGGCGGCTTGGTGATAGTCACTGGCAAGTGCCCGGACCCGACGGCTTGCAAGGATTTGGAGGTAAGTGCTTTCCAAAGGATGCGCTGACATTTAAAACTGCATTATCAGCAGTAGGCATATCGGACCAATTGATAAGTGCAGTGTTAAGCATAAATGAATCGCTTCGTTAATAATGGTTGACAATACGCTGCTAATCTGTTATAATAAATCATTACTCAGTGGAAAGAACGAAAATGCGTATCAAAATTGTTTCGGACCTACATCTCGAATTCAGCGACATCAATATTAAAAATGATGAAAACTGCGATGTTCTGATCCTCGGTGGCGATATTATGATCGCCCAGGACCTCCACGACCATCCAGAATCCATCCATACTCCTGAACAGGCTGCTATTGCACATGGTAATGGACTTGGCGAACGCCAACTGAAGGCTCAACGCTATCGCGACTTTTTGAAGAGGTGCTCGTTTCAGTATCCTCATGTAATTTTTATCTGTGGCAACCATGAATTTTATCATGGCAAGTTTTACAAAAGCTTGGACTACCTGCGTGACGAATGTGCAAGATACCCTAACATCTATTTTATGGAAGACGACATTAAGAAAATTGATGATGTAGTATTTGTTGGTGCTACACTGTGGACCAATATGAACAAGCGTGACCCGCTTACTATGCAAGCCATTCCCGGGATGATGAACGACTATGTCAACATTCGCAATGATTATCGTAACTATGCAAGGTTGTCTGCTTTGGATACTGTCATCCGGCATGAAAATACATTGAAATACTTCCGCAAAGTGCTTGCTGATCACAAGGATGAGAAATGTGTTGTGGTCGGGCATCATAGTCCAAGCTTCCTGAGCTTACACAAAGGGTATTCAAATGACTTCCATATGAATGGTGGATACCATTCTGATCTAAGTGAATTTATTTTGGATCATCCTCAGGTTAAGTTGTGGACGCATGGACATACACACCATCCGTTTGACTATATGATTGGCGATACTCGCATCGTGTGTAACCCAAGGGGCTATGAAGGTGATGGATATTCAGAAGACACAGGCTGGGATATTAATAAGGTGATTGAAGTATAATGCGTAATTTAGT
>Ga0105050_10005438_pt1 | contig 16346 bp, 9 predicted proteins | sample FRY01_FD_78088 | JGI IMG/M metagenome (GOLD analysis project Ga0105050, IMG submission 78088) | Freshwater microbial communities from Lake Fryxell liftoff mats and glacier meltwater in Antarctica - FRY-01 | ecosystem: Environmental > Aquatic > Freshwater > Ice > Glacier meltwater ... | reverse complement strand
AGAAAAGATGAATGTCGCGATCGAGGCGACGTCTGCCGAAGGATGGCGAAATGTGATTTGCTTTTCGGGCAACGGCCGAGGCATCGATCGTGAAACCGGCATGAACAACTGCGTCGAGGCACTTCGAAAGATCGTGCCCGTTGCCGAAAAAGCGGGCGTTGTTTTGATCATGGAGTTGCTGAACAGTAAAGTGAATCACCCTGATTACATGTGCGACAATTCAAAGTGGGGCGTTGAATTGGTGAAGCGAGTTGGCAGCGATCATTTTAAGTTGCTTTATGACATCTACCACATGCAAATCATGGAAGGCGATGTGATTCGCACGATCAAAGAAAACCATAAGTACTACGGACACTATCACACCGCCGGAAACCCAGGGCGACATGAGTTGGATGACACGCAAGAGCTGTTCTATCCCGCGATTGCGAAGGCGATTGCCGAGACGGGATTCGATGGCTACTTCGCACACGAATTCATCCCGACTCGTGACCCTATCGCAGGACTTACCGATGCAGTTCGCCAGTGTATCGTTTGATATTCACCGAGTGAATTCAGTCAGCCAATCCGCGGCTTCGGCGTTGAACTCTTTCGCTAGAATCCGGACGATGCGACCCACTTGATACTTTTCATGTTCTCACTTCTCACTTTCTGGATCATTCAAAATGGATCGACGTAAGTTCATTCGTTCCTCAGTCGCCACGGCCTCGATGGCCGCGATCGCTTCGCGTGCTTACGCAGTTCCTGGCACGCGTCCGCGACGCGTCGCATTGATTGGTGCGGGATGGTATGGCAAGTGTGACCTGTTGCAATTGATGAACGTTGAGCCGGTCGAAGTCGTTTCGATCTGTGATGTCGATTCCAAGATGCTCGACGAAGCAGCTTCGTTGATCGAAACTCGTCAAGTCTCGAAGAAGCGCCCACGAACCTATGGCGATTACCGGAAGCTGCTTTCGGAAAAGGATTTTGACATCGTCATCATTGGAACGCCGGATCATTGGCATGCGTTGCCGATGATTGCTGCCGTGGAAGCGGGGGCGGATGTTTATGTCCAGAAGCCAACGGGAGTGGATGTGCTGGAAAGCAAAGCGATGCTTGATGCCGCGCGGCGCACCGGTCGTGTCGTCCAAGTTGGCACGCAGCGACGCAGCACGCCCCATTTGATCGAAGCGAAACAGCGCGTCGTCGACGCAGGTTTGCTGGGCGACATCGCTCACTCCGAGATCTGTTGCTACTACCACATGCGTTCGCAGGCCAATCCGCCTGATTCGACGCCGCCAGCAAATCTTGAATACGACATGTGGACCGGCCCCGCGCCGATGCGACCCTATAATGAAATGGTTCATCCACGTTCGTGGCGAGCATTCATGGAGTATGGCAATGGGATTGTTGGCGACATGTGCGTTCACATGCTTGACATGGTTCGCTGGCAACTTGGGCTCGGATGGCCGAAGCAGATCAGCAGCGCCGGTGGCATCTTGGTTCAAACCGGCGTCAAGGCAAACATCACCGACACGCAAACGGCAACATATGAGTTTGATGATTTGAATGTCGTGTGGACTCATCGGTCATGGGGCGACGCACCGGATTCGAAGTTCCCCTGGGCGGGCATCATTTATGGTGACAAGGGAACCTTGAAGCTGAGCGTGAACGAATACGAATTCACTCCACGCGGCAAGGGTGAAAAGCTGACGGGTACGGCCGTGATCGAGACTGACAAGTATCCGACCGATTTGAAGGATAAAGAGAATTGGCGATTGGAACTGCACGTTGCGTCAGCGATTCGCGGTCACATGAAAGACTTCTTGAACGCGATCGACAATCGTTCGTTGCCGGTTGCTGATATTGAGCAAGGGCACATCAGTAGCGCTTCGTGCATTATGGCCAACAACTCATTGACCCTTGGCCGATCGATCAAGTTTGATCCGGCCACACATACAGCGGTCGGTGATGAAGAAGCGACAAAGCTGTTCGCAAGGCCTTACCGTTCACCCTATGTGCACCCGAGCAAGGGCTAGGCTTTTCGCGAATCATTTGCTTCCTTCATAGCGAAGCATTCGGTGAAGGCATTTTCAATGAACGGCAGTGTTCGCGTATTGAAACACTGTCGGAGGCGACTCAATCCTCAGACGGATTGGTAGGAGGCATCGTCGGTGACAACGGAGCATCACCATCGCGCCATGTCGGGCGTTTCTGGCGTGCCCGCGGGTGATGTTTGTTGACGAGGTGGGGAGTGTCTCGCCCTGACAATGTTTTGCCCATCGGCCGGTCCGTTGGTCGCACGATCGTCGCGCGAAGTTTCTTTTCCTTTTCGCGATAGTCCTCGTCAATCTCGAACTCGACATAAAACCCGATCTGCGGATCACGATGTCGTCCATTAATTTCGCCGTCCCAAGCGGACTTATGAAAGAAGACGTCTTCGCGGAAGTCTTCTGCACTGATGAACCCAAAATCGCCTTCGGGCCGCATAAATTTAATCTCACCCAGCCGACGTCGTTGGACTCGAAAAGGTTTGGGGGATTCGTCAGATTTAGGTTTCAAGGGAAGCGCGCAATCGTGAATCAGGGATGGTGAACCGCTGGAAGAATGATTGTTGCCTGTCTCAAGCAAAAAGCCGCTTAATTTTTTGCAACTTTTGCGGATCCAAAGGCGACCATTCCAAAACGATTGTTTAGTTTAGCGCCATGGCCGCCGGATTGTCAGGGGCACCGATCCAGCGGGCAAGCGTGGCCCCCGTCGCCCGTCGAATCAAAATCGGCCACAAATCACTGTCGACGCCGAAAACCATATCCGCGGTGGCTGGAAGAACGTGCCATATGCCAGCGTCCACTTCCGTGTCCAATTGTCCGGCGGTCCAGCCTGCGTGACCAATAATGAGGCGATATTGACTTGTTTTTTCCCTCACCAACTGCTCCAGATGCTCTTTTTGGGCCGCCACATAAATGCCAGCTCCGGTTTGGGCTTCGGCAAGTGCCATCGAACCGTGAAGCGCCAATACTGGCCCCGAAAGCGGACCGCCGAAATGTACGAAATTTGATGCCCCGTTAACCGACTCCATTTCGGACGGTTCTCCGGGCGAACCCGAGTCGCGGAAATCCAACCGCGATTTTGGATCGAGATTCGGTGATCCTCTCTGGCCCGGCTCAACATCGCCGGCAATCATTTTGAGCAATTCAGCCGGAGGCGGCCAGATTGGACGATTGAGCATCACACCAATGGCTCCGCCTTCGTCATGATGCATCATCAGGCATACACCACGAGCGAACACTGACTCAGTGACGAGTGTGGAGGCGACCAAGACATTGCCGACAAGCGAATGGGGCATTGCAGATTTGCTCAAAGTCAAAAGAATCAACCCGCTAGCTTCTGCCAACGTGACAGAGAACTAAAGCGAAAATCAATTTTGCAATTCTTGCGCCAAACATGAATTTCTCGGAGAATCCGATGTCGATCGATCAAATGCGGAAGTCGTACAAACTGAGTGGGCTTTTGGAGCACGAGGTTCACGCAAACCCATTCGAGCAATTTCATGCTTGGTTCAATCAAGCGAAAGATGCGGAGGTCCCGTCATGGCTGGAGATCAATGCGATGACCCTTTCAACTGCAGGGGTTGATGGGCGAGTCAGCAATCGCATCGTCTTGCTCAAGGGAGTTGAATCTGAACGGTTCATTTTCTTCACCAACTATGAATCGCACAAGGGAAAGCAGATCGCGGACAACGCGTTTGTTGCCCTCTGCTTCTTCTGGCCTCACGTCGAAAGGCAAATCCGAATTTGTGGTCAGGCAGAAAAATCCACGCGACAAGCGTCAATCGAATACTTTGACTCGCGTCCACGAGGCAGCCAACTGGGGGCTCATGTCAGCGCGCAATCCACCGTGATCACCGACCGTCATGCGATCGAACGAACACTTGCGAAACTAGAAACGCAGTACGCGGACAAAGATATTCCGTGTCCTGAACACTGGGGCGGTTATTCTGTGATGGCGGACGAAATTGAATTTTGGCAAGGACGTGACAATCGGCTCCACGACCGACTTGTCTACCATCGCACCGAGGGTCAATGGACCCTTTCACGCCTTGCGCCGTAAACGAATCCAATGCCGCCGCGACGCTCCTCCGCCACACCCCTGTCGTAATGATTCGTTAAAATCGGAACCCGCAATTGTCTGCGAGATTCGCTATTGCTCGCCGTAAAAACTCATCCACTTGAAAGTTCGTCGTGAATCGTTTCATTCAATCTCTTACTTTCCTGTTCATCATCATTGCGGTTTCGACGCAGGTCCCCGCGAACGGCCAAGAGACTTTGAATCTGGACCAGCAACTCAAAGCGGTCGATCCCGCGTTGCTTGCCCAGGAATCTCGGCGGCGAGGTGATCCGAAGCGAGGAGCACTCATCTTCTTTGCGTCTCCCGCGGGGTGCGTGAAATGTCATCAAGGAGGAAGTGACGCGACACCACTGGGTCCTGATCTCTCAGCCATCGGGCAAGAGCCAACCCATCAAACGTTGACCGATCAATACTTGGTGGAATCGCTGCTCTATCCTTCAAAGTCGATTCGCAAAGGTTATGAGACGCTTCGGCTACTCACCGACAGCGGCCAAGTGATCAGCGGCATGCTGGTGCGAGAATCGGAGCAACGGGTGACGTTACGCGACGCGGCAAATCTTGAAGCCGAAGTGACAGTCAACCAGGACGAGATCGAAGACCGCAGCGTCGGAACGAAATCGATGATGCCCGATGGGTTGATCGCAACATTAAAGACACCCCGAGAATTTTTTGACCTGGTCAGCTACCTATCCGAAATCACCCGTGGTGGTCCTGATCGTGCCAAGGAGTTGCAGCCATCGCCTGAACAATTGGTGGTGAAAGATGACACGGGAAATATCGCCCACGCGAAAGTCATTCGCGGCATGATGAGTGGCAAGAACGACAGAGACATCGAAGCCGGCCGAACGATTTATCAAGGTCTTTGTTCGAGTTGCCACGGAGCCGATGGCAACACTCCGTCCCTATCAACGGCGAGAGCCTTCGGAACCCAGACGTTAAAATTTGGTGCGGATCCTTATCGAATGTTCATGACGCTTTCTCGCGGCAATGGGCTGATGGCAGCGACGACTTACCTGTCGCCCAAAGAACGATACCAAGTCGTTCACTATATCCGCGAACGATTCATGAAAGCGTCCAATCCCGGTTACCAAGAAGTCACCGATGACTATCTGGCCGACTTGCCCAAGGGAACCGACATGGGTGACTTTCAGCCCGCCGGTGATCGTGATTATGGTCCCGCACTCGCATCGCAACTGGGCCGCGACATCACGAGCGCTCTGACGGTCAAACTTGACGACATCACGCTGTCCTACAATCTGCATACGCTCGACCAAGCTGGCGTTTGGAGAGACGGATTCCTCGACCTGGACCAAACCCAGCATAAACGCGGGCGAGGCGAGCGTTACCCACAACCCCAAGGTGTGGACCTCCCCGGCCTCGCCGGTTGGCAATGGGGACACGCTGGCACGCTCGACTACTCACGTGATAAATTACTGCCACGCGGCCCGTTGCCAACCAACTGGCTGGACTATCACGGCCATTACCTGCACGGCGATCGACTCGTTCTCCGCTATAAGATTGATGGGCGAGAGATACGCGAACTGCCTGAATCAGTGGCCGGCGCGAACGCGATTCGTCGAACGCTTCATATCGGAGCGGGTGATGAGTTGACGCTCGCGACGCTGACGGGATCGCCTTTGGATTCAACTCTCGAAGGCGTGATCGCGCAAGGTGCCAACAAGCCAACGGCGATGGAGGGACCAGCCCGTTCCACCGTGGTGATTGTTGGCAATTGCAAAGGAGCTTCGATCGAATCTTTCAACGCTTCCAAGGTACTTGGTGACACCGACGGCATGATGTGGTCCGTCGATAAGAAACATCGACTCGTTCTCACCATCCCAGCTGATACTCAATCGCGAATCGTGGAAGTGATCTGTTATTCCGGAAGCGGCGACAAAGCACTGCAACAGCTCACCAACCTGCAACGAACAAATGTCGATCCGACGCAGTTGATTCAGGGCGGGCCGCTTCGATGGAATGAAACGCTGAGCACGGTCGGCTATCTTGGGTTTGAGCAAGGGGCTTATGCCTTCGACACTATTCCGCTTCCTGAATCAACGCCTTGGAATACATGGTTTCGCACCTCGGCGCTGGACTTCTTTCCTGACGGACGCATGGTGGTTGCGACGACCGGTGGAGACATCTGGATCGTGTCAGGGGTCGACAATGATCTGCTTGAATTGAATTGGGAACGATTCGCCGGTGGCATGTACGAACCGTTTGGCGTGAAAGTTGTCGACGGACTTATTTATGTGACCTGCAAAGATCGGCTCACCCGACTTCATGATTTGAATGACGATGGCGAAGCGGATTTCTATGAAAGTTTCAGCGCCGACAATGACGTTTCCAGTTTCTTTCATGCATTTAATTTTGATTTGCAAACGGACGCCGAGGGTAATTTCTACTACGCAAAAGCCGGTCAATATACGGACTACGCACTGCCCGGCGCGGTGATCAAAGTCTCACCCGACGGGAAACACCAAAGTGTCGTTTGCACCGGATTTCGAACGCCCAACGGAATGGGGATTCTTCCGGATGGCCGACTGACCGTCAGCGACAACCAAGGCAGTTGGATGCCGGCGTCGAAGATCAGTCTCGTGAAGCCAGGCGGCTTCTACGGGTACGTCCAAACCCACGCCAGTGGCGCTTGGGCTCCTGATGGCGGACGGATTGATCACACCAAAGTCATTCCTCCAGGATCTTTTGACCAACCGATCATTTGGATGCCGCAAGAAGTTGATAACTCTTCAGGTGGCCAGCTCTGGGTTAATGACGATCGCTGGGGGCCGTTATCGGGCCGTTTGCTTCACACCAGTTTCGGCAAAGGATGGTTGTACTATGCGTTGCTGCAGGAGATCGATGATGTCGCTCAAGCCGCCGTCATCAAAGTGCCGCATGATTTCGGTACTGGCATCATGCGCGGGCGAGTCAACCCGGTGGATGGCCAAGTCTATGTGACGGGCATGAATGGCTGGAATGAAAACGGTCGTCGAGGCCTACGCGACGGTGGAATTGAACGAGTTAGATACACGGGCAAGACGGATCGGATGGTGACCGATTGCAAGGTGCTTCCAAACGGCTTGCGACTCAGTTTTAACTTTCCCATCGATGCCGCCTCCGCGTCAGATGCAGCTTCCTTTGAAATCGACCAATGGAATTATAAGTGGGCCGCATCCTACGGCTCGGCGATGTATCAACCCGCCACAGGCGAAATCGGCCAAGTAAAAGTGATCCTCGATTCATCCACGTTATCCAGCGATCAAAAGACCGTTGATCTGATCATTCCATCGATCACGCCAGTCAATCAATTGCGAGTTCGCGTCAACGTCAAAGACTTAAGCGGTGATCCTTTCACCGAAGAGATCCACTGGACCATCAATCGTGTTCCAACCGCGGATTGAACCGCCTGGCATGGTGAGCGACTGCCGCACGCTACTTTGGATTAGAAGGTGCCGCAGGCAGTTCATCACCATCCAAGATTTGCTTCACTTCCCCGAATCTGAGTTTGTCAATATCTGCTTCGCAAACCATCGTCTCGAACACAGCGTTCGATAGGCGACCGATTGTTTCGTCGAATCGACGAGCGTGAAAGTTTTCTTGCCGCAGTTTCTTTTGAATCAATCGCGATGATGAAGCATTGCGTTTGTAAGCGAAAGTGGTTCGAAAGTGGTTCGAAAGTGGTTCGAAAGTGGTTCGAAAGTGGTTCGAAAGTGGTTCGAAAGTGGTTCGAAAGGCGAAGCACAAGGCGAAGCAGGATAAGTCCGTGCGGATCACGATTCGCTGACTCCCGATTCACTTTCTGGTTCGTGGTGGGCTACGCGGATTAAAAACGGCACAACTTGTGCAACCCACTTGATTACCTGTCACATGGGCAGTTTTGTGGCGACGATGATGCGTGTTGTAATGCACGCTTTTCCTCCGGCAACCTTCGGAGATTTATGTTGCGTTTTCTTCCATGGAAGTTGATTATTAAACGCGCCGCGCGAGCCTACGGGATGGCAGATCCCGCGATTTGGCTAGATCGCGTTCGCGGCTTTGCTCAACCGTCGGAAGTGTCAGAGCCGATTGAGCTACTGCGAGCCGGTGCTCTTTTCCATGCGCGCGGCATTGTGAATATGAAGGCGATTCAGCACAATCTCGACTGGATTTGGCCCTACTGGGTCGTGCGGCAATTTGATCCCAACGATGTGTCCTTTATTCCTCGAGCGTTCTCGTTCAGTCACGTCAATTTGACTCATCGTAATTGGACCGCCGTCGGTTTGCCTGAACTCTCGACCTATCCGATTGTGGATCCTCGTGGCTTGGTAACACCGCTTCTGGATGGTTGGTCGATTGACAGTTGGGTCATCGATGAAACGGGCCAGACGTTGACGCCAAGTCGCCTGTCCAATCCGTCGGTCAGCCAACGGCTATTGATTGACGAAGGTTTAGCGGTCGTCACGGAAGCAACGCACCAGGGCCTGATGCTTCGTCAACAAGTTCGCGTGGTTTTGGAGCATGAGCAACCGGTTCTGGAAATCAACCTCGCGGCCACTTGTCTGGGCAAAGGAAAACTCGCCGTCAGCCTTCGTCCCTACAATCCCGAAGGGGTTCAGTTCATCGATTCGATCGAGGTAAATAGCACGATCAACGGTTGGACCGTGAATGAAAGCGATACGGTTTCTCTCAGCCGTCCCGCGGATCAGTTTCTTGTATCGGACTACTCTCACGGCGACGTTTATAATGTTCTGATTGGGACCGAAGATCGACCTCACTTTCGGCACGATCAACGTCGCGTCGATTGCAAAGTTGGCATGGCAACCGCGGTTGCGGTGTTCGATTTTGTTGAGAAGACTTCGCTTCGCATCCAAGTGCCCCTGAAGAAAGAATTGGACGCGTTTGGCAACATCAAGCGTTTTGATCCGCAGGTAACCTGGCCTGTTATCCGTCAGCAGTTGGCGAAGCTGAAGATCCCTGATCCGCATCCACAGTTCCTTTACGATGCAGCAGTGCAGACACTCATCTTGCTGTCAGTCGACGATGTGGTGCCTGGGCCTTATACCTATCGGCGATTTTGGTTTCGCGACGCTTGCGTGATGATGAACTCGATGTTGTCGATCGGTATGGTGGATCGGTGCCGCCGGACGATGGAGAGCTTTCCCGCAAGACAATTGAGGAATGGTTACTTTCGTTCACAAGACGGCGAGTGGGATTCAAACGGTCAAGTCTTATGGATTTTCGACCGCTATGAACGGCTGTCAGGCCATCATCTTCCTGACACGCTGCTCGCCACGATTCCCAAAGCGACCAAGTGGATCGAAAAGAAACGAGTAATGGATGACACAGATCCGCTACATGTGGGATTGCTTCCCGCAGGTTTTAGTGCGGAGCACCTGGGGCCGAATGATCATTACTACTGGGATGATTTTTGGGCGGAGGCGGGCTTGCGCGGTGCGGCCAACGTACTGGAACGTCATGGTCGCAAAACCGAAGCCGATGATTCTCGAAACAAAGCTGACAACCTTCGCCGCGCGATCGATCGCAGCATTGAACGCATTCCAAACTGGCGATCATTAAGTGGCATTCCTGCATCGCCGCATCGCCGCATGGATGCCGGCGCGATTGGTTCACTCGTCGCCGACTATCCGTTGCAGCTTTTTGCGCCAGGTTCGCCTCGCATCATGGCGACGACCGAGGCTTTGCTTCGTCGATACTTTATCCACGATGGATTTTTTCAGGACATGATCCATTCGGGCGTGAACGTGTACTTGACGTTGGACATTGCGCAGACACTCCTCCGCGCGGGTGATGAACGGTTTCGCGATTTGGTGGGCTCTGTCGCCAAACTTGCATCACCGACTGGGCAATGGCCTGAAGCGATTCATCCGCAAAGCGGGGGCGGTTGCATGGGCGATGGTCAACATGGATGGGCAGCGGCAGAATGGATAATGATGATTCGCAACATGTTTGTTCGCGAGGAAGGTACTTGGCTCATCATCGGCTCTGGCCTGTTGGCGGAATGGTTTGAATCCGATGATGAATTAGGATTCGGCCCAACGCTGACACCCTGGGGTGAGGTGTCGGTGCGAATCGAAAACCCCCGACTCGCCCCTGAATTATTCATTGATGCGGATTGGCGTAGGCAATGCCCGGTGGTGGACGTCGCGGTGCCCGGATTTGTTAGGCTGAGCGATGTTGATTTAAACCAACCGATCATCCTTCGGCGCAGCGATGAGGTCGCCGATACGAGCCGCACGGTTCCATCACACGATGGCAAATCGCAGACGCAAACTCTTTAAGAAGGCGAGCGACTTTGAAGATCGCGATGTTCACTAATACTTATCTTCCCCACGTCGGCGGGGTCGCTCGTTCGGTCAGTACCTACGAAAATGAATTTCGTCGTCGTGGGCACGATGTTCGTATCATCGCCCCTGAGTTTCAAGGAGCTGAGGAGTCAACGGCGTATGTCTTGCGAGTCCCAGCGATTCAGAACTTCAACGGCAGTGACTTTTCCGTCCGCATTCCTCTCCCGGGACTGATCTCCGATTACCTGGACGAGTTCCAGCCGGACATTATCCATAGCCATCATCCTTTTTTGCTTGGTGATTCTGCATTGCGAGCGGCGTGGGAACGACGTCTGCCACTCGTCTTTACACACCACACACTCTACGAAAAATATACACACTACGTCCCGCTCGACTCAGTGGCGATGCAGTTAGTGGCGATTCAGATGGCGACGGAATACTGCAACCTCTGCACCTGTGTGATCGCCCCTAGCGAGAGCATCGCGGCGCTGTTGGTCAGGCGACAAGTCACTCGACCGATCCGTGCGATTCCCACGGGAATTGATCTCGACCATTTCGGTGGCGGTGACGGCAAAAGTTTACGCCAACGATTGAACATTGCCAGTGATGCGTTAGTCATTGGTCATGTCGGGCGTTTGGCCGGTGAAAAGAATCTTGACTACCTGGCCCGTTGCGTGGGGCGATTCTTATCTGAGCATCCAGATGCCTATTGGTTGGTTGTCGGCGCAGGCGACTCCGCGGCATCGATCCAGCAAATCGTCGGCCGCATTGCGGATCCGCAGCAGTTGATCATGACGGGATGCTTGACCGGACAGGAGTTGGTCAATGCATACACCGCGATGGACCTCTTCGTCTTTAGTTCGCAGTCCGAGACACAGGGGATGGTGCTTGTGGAAGCGATGGCGGCGAGCACGCCTGTGATTGCCTTGGATGGGCCAGGTGTAAGAGACGTGCTGAATGATGTCAATGGACGGATGCTTGCCGGGAACGCTGATGAAATGACATTTGTGGAAGTGATCAAGGTGATGGTGGGTGACCGCGCGGGTCTTGCGCGTCGCGGCGAGCTGGCCCGCGAGTCGGTGCGGGACTTTGGTTTGGACGTTTGTGCCGATCGGATCTTGGAACTTTACGAACAACTTATTGACGAGAACGTCAAGACGGGAGGCAGTGAAGCCAGCCCCTGGGATCGGCTTCTTAATCGTCTTGAAATTGAGTGGAATCTGCTCGTTGAAAAAACAACAGCGCTCGCCGCCGCGGTCGTTGAGACGGAAGCAACGAGGTCTCACCTTGATTAACCGAGCTGTTCTTTTTAAGCGACGGTGGCGACGAAAGCTCAGCCGCACGCGATGGGTTGCTCGCCTACTTCGCCGTGACCTCTCTGCGGCTCATAGCGATGAGCCAGGTTTGGTGATTTTGCAGGTCGATGGCCTTTCGAGGTCGCAGTTCGAGCGAGCGATTAACGAAGGCCATTTGCCATTTCTAAAGAAGCTGGTCAGAAGTAACCACTTCGAAAAAATGAGCTTCTATTCTGGGCTTCCTTCGACCACGCCCGCCGTTCAAGGGGAAGTGATGTTTGGGGTACGCTGCGCCGTTCCCGCGTTTCAATTTCTCCATCGTGAGTCAGGAAAAACGGCGTTGATGTACGAGCAGGAATGGGCTCAACGAATCAGTCAGCAACTGGCCAAAGATCATCAGCCGCTTCTTGAAGGTGGTCGATCGTATTCAAACATTTACGCGGCCGGCGCTAGTGAGGCTCGCTTTTGTGCCGAAACAATGGACCTTGCCAACTTGACCGAAATGGCTCGCCCTTGGAAGCTGGCAATCGTCTTGGTGCTCTACTGTTTTACGATTGTGCGTATCATCGGATTAGCCATCCTCGAGCTCTTCATCGCGCTCGTTGATATGGTCCGCGGCCTCGTCGGGCAACAGCACAGGAGCGCTGAATTGCGATGCATTCCATCACGCATTGGCGTTTCAATTGTGATGCGAGAATGGCTGCGGATCATGTTGAAGTTGGCGATCGCAGAAGGCGCACCGATCATTTATGGAAACTTCCTTGGCTATGACGAGCAGGCTCACCGCCGAGGCCCAGGAAGCGACTTTGCCCATTGGGGACTGAAGGGCATTGATGATATGATTCGTGACGTTTTCCAGTCCGCACATACTTCCGATCTTCGCGACTATGAGGTGGTCGTTTTTTCGGATCATGGCCAACAACAAACTCAAATTTATGAGAATGAAACCGGCAACACGATTCAAACCGCAGTTAGCCGCGCTTTCACAGCCGGACCGCTTCAGGGACGTAATGTGCGAGGCCTTGATGATTACGGTCCACGCGGTCCCGAAACCGATCAACGCAATCGGCGACTGCTGCGGATGAAGCGAGGTCGACGGGAGCCTCCCCAAGCCAGCGTCGAAGAGTTAGCCAACGACATCATCGTCACCGCTCTCGGACCACTCGGGCACGTCTATCTGCCCATTGAACTGACCGATGATGAGAAGAGTCAGTACGCTCGCATTCTTGTTGACGTTGAACAGGTGCCACTCGTTATCTTTCGCGGAAAGCACGGCACTTTGATCGCGCACAATCCGCAGGGCGTTTGGCGACTGCCAGAGGATACCCTGCAGATTTTTGGCCCTGACCAACCCTTCATCGCCGAAGCGGCGGGCGACCTTCTGCGACTGGCTAAGCATCCCGATTCCGGCGACCTCATCATCAGCGGATGGAAGGTATCGGGATTACCGACGACGTTTGTTCACGAGAACGGAGCCCATGGTAGTATTGGCTTCGAAGAGACGCGAGGCTTTGCATTGATTCCCCATTCAGTCCACGTTCATCATCGAAGCGCAGCCAACGACGAACGCTACATTCGCGGTGTCGACCTCTATCGCAGCGCCTGGCAATTCGTTCATCCCGATCGACCGCTGGCGAGCCACCATGAGCACGAACACATATTTCAGCCAGCGGCAGAACCAACACCGTCGCCCCTGACTCTTTCTTTGCGAGTCATGACCTACAACGTTCACAGTTGTATTGGCATCGACGGCAAGGTGCGACCCGAACGAATCATTTCGGTCATTCGCTCTTGTGGTGCCGACGTGATTGCATTGCAAGAAGTGGATTCCAATCGCGGACGCTCTCGCGGACATGAGCAGGCGAAAATGATCGCAGAGGCGTTGTCGATGAGTCATCACTACTATGCGATCTCCGATTGGAATGGCGAGCAGTACGGTTTGGCGATCATAAGCCGCTATCCGCTGAAGCACGTTCAGTCGAGTCACCTCACGCCCGTGAACAAGCGGTACGGCAGTGAAGCTCGTGGTGCACACTGGGTAAAGTTGGAAACCGACTTTGGGTCCATCAATGTCATCAACACGCACTTTGGCCTGCGCCATGAGGAACGACTTCTGCAAGCAGAAATATTGCGCGGCGATGATTGGCTTGGGCAGATTCCGTCTCACGAGCCGACCATTCTTTGCGGCGATTTGAACTCTGGCCCCAAGTCTTCGATCTGTCGGGGATTCTCGCCACAACTGACCGATGTTCATTCGCAATTACCCAATGTCAAGCCTCGGGCAACATTCATTTCAGTCATGCCGCTTCGTCGTATCGACTATATCTTTACTAGCTCGCATTTGGATGTCGTCACTGTGAAACAGCCACGCACGCCCACCGCGAAAGTCGCGTCCGATCATCTTCCGGTGTGTGCGCAGCTTTCACTCTCGCGAGTCCGTCAATTGCCGGATATTTGAAATAATGGAAGCTAAGAAGGAGTGAGCATCAGGACTTCGGCAAGGATCACTTGAGAATGTTTAGATCGTTACCCGCGCTATCGAGCAGCGTCAACGACTCAATGCGCACTTCGCCGGGCCCGGCACAGGGATCAAGCCGCAGTGCATGGAGCGTTTTGGCATCGTCGATTTTCAAAGTCACTTCATGCCATTGACCATCGTGAGTGACAGGGAATGCTAAGTGTTTTCCTTTGGGCAAGGTTGTTGTCGCGTCCGTGGTCCAGTAGATCTCGCCTTCTCCACGGGAGTGGGCTTGCAAACGGAATGTGAGCGTGTACGGCCCCGCGGAATCAATCGACAAATCATTGAACGCAAGGCCGGGATCGTCACCGGAGCAAGTAAGGACAAGTTGATCGTTCTCCTGCCGCAGCTTGGTGCCGATGCGAGCGCGTGGTAGCGATTTACTGTCATCCACGGCCTTTGAAGCTTTGCGATTGACTTTCAATTTTGCGCTGCGCAGAGGCAGATCGTAATCGGTCCATTCGCGGTTGGTCTTGGGCGTGACTTGTGTATCAACCGGTTTGTTTTCTTTGGCAGACAGCATCAGCACATTGTCGCTCATCTCGTGCCACTGTTTGATCATGCGGTTTACGATGTCAGGATGCTTTGCGGCCACGTCATTCAACTCCGTCCGATCCAGAGCGATGTTGTACAACTCCCATGGTTGGCTCTTGTAGCTGACGATCTTCCAGTCACCGTCTCGAAGTCCGCGATCGCTTGCGAACAGCAGATGGATCGCCGGACGAGATTTCATTTCTTGCGCGGCGATGATGGGGCCAAGCGAGATGCCTGCCAGGGGCGTGAGTTCACGACCAGGAAAGGTCATGGGGACTTTCGCACCCGCGATTTCGGCAATGGTTGGCAACAGATCAACCAGGTGAGCAGGCCTGGTTACGATCGATCCAGGCTTCGCCTTTAAACCCTTCGGCCAATGCATGATCGCGGGTGTTGAAATGCCGCCTTCGAATTGGTTTTGCTTGTAGAAACGAAATGGTGAGTTGCGAGCCCACGCCCAACCGGTACTGTCGCTCCAGGTCGTCGAAGGAGCGAAGGGCTCTGCGGTGGGATTCGGCGTGCCGCGATCGTGGTCAGGTCGTGGTGACGCCTTCGTCGCCGGTGGCAATATTCCGATTCGCTTCTGTTTTGCGACACGAGCATCGCGGATGGCGTCCCAGCCGATGTCGTACCGTCCACTGTACTTTTTGTAGTCGGCTTCCAATGGCTGCAGCGGCGCATGGGGTGCGTTGAATGCGATGTATAGGAACCACGGTTTTTCCTCGGCACGTGCTTCTCCAAGGAAGTCGATTCCATGATCAACATTCGCGACCCTGGTATAAAAACCTTCCTTGGGTACCTCCCATGGCTTTCCGTTGAACCGGAAAGTGTTGTCACCTCGGTAGTAATTTGTCGAGCCCGACAAGTGACCGAAATAGCGGTCGAAGCCGAAGTCGGTGGGCTCTTGTTGAAGGTGCCACTTGCCTGTCATCGCGGTGAAGTAGCCAACCGGCTTTAGGACTTCGGGAATCGTCACCGCTCGTTTCAAGCTCTCGTCACCGGCTTGTTTGCACCACCGACCGCTGAGCAAACTCGCTCGCGAGGAGTGGCATTTGGCGGTGTTGTAGAACTGCGTAAAGCGAACGCCGCCCGCAGCCAACTTGTCCATGTTCGGTGTCTCGATCTCGCTGCCGTAACAACCAAGATCGGAGAAGCCCATGTCGTCAACCATCACGAGCAGAATATTCGGACGTGTCTCCTTGGCATGAAGTTGATTGAAAACCAGCAACGCCCAAGAAAGCACATAAAAGACGAGACGGAGAATGGATAAGTTCATGAGCGTTCGGATTTCCGAAAAGTTTGTTTACACAGTGTCGGTACATCCATCGAGATGCAAGATGAATTTATAGGGAGAGGCTTTGAGAAGAGTGAGCTTGCCCCCTGGGAGCAAGACTTCTCGGCTTGTTTTTGAGGAGGCATCTTCGCGGACCTGCCACCGATGAGCTGACTCTCTCGATGGTCGGGCACGCCAATTGCGTAGATTATCATTCTGGTTCTTCTTGGATTTTAGTGGCAAGGGTGAGGTTCGATTTCGGTCTTTCGACCTCGGAACAGGGCGGTGGATTTTTGCAGGCATCCGCTCCTGCGTCCAATGATTTGGCAGCAGACGTT
>Ga0105050_10005437_pt1 | contig 16349 bp, 15 predicted proteins | sample FRY01_FD_78088 | JGI IMG/M metagenome (GOLD analysis project Ga0105050, IMG submission 78088) | Freshwater microbial communities from Lake Fryxell liftoff mats and glacier meltwater in Antarctica - FRY-01 | ecosystem: Environmental > Aquatic > Freshwater > Ice > Glacier meltwater ... | reverse complement strand
CCTGTGTATCGGAGACAGTCCCGCGCATGACATAGCGGGCGGCCATACTGCGGGCCACAAGACCGCCCTTGTGCGGACCGGCCTGCATGCCGGCCTGACCGATGCCGCGCTGACAGCGCTGTGCAACCCAAGGGCTGTTCCCGATTTCATCCTTCCCGCCTTTGACCTTTCGCTGGAGGAACCATGGCCTTTACCCTCTCACTGAACACCAACCCCTTGGTGAACCGCTTTGCCGATGTGACCGAACTGGTCGAGGTAACGGCCCGCGAGTTGCGCATCCGCGACCTGCAACTGACGCATGAGTTCATCAACCCCGGCTGGCCCGCCGCCACCCTGCACCGCCTGACCCGTCAGATGAATGCAGCGTTAAAGCGAACGGGTGCGCGTGTGACCTCGGGCATGACCGGGCCTTATGGCAGGCTCAACCATTTCGGCCATCCCGATGCCGAGGTGCGCCGCTATTACCTGACCTGGTTCAAGACCTTTGCCGACATCACCGCCGATCTGGGCGGCACTTCGGTTGGCACACAATTTGCCATCTTCACCTATGCTGATTTCGACGACCCCGCCCGACGCGACGCGCTGATCGATGTGGCGCTGGACCATTGGGCCGCGCTTGCCGAACATGCCCGTGCCGCTGGCCTGAAACACCTGTTCTGGGAGCCGATGTCGGTGGGCCGCGAGTTTGGTGACACCATTGCCAGTGCGCTGGCCCTGCAAGACCGCATCACCGCCCGACAAATGGCGATCCCCCTGTGGATGATGGCCGATATCGACCACGGCGATGTTACAAGCCCCAACCCCGACGACTATGACCCCTACGCCTGGGCCCGCGCCGTGCCACGCCTGTCGCCGATCATCCACATCAAGCAATCCTTGATGGACAAAGGCGGCCACCGCCCCTTTACCGCCGAATTCAATGCCAAAGGCCGCATCCAGCCCGACCTTTTGCTTGCCGCCTTTGCCGAAGGGGGTGGGGTCGACAACGAGATCTGTCTGGAGCTGAGTTTCAAGGAACGTAACCCGAACGACCGCCAGGTCATCGCGCAGATCGCTGAATCCATTGCTTTCTGGGCCCCGCACATCGACAGTGGCGTGGCCGATCTGAACATCTGAAAGGGGCGCCCGATGACCCAGACCCAAAAGCTGATCAACAATGGCTATGACGCGGTCGATGAAATGCTGCAAGGCGTGATGGCGGCCCATGCGGCCCATCTGCTGCGCCCCTCGCCGCGCGCCATCGTAGCGCGGCATGGCCCGCGTCCGGGCAAGGTGGCGCTGGTCATCGGCGGCGGCTCGGGGCATGAGCCGACGTTTCTGGGCTTTGTCGGTCGCGGGTTGGCTGATGCGGCGGCCATCGGCAATGTCTTTGCCTCGCCCCCGCCGCAACCGATCATGGACGCGGCGATGGCTGCCAACGGCGGGGCGGGTGTGTTGTTCATGTATGGCAACTATGCGGGCGATGTGATGAATTTCGATATGGCGACCGAGATGCTGGAGATGGAGGGGATCGAGGCGCGCACCGTGCTGACTACCGATGATGTGGCCTCGTCGCCCGACCGCGGCAGGCGGCGTGGGGTGGCGGGCAACGTGTTCATCTTCAAGGCCGCCGGGGCCGCCGCCGATCTGGGTCTGCCACTGGACGAGGTGGAACGCCTTGCCCGCCATGCCAATGCGCGGACCTATACAATGGGCGTGGCCCTGTCGGCCTGTTCGTTGCCGCAAACCCGCCGCCCGAATTTCGACCTGCCTGTGGGCGAGATGGAGATCGGCATGGGCATCCACGGCGAGAAGGGCATCCGCCGTGCCGCCTTGCGCCCGGCCAATGAGGTGGTGGACGAGATCATGGACAGGCTGCTTGCCGAAATGCAGGCTATGCGGGGCGACCGTGTGGCGGTTCTGGTCAACTCGCTCGGATCGACACCCTTGATGGAGCTTTACATCCTGAATGCCCGCATTGCGGAGCGGCTGCAATCTTCGGGTCTGCAAACCCATCTGACGCTGGTCGGCCCCTATTGCACGGCGCTGGAGATGACCGGGGCCTCGATTACGCTGATGCATCTGGATGACAGCCTGCAACCGCTGATCGACCATCCCTGCGATTGCGCAATGTTTCGGCAGGGCTGACGGATGAGCTATCAGACCCAGCACCTTGCCGCCTTGTTCCAAGGCTTTGCCAGCCTGATGACCCGCGAGCGTGACACCTTGTGCCGGATGGACGGGATGATCGGGGACGCAGACCATGGCATCGCCATGGCGCAAGGCATGGTTGCGGCGCAAGTTGCGGTGGCAGCGCTGGGCGACTGCACGTTGCAAGACCAGTTCAACGCCGCCGCCAAAGCCTTTTTGAATGCTGTCGGGGCCTCATCAGGCCCGCTCTACGCCACCGCTTTCTTGTGGGCGGGCAAGGTGGCAGGGCAGCGGGCGCAGATGCCGCTGACGGAAACCCCGCAGATCATTGTTGCCATGGCCGAAGGGATTGCCCATCGGGGCAAAGCGCAACCGGGGCAAAAGACCATGCTGGACGCCTGGGCCCCTGCCGCCGCCGCCATCGGTGCAGGACCGCTGCGGGCGGATATCGCAGCCGCTCGTCTGGCTGCCCAATCAGGTGCCCTGGCCACTACCGACATGATCGCCGCCATCGGCCGCGCAGCCCTGCTGGGAGAGCGCAGCCGTGGCCACCCCGATCCGGGAGCCACCTCGGCGGCCATGTTGATCTCGGTGTTTTGTGATCAGATCGAACGCCTTGCACAGGCAAAGGACATTCCATGACCCAAACCCGTTTCTGGATCGGCACCAGTTGGAAGATGAACAAAACTCTGGCAGAGGCGATGACCTTTGCGACAGGTCTGGCCGGCAGCGATGCCACCCGCGACGCGCGCGTGCAGCGCTTTGTGATCCCGCCGTTCACGGCGGCGCGGCAGGTCAAGGCGGCGCTGGCAGGAACATCCGTAAAGGTCGGTGCGCAGAACATGCACTGGGCCGATGCCGGGGCCTGGACGGGCGAGATTTCGGCGCCCATGCTGGTGGATTGCGGGCTGGATATCGTTGAACTGGGCCATTCCGAACGCCGGGCGCATTTTGGCGAAACCGACGAAACCGTCGGGCTAAAGGTGGAATCAGCGGTGCGTCACGGCCTGATTGCGCTTGTCTGCATCGGCGAGACCCTGGCAGACCGCGACAGTGGCCGCGCGCCCGAGGTGTTGGCGCAGCAGGTGCGCGGTGCCTTGTCACGCCTGATACCCGCACAGCACACCGCCCCCATTCTGCTGGCCTACGAACCGGTCTGGGCGATCGGCGCGCAGGGCATCCCCGCCAGCGCCGGTTATGCCGATGCCCGTCAGGCCGAGATCATCGCTGTGGCGCAATCCATCCTTGGCCGCCGCACTCCTTGCCTGTATGGTGGCTCGGTCAACCCCGAAAACTGCGCCGAACTGATCGCCTGCCCGCATATCGACGGGCTGTTCATCGGCCGCTCGGCTTGGGATGTTGCGGGCTATCTCGACATACTGGCGCGCGTTTCTGCAGCCATCTGACCCCATTTTCAGCCGAAAGGACAGATCATGAAAATCGCAATTGCGGGTGACAGCGCCGGAGAAGGTCTTTCCGCCACCCTAGCCGCCCATTTGAAAGACCGCTTCGAGGTGACCGAGATGTCGCGCACCGAAGCGGGGCCGGATGCGTTTTACGCCAATCTGGCCGACCGCGTGTCGCAGGCCGTGCTCAGCGGCCAAATCGACCGGGCCATCCTTGTTTGCGGCACCGGCATCGGCGTGTGCATATCGGCCAACAAGGTGCCCGGCATCCGCGCCGCGCTGTGCCACGATACCTATTCGGCCGAACGCGCCGTCCTGTCGAACAATGCACAGATCATCACCATGGGCGCGCGCGTGATCGGTTCGGAACTGGCGAAATCCATTGCCGAGGCGTTTTTGGCACAAAGCTATGATCCACAGGGCCGCAGCGCCAGCAATGTGGATGCGATCAACGCGGTGGATGCGAAGTATAATGCCATTAATCCCTAAGCGAAAGTGGAGCCGCGCGAACGAACACAGAAGCAAACCCGGATGTTTACCGCCCCCCTTTCCCGGCAGACCCACCCTGCAACATCGATGCCATGGGTGGGGGCGCCCTCAGCACAGCCGCTCAGCATTTCATGAACCAAGCCGTCCACGCAGGCCACATCCCGCAAGAAACCTAGCGCATCATGGCTGCAACATTGCCACCATCCACGGTCAGCACGGCCCCGGTGCTGGTGCGCGCTTTGGCCAGATGCAGGAAGGCCGCAGCCACATCGGCGGCGGTCACCTCGCGTTTCACCAGATTGCCGCGCATATAGGCGTCCGGCGTCAGACCGCGGGCGCGGCTGCGGTCCGCCACCATCTGATCTGTCATCAAACCCGTCCTGATCCGGTCGGCATTCACCGCGTTCGATGTGATGCCATCCGCACCATGCTCCACCGCATATTGCCGCATCAAGGCCATTAAAGCCGCCTTCGACGTGCCGTAAGGCCCGAAATCCGGTCCCGGATTGACCGCCTGTTTCGAGACGTTGAAGACAATGGCCCCGCCGGTGCCTTGCAGTTTCATCACCCGCACCGCCGCCCGGGCGATGTTGTGATGTCCCCAGAAGTTCAAATCGAACGCCTTGTGAAACAGCGCATCCGGCACATCGGTCAATGCGCCTTGAAACGCGGCCCCTGCGTTCGAGATCACGATATCGACCCCGCCCAGCCGTGCCGCCACCTCGCCAATCGCCGCATCGACCGCGACCGGATCTGTCACGTCGCAGACAATCCCGATGCCGCCTACGCGTTTGGCCTCGCGCATCAGCACCTCGCCCGAAATGTCCAGCAGCGCCACCTCCGCACCATCGGCCCGCAACGCCTCGGCCACTGCAAGGCCGAGTCCTGACGCCGCCCCCGTCACGACCGCGACGTGCCGCGACAGGGGCTTTTCAATCTGCCCCGCCAGTTTCGCCTGCTCCAGCGACCAGTATTCAACGTCGAACAGATCCGCCTCGGGTAGCGCCTCGAAGGCGTCGATCCCTTCGGCCTTGGTGATCACCTCGACCGTCGCCTCGGCCACATCGGCGGCGGCGCGCGCCTCCTTGATGGATGCTGCGGCGGCGAATAGACCGACGCCAGCCACATAAAACACCCTTGGCATCGGGTCGAGCATGATCTTGATGCCACCGACACGGGCATTGTTGCGGGTGAAATAATCTTCGTAATCCGCAATATAGGCTTCAACCGCTCCTTTGACCGCAGCCTTGAACATGGCCGCATCTGTGGGCGGGGCCAAAGCCAACCCCAGCCGCTTGATCCGCAAGACATGGTCCGGAGTCGCGTTGCCACGCGCCGAAAGATTGCCCGCGCGTGTGGCATTGCAGAAATCCATCACTTGGGGCGTCGCGCGATGTTCCAGAACGAAGCGCTTGGGACGCCCCTCCACCCCGGTGTCGATGCTGATGGCACCGCGCAGGATAGGGGCCACCACGCTGGCAGCCAACACGTCCAGAGGCAGCGACACGCTGCTAAACGGCCTCGCCCACCCCTTGGCCAACCGCACCTCGGCGGCGTCGATCATCGCGATCATCGCCTCATAGGCCTCGCGCGGGTCGTCCGACCAAGTGAAAATGCCGTGTTTCAGCAGGATCATCCCCTTGCCGCCCGGCTCTGCGGCCATCGCTGCGGCGCAGACCTTCGCCAGATCGAAGCCGGGCATCACATACGGCACCACGATGCTGTCAGGGAATAAATCGCGGATCAACGCCTCGCCCTGTGGCTGGTTGGTCAGCGAGACAATCGCATTGGCATGGGTGTGATCGACATGGGCAAACGGCATGATCGCATGCAGGACCGCCTCGACCGAGGGATTGGGGGCCGACGGGTTCATCAGCATCCGCCTTTGCAACATCACCATGTTATCGTCCGACAGCGTGTCAAACCGGGTCATTGCCTGCAACGGCACAAGCCGAACCGCTGGAAGGCCCTGCGGCTCAATGGTGCCCATGTCCCAGCCTGACCCCTTGACGCACAGCACATCGACCTGTGACCCATCCAGATCGGTGTAAACCGTCTTGACCGAAGTGTTGCCACCTCCATGCAACACCAGTTCCCGGTCCGACCCCAAAAGCCGCGTCGTATAGGTGCGGATCGCAAGATCGCGGTTGATGCCGCGTGCGGTATAACCCGCCACGACAGAGTTGAAGTCAGCCTCGCACCATCTGGATTTCATCATAGCCTCTTTTAAAGTTTGTCACCGGGCCATGTCCGCAGGACAAGGCTCCGGATCAGGGATCACAAACGCCGTTCAGTGATGGCGTCAAAGACGTGCACCTTTTCGGGACTCACATCAAAGCGCACCGGCGTGCCTTCTGCCAACCGCAGCGCCTTGTCGACGATGGCATTGAACTCGCCATCCGCCGATTTCGCACACAACTGCGCCTCGTGGCCCATGCGTTCGATCAGCACCGCCGTGGTGGCGATAGCGCCCTCGTCGGCGATGGTCACATCATTGGGCCGAACGCCGCAGATCACCTTTTGGCCGGGCATCGCAACGCTGCCCGCTGGCAGGGTGATCAGACCCGAGGCCGTGTCAACCGCAGGCCCCCCGGCCCCTGTGACCACGATCCCGTTCAAGAAATTTATGGCCGAAGACCCAATAAAATCAGCCACATACTTGCTGCTTGGCTGGTCATAGACCTCGTCCGGCGTACCAATCTGTTCGATGTTGCCCGCCCGCATGACGACAATCTTGTCGGCCATTGTCATCGCTTCGATCTGGTCATGGGTGACGTAGACGGTCGTTGTCTGCAGCTTGTTGTGCAACTGCCGGATCTCGGTCCGCATGTGGGCGCGGAGTTTCGCGTCAAGGTTCGACAGCGGCTCGTCGAACAAAAACACCTTGGCCTCTCGCACCATGGCGCGGCCCATCGCGACACGCTGACGCTGACCGCCGGACAATTCCTTGGGGTAGCGTTGCAGATAGGGCGTCAGGTTCAGAACTTCGGCCGCATGTTCTACGCGGCGCTTGACCTCGGGTGGGGCAACCTTTGCCACTTCAAGGCTGAAGGCAATGTTGTTATAGACCGTCATCGTCGGGTAAAGCGCATAGTTCTGGAACACCATCGCGATGTTGCGGTCGCGTGGATGCACTTCATTTACCCGTTTGCCAGAGATCAAAAGGTCGCCCTCGGTTACCTGTTCCAGCCCGGCCGTCATCCGCAAAAGCGTGGTCTTGCCGCAGCCAGACGGCCCCAGCAGTACGACGAACTGGTGATCCTCGATCTGAAATGACACATCCTGCATCACGCGGACGGCGCCGTAAGATTTGCCGATCTTCCTGTATTCAACGGTCGCCATCGGCGTTCCTTCTGGTCTTGTCTTGGGTTTTTAGTAAACTTGCGCGGTGGGCGTGATGACGATTTCCTGCACGATGGCCCTCTGTGGCAGATTGTAGGCGTTCAGCGTCAAAGCCCCCACAATATCGGCCGAAATACCGCCCCCGATGGCTTCTTTGTTGCGCTTGTAATTGGCCAGCGTGTTGGGATCGCGCACCCCGTCCAGCACTTCGGTGTCTATGATGCCCGGCGAAAGCACAATCACCCGCACCCCATGCGGAGCGAGGTATCCACGCAGGCTTTCCGAGATTGCATGAACGAAATACTTGGTGCCGCAATAGACGGTATGATCTGGGTACACCTTGCGACCTGCAATACTGCTCATCATCACCAGCGTGCCATGATTGCGCGCGATCATCGCCTGCATCACCGAATGGACCGTGTTCAGCATTCCCTTAGTGTTGATGTCGATCATTTCGTCCCAATCTTCGGGCGGTTGGGTGGCAATGTCACCCAGTCGCGCGATCCCGGCATTGGCGAACATCATGTCGACCGGGCCATGCAGCGCCTCGGCATCGGCCACGGCGGCCGCGATCGCGGCACGATCCCGCACATCAACCCGGCGCAGCACGGCGCGCGGCAGGTTCAGCGCCTCCATCCGGTCCAAGCGGCGGGCCATCAGCAACACGGGGTGGCCCGCCTGGGAAAAGGCGCGGGCCACGGCTTCGCCGATCCCGGAACTGGCGCCCGTGATGGCGACAAGTGGTTTTTCTGGCATTCCTCAGGCTCCTTGTCCGACAGGTTGGACGGAGCGCGCGCAATGCGTCACGCGCCCCGCCCGATGCATCAGCCCTTCATCACGGCTTCGACCTGCACGGCGATGTCGTCCATCGCCTCTTTCGCCGATCCGTAGCCCCCGGCAAAGTATTTGCCCAAGCCGACCGGAATGGTATCGGACGAAAGCTGCGCCCATTCGGGCAGATCCGGCTCGGATCCCATGTGGTTGGCGATGGTCTCGCGCACCACGTTCAGATGCCGGGTCGTGCCTGCTCCAACACGGGCGTTGCCCAGAACACGCGGATCGTCATAGACCGAGGCCCGCGTCGGCCCGGTGCCGCCGCCAAGCGTGGTGATAAGGGCCTGCGTATCGGCACAGGTGGCCCATTGCATGAAGATCCACGCCGCATCGGGCGCTTTGGAGTTGCGCGACACCGCCAGTGACGAGCCCCCCTGATGTCCGACACCGGGGATCTCGCCGAAACCGGTTTGCTCCACGTTGCGCAGCGAGGATGCCTTGGGAGGCACAGCCACGTCGCACAGACCAGAAACCTTGGTCTGGGTCGGATCGTCGAAATAGGGGAAGAACTCGCCCCATGACAACATCGACGCCGCAACACCCTGCGCCACCGACTGGCCCTGACCATCCCATGTCCAGCCATTCACGCCGGCGGGCATGGTCTTCACAAGCTTGTCCCAATAGGCCATCGCCTCAAGTCCGGCATCGTCGTTGCCCACGAACTTCTTGTCGGCATTGAAGATCGACCCGCCGTGACCCCAAAGCCACGCCGTCCAGTCACATTCCAGACTATAGTGCCCCGACTTCATCTGGCCGGTGGTGCCATACATTGCCCCACCTTCACCCTCAGTGATGATTTCAGAGTTCGACAGCAGTTCGGGCAGGTCGGCCGGGGCTTTCAAGCCATATTTTTCGTAGATGTCCTTGCGGTAGATCATGATGAAAATCGGAATGTCATAGGGCACGCCAACCATCACGTCGTCATACATCGCGATGCCGTCAACCAGCGCAGGCAGGAAGTCGTCCATGTTGTAGTTCGGCATCGCAAGCGCAGTGTTCGATGCATATTGCTCACGCGGGTCGAACACGTCGCGGCTGAAGCTGGCGGCCCAGCTTTGGTCGATGTAGTACAGGTCATAGGTGCCAAGGCTGGATGCCACATCCAACGTCAGCTTCTGCAACACCTGCTCCAGCGGCAGAACCTCGATCTCGACCTTGATGCCCGTGGCTTCTTCGAAATACTGCTTGAGCTGGGAATTGATGGCGTTCGACGGCGGAGTGGATTCCGTGGCCATCTTCAGCGTGGTGCCTGCAAAGGGTTTGCCGACGTCGCGCAGCCAGGCCATCACATCTTCGGACGGCTTCAACGTGTCTTGCGCATAAGCGGGCGTGAACAGGCCCGAAGGTCGGCCCACCATGCTTGTCCCCAGCCCGGCAAGGCCAAGAGCGGCCGAGGCCTTCAGGAACTGGCGGCGGCCCATCTGGCCCTTTGCGAACCTGTCGGTGACAGACGCCAGATAACGCTTGCGGTCATCGTCTTTCATAAGTCGTTCTCCTCCGGTGTTGAAGGGCGTTTTGCCCCGGTGATAGCGTTTCAGGCGGGGTTCACCCCCGCTCTCACTGTTTGAGCGAACCCATCGTCAACCCGCGCACCAGATGCCGCTGCACCAGCAGCACCACAATAAACGCCGGGATCATGGCAGCGGCACCAAGCGCCGCCATGTTGCCCCAGGCTGTGCCGATCGAGGTAACAAAGGTGGATGACACCACCGGAACCGTCTTGATGCTGGTCTGCGTCAGAGTCAGCGCGAACAGGAACTCGGTCCAGCTGAAGATGAAGCACAGCACAGCCGACGCCGCGATACCCCCCTTGGCCATCGGCAACACGATGCGGCGAAAGATCGTCCAGCGCGACGCTCCGTCGATCAACGCGCTTTCATCGATTTCGGCCGGGATGTCATCGAAAAAGCTTTTCATCAGCAAGACCGCGAGCGGCAGGTTCATCAGTGCATGCACGATGATCAGGCCGGTAAACGTATCCAGAAGCGAAAACTGCTTGAAGATGAAGAACATGGGGATCGCCACCGCCACCGGAGGCATCATCCGCGTCGAAAGCACCCAGTTTACAAAGTGGTGCCGCCCGCGAAACTGCATCCGGCTAAGGCAATAGGCGGCGACCGTGGCCACCAAGATGGCCAGCATGGTAGAGAATGTCGCCACGATGACCGAGTCAAGCAAGCGCGGCGCCATATAGAAATTGCCACCCCCCGGATTCACCACCTGTGGCCCCAGACCAAGCGTGACGCCGAACACCTGTTCGAAGTTGCGCAGGTTGGGCGTGAATTCGAAGATCTTGGGCGGCCAGTTGAAGATGTCCTTGGCGCTGCGGAACGCAGTCGACGTCCAAAAATAAATCGGGAAAAAGAAGATGCCGACCACCATCCACCCGGCCAGGGTGCGCAGCAATCGTGTGGCGCGCGATTGATACATGCTACCACCTCACCTTGAAGACCGCGATGAACAGGTTGGCAATCACCAGGACAATGAGCAGACTGACAAGGCTGATCGTCGCGCCGTATCCCCAGTTGGTAAAGCTGAACGTCTGCTGCCAGGCATAATAACTCAGGGAGTAGGTCGCGGTCCCGGGCCCTCCGCTCGTCATTACAAAGACGTAGTCGAACACTCGAAACAGGTCTATGCCGCGCAACAAGATCGCCACAGCGATGACCTTGGACATCATCGGCAGAGTAAGGCGGCGGAACACCTGCCAGGCCGATGCCCCGTCAATCATTGCGGCCTCGTAAGGCTCTGTTGGCAAGGCCCGCAACCCGGCCATGAAAATCAGCACCATGAACGGCGTCCACTGCCAGATCTCGACCACAAGCACACCCGCTAGCGCTGTTGAAGCCGTAGAAAGGATTGGTTGATTCTGGTCCAGAATGCCAAGTTGCGACAGAAAATAGGTTAGCACGCCAAACTGCGGGTCTTGCATCAGCAAAAACATCATTCCCGCAATTGCGGGCGGGATGACTAAGGTCATCGACAACACCGCGCGCAGCATCCCGAACCCCGGCAATTCGGCATCCAGAAGCAGGGCGATTCCCATGCCAAGCGTCAGTTGAAAGAACAGTGCGACGAAGAAATAGACGAAGGTGACACCCATCGAGCTCCAGAACCGCGTGTCGCCCCACAACTGAACCCAATTGTCAAAGCCCACAAACTCCAGCGCCCGACGTTTCGGCACAAATTCATGAAAGCTGAGCCAGATGTTATAAAAGAGCGGATAGACGGTGAACACGACAAGTAGGGCAACCAGCGGCGCAAGCCACGGGATCGGGCTGTCCGATATTGCAATGCGTTTTACTTGTGCAACCGACATATCGTTTATCCCCCCCTACTGGCGTGCGAACGCCCTGCTTTTGTTTGCCTTGCAGATATTCTCCGGCCCTCCCGCCGGTTTGGAACATCCGTCTCGTCAACCGGTCCCGGTAAGGTACTCAGCGCTGTCATGCCCCCTGATATCGGTTTAGCAGGCGTTGCCGTTATTTTCGGAAGATACGCCATGATAGTCAGGCACCACTGCGTACGCTTTGGCCGCAGCAAAAACCCAGACGTTACAGCCAATTCGGCAATCTTGCGCATCTTAGTGCTCACCCATCGCAAAATCGACAAGAATCCCGCTGTCTGCAGCAAGATCAAGGAAAGAGTAGCGGTTACGCATCTCGCGGCAGTGTATGACAGCCTCGCGGTAAAAATCGACTGGCACGCCCAATTCTCGGGCCGTCGCGGGACCACCCGATGCGCGCAAAAGACGCTCCATCTCTGGAAGCGGGAGGATGAACCGGGCCAGTTCGTTGCGCAGGTCAGGCCAGATGTCCTGCAGTTTTTCGTTCAGCGCCTGGGTTGCGCGGTCATCGAATGTCTTGGGCGCAATGTCTGAAACACACTCGGCCGCCACGGCCTGCCCCATCCGGCGCGCCATACCCTCCGGGTCGAGCGCGGTGGGCCGCAACACGGGCGCAGAGGCACTGGCAAGCATCTGTGCCTGCAACCGCGCCATGGTGATCACACCGACGCCGACTTGCTGTCCATGCAGGGTCCCCGGATGCCGGTCGCCCGCAAAGCAGTCGATGTAATGCGATATCTGATGCTCACCCATCGAGCCATGGTTCGACATGCCGGTAAACGACACCCCCAATCCGCACAGCGTCAGCACCCGGTGCAGATAGCCGTTCGCGACGATATCCCCCCCTGGTATGAGATGGGCACGGGCGTTCATTTGCATCTCGTCGTCTTGTTGCATCAAAAACGGCACATTTGAATAAACCGACCCTAGAAGTCTGTGCGACATCCACCAGTCCACCTGCGCAACCGAACGCACCAGGCAATCGCCAAATCCGGCCGCCGACAGATGCCGCGGTGCTGCGGCACTGACGGCAAGGTCGATGAATACTCCGGATGGAGCATGCGACGGGATCGAGACCTTCAACCCCGATCTTAACGTGATTGACGCCGTGGTCGAGGTATAACCGTTCATCGACGCCGCCGTGCCGAACACTGCATAGCGCCGACCGTCGAGGCCCGTCACATACTTGCAAAGATCGTTGATCGTGCCGGAGCCCACGGCAATCACGGCTTCGGTGTCGCCGAGTTTTTCCGTCAGGTCATCAATTGCCGCCATGTCGGCGTGCGGATGGTCAAGGATCAGGGGCTTGACCGGGCCCAGCGGGGCCAGCGCTTTTGCCACCCGTGCGCCCATCGCGTCCCAGGTTGCCGCATCGGCCACCACGGTGAAATTGCTGCCAAGCGCCAGCGCCTGCACCAGATCGGCCTCACGCCCACTCAGATCGGTGTCGATCACGACGGACTCGTAGGGCACGGCAACTGTCCGGCCATCTTCAGGGTTGATCCAGCGGTCGGCGACGATGTCGTCGATAAGGCCAGTCCATCCGCCAGCGGGTAAGCCGTCGATATTTGCAGCGCTGGTTGCCTTGTTCATCACATCCGATTCCTACCCTCACACATTACATGTGATGGGCCGCCCTGCTATTTGTCAACAACCTTGGCGGCACAACCCTGACAATTGCGCGGCAGCGTTGACAAAGATCGGGCGCAACGGCAGATTGAAGCCATGGAAAATGTTGAAACGGCTTCTCTTGGCATCGACAAGTCCCTTGACCGGCAGCCGAGCGCATCGCTGCCGACCGAGTTTGAGGATGCGGTGATTTGGGCAGCCTGGCTCTATTATGCCGATGGGCTGACTCAGAATGACATCGCCAAACGTCTGAATGTCGCGCGGGCCACCGTTGTGAATTACCTGCGCGAAGCGCGGGATCGGGGCATCGTCAGCATCCAGATCAGCCCCGAGGCGCAGGGGCGCACCACTATCGCGCGCCGGCTGGTTCAGGCATTTGGACTGGAGGGTGCCAATGTCATTCCTTCGGACAGCGAAAGAAGCCTCACCGCCCGATTGGGCAATGCCGGTGCACGGTTGCTGGCCGAGAGGGTCTCACAAGACGATGTCATCGGCGTGGCATGGGGCCGGACGGTGCTGGCGGTGGCCGAGCAAATTACCCTTGTGCGGGCCGTATCAGGCCTGACGGTGGTGCAGGTGTCGGGCAGTTCGACCGGCAGTTCGGATTTCTCACCCGAGCTTTGCACCTCGGTGCTGTCCAGCCGTATTCATGCGCGGTGCATCAACCTGCTGGCCCCTGCCGTACTCAGCAGTCAGGCCCTGCGCGATACGCTGCTTGCCGAGCCGGTGTTGCGGCGCCAGTTCGCCTTGATCCGCGCTTCCAACCATATCCTGTTTGGTGTGGGGGATGTGGCCGAGGGCAGCACGGTCCGGGTTTCGGGCATAGCGGATAAATCCGAAATTGATGCCTATGTGGCACAAGGGGCGGTCGGCGTGATCATCGGGCGCTTCATCGACGCCGACGGGAATGCAACAACCGGAGAGCTTGACAGCCGCATGGTCGGAATTTCTCTCAGTGAATTGCGCCAGATGCCCAGCCGCATTTGCGTGGCTGGTGGTGCGCAGAAAATCGACGCCATGCTGGCCACGTTGAAAGGCGGCTATGCCACCCATCTGGTGACCGATATCAACACCGCCGAGGCGCTTCTGGCGCACATACATTGACACTGCCTTGTCTACCCCACGCCCTTTGAAACGGAGCCCTGACGATGCCGCAAGACCGACGCTACGTCATCGGAATCGACTCGTCGACGCAATCGGTCAAGGCAGTCGCATGGGATCGTCAGGGCACACCCGTCGCCGCGGGCCGCGCGGCGCTGGAAATTTTGCAACCTGCTCCACTTTTGGCCGAACAGAACGCTCCTGACTGGTGGACGGCAACGGTTACCGCGCTGCGCGCTGTGATGGAGCAGATCGAACCTGATGCCGTTGATGGCATCGCAATTTCCAACCAGCGCGAGACGATGGTGCTGCTTGATGCAAAGGGTATTTCTTTGGCACCTGCGACGCTCTGGCTCGACACCCGGGCAGAAGCCACGACCAAATTGCTGGCGGGCGAAATTGGGGCCGAAACATTGCATGCCATTTCGGGCAAGCCGGTAGACGTGGTGCCCTGCATTTACCGCCTTCGCTGGATGCGCCAGCATACGCCCAACCTGCTGGACAGTGCATCCTTAATCGTAGATGTGCATGGATACCTGACCCGCAAATTGACAGGCACTGCTGCGGCAAGCTGGACCAGCGCTGACCCCTTTGGTATCTTCGACATCGTAGCCAAGACATGGTCGCAACCGCTGCTGGATCACCTTCAAATACCCGTCACAAAATTGCCCGCTGTGCACGCCCCCGGCCAACCCATCGGGACGATCACCGCCGATGCCGCAAGTGAGACCGGCTTGCGCCCCGGTACCCCCGTCTATGCCGCTGGCGGGGACGGCCATTGCGCGGGCCTTGGGGTAGGGGCCATCGCAGCCGGCGTGGTTTATCTGAACCTCGGCACTGCCGTGGTCGGCGGCATGTGGTCGCCCAATCCCGATATCAGCCCCTATTGGCGCACGCTGATCTCGCCCACCGGAACTGGATACTTGCTCGAAGCGGTGCAGCGGGGCGGAGCGTTCTTTATCAACTGGTTTGTCGACAATTTTGCAGGCGGACGTCGCGACCCCGACGTATTCGCCCGACTTGAGGCACAGGCAGAGGCCATCCCGCTAGGATCCGACGGCGTCACCGTCTGCACCTATATCGTAGGTTGCATGGACCCGCATTGGGACGGCGAGGCGACCGCCAGTTTTACCGGCCTGACCGCCGCACACACAACCGCACATCTGTTCCGCGCCGCACTGGAAGCCATCACGCTGGAGTTCGCCCGAGCCCTGCAGGCGATGCGTGGCGAAGGGCTTGACCCGCGGCACATTCTTGCAATCGGCGGAGGTGCCGCCAATCAATTCTGGCTCCAGATGATCGCTGATGCTACCGGGTTGCCCGTTCTTCGCAGCCTGTCGAACGAGGCTTCGGCATTGGGCGCAGGAATATCTGCTGCCGTTGGGGCTGGCTGGTTCAGCGGCTTTCAATCTGCCGTCGATGCCATGACCCGCACATCCGGCCGACTTGACCCAGATCCGCTAGCGCGCAAAGAGTGGGATGCGCTGTCACTGCGGCAGGCCGACGTATATCTCAACAACCGTTCCGCCAAGGCAAGATATTCAACGACCGAATAGTGCTTATTGCGCTGGATTTGCACTAAACCATGCTGCATGTCTCATGAAGTCTAAACCATACCCATCCGGAGTAACTAATGTTCTACCAAGATCGTTTCGCAATTGAAAAATTGCTTTATACCAAACGAGCGCACCAGAATGTGCAGGTCGCGGCCATATGTCCCACTACGGCTGTGGCGCCGACAGGTAATAAAATCGGGTTTAATCCGGCCAGTGTTGACCTCTCTTGCAATGTCTTTCCCACTTGCCGTTTTGCCAAACCGGTCGAGGTGGCGGTTGCGGAGTTTTACGATGCCTTTCCGGTCTCGGCCGTGGTGAACGGTGCGCTTTTGATCGCTGAGGGTGGGCTTGCCCGTGTCTGACCTGCCTGATGCAGAAGCCGCCTTTTTGCGGTACGAAGCGGTGCGCCATCGCTTGCCCACGGCGACTTTTCCGGCAGCACCGGTTATGGCAGCCACGCTCGCTGACGTGGCCAACCTCTGGGATGGCTTTGTGCTCGATGCCTTTGGCGTGCTG
>Ga0105050_10005436_pt1 | contig 16355 bp, 17 predicted proteins | sample FRY01_FD_78088 | JGI IMG/M metagenome (GOLD analysis project Ga0105050, IMG submission 78088) | Freshwater microbial communities from Lake Fryxell liftoff mats and glacier meltwater in Antarctica - FRY-01 | ecosystem: Environmental > Aquatic > Freshwater > Ice > Glacier meltwater ... | reverse complement strand
GTTGAGGCGGGCGACGCGCTCGGTGACGGCCTGGAGCGCCTCGACCGGCGAGAGCGCGAGGCGGGCATAGGCGGCCAGCAGGTCCTCGGCGGTCATCAGGGCGGGGTCGGACATGCGGGCTCCTGGAGCGGTTTGGCCGCGACGCGGGTGGGATGTAAGCGGTTTGCCCGCGACGCGGGTGGGCTGTAGGCGGTTTGCCCGCGACGCGGGTGGGCTGTGGTTGCCGGGTGGGCGCGTGGCGGGCAGCATAGGCGACGCGCGCGAGGAGGAAAGACGTGATGACGAAGGGTTGGGCATGAGCGACGAGATGGGCAACCCGCATGGCGAGCCGTGGCAATGGCCGGAACAGGTGTGGCGGCCGATCGTGGAGCGGGTGCGCGCCGGGCGCAGCCTGCGGCCGAAGGCCTGGCCCGGGGGGGCGCGCTGCGCGGTGGCGATCAGCTTCGATGCCGACCACGAGACGATCCCGCTGCGCGATTCCGACGAAAGCCCGGGTCGGCTGAGCCAGGGCGAATACGGCAGCCGCCGCGGCATGCCGCGCATCCGCGACCTGTTGCAGCGGGAGGCGGTGCCGGCGACGTTCTTCTACCCCGCCGTCTCCGCCCTGCTGCACCCCGACGAGGTGCGGGGCGTGGCGCGCGACGGGCACGAGATCGGCATCCATTCCTGGATCCACGAGCTGAACGCCACTCTGCCCTACGAGGCCGAGCGCGACCTGTCGCTGCGCGCGGCCGAGGTGTTGGACAATCTGGCCGGGCGGCCCTGTGTCGGGATGCGCACGGCGAGCTGGGATTTCTCGCCGCATACGCTGATCATCATCAAGGAGATGGGGCTGCTGTACGACAGCTCGCTGATGGCCGATGACGAGCCGTACGAGCTGCTGAACGACGGCGAGCCGACCGGGGTGGTGGAGCTGCCGCCCGAATGGATCCGCGACGACGCGGTGTATTTCAACATGCACCGCATGAGCGCGCTGCGGCCGTATACCCCGCCCTCGGCGGTGGAGGAGATCTTCATCGCGGAGTTCGAGGGGGCGTGGGCAGAGGGCGGGCTGTTCCTGTTGACCATGCATCCGCACGTGATCGGCCACCGCAGCCGGATGCCGGTGCTGGAGCGGCTGATCCGCCACATCCGCGCGCGCGGCGGCTGCTGGTTCGGCACGCATGAGCAGGTGGCGCGCTGGTGCCTGGAGCAGGCGCCGGCGGCGGCGCTGGAGGATCGGCCATGAGGGAGTGGGCCCCATGAAGGAATGGGCACGCCGCAACCCGGGCATGGCGCGCGTGCTGCTGCGGCTGGCGATGCGGCTGGCCGTCGCGCTGGCGCTGGTGGTGCCGCTGGGCTGGATCGGCGAGCAGTATGGCTGGTCGCCCAACATCGCGGCGATCGCCGCCGTGGTGGTGGGGCTGATCGTCGGGGCCAAGCTGGCCGAGCGGGTGGCGGTGCTGTGGGGGCTGCCGGCGGATACGTTCCCCGGCGCCAAGGGGCGGGAGAAGAGCGATGGCTGAGCCCGCAATGGCCGCGCCGGCGGCTCGGTGAAGGAGGGAAGATTCTTCTTTTTCTGTAGAAAAAGAAGCAAAAAGACTTTTATCCATTGGCAACCTGTTGATCGCAGGTCAAATTGATGAAAGTTCTTTGGTTCTTTCTTTCAAGAAAGAACATGCTTCCCTATAGCTTCACTTCGCTGATCTGGATCACCTTCGCGCCAGCGCGCTCAGCAACATCGCGATCCCCTGGGCGTGCCAGCGCTGTACTGCCTTGTGGTCCGCGCCCAGCAGGGTGGCGAGGCGGCGCCAGGGGAACAGGTGGCGGCCGGTCAGCGGGCTGACCAGCATGCGGCTGGCCACGATGCGGCGCAGCACGTAGCGGTCGTCGGGGATCAGCTTCAGCCAGGACAGGGCTTCGTCCATGCGGGTGATGCGCGCGGCCGGGGGGGCGGGCAGGCGCAGGCGGGCGGGGGCGGTGGCGAGGGCTTCCACTGCCTCGGGCAGGACCTGCCAGGTGGAGGTGCGCAGGCGGGTGGTGTAGCCGGATTGCGGCAGGGCGAGCAGGGTTTCGCCGGCTTCCTCCAGCCGGGCGACCAGGGCCTCGGCGGTATTCGGTGCGCCATTCCCCGCGCCATTCGCCGCGCCATTGTGCGGCCCGGTTGCGTGCCCGCACGCCCGCCCGACGCCGCCATTCCCCCCCGATTTCATCGGGGGGAATGGCGCGGACGGCGCGGCCGGCCCACGGCGGGGGGGGGCTGCGCCATTCGGTGCGCCATTGTCCGCGCCATTCATCGTGGCACCGTTCGGGGGGGCGCCGTTCAGCCGGGCGCCGTTCAGGGGGTCGCCACTCTTATATAGATGGGTCATGCGGCGGTTCCTTCAGCGCGGGGGGACTCGGGGGCGGGGGCGGTTTTGCCGGGCAGGGTGGGGCGCTTGCTGTCCACGACCTTCAGGCCCATGCGGCTTTTGCGTTGTTCGGGGTGGCGGTATTCGGTTTCCACCAGCAGGCCGTTCCTGAGCCAGATCGCCAGGATGCGCGCGGCCTCGTCGGGCGGGATGGCGAACAGGTGCTCCAGTACGGCCCCCGCCCAGCGCGCACCGGCGCGGCCGGTGCGGTGGCGGGTGTAGGCGTGGCCCTCGCAGCCCGCCGCGATGGCATCGAGCGCGGTGTTGCAATCGGCCGGCGAGAGGCTCTCGAATGGGTTGGGCGGGGTCCAGGGCGCGATGGCGGCCACGCTGTCGCCGAGGGGATAGAGCGCGGTGGCGTTGCCCAGGGCGACGGTTTCCAGCCGGTACCAGCGCGCGGATTCCGCACGGGGGGCCAGGTTGGCCTTGGCGTCGTCCAGCCGCACATGGCGCCAGCGCTCGCGCTCGGGCACGCCGAGGGACTGCGCCTCCTCCGGGGACATCGGGCTGAGCAGGGAGGCGGAGCGGGCGGCGTCGGTGATGGCCTTGGCGCCGCGGGTGGCATCGACACTCTCCACCGCGCCCTTGCGGACGTGGTGCACCAGCAGGACGGCGCAGCCGGTGCGATCGGCGACCTCCGACCAGGCGGTGGCGGCGACGTCCATCGCCATGTTGCTGTTCTCGTCCAGGCGGTGGGATTTCACGAACGGGTCCACGACAATCAGGCCGACACCGGCGGCCAGGGCGGCGGCGATCAGCGGCTCGCGGTCGGGCAGGGCGATGCCGCCGCCGCCGTCGGGCTCGGCCATGATCAGGCGGCGAAGGCGGCCGGTGTTGAGGAACAGGCGGCCGGCAGCCTCCTCGGGCGGGATGTCGTGGTGGCGCATCAGGGCGGCGAGGCGGCGCTGCATCTCCTCCAGCGGGTCTTCCAGGTTGAACACCCAGGCGGGCACGGTGTGGTGCACGCGCTCGCCGAGGAAAGGGCGGCCGGTGGCCAGCGACAGCGCCTGGGCCAAAGCGAGGGCGGACTTGCCGACGCCGCCCGGGGCCGCGAGCACGGAGACGAAGCGGCGGATCAGCCGTGTGCCGTAGAGCCATTCGCGCGGCGGGATCGTCTCCGGCGCGGGGAAGGTGGCCGGGTCGGCGACCAGCGGTGGCGGGCCGGCGGGCGGGGCGACGTGGTGGGCCCAGGCGGCCCAGGGATCGGGCGCCGCATTCATCGGCGGGCCGCGCGCAGCCGGCGCAGGATGGCGTCCTCGGCGATGTGGCGGCGTTCGAGCGGGGTGAGCAGCTCCTGCGGGTCGGCGGCGTCGGCGGCTTCCAGCAGGGCGGGGCCGGGGGCGCGGCGGTCGAGCAGGGGGGCCAGGGCGGCGCCCACGTGGCGGCGGGTGGCCTCGCGCGCCTCCAGGGTGGCGAGATGGGCGTCGGCGTAGCGGTGGGCCAGGCGCATGGCCAGGCCGGCGGGGTCGCAGCGCGGGGCGGCGGCGCGGGCGGCGTGCTGGATGGCGCGCAGCAAGGGCGGGCCCTCGACCAGGCCGCGCGCGGCGAGGCGGCCGGCACGCAGGGCGGCGCGGTGCTGGGCCGGCGGGTCGAGGGGGTGGAGGTGGCTCATGCCGCCCACTCCAGCACCGCATCCCGCAGCCGTGGCGCGCGGGCGCAGTCGGCGGCGGGGGCCATGGGGGGGTAGGGGTAGGCGGCGCCATCGAGCAGGGTGCCGGCAACGAGGGCGCCCCAGGTGAGCGGATGGCCGGCGGGCAGGGGCTCGCGGCCCAGGTCGGGCGCGCGGGGGGCGCGCGGGGGGGCGGGGAGGGGGAGATGGGCGCCGAGCAGCTTGGCGCGCTCGATGGCGGTCCAGCGGCTGGTGCCCAGGGCGGAGGCGATGGCATCCCAGCTGTGGCCGCGGTCGCGCAGGTTGCAGATCAGGGTGTCGCTTTGGTCGGTCCAGCGGATGGCGGGCGGCATGGGGGGCTCCGGGTTGGTGTGGCCCCATGTTAGTTAATTGGACTAACGGTTGTCAAGAGACGTTAGCTTGATCGGTTAGCCGAATTGTCGTATGGTGTCCCCATGAGCGAACGAAACGACGTATCGGCTGAAATGATTGTGGCTGCGGCAGGGTCGACGGCCGGGGCGGGTGCGCGAATACGCGCCGCGCGTCAGGTGGCGGGGTTGACGCAGGCGGAGCTGGCCGCGGCGGTGGGGGTCAGCCGCAGCGCGGTGGCGCAGTGGGAGACCGAACGCGCGGGGCAGGTGGGCGTTAACCTGGCCAAGGTGGCGGCGGTTCTGCGCGTTTCGTCGGAGCACCTGCTGCGCGGCAGCTTCCCGTCGGAGGGGGGCGCTTCGGCCGAGGATGCCTCGGAACTGGCGCTTTTGCGGCTGTTTCGCGTGTGCCACGGGGAGGATCGGCAGATCCTGTTGCGGATGGCCTCGCGGTTCGCCCGCCAGGCGGACCGGGTGCTGGCGGCGAGCGTGCAGGGCGTGGATTCGCCGCGGGGGCCTGGCTAGGCCCCCTGTGCCGGCCGGGGGCGCTAGCTAGGCTCACGAGATTGTGAAGTGTCATGAAGCCGTTTGGGGCGGCGGTGGTGGTAACCACCGCCGTTTTTCGTTTTGTAAGCAATCGCAAGGATTTAAGCTGATTGTAGGATGCTGCGCTGCAGCATTGGGCCATGGCCGGGACGGCAGGAGGTGGGTGGAACGGGGGTGCATCGGGAGTGTCGTTCCGAAAATGCATCGGCCCAGGCATGACGTCGCTTGCTATGTATGATCTCTTTCCGTTAGAAGTTGGGTTACACCTCATTAACACCTCCTAAAGGGCCGATAATCACATGGTTGATGTAACAGTTCTTGGTGCCGGCGGTGCTACCGTCACCATCGCGCTCTCCTCGGCACAGAATGCCGCGGCAGCCCAAACCGCACTGATCGGGATTACCAAGCTTGTCCAGGCCGGCATTCTAGACATGCAGATCTCCACCGGCGCGGGTACGCTCCCGGCGGCGACAAATGACCTCGGCGGCGTCGTGTTCACCGGAACCGGATTCTTCGGGACAACGGGCGACCAGTATCGGTTCATTGGCGCGAACGGCAGCGGGACCAACGCAGTGCTGGGCGGTCGTAACGTCCGCACCGATGTGGTGGCCGGCGACGGCGCCAACCTGACCTACGCGAACCAGTCGAACAACGGGCAGGTCTTCTACGGCAACAACAACGGCGGCATCGCCAACTTCGAGGGCAAGGTCACCGCCACGGTCGGAAACGGCATCTACCTGTTGGCGGCCGATAACGACTCCACCACCACGCTGAACCTGGGCGCCGGCGGCACGGTGAACGTGATCGACCTGGGCGCCGGCCTCGGCAGCACCACAGTGAATGCCCTGGGCAGCGGCACGATCAACGCCTTCGCCAGCAGCGATTCCGTGTCGGGCCTAGTGAACATGGAGTTGACGAGCGGCAACGTGCTGATCGCCCTCGTGGGCACGAAGGCGGTGATCAACCCGGGCGCGGCGAATGCCACGATCATCGGCAACTTGAACTCCTCGGCCACGCTGTTCGGTGGCTCCGGGTCGGTGACTGTAGGTGGCGTCGCCGGCAATTTCACCGGCGGCTCTGCCGGCGGCAACATCATGTTCTCCAGCACGGTGTCGGGCTCTTCCACCCTGGTGGGTGGCGCTGGCGTGGGTGCGCCGGGCGATGCTTTGGCCGCTCAGGGCGCCGGCCAGACGCTGGTTGCGGGCATCGGCAACACGACGCTGGCGGCGGTGACCGCGCTTGGCGCGACGGGTGGCAGCACCTTCAACGTGGGCGCCGGCATCTCAACGGTGTTCGGCTTCGAGGGCGGCGGCAGCACCGTCAACTTCGGCGGCAGCGGCATCTCCCAGGTCCTGGGGCGCAACGGCGCCTTGTTCGGGGCGGCGAACATCTACAACGACCTTGGCACGGGCGGCCAGGTGACGATCCTCGACTTCACGACCGGACTGGACCAACTGACGGTGAAGGGCGATTTCAGCATCACCTTCTTTGAACTGGGCGCTCCGGGCAACAGCACGGGATCGGAGGTTACCCTCCTGCAAGTTTCCGGTGGCGCCAGCTACACCTTCTTCGACTCAACGCCGGACGGCGTGGCCAATATTTTCGCCTCGGACGTCACCAAGATCGCCTGATCCTAAGAAGCAGATCATCGGCAGCGGGCCGCCCTTTGGGGCGGCCCGGTTGGGTTTTGGGGTGGCGTGTCCTTCGGCTGCTGCATCGGGGCAACGCGAAAGCAAAACGGCCTCTCAGGTCAATCGACCTGAGAGGCCGTCGCTGTGGGCTGGATGGTCAGGGGGGCTTGGTCCCGCCCCAGGAACGGAGCGTGACTTGGCGCGCCGCTATTCGGGCTGAAGCAACCGGTGCCAGTCGCTGATGACCACCCTTAGGCGTCGGCCGGTCGGATAGGCCGGCAGGTGCACCACCGCCTCGCCATTGGTCCAGCGCCAGGATTCGCCGCCGGCGCTTTCCATGTTGTGGAAACCGTCGCCGATCGCGGGGCCGTCGAGCGGAATCGGCGCGTCGTCGAGCAGCAGCGTCCGGATGGCAACGCCAAAGCGGCGGCTGCCGGCACGCTCGCCTTCGGCAATATTGGCCGGCACGCCACGCGGGGAGAGCAGGCGTACCATGCCGCTGCCGGCCGGCAGCGTCACGTCCCAGGTCAGCTCGGTGCTGCCGTCCAGCAAAGTCAGCGCCGCGCCGTTGACGACGATGCGCAGGGCAGGCTGGATCTCGCCGATGTAGTCCAGGACGGGAGCGGGCGCGGTTTCGGCGGGCGCAAGTGCGGCGGCCTCAGCGGGTGCGGCATCGATAGGCCCGGCCTCAGTGGGCGCGGAGGCCGGCGGTGCCGGTTCTCGTGCCGGCGGGACCAGGACGTCGGCGCGGCGGGCCAAGCGCTGGCGCAGGGCCAGGACGGACGGGCCGGCGGGCAGCAGCGGGGCGGGCGGCGGAGCGGCGGGGTCGAGGCGGGCGGCGGTCAGCAAGCCGGCAGCGATCACTACACCGGGCGACTCCAGCTCCAGCCGCAACCAAGCGATGGGGCCGGCCTGAGGCTCGCGGCGGATGGTCTCGCCGTTGACCAGCGCGCCGATCGGCACCAGCGCGCCGTGCGGCAGGCCGGCATCGAGCACGTGCACCGGCTGTTCCGGCGCCAGCAGCAGGTCGGCCATCGGCTGGCCCTCGCCAAAGGCGCCGGCGGCGACGCGCACCGGCATCAGGCGCTGGCGGAGCAGCGAACCGGGTTCGTGCCAGGTGGTGGCGACGTGGCGCACCGCCACCGGGCCGGCGAGGGTGAGCACCTTATCGCCGCGCGCCAGCGACTCCACCGGGCGCTCGGTGGGCGCGCCATTGGGGCTGGAGACGGCGATGAGCGTGCCGGCAGGGAAACTACCGTCGCCGATCGCGGGTTGGGCCAGGGAGGGGGGCAGGAGCGTGGCGGACATGCAGGGCCTGGGGGCGGTTGGGCGATCCGGTTCAGTACAATGGCCCGCGCCTCGCGTCGATGCGGGGTGCTACTCAGTCGTCTGCGGGTGGCCTCGGAGGCGGGCGCGCAGGCGCACGAAGGGCCCGAGCAGGCGGCCGACACGGCTGCTGACGGCCTCCACCCGGGCGAGTGCTTGATTCTGCGCGTCGAGAACGGGGCGCTGGTCGGCTAAGGTCCGCTGCTGTTCCTCCAGCAGACGGCCGAGGCCGTGGAGCAGGTCCTGCTGCGCGTCCAGCCGGCCACAGACGTCGTGCAACAGGCGCGCGGCCTCGAGGGCCTGCGCGCCGGCGACGATGGCCTGGCTGGAGGTGTCGGCGATCGCCTGCTGGTGGTGGCGCTGCTGGGCGGCGAGCAGCTCCAGCGAGCCCATGATCGAGGCCTGGGTGCCGTCGGGCGCGGTGAGCGAGGCGAGTATGCGGTTCTGTGCGTCGAGCTGGCGGGCGAGGGCGTCGAGCAGCGCCTGCTGTGTGTCGGTGCGCGCGCCCAGCTAATGTAGCGAGCCCATGATCGAGGCCTGGGTGCCGTTGGCGTCGGTGATGCTGGCGAGCTGGCGCTGCATCGCTTCCATGCGCGCGGTGATGTCGGCCAGCGTGCCGAGCGAGGCGGGCTGGTCGGTTGGGGGGGCCAGGATCTGCGCCAGCGCATCCATCCGGGCCTGCTGGGCGGCGATCAGGCCGCGCACCTCGTGCAGGGCGCGGGCCAGGGCGGGGTCGGCGGGCTGGGCGGGAATGGCGATGAGGCCGCCGAGGGCCGCGAGATCGATCATCTCGCGCTGCTCGACCAGGATGCCGAGCAGGAGGTCGAGGCGGGCCGCCTCCCGCGCTTCGGGCGTGGGCCAAATGGGGCGACCGCGGCGCAGGATGGCGATGAACTCGGTGCCCATGGCGGCGGTGCAGTCGGCGACGTGCCAGTCGATCAGCCCGCCCTCGGCCAGTTCCAGGATGGCGAGGCGGAAGGCGCTGGGGGTGAATTGCCAGGCATGAGCATCCACGTACGTGCTGTCGGGCGCCATGCTGGCGTGGGCGAAGGCGGAATGGGCCTTGGCCAGCGTGTTGACGAGGTGGGCGCGGGCGATCGGGTGCTGGCCCCAGGCGCCGGCGTCGTCGGCGAAGGCGGAGTAGGCGAGTTGGTGGAACTGGGTGCGCGCGGTGTGGCGGCCGGCGCCGTTGGGGTCGTGGGCGGCGAGCAGGTCGCCGGTGGTGGAGTGGGGCTTGAGGAAATCGAAGCAGTAGCGCTTGTCGGGCACTGCGAGCGCCAGGGCGCCGTTCGGGGCCAGCAGCGCCTGGGCGGCGATGAGGAAGGCGACGGGGTCGGGGATGTGTTCGATGACGTGGCTGGCGATCAGGCGGTCGAAGCTGCCGTGGCGCTCGGCGGGGACGGTGTGTTCGAGGCGGCCGCCATGCCAGACGGCATCGACCTCCTCGATGGCGTCCAGGTCCACGGGGAAGCCGGCATATTTGGCGCGCAAATCCGCCTGGTCGGCGTGATCGACGACGAAGCTGTTCCAGCCGTCGCGCTTGGCGGCGATGGGGGCGTGGCTGGGGCCGATTTCGATGATGCGGGTGGCCTTGGTCGAGCCGCCGAGCAGAAGGCTGGTGCGGTCCATCACACCAGCCATCTGTCGAACCACCAATATTACCGGCTATTCGTGCTCCCCATCATTCCGGCGACCGAAACCGCGCGTAAACAACTTGGGCTTGGTCGCAGCAGCGGTATACGTTGCGACCGTAATCGCCGCAGCGCCAATCAAAAACGCATGCCCAACAATGCTTGCAGCCAGTATTGTATAGCTTCCGAGTGCGACAGCAGAACTCACTGCCCACATGAACCCCAACGCCTGCAACACATAATGGCGTACCGCTACATCCTGAATATGACGCAGAGGACTTACTTCTGCATTGAATGTGAAATTCCATACGCCGACGACCAGCTGCCTCATGTAGCGCTTCCTCTTAACAGCTAAAACACTACCTGTGTGGTCTGGGGCAGTGGTGCGGCCCCGGTTAGCGGTGCTGATCAAGCGGCACTTTTAACAGGCTGAGGCGAATTGGTCCAGCGCTGGTGCGCAGGCGCGTGGCGCCAGACGGGCGTCAGCGTCAGACGGGCGTCAGCGTCAGACGGGCGTCAGCGTCACCTGGGCCACGCCGCGCGCCAGGATGCCGAGTTCGATGGCAGCGGCGCGGGAGAGGTCGATGATGCGTTTGCGGGTGCCGGGGCGGTCGTTGATGGTGACGATGACGCTGCGATCGCTGTCGGCGACGGTGACGCGCACGCGGCTGCCCATGGGGAGGGAGGCGTGGGCGGCGGTGAGTTGGCGTTCGTCGTAGCGGACTCCGGCGGCGGTGAGGCGGCCCTGCCAGCGGCGGCCGCCGTACCAGGAGGCGATGCCGACCTGGCGCCAGTCGCCAGACGCGTCGGTCCAGACCGGGCCGGCGGCAAGGGGGCGCGGGGGCGTGCTGCGGGTGGTGGCCGCTTGTGTGGGGAGGGCGGCTGGGGTTGCCTGGGCCGGGGGGAGCTGGGCGGCAATCGCCTGGACGGTCACGATCTGGGTCGGCGGGGACAGGTCGGTGCCTTCGGAGGCGTGCGCGGTCCCCGGGATGGCGATGGGGGCGCCCGCCAGCAGCGACACCAGTGCCGGCACGGCCCAAGCGGGAAATGCCCTTCTGGCGTGGGTTTTCATCGTGTTCTCCTTCCTCGTGACCAGCCTCGGCTGCGCGCACATGGCGCACGTAGAATCCGAGCGGGCCCGTTGGGGTCCGTCGTATAGTCTGGGCGGACGGGGGCCATTGAGCAGATCATTGCCTGGGAGATCAACCCCAAATCCTTCCGCGGTGGCGGGTTGTGCTGCCGGCGGGGGTGAACGTGACTGATACGCAATGTTTACTTCAGCTTTGGATTGTCGGGTTACACATTTGATTTGAAAGCATTTTCCAGGCGGTTTCTGTTGCGTTGCAGCGTGAATTTTGGCGATACGGGTGGGAGGAATTTTTCCCCCGGGATTTGCCCGATTTCCGCCGCAATTGCGGGGGTATCAGGAAAAAATGCATTGAGATGAAAAAATTCCTTCACATCCGCCCCGGATCGGCGTATGGATACCGCCATGATCGAAAAGTTGTGCAGCGGCGCCCTCGGGCCTCGCCGGCGCGGCCCGATCCAGCGATTTTCGTTCATCCCCCCGAGCACACGGAGCCTGCATGGTCGCACCTGGCCTCGTGGATTGGGCGCGCCATGTGCTGGAGCCCGGCGGGATGGTGCCCGCGCGGCACCATGCCATGCTGCTGGACCGGCTCGCCCTGGTGGCCGACGGGGCGGTGGACCGGTTGATGGTGCTGATGCCGCCGGGCAGCGCCAAGAGCACCTATGCCTCACTGATCTTTCCGGCATGGTGGCTGACGCGCCATCCGGTCAGCTCGGTGATTGCGGCCAGCCACACCGCGGAGCTGGCCGACCATTTCGGCCGGAAGCTGCGCAACCTGGTGGCCGAGCAGACGGAGACGCTGGGTTATTGCCTGGCTGGGGACAACCGGGCGGCGCATCGGTTCCGGACCAGTGCGGGTGGGGAATACTTCGCCACCGGTATCAATGGGCCGGTGACCGGGCGGCGCGCCGACCTGGTGCTGATCGACGACCCCATCAAGAGCCACGCCGAGGGCGACTCGGAACTGGCGCGCGAGCATCTGTGGAACTGGTACCGCGCCGAGCTGACCACACGGCTGAAACCGCGCGGCCGCATCGTTCTGGTGATGACGCGCTGGCACGAGGACGACCTGGCCGGGCGGCTGCTGGACAGCGGCGACGACTGGACCGTGCTGCGCCTGCCGGCCCTGGCCGAGGCGCAGGACCCGCTGGGCCGCAAGCCCGGGGCCGCGTTGTGGCCGGACTGGGAGGACGAGGTGGCGCTGGCGCGCAAGCGCACGGCCGTCGGCAGCCGGGTGTGGCAGGCGTTGTACCAGCAATCGCCCCGCCCGGTGGAGGGCGCGCTGTTTCCGGTGGCGCGGATCGGCCTGATCGATGCGGTGCCGGGCGACGCTCGCATGGTGCGGGCCTGGGACCTGGCCGCCACCGAGGCGGGGCATGGCACCGATCCGGACTGGACGGTGGGGCTCAAGCTTGCCGCGGCCCCCGATGGCCGGATGATGGTGGTGGACGTGGTGCGCTTCCGCGGCGGGCCGCACGAGGTGGCGGATTGCATCCTGCAGACGGCCCAGCGCGACGGGCGCGCGGTGACCATTGGCCTGCCGCAGGACCCCGGCCAGGCCGGCAAGCAGCAGGTGGCCTGGCTTTCGCGACAACTGGCGGGGTTCGCCGTGGTGGCCTCGCCGGAGACGGGATCGAAGCTGGTGCGCGCCTTGCCGGTCGCGGCCCAGGTTGAGGCCGGCCGGCTGAGCCTGTTGCGCGCGGCCTGGAACCAGCCGCTGCTGGCCGAGCTGCGGGACTTTCCGCACGGCCGCAAGGACGACCAGGTGGATGCGCTGGCGCGGGCCCACGCCATGCTGGCGCAGACGGGCCGCCCGGCGCGGCAGCTGCGGGTGAGTTTGTTGCAGCGGTAGGGGGCGGGGGTTGCCCGCCCCCCTTTTGATCGGTGCTGCGGATCAGTCGCGGCGCCGGCGGGATGCCGCGAGGCCGAGCAGCCCCGCGCCCAACAGGGCCAGCGAGGCCGGCTCCGGCGTGGGCACCGCCTGGGCGACCGTGGAGGCCGAGAAGGTGGTGATGGCCCCGCCCTGGGTGGTGAGCGTCACGATCCCCGGCGTCGCGTCGAAGCCGGCATATTCGAATATGCCGGTGCCGGAGATGATCAGCGTGGCCAGCTGGCCGCCGTTGGGCGCGATGGCGATCGGCGCGGACAGCGTCAGCAGGTCGAAGGAGACGCCGGCCGTGGTGGTGTAGAAGTCGGCGAGCGGTGCGAAGGTGGCGAAGTCCAGGATATCCTTGATCAGGCCGCAATCGCCGGCGCAGTTGAGGCCGGCAAAGCTGCCGCCGGCGCTGCCGCTCACCGAGGTGATGGTGCCGGCGACGCCGGGCGTGGCCGTGGCGGGGGCGGCCTCATTGGTGAAATCCAGGCCGGTGGCGAGGTTGATGGTGGTGACGGTGCCAACGCCGATATTGAACCCGCCCAGGTTCAGCTGGCTGCCGGGTGCGATCGGGACTGCGCCGGCGGCGGCGGGAAGGGCGGCTATGGCCAGGGCGGCCAGCAGTGTTTTAGTGGGACTCACGGGAACCTCCGTCATTCAGTTGCGGGGCGGAGATGCCCCGTCATGCCAACTGGCGGCCGGCGGTTGCGTTCACGCGGCGGGGTGGAATTCCCCCCGGGCCAGGGCCAGCCGGTGGCGCGGCGCCGAGGGCCGTTGATTTAGCAATATCCGTGCCACGGGCTACAGGCCCTGGTTTCAACACCCTGCGCGTATGCGCTTGGTGACGCATACCAACCGCGTCAAGAATCCCGACACTCCCGCGCCCGCATGCAGGCAACGGGGTGGGAACACACGCACGCAGGAGGCTGGATGTTCACGACATTGTGCGCGCTGGTGCCCGCCGATCCGCACTACCCGGAGCGGACGCGGCGGCTGACGATCCTCAAGCGCGTGCTGGATGGCACGCTGTACGACGAGCTGCCCTACGAGTTCCACCAGGAGCGCGGGGCGGGCGGGGAATACATCCCGCTGCGCATGCGCAAGCCCAGCGTGCGCTATCCGCTGGCGCGCATCGTGGTGGACGATTCCGTTTCCCTTGTGTTCAGCGAAGGGCATTTCCCGACCATCGACTGCAGCGACCAGCGCGTGCGCGCATTGTTCGCGGACCTGGCGAAGGAATGCACGCTGAACCACGTGATGATGGAGGCCGCCCTGCGTGGCGCCATCGGAAGTGTTGCGATCCTGTTCCGGGTGCTCAACGGCCGGGCGTTCTTCAGCGTGCTGGAGACGCCGCACCTCACCCCGGAATGGAATCCAGAGGTGCCGGATGAGCTGCTGCGCGTCACCGAGCGTTTCAAGGTGCGCGGTGCGGCGCTGATCCCGCGTGGGTACTCCGATCTCGATCCGGGAGCGGAATACTGGTTCCTGCGCTATTGGGACGAGCTGGACGACGTGTGGTTCGAGCCGCAGTTGGTCGCCGCTCCGCCCCGCCCGCCGGTGCGCGACGAAGCGCATTCAAAGCGCCACGGCATGGGCTTCGTGCCGTTGGTCTGGGTGAAGAACCTGCCCGGCGGGCCGGACGGAGTGGATGCCGTGGACGGCGCCTGCACCTTCCGCGCGGCCGTGGAGACCACGATCGAGATCGACTACCAGCTGAGCCAGGCGGGGCGGGGGCTCAAATACTCCTCCGATCCCACCTTGCTGATCCGCGAACCGGCCGGGGTTGAGGGCGAGATCGTGCGCGGCGGCGGCAACGCGCTGATCGTCTCCGAGAAGGGCGACGCCCGCCTGCTGGAGATCGACGGCACCGCTTCTGCCGCGGTGATCGAATATATCCGCACGCTGCGCGAGCTTGCGCTGGAAGGCGTGCACGGAAACCGGGCGAGCCCGGAGAGGTTGTCGGCCGCCCAATCGGGTCGCGCCATTGAGATGATGAACCAGGGCCTTGTGTGGCTGGCCGACAACCTGCGTGTTTCCTACGGCGATGCCCTGCTGAAGCTGGCGCGGATGGTGGTGCGGGCAACCAACCTGTACCCGCTGCGCATTTTTGGCGAGGTGGTGGAACCGATTCCGCCCGGCACGCGGCTGGGGCTGATCTGGCCCCGCTGGTACGCGCCGTCGAGCGAGGACCGGGCGCGCGATGCGCAGACGCTGCGCACGCTGTCCGAGGCGCGGCACATCAGCCGCGAGACGGCGGTGAAAAGCATCGCCGACGTCTACGACATCGAGGACGTGCATGCCGAGCTGGCGCGCATCGGCGCGGCGGCGGGGCATGCGGATGCGGGCACCGACCCGCGGGAGGATACATGATCAACGAGCGAACCGGACAGCCCGAAACCGCCAAGGCAGCGCAGGCGGGCGAGGCCGCACAGGTGCAGATGGCGTTGGAGCAGAAGCTTCTGGCCATGGAGACGGCCCTGCGCGAACGCCTGATGCGCGCCGAGCTGAAGGCGCACGCAGTGCGGGCGGGCATGGTGGACCTGGACGGGCTGAAGCTGCTGGACACCAGCCGGCTGACGCTGAACGAACGCGACGAGGTGGTCGGCGCCGAGGTGCTGATGGCCGAGGCACGGCGCGCCAAGCCGTGGCTGTTCGGCGGCGCCAGCAGCTCCTCCGCCGCCACCCCGCCGCCCGCTCAGGCGCCGCGCGCGCGGCTCGCCACCGAAATGAATGAGACGGAATGGCGCGCCGCCCGGGCGGAGATGCTGCGGCGACTATGAGGTAGGCCAGGCCAGGGGGCCGAGCCCCCTGGACCCTCAACCCTTCCACATCAGCGACACCCATTTCTGCCGGGGCATCCCGGCGGGACGACAACGCGTGAGGAGTTCACATGCCGATCACCAATTTCCCCGCCGCCCTGCAGCCGATCATCCAGCTCGGTTATCTGGAGCGCGAGTTCCAGCAGGCGCTGACCTCCAAGCTCGGCTACCGGGCGGTTGCCGACCGCCTGAGCTTCAGCGTCGGCATCGGCGAGACGCTGACCAAGACGCGCGCCGGGCTGAAGGCCGCGGTGACCACGCCGCTGCCGACCGCCAGCAACACCAACCTGGACAACGGCCTGGTGCCGACCGGCTACGGGGTGGAGCAGTTCACCATCATGCTGCAGCACTATGCGGCCACCACCGACCTGAACATGGTCACCAGCCGCGTGGGCATCGCCAGCCAGTTCCTGCTGAACGCCGCCATCAACGGCGAGCAGGCGGCGCGCAGCCTGGACGAGCTGGCGCGCAATGCGCTGTTCGATCCGTATTTCGGCGGCAACACCCGCGTGCGCACCACGCTGGGCGCGCCGGGTGTGAACGTGGCGGTGGATGACATCCGCGGCTTTGACCGCGTGTCGGTGAACGGCGTGATGACGCCGGTGGGCGCGGGCGCCACGCTGCAGGTGAAGGTGAGTGCGGGCGCCTATGTGCTGGTCGGCGTGACCGAGGACGGCGTCAGCACCTCCGGCGCCCCGGGCGGGCGATCGGGCGTGCTGACCTTCAACAGCGCGGTGACGGTGGCCCACGCCACCGCCGCCAACGCGGTGCTCGCGGCCAATGCCAGCCGCATCGCGCGGCCCGGCGACCGGGTGACCACGGCGGCACTGACGATCGCGGACACGCTGACCATGGGCACGCTGTTGAACGCGGTGGCGACGCTGCGGATGAACGCGGTGCCGGAGATCGACGGGGTGTACAACTGCTACCTCGACCCGATCTCCGCACGGCAGCTGTTCGGGGACGCCGATTTCCGCCAACTGTTCACCGGCGCCACCAGCGCCCACCAGGTGTTCCAGCGCGGCATGGTCAACGACTTCCTCGGCCTGCGCTTCATCCCGACCACCGAGGC
>Ga0105050_10005432_pt1 | contig 16361 bp, 8 predicted proteins | sample FRY01_FD_78088 | JGI IMG/M metagenome (GOLD analysis project Ga0105050, IMG submission 78088) | Freshwater microbial communities from Lake Fryxell liftoff mats and glacier meltwater in Antarctica - FRY-01 | ecosystem: Environmental > Aquatic > Freshwater > Ice > Glacier meltwater ... | reverse complement strand
TGTGTCGCTTGCGTGGTCTATGTGTAGTGTAAAGATTCATTTATGTATATAAGACCATCGTTATCAGCTTGTTGGCCGAATTATGATGCTGTTTATTCGTGTTTGCGCGTATGCATGGTGTTTGGAACACATATTGGCAGCTTGCACAAATACACCGGAAATATGTCGATGCGCTCTCTCGACACTTAGAAGTGATGGAAAAACAGAGCAAGTGCCCATTGACGCGGCATGGCGGCACGAGTGTAACCGATGCGTAATTCTGGGAGTAAGCGCAGGTTGTGCCGCTGAAACTGCATGGGAGCTTGAATCTTTCCGTATCGGATTTTGGGCTCCACGCGATGCTCGCATTTCGCAGTCTACGGTAGGCGTGGTTAAAATTCTTTTTCCTGCGTCTGACGTGAAGAATCAACACCTTACTGTCCGGGGATTCAATACGCCAACTTTGCAAGGTTGTGGCCGGTCAGCGTATCCAGTTAACGAAATCGGAGTGGCCTCGTGGGCGTCCAACACCGCTCGCTGGGCGTGGGACAGCGATTCTACGTACGATGCCACGCGTACTATTTGTGCGTCAGATGACCAGATTTGGTTTTTTAACTTAAACGTGTACGCATCACAGAAGGAAACCGCGCCGTCGTCACCGGCAACACTATATTTTGAGATCAGTGTCAACGGCGAAATTTATTTAACACGCACCACTGCTTTCTTGCAACAGCAGCTCGTCGACGCAAACGTTCCTACATCCATTACACGAGGATTGTACCCCATAACTGCGAAAGGTGATAGACCGCTCGCGCTTGACCTCGTTCCCAAGCTCTTTTCCGTTACCTGCGGAGATGAGCTGCGATTGGACACACATGCACACAACGTACAACTGCCTTTCGAGGGAGCTTGGTCGTTGCTTCCGACGACCATTCCTGCATTCAATTACTGCACGATCAGCAGTCTTGATAAATTGCTGGAACTCGAGATATCTTCGAGTTGCAAGGCATCATCCGCGGAGATCTATATTCCTGCATACTCGAGTTTCAAGCTAATTTCCCCGGCATCGGCCATCAATGGCGCGGTTTGCACGTTTTCGGTAAAGAAATATTGTGACGTTGGATCTTCGTCGTCGCCAGGCAGCACTGTCTCCTGTGCAGAGTGTGAAGCTGGGAAGTTCAAAAATACAATGGGACCTGGCCTCTGTCAGAATTGCGGGGCGGGCACTTTTATGAAATTTACAGGAGCATCTGTCTGCGATGTGTGTGTGAATTCGATTGCCATCGGAAGCAAAACATGCGCAACATGTGGAGTGCATGCGGCCAATATCCTAAATGCGAATCCACCAAACTGTGCATGCAACAGCGGATTTAGCTTCCAAAAAACACAATGCGTGGGGTGTGTGGCCGGCAAATACAAGACGGCGATAGCCAATGCCGTTTGTGACAATTGTGCCATGGGAACATACAGTACAAGCGTGCATGCAACCAGCGTGTCGCAGTGCGTAGCATGTCCATCTGCCTCGGGACACACTTCGGCTCTCGGAACCGACAGCGTTTTGAATTGTCTGTGCAAACCCGGCCACCAGAGCGACTCGAATAACAACTGCCAGATCTGCGAAAGCCGGTTCTACAAGGCCACTACCAGCAACACAGACAAATGTGTCTTTTGCGAAGCAGGGAAGTTTAGTCCGCTCCCGGGCCTGAGCGCTTGCCAAACATGTGATACCGGGTCTTTCAGCGCGGCAGGAGAGACTAGATGCAGATTTTGTGCGATCAACAGCGGTATATTCGGTACGAGTACCGTCTGCGAGTGCGACGAGGGATACACAAGATTGTTGACGACTTCTTTGTTCGCGTGCACAATATGTGCGCCGGGAACGTTCAAAAACGCCGTTGGGAACGCGCCTTGCACGGAATGCCAGCAAGGAAAATTTTCGGATAAGGAAGGTAGGGTCAATGATGTGTGTATGGTATGTCCTAGCGACACGCATCCAAACCGCGTTAGCGCAGCCTTTTCATGTTTGTCTTGTCCGGACCACAGCGTATCGCCCACGGGAAGTCGAGATGTAACGGATTGCGTTTGTAAAGTCGGATTCACAGGGCAACCCGGACTCTGTGAACAATGTGCGGCAGGACTCATCAAGCCACTGTCTGGCAGCCAGCCGTGCGAAGAGTGTGAAGTCGGGAAAGTTGCGGATACAAGTTCACAAACGTGTGTGTTCTGTTCGACGAATACGTATCCGTCGCCCGCGACGAGGTCCACATTTTGCGAAATGTGCCCAAATTTTGCTGTGGCAGACTATGGTAGTCGCGACAGATCCGCATGCAAGTGTCGTGCAGGTTACACTTCCAATACCATCGGTGGTTGCGCGGCATGCGAAGCCGGAAAATACACTGAAACGATAGGCGCCGCGGCGTGTGTCTTGTGTCCGCTCATGACGTTCGGCAACCAGATCGCAGCACCAAACAGAAGCTCGTGCTCGCAATGTGCAGACAATACCGTTTCGACAGAAGACCGCAGGTCGTGTCAGTGCGCTTCTGCTTATCAATACGATTTAATCACGTTGCGCTGTACAGAGTGCAGTGCCGCGCTCCGCCAATTCAAGGCAGACGTAGGCAACCATGCCTGTGGTACATGCGAAGACGAACAGATCTTTTCCAGCAGCACGCAAACCTGCACGGATCCTACGACAATAGAACAGACGGTTAAGCTATTCCATGGCATCAACTATGTTGCGTTTCACGTCTTTGATAAAATCCCAAGTGGCACCCGAATCACAGACATTTTCCAGCGAAACCACAATTCCCAAACGGTGTTTTGGAAAACGGCGACCCTCAACACCGAAAGTCCATTACAACAACACGTTTTGAACACCAACGCGCGTCCGAATCGTGATTTTTCGCGCGACAATATTGTGCATCACAGCCGCAACGTCTACATGATCAACATTGAGTTTTACGATTCCAAGCAGTTTGTCGAATGCAGCTATCGCGGTGTGCCTCTCGCGAAATTCACGACCATGGATTTGCGGTTGGGCAGCAACAATTTCGTCCCGATCCTGTATTCGAGTGTCGACGATAATACCAGGGTGTTGCCGATTCAAATGCCAGTGCACTGTCACAGCACTTCTTCCGTGTCGTGTTTCCGATATGTGATGTATGACGAATTCTCGTGGATCTTCAGACACAAAGATACGGGCGTCCTGATAATGGACACCACGTCCGTGAACGCGTTTGGCACCTGGACAAGTCATTTTTCTTTCACACCAGGACAATTTGTGCAGCTGACACTAAGAGGAGATCCCAATCGACCTACGGGGCAAGAACACATTTATGTGCAAATCGACAACACCACACTGGCAGACACCAGTCGATCGTCTTCGTACGACGTGGCGTCTGCTCCGAGAACGCGTCGTCTCTTGGCCATGCCACCATCGACACTCGACGCATATTGCCCAACTGAGATGTCTTCAACGGCACAATGTGCCTGCAGGTCTAACTCGAACGCGATTCTGAGCTGGCCGCTTCGCGATTGCAATCAGTGTGTTCTCACAAAGTCGCAATCGTGTTTCGCCATGGGACAGCAACTCACACTCGCACGTGTCAAATATACCATCGCCGTGGCGGCTCCCGCAGGAATTGAGCTGACCACGAATTCAATTGCCGTGGCGAAACTGAAACGCAGTTTCGAGTACAGTACTTTGACGCCCTTGCCGGCGAAACGCGGCGTGCAGTATGAACACCTGAGCATTCGAGCGCAGTCCGCTTCACAGTGCGCGTGTGAGGACACGAGTGGCGTAGCAGCGAATTGTTTTTCCAGTGCATGTGTTCCGACAACCAAACAGTGGCGTTTCGAACTGTCTCTGGCAGTCATGGAAAGCGAGGTTTCACGACCTGCGGACGCCGATGCCCTCGTCGTTAATTTCGAGTTTGATGTCGATGGAGTCCGATACGTGACCAAAAGCACGGAACTACTCCGTCCAGAAACACAAATGATCAACGGCGCGGCTGTTGAGATCTCGCACCTTTTCCCGTCGAAAACGAAAATATATGCGCTTGCGACCAAGAGGTTTCAGATCGTATGTCCTCGGCATATGACCGTGGTGGACACCACCGACGGTACAACTTGTCCTTTCGAGGGCAACATCGTAGCGTCCATAAATATAGACACATCGAAGCGGCGAACCGCGCCATCGTACCTCGTTTCGGCCGTTCTTGACGCAACGGACGTGAGGATTCGAGCGAGTAGCTTCGGTGCAACACCTGCAAACACACAGCATTTTAAATACACCATCCAGCGAGAACGCGGACAACCCGCTCTGTACGTGACGCTCGAGCGCGCGCAATTTGAAACATGTATGTTCGCGGGTGTTTACAAGACGATCAATGGTCTGTCTTGCGCCAATGCGCTTGTAGCCGATATGCCCGTTTGTATACCGCCCTTCCTGACTCCTCCGGTGCAGCAAACCGACACCTTGCACATTACAAAGGTCAGGAGCGACAGAACGATACTTCAGACCGCCGCGTGGAACAAAGATTCAGAACTACCAACACACGGCCGCTACGCTACATTCAAGCTGTCTTCTGTTGACGACACTTTGGAAATTGACTTGAAGCTCGACTCTTCCGAGTGCAGAAGCATGGCGACAATAATCAACATTTCAATTGCTACTACTGCACCCGTTGCTCCTGATCGTCTTGATGGGCTCAACAGCAGCGTGCCGACGTGTCGAACAGCACAGAGCTGTGCCTGTCGATTGCACGGCAGCGCCATCAATTGGCCACTTGACGAGTGCAACGCCTGCGTTATCTCCAACATGAACGACGCAGTGTGTGACGGCATGAGTTTGTCGTTTGTCAACAGTATTGGTACCATCAATTACAACATTTTCGTCGGCAATCAGATTGTAGACGCGGACTCTGTGGCAGTCGGCAAATTGAAACATTCAAAGCCATTTATTGTGCAGGGCCGATCCCATCATTACAACCATTTGTCGATTCGGTCGTATGTGTCGCCTACTGGTGTTGGATGCTTCAACACCGACGATCGCACGTCTCTTGCGAACGCGCAATGGAGTGTGGCAAGTTTTCAAAATTGTCCGAACAGTCAACGAAAGATTTTCTTCTTTGCTCTGCCCATCAAGGCCTCCGAATCGGAAATCATTGAACCGCCCGGAACCGCCTTACAAATAAGCTTTGAGTTGTCGATCGGCGACACTCTTTACGTCACGAGAACACAAAAAGAGCTGCGATCGTTCTCCGGCGTCTCGTCTGGTGTTGCATATAGCACAACAATCCACGATGCTGTTGCTCTGAGTGAAACTCCACCGCGGTATCCACAATCCATCGATGTGGTGCCCAAACAGTTCCAAGTCACGTGCTCGCACGCGCAGCCATTCCTTTGTCCCTTCGAGGGCGACGAATTGACTTTCTTGTCGTTGAATTCGGGATTCGCCAACGAAAGCATCGCTTCCTACACATTCCTGCTCAGAACAATGCCAAACAAACAGCTGCACGTCAAGTTGCATGCTTTCACTTTTATGCGGCGTGATAAGCCCGGGGTCATCAGAGCCGCGTGTGCGGATTCTACTCATACGAATTACGCCTTTTTAATTGCCAACGGGCTTTGTGAGGGACTTTTAAAATTCAGCATACCTCCGACACCGAGCGCCGACAAACTACAGGTTTTCCACTATGCAGCGGGACTCTCGAGACACGAAACCGTATACCACCCAAATAACATGCTGCAGGCGGGTCGAAAATGGAAGTTAAACAGTACGGGAGACCTTCTCGAAATCGTATTCACAACCGACGGCATTTACGAAGACCAAACCGATTTTGCCTTTAATTTAACGATTTCCACGGCCGTAATCTTCGAAGCGCCATGTGTTCCTGGCACCTCCGGCCCCGATGGCGGACTCTGTGTGCCGTGTGAGATCGGCACGTATAATCCAACCGCAGGATCCGATTGCCAGAATTGCCCCGCCTTCTCAAACACATCGTCCGCCAGCAGCACGACTTTGTCGTCGTGCGTATGCCAGCCTGGCTATGGCAAAACAGCTGCGACTTCCAGCCAATTTACCTGCACAAGGTGCATCGCTGGGACGTTCCGGGGGGCAGCGACCTGTGAATCGTGTCCTGCGAATTCCAATTCCGCCGAAGAAAGTAACGACATAACAGACTGTCTTTGCAACGACAAGTACATTCGCAACGACAGCTTGACGCCGTTTCTGTGCCAGGCCTGCGCTGCTGGCGAGTACTACACTAGAGACGGCGCAGCCGGAAAGTGCGCATCTTGTCCGCAGTTTGCGCTCTCCAGCCCCGCTAGTGCCTCTTTGAACAGCTGCAAATGCCAAGCAGGCTACATGCAAAAACCGGCACCCAACGACTCGTTTGTGTGCGATCCGTGCCTGGCCGCGCAATATTATGTGCCGGGCGCCGATGCTTTAGGCAACTGCCTTCCGTGTCCGCCGTTTTCTTCGTCGCTACCCGCGAGCTCTGGTGGCATCACTGCCTGTCATTGTGATTCTCCATACGCCAAAACACTGCTTCCGAGTGCGAGCGTGGGGGATTTCGAGTGCAACAGGTGCACAAACGGCACGTACCGTGCTGCCGTACACAATCAATCTGCAGTCTGTACAGAGTGCCCGGCGTTTTCGACATCGCCCAATAGTAGTATCAGCATCGACCAATGCACATGCGACGCTGATTTGGTCAGAGTCGGAGGAAACAATTCGCCGTTGTTCTGTGTTTCGAGCACTCAAATGGACTGTGAACCAGGATACTCCAACGTAAATACTGGGACCTGCATGCCGTGCGAAGCCGGGACCTCGAAGCAAGCAAGGGGCAGTGCAACCATATGTACACCTTGTACCGCCAATTCACAGTCCGATTCAGGCAGCGCCGTATGTAGATGTAACGCTGGACACACAGGAATTGCAGACACATGCCGAGCATGTCCTGTCAATACGTATAAAGCGGCCGCCGGAGATCAGATGTGCGAGTTGTGCGCCCCGAACCACGTCTCGCCTGCCGGCAGTCTGAACGCGACCGCCTGTGTGTGCGGGGCGGGCGCGGGGGGCAATATGTGTGTTGCGTGCGAGTCGGGGACGTTCAAAGACGCACTCGGCACCAGCGCCTGTGAATTGTGTGGGGCAAACATGGTGTCCTCTGTCGCGAGCAAGTCGAGAAATAATTGTTTGTGCGCACGGGGTTATGGCGGTGCAATTTGCGCACCTTGTGCAGCCAACACATACAAAGACGAACTAGGGCCGAACGGCTGTGTTAATTGTGTACAGAATTCACTTTCGCCACCCGCGAGTACGCAGCAAACAGACTGCAGATGTGTGGCTGCAGAAGGTTGGCAGGCGACGTCGACACTACCTCAGAGATGCGAGCGTTTGTTAATTGTGACCCAGAAGAAGTATCAAGTGCCGTTCGAATTGAGCACTTTTATCGCCGATCTCAACAATGTGCGCAGTGACTTCAAACAAACTCTGGCTGTCGCACACGAAAGCCGCGTCGCGAATATCGCATTGATCTACTACGCTACAGGGACAACGGCACCCGTATATACGGGTCGCAGACGGCGTCGGAATCTGTTACAGATCGCGGGGCAAAACATTGCATCCATACAAGCGGGGTCGTGTACGGTGGAGGCGAGTATAAATTCATTCGCGAGTATTCCCCTGCCGGCCGACAACATTGTGCTCGCCCGACTCAGGATCATATATCCAAACTTGCTGCAGTACAGCGACGCGACGGCTCTAGTGCCGTCTCAAAGCGGTTTTTCTCTTTTTGGTTTAAACATACTTTGGCTTGCGGTTATAGGTGGTTCTCTTGTCGTGTGTTTATGCATAGTTTTTGTGATTGCGTGCTCCTGTGGTCGTAGAGATCGGTACGAATTCTCCGATCGCGACAGCGACGATCGCACACCGAACAGGCGATCCGACGCATACCAACCGGTGAATCGCGAAAGGGATCGGCGAAATAGCCCTCCTAGACATTCTTCGTATCGCCGGGAATACAACCACGATGCACCACACAATCATAGTCAAAACACGCATCGCGATGGGAATCGTCCCTCGCGGTACGAACGCGAAGGACGGTAGCTGTAGGTATTGTACACGACAATAACAACAAAACGTACGCGATAACAGGAATAACGAGGACTTTCCTGCGCACGATTTCGATCGGATAGACGCGCAGGACAATTTGTTTTTGTGAGTGTGTTTTGTTGAATAAAATCCCCTGTGCGATACTGAATCTTCGTTCGCATATGCACTCGCACTGTTGCAAACGATACATACCGCAGTGTGTGGCGACGGAAGTCGTCTTTTCGGCGAGCATTGCGACGACGGCAACGACAACAATCACGATGGTTGTTCTCGTCTGTGTTTGATAGAATGCGGATTCGTGTGTCGTATGCAAAGCGAGAATCGCGACGAGTGTCGTAGTGTTTGTGGTGATGGCATTATCGCCGGCGGCGAATTGTGTGATGACGGTAACATACTGTCCAACGATGGTTGTAGTCGTTTATGCGATCGCATTGAATTCACCCACGTCTGCACAACGCAAGTGTCGGACCATGCGGACTGCCAAACATCCATGAAAAGCCACTGCGAGCCAAGGGTGTCGAATTCAAGAATCGGCCGCTTCTCGTTTTGGCTCTGGCGCTGGCTGAGACGGCCGTAACTGAATGCAATCGAATACCACGCGTGATAGCGTGAATCCGAGACAAAAGACAAACGCGCAATCGCACGCAATGTACAATGATTTCGGCACTAAGCCTGCAACAATCTCGGTGAGAGTGTACGTAAACCGCATAAAATACTCTAAACTTTGCCGCATCGTCGTAAACGCCGGCCACCACGCAAAGATCTGATTGCTTTGCAGGGCATAGATTGCCAGTCCATGTGAGAGCGCAAGATATGATATCATCAGAAACAGAAACGTCAATGAAAACAAAGTACCTAAACGGAAAGGGCATAAATAAGCCAGCGGGCATAGTACTTGCCAGCTGAATTGCAACATACAGATGCCGTACATAACAAGCACTATTTCGCGTCCGAGTCGAGAGCGAAGCCACGGCACAGGATCATACAATGCGAAAAAGGGCTGTGTAAAACTGTAATAGTACAACGAGGATAGCAGCATGGAGAGCAGAAAGGCCGATTGCATAATGTTATTTGTTCTTGTTTTGTACACCTTTGATGGCTCGGTCTTTTATATGCCATCCTCAGACACTGTATCAAGCATGTCAATTGTCTGGGGAAACGGAAGGGAATCGAACCCCTCTAAAAGAACACCAGTTCTGTTTCATGTTTACAACTGGTTGTCTCCATACCTATAACTAGTTGTTCACATGGCAGCCCGCGATCGATCGAGGTGTTGTGGTGTCGAATCGCGGGTTACGGACTGCCGAAGCAGTCACGACTAACCACTAGGGTCGAATTCTTTGTGTTGCACACACACCCTCTTTGGGGGAGAAACTCCCTTAGCACCAGTAGCAGCAAGCCTCTTATCACCAGTAGCAGCCTTAGCAGTAGCAGCCTTCTCAGTAGCAGCCTTCTCAGTAGCAGCCTTCTTAGTAGCAGCCTTCTTAGTAGCAGCCTTCTTAGTAGCAGCCTTCTTAGTATCAGCCTTCTTAGCAGTAGCAGTCTTCTTAGTAGCCTTCTTAGCAGCCTTCTTAGCAGCAGGGGAACCCTCTGCGAGAGGAGCATTAAGTTTCTTCTCCAATTCTTGTACACGCTGAATAAGGTCAACATACCCCGTCTGTGATGCCTCCAATTGGTTCAAGGCAGTCTTGAGTTCCTGTTTGGCGTCAAAAAGCGGATCGCCAAGATCCACCGACATGCTGCGTGCGGACATTGTGGAACTCTCACCTTCGACTCCGACACTACTGCCGCGCGAATGCGCAGAAGATGGGTTCTTCGTGGAGGTGGCGACTTCCTTGCCTTTTCCAGACGCAACAACCCCCGACGCAGGCCGGGGATTAGAAGACATGTGAGTAACGGGGGCGACCCGAGCAGCAGCGTTCTGAATAGCATTCTGCGGCGCGAGCACAGAGTTTGCAGCAGTGTCTGCAGCATTCTGCTGCGCTTGCGCAGCAGCATTTGCAACGTTCGCAGTGATTACAGCGTCTGCAGCGAGGCGGGTCTGACGGGCATCGTATTTGGCTTTGAGAGCTGCGTATGCGCGTGTGCATCCAGCATATCCGAAGTTCGCCACTATGACCATAATCATCCACGCGAGATTGCACACTGGCTGCATCAAAGTACCAAATTGTTCGAGCTTCGTCAACATCCAAGAAAGAAAAAGATTGAAGGAATCGCAAAATGTCTGCATGTGAGTTGCGCATGCATGCACCCACGATTTGGTGTAGTAAACCTCCACAGCGCGTGCGGAGAAAATCATTCCGACGAGGCAACGAACATAGAATTCGTAGTCCGTCAGTTTGTCCCAGCACAATGCCGTTTGAACCAGCGCCGACAAAACCAGCATCTTGTTATCCGGTTTCTGCCCGACATAGGCGAGAGAGATCAGAATGTAATGTACGGCCCCCATTTCGAACATGAACGAGCCATTGTTCGAAGTGGACGGATTCCACCAAAACACCACCTTGCGGCAAAAGAACGCCACGACCATGTTCGCAAGCAGAAGAGCGAAGCGCATGCACATTGCCGATACTATCTTTCCCATGTCGCTACTGACCATGAGAGCACTGTAGATACAGACAAAGCCGAAAACACGCGTGTGCAGACATTTGCAAGCGGAGCTCAAGAACGTCTGCAATAGAGCCTTGTGCCATTCCGACACCTTCGCCATCCACATCACCCACAGTGAGAAGGGGGACATGGCGACATGAATGTGGTTCACGTTGACGACGTAGGTCCATTCCATGTACAGATAGGCGAGGATAACTACAGCGCAAAGACCCTGCCCCATAAACGGCATCAGCACATTAGCGATAAGCTTCACGTCCACAACCATTTCAGCCAAAAAAATCTTTGTTCGTTTGGTCGGACCACGACGAGCACGTCACGACACACAGCAGCACTAGCAACGATTTGTATAGCAGATTGGAAAACAAAAAGCTCGAAAACGTTTGCTTCCCTGCGGCAACACTTCCATACCACACCAGCCAGTCTTATATACCAACAGACCACAAAGACGCCACTGAACAATGATGCAACACTTTTATTCAAAAAACGGCAGAGTTTCGGCACAATTGTGCGTTTGTCGGCAATACGTGTTCATCTAACATTATGTGCTGCACAGGGAGAGCGCCCGACACGCCTTCCGTCGTCCCGAGACACGGAATCGCAGTCGACTCCAAATACCTCAGGTGTCGACGTACATGAAGGTTCCAGCCAATTCGTTTTCGTCGAACACTTCTTTGAAGAGATCGGGATCCAAAAGATAACTGGTGTGTTCGGCAACATCGTCGTCGAATTCAGTCACGACGATTTCGTGTACCACTGGCTGAAGTTCACGCAGGTACGAGTTGGACCGAAGACAAAAGTCCGCCAAGTCCTGTCCCCCGAATTTGATAATGGCCGAGGAAAGGATGCTGTCGCGCTCTGCCAAACTGCGCTTGCGACAAATCCAAGATGCAAACAAAATGCGTGCGTCGTCTTGAACACAAAACACGTGAGTGAGCGTAAGGTGCGAAAGGAGCCGCGCGACATACTCGGGATCCTGCAGATGGCACAGGTACACATACATGCGGAGACATTTCTCCATCTCACAGGAACCGCGGTGCAATTTGACAAAGTGCATTTTCCTGCGGTTGATGCTAGCGAGGATGTTCTGCTGCTCGACAGCAGATGTCTTTAGAAGAGTATTGTAGATGATCGCAAGATATTTCACCTGACAAGTGTCCATTTCAAACACCCTCTCCAATACCGCAGGCTCGACTTTGCACACCAGATTCGAACAGAAGTCGACCACCACCCGCAGGTTCTCCAGCGTCACAACTGACAAACTCTCGCAATTGAGCAGCGGCGGCATTTCTGTATTCGCAGTTGTCGCAGTCACCGACTTGTAATTGTAGATGTCGCACACCATCTGCATATTGCAGTCCGTATAAATCGCAGTATCGTCCTGGAAGTACCAATCGTAAACGGCATTCGCCGTGTAAGGCAAATTTCCGCGGATTTGCGTCAGGAAGCTGTGCAGAGCACGCACTGCACCGCTAGCATGGTGTTTGTGTTGGATAATCTCGCCACACAAAACGAGACGCGCTTCCATAGCGACCCTGCGCACGGTTTCATGCCAAACCGCATTTTTCCAAGTTTCCTTCCGTCCGTCCCACGGCTCACTGTGCGCTTGGTTGCACAAATATGGAATGTTCAGGGCGATTACCTTTGCCTGCTGCTGCAATGTGCTGACGCGCTGCGCAAGTCCTTGCATCAAGTTGATGCCGTCTTGAATTCCCACGACCGTGGCCGCAGTGTTATCGACAACAATCCGTTGCGTCCACTTTTGCTCAACAAACCTCCGAATATCGTCAAAGTCGCGCACCAACACACAAATGCAAATGGTTTGCTTGTACGAAACGTCGTCGTCCATGGTAACACCGACGTGATCGATCCACCCTTGCACTTCGCGGGCAATCACTGGCTTTGCCAAGTGTTTGGTGCACTGTGCCTTCAGGCCCTCACTCTGTTGCGAACACGCTTGCAGTGCGTATTCCTCAAAAGAACGCAGCAACATGGACCCTTCCATCTCGACAAGGTCGTGGTTGCGGGGGGAGAACATGACCTGCCGATAGAGCGCGGAATCGGTTCCGAGAACCCACGCCAGAATGCTGCGTAACTGCGCATGCATGGTTCACAAAGTGGAAATCTAAAGTTGTGCACACATTTATAGCCTTTTGTGCAAAAGTCTATTTCGAGCAAATATTTGCTGTTTTGGTCGACAATATACTGCTTTCCGGGCAAAAGGGCGTGTTCCTGTGCCTTTATTGGTCGAAGCTCGCGGTGGCATTGGCACACATAGCGGAATGTATCAAATACGCGCAACAGCGGGAAAACGTGGAGTCATTGCGCATAAAACGCGCCGTTGCACGCACAACGTATATGTATGCAAGAGCCGCGGAGCAAAGACGTCTTCCGTTTGCAAGCAGCGATTGTACAAAATGTCGACGATCGTCGTAGGTCGCACCACAATTGATTCGATTTTTTTGTGGGTCGACGTGAGAGTGCGCGACGAGGTTGTCCGTCTCATGGCCAGTTGGTTCGACCAGAGAGCGGCGATTTGCGCGCTACTCGGTCTCGAAACACTGCAATGCACTGGGTATATTGCGACTGCAACTTCGCGCGCAAATGAGTCTGTTCTGTTGCAATTGAACACGAGGGCCTGTAAACATAGCGATCTCGCGGTGTATCAAGTGCAGCCGTTGCAAAAACGAATTTTTGTAGCAACAGTCATGAACACAAGCAGACTCAGCGTTACACGAGTCCTTGCACGCAACGCACAAAAATTGTCCGCGATGGGCTGGTCGATTTGAGGTAAAATGACATGGGACCACAAAGTGCCAGAATAGGAAATTCAATACTTAAATAGCGACCCGCTATAAAACAATTGTGGCAAACAGCAACCAGACAATTCGGCGTACGCCTTTAGTCAGCATGGGGAAAGCGAAGCGTCCACACCAAGAATTCAAAACGCCCGTCGCCATTCTTGATTACATGCAAGGGGTGCTGAGTGCAGACGATTATGTAGATCTACGAGAGTGTGTGTTTGAACACGATCGCCATTTGACCAAAACCCAGCAGGGTGCTAAAAAACACTGCTCCGATGCTTTCGTGTACACCAGGTCCTGCGCTTTGATATTTTCGGATCTGCACGCCACACTTCATGTGCACTGCGAATTTATGCATGCGCTCAACAAATGCCTCGACTTGTCGTTGCTGGTGGCAGATGTAATGGTGCGACACACTCTGCATGCCGGGAAAATGAACGATCACGACGAGCACGAGCAGGGGCTCGCGAAAAATGTGCGTTTTCAGCAAGACGTTGTCGAGATTACCGAGCAAAGCAGCACGCGACTGCGCGCCGACAAGGATATGATAAGCAACAGCAATTCGCATTTGCGCTTTGCCATGCGGTATAAAACACTTGCCCGCATTTTGCATCTCAGTCGCGGCCACGGCGATGACAGTGTGACGACACAACACACCGACACTACCGCTGCACAGCAGAATAAGACAAGTTCTGGTCCAGACGGTGCCATCGACCCCGGATTTCGCGGATGCAATGCGTACGAAACACTCAAGAACAAATGCATGCTGGGCGCCATTCTCCAGTACACCGCACGCAATAAAGAACGCCTGCGCATTGAGCGCAGCGACACGAAAATCAACGGGGCTCCAGCCAACACCGCTGCCTGCGTTGCGCTCATCGAAGCCCAACTCCTGAAAAAGGCGGCTACTATGCTGCAAAACACACACTGCATACACGAGAAAAAGGAGCGCCTGGAGCTCGCGATGCACAAGACCAAGGCCGAAAATCTGCTTTTGCAGAACGAGCTCGACAGTGTGCAGGCCAAGCTTGCACAAATGCACAAGTAAAAAACCGCTTCTTCGCCGAGTGTAGGTAGGTGTGAATGTCGGCGTGACATCGAATCCGCGTCCGAGAGAATCTCAGACATCGCAGTGCAAGTTGTGCGCCGGAGCGTTTTGGTATATAAATCGCATATAATTTTAAATCTGTTGTCTCTGTCGCCTCTGCTCCCACCGAGACATAACTGGCTGGCACGCAAAGGCGTGTCAGACGTGCGGCAGCATGAGTATGGATTATTTGCGTATCCAGAGCTCAGTCGACGTGCAAACGGGACAACAGTCGAGCGCCGATGATATTGATGTCGACATCGCGCTGTCGAATCTGGTGTGTGTTAATTCATGTTACGTAAACTTTCGCGTCCACGCAAATGTTGCTTCTTAGTATTTGAATTCGAACAACAGAAGGGTTTTGTTGTCTGTGTTGTGCACTTCTCTCCAAGCGCGCGCGTCTCGAACGAGACACGCACAGGAAAGGGGGTGGGGGTTCTGCGCACGATTCTGTGGCTCTGGTGCAATAATTGTTCTTGCAAAGCGTAATTGTGACTTTGTGAGCGTATTATGAATAGGGAAGACTCGAGGACCGGCAACTGTTTCTTTATATGCTGAAACACGACGTCGCGCTGCAGAGCAGTCTTGATTGTTACCGTAGCAATTACACAGACTGTGATGTCGAAATGCTTAAGCACATAAACGTCGATCCGCAAAAACAGAGTATCGTCAAAAAGAACGAAGCGACAGAAGAGACAGAGCGCCGAATGCTGGAATATTTGCAGAACTTCCTCTTCGACGCCGCCACGTCGTACCTGGTGCTTGGCTTCGTCGTCTTTCGTTTCTGTGAAATGCCCTTGCATCCACAGAAATTAGTTCCGGTTGTCATCCCGATCGGCGACATCGAGTGGACATACGAAGGAACGGAGGAGGGCCAGGAGCTGCTTCGTATTCCAGACATCGACGTTCCGCGACATTTTTCTCGAGACGACACGCGATATTACGTGTACAAATTTCGCCCGACGGGACAATATTTCTCAAACGACGATCACGGAGTGTTGTGTCGACTCACTCGCAGCTATCGTCGTCTAGTGCACGCGAGAGATTATGATCTGATCATACGCAACGAGACGTTGCGCAAGACTGTTTTTGTCGAGCAAAGCATAACAGCGGACGTAAACATTCTGAAACAGGGCAGTCGCGCGTCCGAGTATGGCGAATTGCAGGCCATTATGGATTACACGCGAACACGCAGAGAGACGACACACTCTGTGTCAGTTCCCACGCAGCACGACGACTTGCGAGCCTCTATTGCGGTATGTGTTTTGACATGCAGCTTGGATCGAGCATCGACCGCTCTTGGAAATACCACTTACCTTGTTTTCTTGATCGTGAGCAGAATCAACATCACAAAGTGACCTCCGCGCCCGATATCGAATTTATCGTTCTGCCGCCAAATACGCAAGCCAAACATATTACGGGTTCCTACGGCGCAGTGGATGTGCAGTACCATAGAAACGTGTACGAAGACGAAATTTGTGCAATTCTACACACTCCGAAACTGGGAGACTCGGGTTCGGGGGCTTGCAGAGTGGGGGCGATGTCCGGCGGCAAGGCGACAAGTGACGCACCTCTGTCGACATCGTCGGGGAGCGGCATTGATTCGATAAAGCGCAGCATGCTTTTCGGCCGGAAATTGGGACACATGAATGCAGAATTCCAGGTGCTTTTGAGCACCATCGACGTTTTTTGTAACTCGTCTGACACGGTTCGAAATATCGCAACATATGTGCAAGACAGAGGCGCGCGCACCTCGCATTCTTCC
>Ga0105050_10005430_pt1 | contig 16363 bp, 48 predicted proteins | sample FRY01_FD_78088 | JGI IMG/M metagenome (GOLD analysis project Ga0105050, IMG submission 78088) | Freshwater microbial communities from Lake Fryxell liftoff mats and glacier meltwater in Antarctica - FRY-01 | ecosystem: Environmental > Aquatic > Freshwater > Ice > Glacier meltwater ... | reverse complement strand
AATTGGTTATGAAGAAGATTATAGATATAATGGTAAATTAAATAAAAAAAGATATCACTTATGATTACCAATAAAGATATAAGTCCAAGAAATGCTAAAGGTCAACCTCATGGTTACTTTGAAATATATCGGCCCAATGGTGAATTATGGTTTAAATGTATTTATGATAATGGAAAAGAAATTGGATATGAAGAATATTATCATTACTTTCGTGATAAAAAATTAACTAAAATATATAAATTATGAATAACAAAAAAGATATAACACCAAGAAATGCTAAAGGTCAAGAACATGGCTATTGGGAACGCTATTGTCCCAATGGTGATTTATGGTTTAAATGTAATTATAATAACGGTGAAAAAATTGGTTATTGGGAAGTGTATTGGGGTGGTAAATTATATGGTAAATCCTTCCACATCTGAGGATAAAAATAACCAAATAAAATATCGTATATTTCAGTATGGAAAAAGATATAAAACCAAGAAATACTAAAGGTGAACCACATGGGTTGTGGGAAGTGTATCACTATGATGGTAGGTTAATATATAAATGTAATTACCATAATAATAAAGAAATTGGTTATGCAGAAAATTATCATTACTTTCGTGATAAAAAATTAACTAAAAATTATTATTTATGAATATTAAAGAAGATATCGCACCAAGAAATGCTAAAGGGCAACGGCATGGGTATTGGGAGATATATCAGTTAAACGGTAATTTATGGTATAAATGTGTTTTTAATAATGGTGAAGCAATTGGTTATGAAGAACATTATGGATATAACGGTAATTTAATTAAATTTTATCACTTATGAACATAAAGAAAGGTATAACACCATATAATAACAACAAGCAAAAACATGGGTATTGGGAAGTGTATTATTGGTCTAGTGATAAATTATGGTTTAAATGTGTTTATCATAATGGGAAACGAATTGGTTATGAAGAAGATTATAGATATAATGGTAAATTAATTAAATAAAAATTATCACTTATGATTAAAGATATAAAAACATATAATGCTAAAGGACAAGCACATGGTTATTGGGAATCCTATTGGTTCGACGATTATTTAATGTATAAATGTATTTTCAATAATGGCAAAGAAATTGGATATGAAGAATATTATGGTTCTCCTTCTGGTAAAATAAAATTTAAAACATTTTATTTATGAAGAGTGTTAAAGAAGATATAACCCAATACAACGATAAAGGTCAACCACATGGATTATGGGAATCTTATTTTTCTACTGGTAAATTGTATTATAAGTGTACGTATAATAATGGTGAATTAGTTGGCTATGAAGAATATTATGATTACTTTCGTGATAATAAATTAACTAAAAACTATCACTTATGAACACTAATAAAGATATAAGACCAAGAAATACTAAAGGTCAAGCTCATGGCTATTGGGAATCCTATTGGGGTAATGGTTGTTTATATTATAAATGTCTTTATTATAATGGGAAACAAATTGGTTATGAAGAATGGTATGGGTATTCTTCTAATAAATTAAATAAAAAAAGATATTATTTATGAGCAACAAAGATATAAACACATATAATGCTAAAGGGCAACGACATGGTTATTGGGAAAATTATTGGGGTAATGGTAATTTATTTTATAAATGTGTTTTCCATTATGGAAAACGAATTGGATATGAAGAATATTATGATTATTATAATATTAATGGTAAGTTAAATAAAATCTATTACATATGAGCAGCAAAAGTATGACACCAGTAAATACTAAAGGGGAACCACATGGATATTGGGAACGGTATTGGGGTAATGGTGAGTTACTTTATATATGTGTTTATAATAATGGTAAAGAAATTGGATATGAAGAATGGTATGGTCATTCTTCTAATAAATTAAACTTTAAAACATTTTATTTATGAGAAACAAAGATATAATACCAAAAAATGCTAAAGGTCAACCACATGGATATTGGGACGTGTATTGGTGGAATGGTGAATTACGTTATAAGTGTGTTTACTATTATGGAAAACGAATTGGTTATGCAGAAAATTACGATTACTTTAGTAATTATAAATTAACTAAAAGCTATTATATATGAAAAAAGATAAAAATATGACACCATTTAATGCTAAAGGGCAACCACATGGATATTGGGAACGGTATTGGGGTAATGGTGAATTATTCTTTAAATGTATTTATCATAATGGAAAAGAAATTGGTTATGACGAACAATACTCCATTTCTCATAAATTAACTAAACGATTTAACTTATGACTAGAGTTAAAGAAGATATAATACCAAAAAATGCTAAAGGTCAAGCATATGGATTATGGGAAGAACATTTTTCTTCTACTGGTCACTTATATTATAAGTGTACTTATAATAATGGTGAATTAGTTGGTTATAAAGAATATTATTTTTCTGATAAATTCAATAAAAGTTATTATTTATGAATAAAGATAAAAATATAAAACCAAGAAATACTAAAGGTCAACCTCATGGTTATTGGGAAAATTATTGGACCAATGGTAAATTAGATTCTAAGGGTTATTATATTAATGGTAAAAAACATGGATATTGGGAACGGTATTTGGGTAATGGTGAATTACTTTATACATGTGTTTATAATAATGGTAAACGAATTGGATATGTAGAATGATATGGTTTACTTAACGGTAAATTAACTAAAAACTATCACTTATGAACAAAGATAAAGATATAACACCATATAATGATAAATGGGAACGTCATGGTTATTGGGAATTTTATCGGCAAGGTGGAGGTTTAATATATAAATGTATTTATAATAATGGAAAACGAATTGGATATGAAGAATATTATGGGCATCCTTATGGTTATAAACCTAATGGTACCTTAATTAAACAATATTACTTATGAGCAGCGATAAAGATATAAGCCCCTTTAATAATAAAGGGGAACCACATGGTTATTGGGAAGTATATAGAACTAATGGTGAATTATGGTTTAAATGCAACTTCCATAATGATAAACTTATTAACTATTATGAAGAATGGTATGGTTATTATTCTAATAAATTAAATAAAAAAAGATATTATTTATGAGCAACAAAGATATAAAACCAGTTAATAATAAAGGTCAAGCACATGGATATTGGGAACGGTATTGGGTAATGGTGAATTACTTTATAAATGTGTTTATAATAAAGGAAAAGAAATTGGTTATGAAGAATGGTATTTTAATAATGCTTGTGATAAATTAACCTTTATTAAAAGATATTACTTATGATTACCAATAAAGATATAGAACCAAGAAATACTAAAGGTAAACCTCATGGTTATTGGGAACGATATTTTAGTTCTGGTCAACCACAATATAAATGTGTTTTTTATAATGGTAAAGAAATTGGTTATGAAGAATTTTATCATTACGATGGTAAATTAAATAAAAGATATTATTTATGAATAAAAATTTAAGTCCAAGAAATACTAAAGATAAACCTCATGGTTATTGGGAATGCTATTGGGATAATGGTGAATTATGGTTTAAATGTTTTTTTTATAATGGTAAAATGATTGGATATGAAGAATATTATCCTTATGTTGCTAACTTGATTAAAATATATCATTTATGAATAACAAAAAAGATATAACACCAAGAAATGATAAAGGGCAACGACATGGGTATTGGGAAGTGTATTATTGCCCTAGTGATATATGGTTTAAATGTATTTGTCATAATGGGAAAGTAATTGGTTATGAAGAACAATATGGATATAGTAAATTAACTAAAAACTATCACTTATGAATAACAAAAAAGATATAACACCATATAATGATAAAAATAAACCTCATGGTTACTGGAAAAGATATACATTTTATGGTAATATATGGTTTAAATGTATTTATTATAATGGTAAACGAATTGGTTATGAAGAAGAATATGGATATAGTAAATTAATTAATAAAACATTTAATATCTAAAAATATACATAATAAACAATAAACAACATAAAATACTATTCAACAATAATAAACTATAAATAGGTACACAATTGTGTACATGCATAAATTAAAAAATAAAATTATACATAAACATAAACACTATGAAATATATAAAACATAAATTTAAAGTAATGTTCGGAAACATGACAGAACCAATACTATACACCCAAATATATAATGGAAAATATACCAAAACATATATACATAATAAGCAAATTAAATCAGAATTTATTACACTAGAAGAATACGCAGCAGCTAACGCACATATAATACTAAGAATATCCCCAAAAAAATTAATAGAACTAGAAAGAAAATGTAATAATATTCTAAAATTATAATACATAAACAATAACAATACTAATAAAAAAATATAATTATTCGACACTATAAGCTAAACACTAAATAATCCCATTTGACGTATAATTATTATTAACGTAATTAAAAATAAATTAAAACATCCTATGTACACATTTGTGTACATCCAGAAAAAAAACAAAATATTACCCCATATATATTCACATCCATTATATACACATATATTATATACACATATATATTAATATTAGTCATATCACAAATAATATACACATACATTAATACACAGTCATATAATTAAAACATCCTATGTACACATTTGTGTACAACTAAAGAGCATAGAACACTATGGACACTATATAGTATCATTTATGTATTTTAATGTTCTTAAACGAAAACTATTGCTCACGCAAGGATTATTTGAGGTTTTTATCCCAAATTATGTTATTTTGTGGTAAAAAGTGGGAATATAGTATTGATGCTATACCCAAAATATGGGAAATAGTTATTTTAGACCATATTTATAGTTTAATCTATTAAAAATTGGACGTTATGAGGTATAAGATGTTTATTGAAAAACGTCTATGTAACTTGATAGTGTTTACACACTTTAAATATTTTTTTTCCATCTCAAATTTTTGGCATAAGTTCCCCATAATGTTTCACGTGAAACATATACATATTTTTTCCATCTCAAATTTTTGGCATAAGTTCCCCATAATGTTTCACGTGAAACATTCCCAAAATTTACCAACAACAAAAATAGCCCATATCTTTAAGATACGAGCATATTTGATTCAGTGTAATAAACAAAGATAACTATAATTTTTTATATATCCAAATTTTACGCACATTATTTTAATTTATATTTTACTTAGATTACAAATGAATAAAATTAATTTTGATATTCCTAATTTTTTAGTTATTTAAAATGATTCTAAATAAGGTAATTATTATGTAAAAAAAGTATAAGGTAGGTTGGAGTATACTCTTTCGACATTTTCATATCAGACCCGTATCAGTTCCCTACCTACATATCAAAGGTAGTTATACTTTATTGATATTCCTAATTTTTGTGTATTTATTTTTAATAAAAATTTATTTTCATTTATTTTTAGATTTTATGTTATTATATAGAATAAATTACATATCTTTGTATCTCACTAAAAAATATAGTTATGAAAAACTTTAGAATACCAACAAATTTATTAAGTACGTCCAACGCTAAGACTACCAAAGGGGAGAAAATGGGTTATACTACGTATATAATGTATTTAGCACCACACACACAAAACAGCAAAGGTATTAACCTTTGTAGCCACGCTTCAAAGGGTTGTGCTAAGGCTTGCTTATTTGGTAGTGGTTCGGCTCGTTTTGATGAGGTTCAAAACGGTAAAAGAAACAAAACCGAATATTATTTAGGCGATAGAAAATTATTTATGAATCAATTGGTAAAAGAAATTACTAAGGCTGAAAGATTACATAAATTAATTGACGGAGAAAAACAATACAAAAAAAATGGAGTAAACGTATTGAGATATAAAGATTTCGCTATTCGTTTAAATGGTACTTCGGATATTCCATTTGAAAAAATAAAGTTGGATAATGGATTGAATATTTTTGAGATGTTCCCTAATGTTACATTTTACGATTATACAAAAAACCATATTAGGTTTAATAAAGTTTTGCCTAAAAATTATCATTTAACTTTTTCAATGAGTGAAGATAATAAAGAAATTTCTTTATCTTTATTAAATAAAGGTATTGTAAATGTTGCTATGGTTTTCGGTGTAAAAAAAGAAAGTGAATTACCTAATCAATATAAAGGTTTTAAAGTTATAAATGGAGATGAAAGCGATTTAAGATTTTTAGATGAAAAAAATGTTATTATAGGATTAAAATATAAATTAATGACTGGCAAAGGTACTAAAGGTATTAATAAGGAGAATGTTGATACAAATGATTTTATTATTAATGTTAGTAAATTAGACGTTGAAACGAATCTAAATAAAATTTAGAATAAAGTTACTAACAAAGAACTATCATAGGATTGTTAATAATTAAATTTGCAAAGGTAGGATTTTATTCTTATCTTTGCTTTTTTGTATAGTTATAATTAAAAAGTTTATAGCACCATCATAAAGTTACGAATAATAAATAACATATCCTAATTTAGTTATTAACATTTGATTGTTAATAAGTTTTTAAAACTTTTCATTAAAAAAAGTTTATAGCACCATTATAAAGTTACGAATAATAAATAACATATCCTAATTTAGTTATTAACATTTGATTGTTAATAAGTTTTTTATTATGTAAAAAAAGTATAAGGTAGGTTGGAGTATACTCTTTCGATATTTTCATATCAGACCCGTATCAGTTTCCTATCTACGATATAAAGGTACAAATAATAATTCAATTGACAATGGAAATCTTTGATTATTATTAAATTAATTTATTTTCAATTATTTTCATTTTTAATTAGGAATATCAATATAAGTTTTGTATCTTTGTCGGAGAGAAATATTAATCAATTAAATTTTAGAGTTATGAATACGTCAGAAGAAATTGCAGAAGCAAGAAAATTATTACAAGAAAATGGTTATCAAGTAGCTAACTTATGGAGCATTTCAGATGTTCAATCTAAGTTTAACTGCAATGATGCTGAAGCTTTAAATGTTTTAGAATCCGCATTAGTTAATGATGCAACTATGGAGCAAATATGGTTTGCAATAGATTTTCACGCATACGAATATGGATTTGAACGAATAGAAGAAGAAGACTAAAATAAAAAATAAACCATATAATGTATTGTTGTATGGTTTATTATTTGTATCTTTGTAATGTCATAAGACAAACAAACAATTTAACATTAGATAATATGAAAATTTTAAAAAGAAGTCAAACGACTGAAGTAACTACAAAAAGAACTATTTATTTTGATATAGAAATTAACAATGTAGTATATAATAGAATTGAAATTGTTAATATTCATTTACCTTATTTAGGTAGTCAAATACCTTTACCAACACATAAAATTCTTTGGCGTGAATATATTGATATTCAAACTGTTAAGGACGTTTCTAAAAAAGATGTTATTAAATTAGGATTAGAAGTAGCATTTAATTTACATAGTTTACATAATATTTTTGAATATTAATTGTTTATTCAAATATTATACATATCTTTGTTTCACATTAAACACTATAAGATTATGAAATTAATATTACAAGGTATTGAATTAAATGATGGTTCAGTAGGATTAAATGAAATAAATTCATTTGATGTATGGACGTATGAAAATAATGAGTTTTTAGCTATTGATAATAATAACGCTAAACGAACGATTAGGTATAAAGTTATTGATACGTTTAATGTTTCAGAACATAAACAGGAGATACTTGAATATTGTTTAGGCAAGGTAACAAATAACGATGAATTAACAATGAGTGATATATTTCTACACGGTGGATTTATTGAAAAAATTATTTAATTTTTATAACTAAAAAAAAACTATTATGGGACAATATTATAAAGGCATTATTTTGAATGAAAATGCAAAAACAGTAAAATGTTTTATAGACCCTCATTCTTGTGGTAATGGTGCAAAGTTGATGGAACATTCTTATATTGGCAATAACTTTGTTGAAGCTATTGAAAATTTAATTGCAAATACTCCTCAACGTATTGTTTGGGCTGGTGATTATGCTGATGAGTGTAAACAACGAAAAACAAATTTATATGATAGATGTATTAATAAAAAAGAAGTTGATGCAAAAGTAACAGATAAAGTATATAAATATATAGTTAATCATTCTAAAAAACAATACATTACTAAAAGTGAAAAATGTAAAAAACATAATTTAATTATACACCCTTTACCATTATTAACTTGTGAGGGCAATGGTCGTGGTGGTGGTGATTTTCATATTAATATATCTAAGGTTCAAGGCAATACAGAATTAATTGGTAAATGGTCACGTGATTTAATAAGTGTATCAAATGATATTCCTAATGATTATGAATTTGTTATGTTTAAATTAGAGGAATAAATAAATCAAAAACTATTTCAATTATAATTAGGATAATTGAAATAGTTTTATTATCTTTGTTACACATTAAACACTATAAGATTATGAATTGTGAAAATAACATTAAAATTGCCAATTATATTGGTATGCAAAAAACTGATTTGGGCTGGTTTGACAGCGAAGAAGTACTACGGCTTCCAAACGAGTGTAATAATACATTTGATGAGCTAAGGTTTGACAACGATTGGAATTGGTTATTATCGGTTACTCATTTTCTTAATGGGTTATTTGACTATAATAATTTAGATTTTGAATTATTAACATATAAGTTACAAGATTCAACTATTGATAATAATATAACAATGGCTTACAATGAAGTAATTAAATTCATTGATGGGAATAATTTACCAATAGAAAAATAATTTAAAAATAATCCATATAATTTATTGTTATATGGATTATTTTATATAACTTTGTTTTACATTAAATAATAAGAGTTATGAATTGTGAAAATAACATTAAAATAGCCAATTATATTGGTATGCAAAAAACTGATTTAGGTTGGTTTGATAGTGATGAGGTTTTAAGTTTACCAAATGAAAGTAATAATACTTTTGATATTTTAAGATTTAATAGTGATTGGAATTGGTTATTATCGGTTGTTGATTTTCTAAGGTATTCATTTGATGAAACTAATACAGAATATAATGACTTAACATACATTATTACACATTCAACACTTAGTAATAATATTCTAATGGCTTATAATGAACTTTTTATTTTCATTATAAGAAATCCTTTACCAATAGAAAAATAATTTAAAAATAATTCATATAATTTATTGTTATATGGATTATTTTATTTATCTTTGTTTTACATTAAATAATATGAGTTATGAATAATATTAAAGAATTGATAATCGAGGGATTAAATAATGCTAATATTGATTTAGCTAAAAGAACACCTAAAACAAAGAAAGTATTAATTGAGGTTGACTTAACATTTGTTAAACCTAATGAAATGTATACATTTATGAGGGATAACAATATTCCTGATGATGCTTTTTTCAGTACGAATGGTGACATTTTTTCACCTATATTATCTTTTTATGAGGATATGGTTACGAATGATAATGATAAATTAGATTTCAATATTGGGTTATTTCCTAAACTTGCATATACTGAAATTCTTAGGTTATTGACTGAAAATAATTATAAATTTTTCAATATTAATTCATATAGTTTAATGGAGTTTTCTAATACTACTGTATATGAAATGTTTGTTGAAAAACAATATGATAGATTAATTAGATTTTATTCACATAAATTATCTTTGGATATTAAATTAAAATAATTATGAATTACGATATAATAGAAACACATATTTCAGATATTAAAGGAGGCGACACTATTTTATATAGAGATGTAATAAAAACTGTTTGTTTTAATAATATTAAACGTGGTGGATTGTTGGGTACTACAATATTTGGAGATAGTTTTAATTCGGGATATATTTTAGTAAAGAAAATTATTTTTAAAACAAAATAAATTAGGATATTCAATAAAGATTTTGTATCTTTGTTTCACATTAAAAATATATATTATGAAAATTTTAAAAAAAGGTAAAAGATTCATTGCTTATCGTGATGAGAATGATATTAATAATTCATTAATTGACAATAGAATTATTATTGGAGATTCGTTGGGTAGTGTTGGTATTGATTCAGAAAAGTTTATTGGAAATACTGTTTGTTTAAGTGTATTAATGAAACATCTTTCAGATTATAAAAAAGATGGATATTTAACACCAAAACAAGAATTAGTTAATCATTCTTTAAAACGAATTAAAGAAGATATTGAAATGGGGGATTTAACTGCAATAGATGAATTATTAAATATTGTTCCAATTAAATATTTAAAATCTTTTATTTAATAATAGTTAAAATAAATTAGGATATTCAATAAAGATTATATATCTTTGTTTCACATTAAATAATATAAATTATGAAAACAACAACAATTTACCCAAAGAACATTATTACAGATTTTACAGAATGGATGAAATATATTTCCTCCATTAGGGATTCTAGTTTAAATGTAATTAGAAAATAAAATCATATTTAATTAGGATAATTAGAAAATAATAATTATCTTTGTAACACACATTAAAAATATAAGAGCTATGAAAAAAATTGGACAAATATTAAGAACAACTGAATTTGAAAGTAGTTCAGAAAAGACACAACAATTCAAAATTTTCGTTTCTGAATTTAAAAAAGAAATGAAAAAAGAGATGAAAATTATAGATGCAACTAATATTGAATTTAGTATAGGTCATTTTGATATTACAGGTTTTTTTGATTATAAAGGAGAACTATATTATTTTTCATTATCTGACATTAGAGGTTCAAATTATAATTCAACATTTAGTTTGTTATATCGAACTGCTAAACACCGTAAAGATTGGACTGGTGGTAGTAATCAATGGGTAATAATTGATGAAAATATGGGTAAAAAAATGTTTAACTTAGCACATTAAAATTATGGCAAATTATAAAAAGAATTCAATAGAATCAATTTGTATTAGAAAAATTGAAACGGGTATTAGATGTATTAAGTTTGGTAGTAAAAAGCGTGAAGATTTAGAGTTAACTAGTTTTTTCGTAAGATTACAACCATTAAATCCATCTATGCATAATGAGTTGATTGAAAAATATAAAAATGTTAAGGTACAAGAATTATTTTAAAATACTATATCTTCATAACGTGTAGTTTAATTGGTTAGAAGAGGGGATATAAGTGTTCCCTTTTTTTATTAATAGATATTATGTAGTATAGTATTCTAAAGGTATTTAAAATTTAGTACGTCTTATTGACATATCAATAAGGATAATAAATTTTAAGTAAAAGATAATTGAATTAATTATTAAAATAAATTAGGATATTCAATAAAGGTTTTGTATCTTTGTTTCACATTAAAAAATAAGAGTTATGAGCGTATTAAAATCAATTACAGTTGGAGAACAAGAATTATATTTAGGGGATAATATCTATATAATAGATGAATATGGTAAACATATACGAAAATTAACCTTTGTAAGCGAATTTTCGTTTGAATGGAGTAGTGGTTGGGGGAGAGTATCTGAATTGACTATCAATAAAGATTTAAAAAGTCGTGTTAAATTTATATTTAATACATTATAAACTTTAAGTAAAATAAATTAGGATATTCAATAAAGGTTTTGTATCTTTGTTTCACATTAAATAATAAGAGTTATGAAAAAAGAAGATTTAGTAGTTTTAAAAGGTAATGTTGAAGTTACTTTTGAGTGTAGTGTTATGAAACCACATTCACATTATCGTTGTGCAAAAATAAGTGAAAACAATATTACTCAATATATGGTATATGGTACTATTTTTGATGAGGTAAAATTTAATGAATTATTTGAGTTTTCACAAATTAGATTACTTAGAGATTTTAAGGAATTAGGTTTAGTCACTAATAATGGTAGACCATTAAGTAAAAATCAATTTAATGAAAAAGCAAATATTCATGTTTATGGAAAAAAACGACAAAAATTTTATAGATTTTATTTTTATAAAAACCCTAAAGAATCTTTATATATGTTTGAAGCGTTGTTTATTGGCGTAAAACAAATTCAATTATTAGATGCCTATACAAATTATACATCTATATTTTTGGGAAATATGGAATCTTTAGATAATGGGTTAACACAATTTGGGAATTGTGGATTACCATTATCCAATACAAATTTAAGAATTGAATATTAATCATTAAACAATAGGGAAATTATGATAGTTACTGAATTAATTAGTTTTGTGGAAAACAATCCACAATTGAAAGAAAATAAAAATAATATTTATAGTAATATAAATACTTGTGGTTGGTTTGGAACAGAACCTTTTTATTATCGTTTTTATACTTTATTTGAAGCTACACGAAAACATTATATTAATGAAAACATTAGTTGTGGTTCATTAATTAGAATAACTTCAAATGAGATAAAAAATTTCTGTCAACATTTTGTAAATGAATATGAATTAAATATCAAAATAAATTAGGATATTCAATAAAGGTTTTGTATCTTTGTTCCACACATTAAACACTATAAGAATTATGAAAAATTTAAAATTAGTAATCGTAAATACAACTGCATATTTGGAAGAAAATATGACAATTGTTACAGATTTAAGTAATGAACAAATAATTGAAGTAATAACACCAATTGTTCACGCTGAAAGAAATGATGAAAAAAACTATACTAATGAGGATTTATTAGAAGCTTTAAATACAAAATTTGGTGAAACAAGTTTTATCTTAGAAGCTAATAAACCAATTAACATATCTATTTAATTTAAAAATAATCCATATAATTTATTGTTATATGGATTATTATATATATCTTTGTTACACACATTAAATAATAAGAGTTATGAGTAGTTTTAGAAAAGTACAATTTGAGATGGAGTGGTTGGGTAGAGGTGCGTATAACATACTATCCACCTACAAAGGTAACAAAATTAAAGTACGGACAACTGATGCCGAAGTTTATGACTATTATAATAATGATTCTAATAAACAAAAACATTTGGAAGCCAAACGATATTGTTATAACCATATTGTTAAAGAATATTTAAGAATTATTTCATATTAAATAATAAGAGTTATGGAAAATTTTAACCAATTAATTAACGCTATTGATAGCAAAGTAGAATTAGTTTGGAACGACCCCGACCCAATTGAGGGTAATGATTATACTATTACAAAAATAGAAGATATAAAAGAGTTATTAAAAGACTTTGATGAAACTGAATACGAAGACATCGTTGACGATTTCGCAATATTAATTCAATATGGTGGTGGTAGTGAAGCAGAAGTTTTTTTACATGAAATAGGTATTAAATAACAAAATTAATTAGGATATTCAATAAAGGTTTTGTATCTTTGTTCCACACATTAAACAATATAAGAGTTATGAGAGTAAGAAATAGACATCACATGAGCCAAGGGTTTTATTACGATAAGGGTGTAAAGTCAGGTTATGACATTACAGTCAACCGTTTGAATTTTTCAGATGTAGCTTATCATTCAAAGGGTCAATTAATTAAACAATTACTTGATTATGGTTTTGAATTAAAATCTATTGAAGTAATAAAAGTTGTTATTGATTAGGAATATCAATAAAGATTTTGTATCTTTGTACCACACATTAAATACTAAAAGATTATGAGAACTCAAAAAATTTTATCAATGATTAGTGATTGGGGTGGTTTTGATAACATTAACAATTGGAATGTTAAAGAAATTGCTGAATATATTTTAAACACATTTGACTGTTCAAAATATGTTGCTAAAAATGTAGCATATAAATTAGTTTAATTAGAAAATATTATATATCTTTGTTTCACATTAAATAATAAGAGTTATGAGAAAAATTGACATCGAGGATTTTAAAAATATAGTTATTATTATACAAGGTAATGATTATAAAGGTAATGATACTAACATAGGTGCGTTAACACTTTCTATCGAAGATAGAGAATTTATGATTGATATTAGTCAAACATATACAACTAAATTAGAAGATGGGAATACAAGTATTCTTTGTGAATTTGAAGATGAAATTGATAGAGAAACTTTTGATGAATGTCCATTTAATATAACAAATGAGGATTTAAAAAGTCCTAATCTTAACGCTTCATTACATATAATGAATGATATTGAAGATTTTGTAATTAATTCAACGACATTAACATTTAATAGTAATGAACTAATTGAAATTAAAATAAATACTGATGAATAATGATAAAATTGAACAAACAAAAAAAAAACTACTATTAAATAATGGTTTTAAAGTTGTTAATCCAATTATTATTAATTAAAAAAATAAAAATAAAAGTAACAATAAATTAGTTTAATTAGAAAATATTATATATCTTTGTTTCACATTAAACAATATAAGAGTTATGAACGTAATTGAAGTAACAAACAGAATTAAAAACATTGATTTATTTAAAGATTTATGTTTAAATGAACCAACAGAAACTAGTCATTATGGGATTATTAACGTACCATATAGAAATATAAAAGATAGTAATAAAAATGAGTTAATATTAGGGTTAACTTATCAATTATTTGTTGCTCATATGTACGAAGATGATGATAAAATGGAAGAATTTTTTTATTTAACTTTTTATCGTGAAGCTCAACAAAGGGATTACAGAAGACGAAGTTTTTATCAAATAGAATATAATAAAATTTTTGCTTCTGGAAATTCAGTTGAAGCAATTTTAAATGATTTTGAAAGTAAATTAATTAATTATTCTTTAAAATAAATTAGGTAAATCAAAACATTATACTTACCTTTGTTATAACAAAAGAAATTTACACATTAAATAAGATAAGATTATGAAAGTAGCAAAATTAGTAAAAGTAACTCTAATTACCAGAGTTATTGTTGATGTAAATGCAACAGAACAAGACATTATGGAATTAGCTATTCCAAAATTAAGTGAAAATCTAATGGATTCCCCATTTGAAAATATTGATGAGATTGTAGAGGATACTGAATGTCCTTATACTATTGACGATTCAATAGATGGTGGAATGATTGAAAAAGCATCAAACTTGTTATCAATGGCTTATTGGGATATTAAAGACGCAATAAGAAAAATAGTTAATACCAACGACCAAAATTCAATGATTGATTATATTGATGAGGTTCAAGTAACTGAAATAAACGAATATAAATATAGTTGTAAAGATTTTCTTAAAAAAATAAACTATGAAATATAAAAAATTAAGTATTCATAACGCTTAATGTTTAATGTGAAAGAAAAGGAATATAGAAATATATTCCTTTTTATTAAAATTAATTAGGAATATCAATAAAGGTTTTGTACCTTTGTAGTAAGCAAATATTAATCAATTAAATATTAGAGTTATGGAAACATTATCAATTAAAAAGTACAATACACTTCAAACGAATAAATGGAGTGTAAATTATGACAAAGCATTACACGATGGTAGAATACATTCATTACCTCAATTAGCTTTTTACATATTCAATAAGAATTATGGGTATGTAGCTTTTGAAAATAACTCAGCGTTATGGGGTAAAACAAAAAAAGAAGTTATAAAACTTTGGGAAGATAAACAATTAAAAAAAATTAAGTCTTCATAACGCTTAATGTTTAATGTGAAAGAAAAAAGGAATATAGAAATATATTCCTTTTTTTTATTTAAAATAATTAGGTTATTTAATATAAGTTTTGTACCTTTGATGTAAGGAAATATTAATCAATTAAATATTAGAGTTATGAGAAGTGTTGAAGAATTAAACCAAAACGAATTAGAAGAATTAAGAAGTTGTTTATTTCATAAACTGTTAGATGATGGCAGTTTAGATGAGGTAATGGATAAAGAAATTAATAGTGAAGAAGAAATTCCTATGGATTTGGTAAAAGTACATTATTCAGATACATTTTTTGTTGAAGATGATTTTTTCTGTAATGAATAAAATTATAAAATAATCCATATAATGTATTGTTATATGGATTATTATTCTTATCTTTGTTATAACCAATAAAACTAAAATATTATGTTACACAAACTTGATAATGATGACATTGCAGATATAGCAGTAAATGCTGTAACAAAAATGGTAGAGTATGGACTAGTTCCAAACTGTACAGATACCGATGATAATACAGAATTTGATATACAAGATATCATTAGAAAATCAATTGCTAAGATATTAGCAGAGCGTAATCCACATTTAATTAATCTTGATGATAGTGATATACAAGGTTTATTAGAATAAATATAAAATAAACCATATAATGTATTGTTATATGGTTTATTATACTTATCTTTGTTATAACCAATAAAACTAAAAGATTATGACTTTAAGAGATTTCAAAGCTAATTATATTAAAGATATTGCATTAATCATAAATCAACAAGGTACGTTAGTACAAGAAGAGGGTTTTAAACAAGTACCCGTACACCATATGACTACTAGAGAGTT
>Ga0105050_10005428_pt1 | contig 16367 bp, 13 predicted proteins | sample FRY01_FD_78088 | JGI IMG/M metagenome (GOLD analysis project Ga0105050, IMG submission 78088) | Freshwater microbial communities from Lake Fryxell liftoff mats and glacier meltwater in Antarctica - FRY-01 | ecosystem: Environmental > Aquatic > Freshwater > Ice > Glacier meltwater ... | reverse complement strand
TGCGTTGTGGATGAGCGTGGTTGCCATGGTCCCCCTCGCGGCGTTGGGCCTCGAAAGGCGCATACTTCCCCAGCCGCGCGCGGGGGTCCAGTGATCCATTTGCTCCGCCACGCCGATTGTGGCGCGAAGTGCGGCGGCCGCTGCATGCGATGCCCGCGCAGGCGGCAGAAAAGCGGGAATACCAGCCCATGCCCCGCCCCATCGGCAGCAAATGCTGGTGGCTGTCATTGAACGCCGGAACCGCCAGCCGTCCGGCAACGTCGATGCGCCGCAGGCCGGGGCCGGCCCACGCGCGCCCAACAGCGGCGACGCGGCCGGCATGGGTGGCCGAGCGCCTCGGCAAGGCCCTCGCGCAGGTCGCGCCCGCCGAAGACAAGGATATCGGCATAGCCCATGGCGGGGTGTCTTCGGTCGTGGCGGAGTACGCTTTGGGTGGCCGCACCGGCGTGGCGCCGCACGTCGTCACCTGTTCGTGTCCATGCGGATCGGAGTCATGCATCGAGGAGTTTGGCTCTAGCGAGTGCCCGGAAGCACTGTCCCCACCGCGGGGCGCGATGGCAGTGCGAAGGGGCAATGGCATCTGGCAGATCGTCTAGCTGGCGGCACCGGGAGCGCCGACGGCTGCGACGCTTCGGCCGGTCGGCGTCCCCGGAATCAACTGAACGTAGAACCGCTGGCGCGGCCCCGAACTTCTGGCCTCGACACGCCGGCATATCCAAAGGAAGAAATCCAATGACCTACCTGAAGTCGACGGTCCTGGCGCTTGCGGCCGCCTGTGTCCTTTCCGCTCCGGCTCTGGCCCAGGGCGAAGGCATCGCGTTGCGCGAGCGCCAGGCCAGGATGATGATGTCCGACGGGAGCTGGTATGACCGCAACGTGAATGACCAGGCGTTGCACGACTCGATGATCAAGAACGGGCGCCAGCTGAGCGCGGGGCACGTGGTCGTGATGAGCGGCGGCAAGTACTACATCGTCGACGACCATCGGATGCCCGACGGCAAGATGATGTCCGAGCACCTGATGTCGTCGAAATAAACGTCTGCCCCTTGGTCCAGGCCGAAAACCTGGACCTCGGGGCAGGGCACGATAAGCGTGAAGATAAGGAAGGCGAGGGGTCTGCCGCCGCGGTCCGGACCTACGGGATCCGCAAAGGGGCAGAGGTTCTTTGATCCCATTACCTCGAGTGGCCTTCCCCCCTGCCACAAGCCGAACTCGCGTATCAATCCAAGGCAGTTGGCGCAGCCAACAACACTCCAGGCGGTCCGAAATTGCCAACCCACTGGAACTTCTTGGTTTTTTTGAAAAGAAAGGTCCAGGGGCTTGGCCCCTGGCGGGTCTGGGCAGCGCCCAGCCTGCCTAACCTTGGTGCGTCCGGGCCAGAGCCCCCTGCGCTCAGTAGCCGCGAGCCGGTTGGTAGAGGTTGGGCAGGGGCTCGCCGCGCTGATGGGCCAGGATGGCGTTCGCCACGTAGCGCGCTCGCTCGCGCCGCGTGTCGAAGGCGGCGTTGTGCGGCGTCATGATGATGCGCGGATGGCGCCAGACCACGTGATCGGCCGGCGGCGGCTCAGGGTCGAACACGTCCAGAAAGGCGCCACGCAGGTGGCCGGCGTCCAAGGCTGCCACGAGGTCGGCCAGCACCAGTTGCGGCCCGCGCCCGGCGTTCACCACCCCCGCTCCCCGCGGCAGCAGCGCCAGCGAGGCCGCGTTCATCAAGCCCTTGGTCGCCGCCGTATCGGGCAGCATCATCACCAGCATGTCGGTGCGCGCCAGGAACGCCGGCAGCTCGCTCATGCCCGCGAAGCTCTCCACGCCGGGAATGTCCTTGCGGCTGGCGGACCAGCCGGCGACCGGGAAGCCGAAGGCGCGCATCATGCTTGCCGTCGCGCTGCCGAGGTTGCCCATGCCAAGGATGCCCACCCGCATTTCGGGTGCGATCGGCTCCGGGTCGAACTGGTCCCAGCGCTGGGCCTGCTGGGCGGCGATGTTGCGCGGCAGGTCCTTCATCAGCGCGAGCGCGCCGAGGATGGCGTATTCGCCCATGCGCCGCGCGAAGCCGTCGGTGAACATGCGCACCAGCGGGATGTGGGCGGGCCAGGTGGGATCGTTGACGATGTGCTCCACCCCGGCGCCGGGGCTGAAGATCGCCTTGAGGTTCACCATCCGCGCCAGCCGGCCGGGGTCGCGGCCCCAGATCAGCGCGTAGGCGACCTCGGCCGGGTCGAGCGAGGGGTCATCCCAGTGGCGCACGCCGAGCGCCGGGGCGAACGCGGCGAAGTGGGTCTGGTATTCCGGCAGGGTCTCGGGGCCGCCGTGGCGGATGGCGAGGATCGTCACGGGGCGGGGGGTTCCGTTACTGTTTCGATCGGACGATCGCGGTTAAGTCGCGCACGCCCCGGTACTCGAACTTGTCGCCGTTGGGAACCATGTCGCCGATGAAGGGCGGGAAAGGGTCATCCAGTCCTTCGAGGCGGCGAGATCGGCGGCGCCGTCGAAGATGAAGAAGGCCTGCTTCACCTTGATCCCGGAGGGGATCGCCTCGATGCCGTTCGGGCCCCGCCTGATGCCGCCGGGCAGGTCGCTCTCGTGGCCAGCGCGGCCGGGCATGGTGTACTCCTTGGCGCGGCTGCGGTAGAAGGCGGGCACCTTGTCGAAGCTGTCCGGCGAGGTCGGGATCGCGGTGATCCCGGCGGCGCGCGCGGCCACGAGTGCCTTTGCTTCGCCGGCGGTGTCGCGCTGGGCGCCGGGGTAGTTGGCCCATTGCGCGTGCGCGGCGGCGGGCAGGCAGAGGCAGGCTGCCATGAACAGCACGAAACCATTCATCGGCGGCAGGCTCCCTTGAGTTCCATCGATGCTGCCCGAGCGGCGGCCGGGTGGCAACCGGCGCATGCGATGCTCACGCAGCCAGAACGATCACGAAATGGCGACGCGAGCGCAGGTGGAAGCGCGTGGTCAGCAGCACGGCGGCGCACGTGAGCCCGACGATCAGGCCGATCCACATGCCGGAGACGCCAAAACCGAAGTGGAACGCCAGCAGCCACCCGCTCGACATGCCCACGCCCCAGTATGAGAACGCGGCGATGAACATCGGCACCCGCGTGTCCTTCAGCCCGCGCAGCGCGCCCATCGCCGCCACCTGCACGCCGTCGGACAGCTGGAACAGCGCGGCCAGCGTCAACAGCGCGGCGGCACCGCCGATCAGCGCGGGGTCGGAGGAGTAGAGCGAGGCGATCTGCACCGGCACCAGCAGCATCAGCACCGCCGGCACCGACTGCGTGACCAGCGCCGTCGACACGCCCACCAACCCGGCCCGTCGCATGCCCACCATGTCGCCGCGCCCGACTGCATTGCCCACCCGCACCGTCACCGCCATCGACAGCCCGAGCGGAATCATGAAGCTGAGGGCTGCGACGTTCAGCGCGATCTGGTGGCTGCCGACCGCGGCCTCGCCGAAGCTGGCCACCACCAGGGCCGCAGTGGCGAACACCGAAGCCTCCAGCACCACGCTGACCGACATCGGCACGCCGACGTGCAGCAGCGCCATGATCGCGGCCCAGCGCGGCGCCACCCCGCCCCGCTCCCAGCCGAGGTCGCGCGTGGTCCGGCTGAAGCGCACGAAGCCGAGGTAGGACAGCGCGGCCACCCACATGGCAACCAGGTTCGCCCACGCGCAACCCATAGCGCCCATCGCGGGTGCGCCGAACTTGCCGTACATCAGCACCCAGCCCAGCGGCGCCAATACCGCCAGCGCCAGCAGCCCGAAGCCCAGGCTCACCCGCGGCCGCGAAACCCCGTCGGTCAGGCCGCGGCAGGCGCAGAACAACGCGGTCGCCGGCGCGCAGAAGCTGAGCACTCGGATGAAGGCCACCGTCTCCGCCGCGGTGTCCGCAGCGATGCCGATCAGCCCGACCACGACCGGCGCCGCCCACCAGGCCACCTGCTGCATCACCACGCCAAGGCCGAGCGCGAGCCACACCGCCTGGCGGAACAACCCCACCACCTCGCCGCGCCGGCCGGCACCGTCGAGCTGCGCCACGCCGGGGGGCAGCGCCATCATCACGCCGACGATGGCCATCATCACCACGCCCCAGGCATTGGTGCCGATGGCGACGATGCCAAGCACGCGCGCGCCGAGATGGCCGGCCAGCAGCACATCGACGAGGTGTTGGGAGAACAACGCCAGCTGGCCGGCGATCAGCGGCAGGGCAAGTACGAGAGTTTCGCGCAGGTCCCGGATCAGGACGCTGCGTTGGAGCAGAAGGGAAAGCATGACCATCCGGGCCGTCGCGGCCCGCCTTGTGGCTGGAAGGGGAAGGCCCCCCTCAGGGGGGCAGGTTCAGCTGCGGCGCGCGATCAGCCGCGCGGCGCGTGGTGCGTCGGTGCGGCAGGTCGTGGCAATCATGCTGGAATCCCCTTCGGTCATGCGGCGCACCATGGCCAGGAGACCCTGGCGAAGGCAACCCGTGCATCGCTGCCCCCAGCCATGCGCAGGCTCAGCGCGTGGTTTCCAGGAAGTTCTCGACGATGCGGTTGAACGCGGCCGGGCGCTCGAAATAGCCGGAATGGCCGGCATCCGGGATATGCGCCGCCTGCGCGCCCGGCACCACCGCGGCAATGGCGTCGGCCGCGAACGGCGGCATGACCACGTCCTCGTCGTTGGCCACGAACAGGATCGGGCAGGCGACGCGGGCCAGGTCCTCCGGCGGGCGGGTGCGGCTTTCCATCAGCCGCCGGCGCAGCGCCTCCTTGTCCCAATGCGCGTTCAAGCCATCGATCTGGCGGTAGAGCAGGTGGATGGCCGGCTGTTCCGCGGCCATCCGCGCCCCGCAGGCCGGATGCATCCCGGCTTCCCACAGCTTCGGCACCAGCATCTCGCCGAACTCCGACCATTCGTTCAGCATGCCGCGCTCCGGCTCGCGCATCTGCCGCGGGTCGATCGGGCCGGTGGTGGCGGCCAGCACGATCGCCTTCAGCGCCGGCGGGCGCCGCAGCGCATACTCGATCGCCGTCCAGCCGCCCATCGACTGTCCGACAATGCGAAAATCCGGCAGGTCGAGGTGGGAAACCAATGCCGCCAGATCATCGGCATAGTTGGCCGGGTTCGGCCCGCCCTCAATCGGCGTGGAAGGCGCGAAGCCGCGATGGGCGAAAGTGACGCACGTCCAGCGCGGTGCGAAATGCGCCACCTGCTGCCACCAGCTCATGTGGTTGCCGCCCAGCCCGTGGGCGAACACGATCGCCGGGCCGGTGCCGGAAACCTCGTAGTACAGCGTCGATCCGGGCCGGGCGAGCGTGCCGGTGCGGCGCGGCGGAATGGCGAGAAGGTCCATGGGAACAAGCTCCAGGTCAGCGGAAACGGGCGGGCGCATAGGGCGCGGGGTCGATCACCGGCGGCTTGCCAGAAACGAGATCGGCCACTAGCCGGCCGGTGGTGGCGCCCGCGGCAAGCCCGATATGCCCGTGCCCGTAGGCGTGCATCACGTCGGCACAGCCGCTCGCCGGGCCGATCACCGGCAGGCTGTCGGGTGTCGAGGGCCGGTGGCCCATCCACACCTTCACCCGCTCCACCGGCAGGTCGCGCGGCAGCTCGGGCCAGGTGGCCAGCGCATAGTCGCGCAGCAGCTCGGCGCGCTTCCAGTTGGGTGCGGCCTCCAGCCCCGCGATCTCCACCTGGCCGGCGATGCGCAGCCCCTGCGGCGTGCGCACATGGGACATCTTGCCGTCCGACGGGATCATCGGCGTGCGCGGCCCGGTCTCGGCCCCCAGGATCAGCGCGTGGTAGCCGCGCTCGGTCTCCAGCGGAATGCGGTCCCCGGCCTGGGCCGCGAGCGCCTTCGACCACGCACCAGCGGCGATCACCGCGCGGTCGCAGTTGATCACGCCCTCGCCGGTGCGCACGGCATGCAGCCGCCCGTCCTCGATCTCCAGCCCCTCCGCCCGCGCGCGCACCAGCGTGCCGCCGCGCGCAACCACCAGCTCCACCAGAGCTGCGACATAGGCGCCCGGATCGATGCAATGCCCGCCCTCGTGCACTTGCACCGCAAACGTGTAGCGCCGGTCCAGCGCTGGCTCGCGCTGGCGCAGCTCGTCGGCATTCAGCTCGGTCCACTCGATCCCCTGCTCGCGCCGGATCGCCCACGACTCGCGCTCCGCCTCGAACGCGGCCCGATCGGGATAGGGATAGAGCAGCCCACTGCGGCGGATCAGGTGGCCCACCCCCGCCTCCTCGGCCAGCGCCAGGTGCTTCTCCGGGCAGCCGGCCACCAGCGCGCGCATCGCAGGTGCGGTGGCGCGCACCTTGGCCCAGCTCGACCCCGCCCGCAGGAACCGCCACAGCCACGGCAGTGCCCGCGGAAAATACGACCACCGCACCGCCAGCGGCCCCAGCGGATCGGCCAGCCACCCGGGAACCTTCCGCCACAGCCCGGGCCCGGACATCGGCAGCACCGAGCTGGGGCTGAGCCAGCAGCCGTTGCCGTAGCTGGCCGCCTGCTCGCCCCCGGGCAGCCCCGGCTCGACGATGGTGACATCGTGGCCGTCGCGCTGCAGCTCCACAGCACTTGCCGCACCCACGATCCCCGCCCCGATTACCACCACATGCATCGATTTGCCGCCGGGGTCTTCCCGGCGCTCCCTGCGCGTCGCACGATAGCGGGGCCACGGGCGCAGGAAAGCCCGAACGTTCCATCCGGAGGAAATCGATGATCTACGAACTGCGCATCTACCGCACCATGCCCGGCCGCCTGCCGGCGTTGCTGTCCCGCTTCCAGAACCACACGCTGAAGCTGTGGGAGAAGCACGGCATCCGCCAGGCCGGGTTCTGGACCACGCTGGTGGGCGAATCGAACAACGACCTCACCTACCTGCTGGCCTGGGAATCGCTGGCCGAGCGGGAGCAGAAGTGGAACGCCTTCGCCACCGACCCCGACTGGCTGAAGATCCGCGCCGAGACCGAGGCCGACGGCCCGATCAACTGGAACGTGGCGAACTCGTTCCTGGCGCCGACCGCCTTCTCCTCCGTGAAGTAGACGATTTTCTGCGCGCTCAGCGCGGCGGCGGCAGGCTTCGTTCAGGGGCTGAGCGGCTTCGCCTTCGGGACGGTGGCGCTGGCCTTCTGGGCCTGGTCGCTGCCGCCCGACCGCGCGGGGAAGCTGGTCGTCGCCTGGCCGTTCGCGCCGGCGCCGTCCCGCCCATGATCCTGAAGCTGTGGGCCGGCACGCGGCTCTACGGGCGGCTGGGCGAGCACAACCATCGCAAGATCGTGATCGGCCCACCATTGCTCGCGGCTTTGATGCTGATCGTAAACGGGATATCGAAACCGGGCTGAAACGCGCGCCTGTTCTTTTGCGGTCGTCATAATCGGATGCCGCTGTGCCGCCCTCCCCGCTCATTCGCCTCGCCGTGCTGATCGATGCCGAGAACATCCCGGCACGCGTGGCCGATGAACTGTTCGAGGCCATCGCCGAACGCGGCAAGCCGATCGTGCGCCGCATCTACGGCGACTTCTCGGACCGTCGGCTCGGCGGCTGGCATCGCGCGCTGGCGCGCCACGCGCTGATCGCCCAGCAGCAGTTCACCGTCGCCGCCGGCAAGAACGCCGCCGACATCGCCCTGGTGGTCGATGCGATGGACCTGTTGCACGCCGGCGCGGCCGACGGCTTCTGCCTGGTCAGCGGCGATGCCGACTTCACCCGCCTGGCCACCCGCATCCGCGAACAGGGGCTGGACGTGTTCGGCTACGGCGGCCCGACAACGCCCGAGAGCTTCCGCGAAGCCTGCCGCAGCTTCGACGTCTAGCAGGTGGCCGAGGCGCGTCCCGCCCCCCCGCCGCCGCCCGACACGCCCCAACCTCCGGCCTCCCAGGCAATCGACCCCGGCCCGCTGCGCCAGGCCGCCACCCAACTCCTGCGCCGCGCCATCATGAAGGTGCCGGAGAAGAACGGCTGGCGCCACCTCAGCCCACTCGGCAAGGCGCTGCGCGACATCAGCCCGAACTTCGACCCGCGCCACTACGGCCATTCGAAGCTGCTCAACCTCGTGGCCGATACCGGCGCCTTCGAGCTGAACAAATCCTCCGGCACCGTGCTGATCCGCCCGCGCGACGCCAAGCCGGCCTGAGTGCCGCTACTTTTTCTTCGTCTCGTCGCCCACCGCCAGCAACGACACATGCGCCGAGACCACGTGCCAGCCATCGGGGAAGCGGACCATGATCTTGGTCTCCCGCCCGATCGCCCCGGTGTTCACCCGCTCATAGATTAAGTGCGTGCAGGCGAAGTCGCGCCCGAAGCTGGTGATCTCCACCCGCTTCTGCACCCGCGGGGCATATTTCTGCACCGTGGCGCGGAAGGCGCGGATCGCGTCGTGGCCGAAGCCGATCTCGGTGACCCCAAAGCGCACGGTGCGCGGGTCCGCCCAGAATATCTCGTCCAGCACCGGCGTATCGTTGGCCATCAGCGCCGCCTCGTAGCGGTCGAAGGTGGCGCGCGCCTCGGCAATCACGGCGGGGTCGTTGATCTGCATGGGTCCGGGTCCGGTTGAGGGTTCAGGCCCGCCAGCCTACCCTGCCCGCCCAATCCCGCAATGCGAGTCCCGCCCATGAAACTCTACCGCCTGCACCAGCCCGGCATCGACACGCTGACCCTGTGCGAGGAAGACGTGCCGCGGCCCGGCCCCGGCCAGGCGCTGGTGCGGGTCCATGCCACCAGCCTGAACTACCGCGACCTGATGACCGTCTCCGGCCGCTACGCCCGCGGCGCCCCGCAGCCCGGCCTCGTGCCGCTGTCCGACGGTGCCGGTGAGGTCGCGGAAGTCGGCCCCGGCGTCACCCGCGTGGCCGCCGGCGACCGGGTGGCCGGGATCTTCATGCAGCGCTGGATCGCCGGGCGCATCACGCCCGAAGCCGCCGCCTCCGCCCTCGGCGGCGCGGTCCACGGCATGATGGCCGAATACGTCGTGCTCGACGCCGAGGGCCTGGTCCATATCCCGGCCCACCTCACCTTCGAGGAAGCCGCCACCCTGCCCTGTGCCGCCGTCACCGCCTGGCACGCGCTCGCCGAGCACGCCCGCACCCGCGCTGGCGAGGCCGTGCTGGTCCAGGGCACCGGCGGCGTGTCGATCTTCGCGCTGCAATTCGCCCGCCTGTTCGGCGCCCGCGTGATCGCCACCTCCTCGTCAGACGACAAGCTCGCCCGCGCCCTCGCCCTCGGCGCCAGCGATGGCATCAACTATCGCACCAGCCCGGAATGGCAGGACGCAGCCGTCGCACTCACCGGCGGCGCCGGGGTGGACGAGGTCGTGGAAGTCGGCGGCGCCGGCACCTTCGCCCGCTCGCTGGACGCCGTGCGCCTCGGCGGCTCAATCAGCCTGATCGGCGTGCTGACCGGGGCCGCCGAGGTGAACCCCACCGGCATCATGCGCAAATCACTGTCCGTGCGCGGCATCTACGTGGGCTCGCGCGAGATGTTCGCCGACATGAACCGCGCCATCGCCGCCCACCGCCTGCGCCCGGTGATCGACCGCGTGTTTCCATTCGCCGAGGCCCGAGAGGCATTTCGGCACATGCAGGGTGCGGGACATTTCGGCAAGATCGTCATCAAGCACACGTAACGAAGCGGTTTTTTTGAAAAAAGAACAAAAAAACTTTATCCGTTTGCGCCCCGCCCAACCGGGCAAGCGAGGCGCAAATGGATAGAAAGTCTTTTTGCTTCTTTTTCTTCAGAAAAAGAAGTTTCTTGTTTACGCCAGCCTAGAGCGCCGCATCGATCCACTGCTTCAGCGCGCTCTTGGGCCGCGCGCCGACCAGCATATCAACCTGCTTGCCGTCCTTGAACAGCATCAGCGTCGGGATGCCGCGCACCGCATAGGTGTTCGGGGTCATCGGGTTGTCGTCAATGTTCACCTTGGCGATGGTCAGCTTGCCCTTGTATTCCGCGCCGAGTTCCTCCAGCGCCGGACCGATCGCCTTGCAGGGCCCGCACCACTCCGCCCAGAAATCGACCAGCACCACCCCTTCGGCGTTCAGCACGTCGGTGGCGAAGCTCTCGTCGGTGACAGATTTCGTGTTCTCGCTCATATCGGGTGCCTTTCTGGAACAGGTGTCGGGCAAGGTGGGGCGGTGTCGCCCGCATATCAAGCCGCCGCGGGGGCGGGAGCATGGCGGTCCAGCAGCGAGTCGGGAAGCGGCATCACGCGCGGCCCGGCGGTCCAGACCAACACGCAGACCACTGGCCGGTCGGGATGGATCGCCCGCAGCACCGCCCGATAGGCGGCCATCTGGCGCAGATAGGTCGCCGGCGCCGCCTCGGCCGTCGCGGGGGCGAGGCGGTTGGTCTTGTAGTCCGCCACCAGCACCCGGTTCGGCAAAACCACCAGGCGGTCCACCAGCCCGCCGACCACCCGCCCGGCAACCACGCCGGTCAGCGGCACCTCCGCCCGCCCGCCGGGGCCGAATAGCGGCGCGAGGTCGGGGCTGTCCAGGATCGCCAGCACCTCGTGCGCCAGTTGCCCGGCCCCCGCGGCGTCGAGTCCGGTGCCCGGCCGCCCCAGGAACCGAAGTGCCGCCGCCTCGCGCCCCGCCGGCGGCAGGTCTGGCAGATGCTGCAACAGCGCATGGGCAAGCTGGCCGCGGCGGAAGCGCAGCCCGGTCGGGTCGCGCGCGGCCAGCGGCGAGTCGGCGGCCGGAACCGGCCCAAGCCCCACCCCCTCCGGCCGGCTGGGGGCGAGCGGCGTCGGCAATGGCGGCTCCGTGGGCACCGGACGCGGCTGCCACGCGGGGGACTGCCCGGCCCAGCCCGGCAGCCGCGGCGGCGCGGCGGCGGCATCGCGCGGCGCGACGACATCCGGCGGCACCACCTGCACGCTGTCCATCCGCATCGCCTCGCCCGGCCACGGCATCGGCACCGCGTCGAACGGCGTGGGCACCACCTCCAGCCGCGCGAAGCCCTGCTCCACCAGCCGATACCAACAGGATTCGGATGGCGATCGCCGCCCCGCCCAACCACAGACCACCAGCCGGTCCTCGGCGCGGGTGAGTGCCACATACAGCAGCCGGTTCTGTTCCTCCATCTCGCGCGCCCGACGATCCAGCCGCAGCGCCTCAGCGGCGCGGCAGCGCAATTCGCGGCGCGGCGACCACACCGGCAACCCGTCCGCCCAGCAGACCGTGCCGTCATCGGGCGGCAGGCCAGTGGTGTCGGGCAGGATCACCAGCGGCGCCTGGAGCCCCTTGGCGCCGTGCACCGTCATCAGCCGCACCAGCCCCTGGCCGCCATGCGCCGCACCTTCCGCCTCACGCTTCACCTCCGCGCCGGACTGGCGTAGCCAATGCACGAAGCCCTGCAGCGCCGGCGGATGGGTGCGCGCATAGGCCAGGGCCGCGTTCAGCAATTCATCCACCGGCTCCGCCGCCTCCGGCCCCAGCCGAGCGAACAGCCGCGCCCGCCCGCCCAACCGGCCCAGCGCCTCGCCCAGCAGCGCATGTGGCGTCGAGTAGTCGACGCGGGACAGCAGGGTGGCGATCATCTCCCGCGCAGCCCCCCATTCCGCCCGCTCCTCCGCCCGGTCGCGCAGTGCCGACCAAAGGCTCCCGCTGCGGCCGGCGGCCAGGTCCATCAGGCTCTCGTCGGCAAGCCCACCCAGCGGGCTGGTCAGCACGCAGGCCAGCGCCAGGTCGTCCTCGGGCAGCAGCAGCGTGTCGCACAGCGCCAGCAGGTCGGCCACCGCCGGTTGCTCGGTCAGCACCAGCCGATCGAGCCCGGCGACCGGCACGCCCCGCGCCTTCAGCGCCCGAACCAGCGCGCGGGCGAAGGCGTTGCGCCGGCGCACCAGCACCAGCACGTCGCCCGGCACCAGTGGCCTGCCGCGGCTTTCCAGCATCACCAGGCCGGCGGTCTGCCCGGCGATCCAGCCCGCGAGCCCGTCGGCCAGACGCTGCATCGCGCTCACGTTGCCCTGGTTGCGCTCCGGCACCGACCACGGCACCACGGCCGCCCGATCGGGCTCCGGCACCAGCGGCCACAGCTCCACCGCCCCGGCATGGCCCGCCCGGTCGGCGACATGGCGCAGCGTGCCCGGCGTCGCCACCCCGTCGCTGGCCGGCGGCTCGGCGAACACCGCGTCCACCAGGCGCAGCACCGGCGTGGTGGAGCGGAACGACACCTCCAGCGGCACGTCGCGCCAGTGCTGCCCGGCGGCGACGACGCGGCGGCGCAGAATGCCGCGCCAGGTCTCGAAGGCACGCGGATCGGCTCCCTGGAACGAGTAGATCGACTGCTTGCGGTCGCCCACGGCAAAGACGGTGCGCGGCAGCGCCGGGGCTTTCGCATCCCGCGCCGCACCCTCGCCGGCGAAGAACTCCTCGCTCAGCCGCCCGGCGATCTCCCATTGCTCCGGCGCCGTGTCCTGCACCTCGTCCAGCAACAGATGGTCGATGCCGCCATCGAGCTTGTACAGCACCCAGGCAGCGCCGGGATCGACCAGCAGGCGGGAGCTGGCGCGGATCAGGTCGGCGTAGTCGAGCATGCCCCCCTGCTGCTTGCGCGCCGCATAGGCCTGCGCGACCGGCGCGGCGAGGCCCGCGAGTGCCGCCGACAGGGCGGCGACCTGCCAGGCGCGGGCGGCGTCGTCCAGTGCCTGGATGCGGGCCTGTTCGGCCACCAGCGCGGCCTCATGCTCCGGGTTGGTGTCGAGGAACTTGCCGGGGACCATGCCCTTCGGCTTGCGCGGCTCGTCCTTGTCGGTGAACAGCAGGCCGCGCCAGACATCGAGCGCGTCGAGGCGCTCCTCCGGTGCCAGGCCAAGCCAGTCCTGCATGTCGGCCGCGAGCTTCTGCCCCTTGCCGGCGGCACCCTGTGCCAGGGCGGAGCAGGTGCGGCGGAGCATCGCCATGTCCATGCCAGTGGCGGTCTCGTGCGCGACCTCGTCCGGTTCGCGCGCGCCCAGCAGGTGGCGCAGCCGCGCCTCCAGCGCCTCCGGCCCGGCGGCGAGTGCGGCCTCCAGCCGGTCGGGATGCTCGCGCAGCTTCTCCAGCAGGCGACCCAGCCCGTCGAGCGTGGTCACCAGCCCCGCGAGCTGGCGCAGGGCGGCGCGGCGTTCCTCGGCGAAGGCACCGGACAGCATGGCCTCCCGCGCCGCGGCCAGCGCCACGGCGGCATCGAGGTCGTCCATCAGGCGGAAATGCGGGGAGATTTGCGCCTCCAGCGGGAAGCGGCGCAGCAGCGACTGGCAGAAGGCATGGATCGTGCCGATGCGCATGCCGCCAGGCAGGTCGAGCACCGTGGCGAACAGCGCCCGGGCGCGAGCGCGCATGGCAGGGCCGGCCGCCACCTCCAGCGCGCCCAGTTCGGCATCGAGCCGGTCGTCGTCGAGCGTCACCCAGCCGCCGAGGCGGCGCTGGAGGCGGACGGCCATCTCGGCGGCGGCGGCCTTGGTGAACGTGAGGCACTGGATGCGCGCGGGATTGGCGCCTTCGTTCGCCGCCGTGCCGAGCATCAGCCGCAGCAGCCGGTCGGTCAGCAGCTTGGTCTTGCCCGAGCCCGCGGAGGCGGCGACGAAGGCCGAGACGGCCGGGTCGGCGGCGATCCGCTGGGAGCGGTTGGCCTCGGCGCGGGCGGAGCTGCTCATTCCTCGTCCCCCTCCGCGTCGCCGGCGAGGTCCCATTCGGCGACGCGCGCCAGCTGGGCGTAGTCAGCAAACCGCGGCACCCGCCCGGCATGGGGCTGGGACAGATAGGCGCGGGTCGGGTCGTCGAACGCCACCACCAGGTCGCGCAGCCGCTGGCGTGCCTGCGCCACCGCCTCGGCGATCGCGGCCGCCTCGCCCTTGAACAGGCGGCGCACCTCCCCGGGCCGATAGCCGCCGGACAGGTGCCAATACGCCAGTTCCACAGACGTGCCGGCGATGTCGGGGAAGGCGCCGTCCTCGGCCATCGCCGCTTCCAGCAGCAGTTGGGCGGCGAACCCGGCCTCCACATCGGTCTGGCTCGGGGGCGCGCCGGTCTTGTAGTCGAGGATGGCAAGCCATCCATCGACCCGGCGTTCGATGCGGTCGGCGCGGCCGGTCAGCAGGAAGCCGCCGGGCACGTCGACCTCCCAGCGCCCGCGCACCTCGGTGACGAGATGGGCGACGGGATGGAGGCTGCGGCGGTCACGCTCGATGGTGCAGACCCAGTCGGCGATCCGCCACAGCCGCGGGCGCCACCATTCCAGCAGTGCGGGGCGCAGCCGTGCCTCGGCCAGCGCATGGTCCATCGCCTCGCGCAGCCGGCCCTCGGCCCCCGCCGGCCAGCGCGGGCCGTGTGCATCGAGGAAGCGGTGCAAGCCGGCATGGACGACGGTGCCGTAGTCCGCCGCGTCGGTGCCTTGTTCCAGCGGATCGAGTGGGCGCAGCTTCAGCACGTGGCGGGCATAGATGGCGTAGGGATCGGCGAGCCAGGTCGCGATCTCGGTGACCGACAGCCGGCGCGGACGCAACGCCACCGGCGGGCGCGGGGCGGGCGGGGCCAGGCGCTGCACTGTGTCCGGCTGATCCAGCCGCGCGGCCCAGGCGGCGGCGGGGTGGGACGGCAGCCGGGCGCCCTGCCCCGCCAGCGCCGCATCGAGCCGCGCCAGCCAGCGCGCCGGCACCGCGGGCGCCCCGTCCAGCCGGCGCGGGCAGGACAGCACCGCGACGGGGGCGGCGCAGGCATTGGCCATGAAGTCGTGGGCCGCGATGCCGACGGCCTCCTCCGCACTCGGCAGCCCGGCGCGGGCGCGCATTGGGCGGCTGAGCCAGGGGCCGGGGTCGGTGGCCGGTGGCCAGACGCCCTCCACCAGGCCGCCGAGCACGACGACGTCGACACTTTGCAGCTGCGCCTCCAGCAGGCCCCAGATGAAGACCCGGGGATGCTCGCCCGTCTGGCTCCCTTGGCGCCCGCGCAGGACGCGGCGGGTGCGCACCATCGCCCCTTCCAGCAGCGCATCCAGCAGGCCGGGCAGGATGTCGGGCGGTTGGTCGGGCAGCAGGGACAGATGCGGCAGGGCGGCGGTCAGAGTCGTCGCCAGCGCCTCGCCCTCCTCCTGGGCCCACAGGATCGCCGGGCCAGCGCGCTCGTCGGTGGTGGCCAGGGCCTCGGCGGCCTCGACCAGTCCAGCGAGCATGGTGTCCGGGCCGGTGGCAAGGTTCGCCAGGCGCAGCAGCGGCTCCAGGCAGCGCTCCAGCCGGTCGAGCAGGTCGGCGAGCGGGGCGCGGGTGGCGGGCTTCAGCGTGTCCACCGCCATCCGCAGCCCCGCGATCCCGCCCGGGGGCCGGGGGCCGCGCAGGCAGCTGCGTTCCAGCGTTCGGGCGGCGGCGCGGCATTCGGCCGGGGCGAGGCCGGCAGCGGCGAAGGGGTGCTTCAGCAGCGACAGCAGGCTGACCGGGCCGAGCGCGTCGGCCATCGTGGCGGCCAGTAGGCGCAGGAACACCGCCGGCGGGGCGTGGGCGAGTTTCTCACCGGCGGAGTCGTCGGCCAGGACGCCCCAGCGTTGCAGCTCGGCGGAGACGCGGCCGGCCAGGGCGCGGTCTGGCGTGACCAGCGCGGCGCGACGGCCGGGCTGTTCCAGCGCGTCGCGCAGGATCATCGCGATGGCCACCGCCTCCTCCTGCTGGTCGGCGGTTTCCAGGCGCGTGAGGCCCTTCAGCGCGTCGGGCGGCAGGTCGGCCTCGCGCCACTGGCCCAGCGCCATCGCCGGCAGCAAGGCGCGGGACAGCAGGGCGACTCGGGAATTGGGGCCGGTGGGGAGGCAGTCCCACAAAGCGACGTCGCCGCGGTGGGTGCCGAGGCCGGCGAGCAGGTTGCGCATGCCGGCCTGGGGGTGGGTGTCGTCCAGCGCCTCCCAGGTCGCGTCGTCCATGGCGAGGTCGAGGCCCGGCAGCACCACCTGGCCGTGCGGCAGGTGGGCCACGGCGCGCAGCAGGCGGAAGGAGGCGGGGATGCCGCCCTGCATGCCCACGGTCCACACTGGATGGTCTGGCGGGTTCGCCGCCCACGAAGCGGCCTGCGCCGACAGCAGGGCGGCCTGGCGGGCGGCGGGGTTCATCAGTCCCTGTTCGGCCAGCCAGCGCGGCCATGCACGGGTGACGATCGCCAGGAAGTCCAGCGTCACCTGCCAGTGCGCCGCGTGCTCGGCCTCGGCGGCACGGGCGAGGGCGTCGGGCAGGTCGAGTTCGGCGCGCTCGGCCTGGTCCATCAGCAGGGCGAGGTCGCGGGCCAGGCGCCAGGCACGGTCGGCGGCCCCGGCCAGGTGTTCCTGCGGCAGGGCCATCACGAGGCGGGTGAGGGCGGCGAGGCGGTGGGTGGGGTCGACGGCGGGTGGGAGGTCGAGCGCGCCGGACAAAGCGAGGGGGGCTTCGTC
>Ga0105050_10005424_pt1 | contig 16380 bp, 16 predicted proteins | sample FRY01_FD_78088 | JGI IMG/M metagenome (GOLD analysis project Ga0105050, IMG submission 78088) | Freshwater microbial communities from Lake Fryxell liftoff mats and glacier meltwater in Antarctica - FRY-01 | ecosystem: Environmental > Aquatic > Freshwater > Ice > Glacier meltwater ... | reverse complement strand
GCACTTTTCCATCTGAGTTGAGATGGTGCAAGCGTGCAGAGTTTGGCCGCGCTTCACAAGTCTGTGGTTCGTGGATCGCTTACCCATGATCGACATGCGACATCCCTTGGTGGTGCTGACGGCACAACTCCCTTGGGAGCGGATTGAAGCGGCCCTGGCTCCGAATTTTGCTCACCAGGACCGAACTCCGAAGGAAGAACGCACTGAAGATTTATGGGGTGAACACGCCGTGCAATTTGGCGGCGGTGTCAGTGCCGCCGGTCGCCCGCGTTTGTCAATTCGCTTGATGGCCAGCCTGCTGTACCTCAAGAACAGCTACAACCTCAGTGACGAAGAGCTCGTTGTTCGCTGGAGCGAGAACGTGGTTTGGCAATACTTCAGTGGCCAAGAGTATTACGAGCCACGCCTGCCCTGCGACGCAACCCAGATCGGGCGCTTTCGCCGTGCCATCGGTGAAGAAGGCCTGGAGCAACTGCTCAAGGCCACGATTGAGACCGCGGTTGAAATCAAGGCCATCAAACCGATTGAGTTCGAGTGCATCATCGTTGACTCCACGGTGCAAGAAAAAGCCATTGCCCACCCAGTGGACAGCCGCCTACTAGAGATCGCCCGTCATAAGGTGGTCAGTAGCGCCGGTAAAAATCAACCATGCGGTCGGTGCTGGCCAAATCAAGAGCACCATTTTCAGTAAAGGGGGTGACGGCGATCAGATAAACGCCTTTGGCCGTAGCCTCTAATTTATTCACACCAAAACTCCTAGTCTGTCGGGATGACGAGATGGTTTGCACGGCCCGGTGGCCGCACGGCGCATGCCGGGTAGATCTGCATCAGCGCACGGTGCGCGCCCAGGCCTCATAGCGAGCCTTGGTTTCTTCGTTGGGCGGGTACAGGCCGGGCAACGGTACGTCGGCCTCGACCTGGGTCATGATCCAACCCTCCAACCTTTCCTGCTCGACCGCAGCGGTGACTACATCATCCAGCAAAGCGGCCGGAATCAACACGGCGCCGTCGGAATCGACCACCACCACATCGTTGGGGAACACCGCCACGCCACCGCAGCCGATCGGCTCCTGCCAGGCGACGAAGGTCAGTCCCGCCACCGAGGCCGGCGCCGCCGTGCCCTGGCACCACACGGGCAGTTGTGTCGTCAGGACACCGGCCAGGTCACGGATCACGCCGTCAGTGACCAGTCCGGCCACGCCGCGTTTCTTGACCGGCACAAACCATCCGCATATTGGTTGGAGCTACTGGGTATCAAGCGGTTTCAGCAAACCTGATGGTGTAGCTGAAGAGCCAAACGCCGCATCTTCAGAGCAATATTGCGAAGTCAGATTTGGCCCATTTTGGGGCCGCAATTCCTTCGCCTGTGTTACCCAAAAACAGCACTTTTGAACCACGCCGTTGTTGGCTATTTCCGAAGAGGCGTAATTCAGTCGAATGCGGCCGCAAAACTGCTCGACTGATTAAGGTCCAGAAATCCTAACAACACACAGGAAGAACTACAGTTCCGTGGCATCTGTTTGTCTACGCTATTGCTCCTCTGTCTTATCGGATATCAATCAATGAAAGCTTCGGCTTGCTTGATCAGCGGACTCCACTTCGCCATTTCGGATTTCAGATGAACCTCGAGACCTTCAGGCGTCGCGCGGGCTCGCGGCACCGGGCTCGCACCGAGTTTCTGCATGCTCTCCTTGAAAACGGGGTCTTCCAATCCTTCTTGCAGCGCTTTCACCAGCCGGTCGACAACCGGCTTGGGCGTCTTTTTCGGAGCGTAGATGCCGTGCCACACGCTGACCTCGAAGTCGGCGAGCCCCTGCTCCTTCAAGGTGGCGAGTTCCGGCAGGCTCTGCAGGCGGCTCGGGGTCGTCGTTCCGTAGGGTTTGACGCGCCCGGTGGAGATTGGCTGCAGCGTCGTGGTGATCTGGTCGCACAGAAGGTCCACCTGTCCGCCCTGCAAATCCGTCATCGCCGGCGCAGTGCCTTTGTACGGAATCATGGTCATCGGCACCTGCATGCGGCTCATCAGCAGCAGGCCGCACAAATGAGACGACGTGCCGATGCCGGCGTTCGCCAGATTGATCTTCTTCTGATTCGAGGCGATATAGACCTGGAGTTCCCTGAAACCCGTGGGCGGCAGGTCGCGCCTCCCAACCAGGGTCATGGGCACATCGGCCACCTGCCCTATGTATTCGAAATCCTTCCTTGGATCGAAGCGCAGGTTCTTCGACAAGGAAGGTAATGTGGACATGCCGATGTTGTGGATCAGCAGCGTGTAGCCGTTGGGCTCGGACCGAATCACGTATTCCGTTCCGATGATGCCACCGATGCTGGCGCGGTTCTCGATGATGACCGGCTGCCCGAGGGACTTGCCCATGGCGATGCCGAGATGACGCGCAACCACATCGGTCGGCCCGCCGGCCGAGAAGGGGACGATGAGCGTGACCGGCTTCTGCGGAAAGGCCTGGGCCGAAGCAAGAACGCTCGCGCCGGCAGCGAGCAGGGTAACTAACAACTTTTTCATCAAAATGTCTCCTGAGTGAGTGAGTGAGTGATGGCTGGAGGCGGATCAGCGGCTGGGCGCGCACATGGTCGCTAATTCCTCGGTGGTAGTGGGGTGGACGGCCAAAGTACTGTCGAGCTGGTGTTTCGTGACTCCCAGGCGCACAGCAACGGCCGCGAGTTGGATCAACTCCGCCGCATCGCGACCAAGAATATGGATGCCGCCCACCCGATACGCCTCGGCCAGCGCAACACGGGCACCATGCCCGGCGGCAGTCCGCGCGGCGCGCACGCCGCCGGATCCGCCGCCGATGACGAAGAGGTCTAAGTCGAAGTTCGCCATGGTCGGTGAATCAGGCAGTTACGGGGACGGACTCGAGGGCCGGCTGTGCCGGGGCCAGCGACGGATCCCGCACGAGCACTTTCTTTTCGTAGAGCGACTCGATCTGCGCGTCCGTCAGGCCCGCCAGGTTCTTGAGGATTTCCTCGTTGTGCTCGCCCAGCAGATCTGCCTTGAGTTCTGTGCGGTCGGGCCATGCGGAGAATTTGACCGGCATGCCCGGTACGTCGAAGTCGCCGATGAACTTGTCGTGCACGCGCCGCACCACCCCGCGCTCGCGCAGGTGGGGATGCGCCATCGCTTCGTTCAGTGTCAGCACCGGCGCGCAAGGAATCCGTCTTTGCTCCAGAACCTGCAGCGCCCCCTCGCGTGTCGCGAACCTGGCGAGCCAGCCTTCCAGAATGTCCTTGAGCATCGCGTTGTTGTCGCGGCGCAGCGCCGCTGTGGCAAATCGCGGGTCATCCAGCAGTTCCGGCATTTCGAGTGCGGCGGCGAATAGCTGCCATTGGTGCGGCAGCGTCGCTAGGGTCAGGTATTTGCCGTCACCGCATCGGAAGATACCCGTCGGGCCGCCGTCGGGGTGCTGCGAACCGGTGCGCTTGGGGGTGTAGTTATTGCGCAGACTGACCCGCGGAACGGCGACCTCATGCATGTGAAAGTAGTTATCGAGCAGCGATGTCTCGATATACTGGCCCTCACCCGTGCGTTCACGGTGCAGCAGGGCGAACCCGATCGACATCGCGGCTGTGACACCTGTCGCGGTATCCCCAATCGCCATTGTGATGAGCGAGGGCGCACCGTCCGGATCGCCCACCAGATCGGTGACGCCCGCGTAGGCCTGGGCCACGTAGTCGTAGCCTGGCTGCTGCGCAAGCACGCCTTTCTGGCCAGCCAGGGAAATGGAACACATCACAAGCTTGGGATTGAGCTTCTTGAGTGCCTCGTAGCTCAGGCCCGCGCGTTCCATAACACCTGGAGTGAAGCTCTCAACCAGAACATCGAACTTCGGAATCATTGCCTTGATGATTTCCCTGGCCTGCTCGCTTTTGAAGTCGAGGGCGAGGCTCTTCTTCGAGTGGTTGTGCTGGAAGTAATAGGTGCTCTGCGAGGAGCGCTTGTACAGGGGGTTGGCCGGCTTCAGGCCTCCGATGCGCGTGCGGTCGCCGAAAGGGGCCAGCTCCAGCTTGACGACTTCGGCACCCATTTCAGCCAGGATGCGAGTACAGGTGGGGCCTGCGACAATCTGCGTGATATCCAGGACGCGGTAGCCGCTGAGCATGGCGGGCGCCTTCGATGTCTGAGTCATGTGATGCCTTATCTGACCTGGAACTGCGTCGTCCCAAAGAGGTTGTCCCAGCGCTCGCCAGTGGGTTTGGGGGCGGATTTGTCCACCTTCTCCTGAAGCACGGCGAGACCGCGCTGCACGGCGGGACGGGCGCGAACGACGTCATACCAGCGCTGGATGTTGGGATAGGTTGCGATCTCCTGGCCTTGCCATTTGTGGGCGCGCAGCCAGGGATAGGTCGCCATGTCGGCAATGGAGTAGTCGCTTCCGGCGAGAAACTGCGTCTGCCCGAGCCGCCGGTCAATCACGCCGTAAAGCCGGCTCGCCTCATTGGTGTACCGGTCGACGGCGTACTGGATCTGTTCCGGCGCGTACTTGCGAAAGTGATGCGCCTGACCAAGCATGGGGCCTACTCCACCCATTTGAAACATCAGCCACTGGATCACGTCGTAGCGCGCCCTCATTTCCTGCGGCATGAACTTCCAACCCGATTTCTCGGCCAGATACATCAGAATCGCGCCGGATTCGAACAGCGCGATCGGTTCGCCGCCGGGTCCGTCCGGGTCGACTAGCGCGGGAATCTTGTTATTGGGGCTAAGCTTGAGAAACTCAAGCTTGAACTGATCGCCCTTGCCGATATGAACCGGGATAACGTTGTAGGGAAGGCCCAACTCTTCCAACATAATCGACACCTTGTAACCGTTGGGCGTGCTCCAGAAATACAGATCTATCATGGTTTCTCCAGTGGGATACGCAACTTTAGGGAGGACCGGTTTTCGGCGCAAATACTGTTTCGGGCTTGCGGCATATTGAAAAGCTATGGATAGAGGTCGCCCGCAATCAAACGCTCCAGGAATCGACAATGGAAATCCGCCAACTTAGATATTTCGTGCGCATCATTGAACTCGGAAGCGTGTCGCGCGCCGCTGCGGACCTGTTCATCGCTCAGCCGGCGCTGAGCCACCAGATTTCCAATCTGGAAGACGAGCTCAAGGTCAAGCTGATGTCGCGCAGCGTACGGGGCGTGACCGCCACCGAGGCGGGCAATGTCTTCTACCTACATGCCCGGGCGGTGCTGCGCCAGATCGAGAGAATGCGGACGGACGTGCAGCACGCAGGCGACCACCCGCAGGGCCTGGTTTCTGTGGGCATGCCCACCAGCGCCGCAACCATTCTCGCGCCTGCGCTCATCGCATCGTCCAAGGAACGTTACCCGGACATTCGGCTGCAGATTATCGAAAGCCTGAGCGGCCACTTGGAGGAACTGGTGGTCAATGGTCGCATCGACATGAGCCTGCTCTTCGAACGCTCGGAGTCCGGGAGCAACCCGCCTAACACGGCAACAGGCAAGGCCGCTAGCCACCTCGACGTCCGGCCGCTACTCCTGGAGGAGTTGTACCTGCTGACTTCACTGGAAGAGCCTGACGGCGGCACGGAGATCGCATTGGCCAAGGCCGCCCAATATCCGCTTGTGATGCCGGGCCAATCAAACGTGACTCGGCAGATCGTGGATGCCGCCTTCCAGAAAGCGGGCCATGCGATGTCCCTAGTGGCCGAACTCGATTCGCTCTCCACCATCATGTCCGTCGTGGCCAGCGGCGTGGGCGCAACCATCCTTTCCTCATCGGGCCCACAAGCGGCCAAAGGGCTCATTGCGCGTCGGATCATCGAGCCGGTGCTGACGCGCCGGGTTGTCCTGTGCATCTTCGACATCCTGCCGCAAAGCGCGGCCGCACAGCGCATCAGGGACCTGATCGTCGAGATCTCGGGATCGCTGGTGGACTCCGGAATGTGGAAGGGCGTCTCGCTCATTTCGAATTCTGACCTGCCGGCAGAGGATCCGGGGCAGCCATAGCGTGGCGCGATACCGCTAAATCAAAGTCCTATTTCCGGAATCGGCGGAAGCGTTCATACACTGGCAGCCAACTTTAGAATGGACTGATTCTGTATGCCCAAAAAAATCCTTGACGGTGTTGTGGTTCTGGACCTGACAAGATTCTTCTCCGGCCCCCAGTGCACGCTTTTCCTTGCGGGCCTCGGTGCCGAGGTGATCAAGATCGATGACCCCAAGACCGGGGATCCGACGGCATTCGCGCCGCCCTTTGCGGGGCCTGACGGCGTCAGCTTCACCAGGCAGACCGACAGCGACATGGGCATCGCCTACATGAAGCGCGCTCGTGGCAAGAAGTCCGCCACCTTGAACCTCAAGAGCTCTGAAGGCCTTGAGATTTTTCTTCGCATGGTGGCTCATGCTGACGTGGTCGTCGACAACTTCAGCGCAGGTGTAGCCGAGCGTCTGGGCATCGGCTATGAGGCGCTGAGGGAGGTCAACCCCAAAGTCATTTGTTGCTCGCTCACGGGCTATGGCTCGACCGGCCCGGATCGCAACCTCAAGGCTTACGATCTGATGGTGCAGGCTGCGGTGGGGCTGATGAGCATCACCGGTCACCCCGACATGCCGCCAACCAAGGCTGGCTCCCCATTGTCGGACGCGATTGCCGGCGTCTTTGCCACCATGGGAATTCTCTCGGCGCTGGTTCATCGCGAGCGCACTGGCGAAGGTCAATCCGTGGATGTCTCCATGGCCGACTGCCTGTTCTCCCTGATTTTCGACGAGCCTCTAGATTGCTACGGCAGGCTGGGTATGCAGTTCCAGCAAGGCAGTCGGATCATGCGCTTCTCGCCATTCAATGCGTACCAGGCCGCGGATGGGTGGATCACCCTAGGTGCCGCCACGCATGACGATTGGGTCGCGCTGCTGGATCTCATGGGAAAGAGCCATCTGAAGCAGGATGAACAGCTGATGTCGGTGGGCTGGCGCCTGGCGAACAACGCCCAGGTCGATGCCATCGTGAGCGAATGGACAGTGGGCAAGACCACCGGCGAGATCGTCGAGCTCTTGTCCGTGGCAAAAGTGCCTTGCAGCCCGGTGCGAACGATTGATGAGGTCTTGAAGTGGCAGCAGATGCAGGCAAGGCAGATGGCCGTTCCCTTATGGAATCCGCTATCCAACAGCCAGATGCAAGTCCATGCGCCAGGGTTCCCGGTCAAGTTCGGCTCCAGCCCCAGTGGCTATGACAGCCCGGCGCCCCTGCCTGGCCAGCACAGCGATGAAGTGCTGGCCCGCCTGGCCCAGCTGACGCCGGCCGACATCCGCCAGTTGCGCAGCGCTGGCATCGTCTGATCCTCACGGCTGTTCAACGTCCACTGCCGCTCCCCAAAAGCGCCGCGACGTTCCAAGCCTTGCAGCCCGGAACGTCGCGGCGAAACGGTTTCTGAGAGGCCTACTTGCTGCGGGCCAGCTCTTCTTCGACGAAGTCCAGGCGATCCTTGCCCCAGAACATTTCGTTGCCCACGAACATCATGGGCACGCCGAATACGCCGCGCTCGACCGCAGCGTCGGTGCTGGCAGCCAGCTCCTTGCCGATCTCTTCGCCAGCAGCCGTCTCCTCGAACCAGTCCGCATCCACCCCAAGAGCACTGACGATGGGGCGCAGGCCGCTATATTCGACAATTGATGCGTTCCCCTGCTCCCAATACGCATCGAACACCCGCTCCACGAAGGGCAGCTCAAGGTTTTTTCGGCGCATGACCAGCGAGCCGCGCAGGACGCGACTGGATTTGATTGGGAACTGCCGGGGAATCTCGAAAGGCAGGTCGTACTTTTCCGCCCAGCGCATGAGGTCACGCTTGCGATAGCGAAGCTTGGACTTCGGCTCCTTCATGAGCTCGTATTCATTCGTCTTGAAGACATGTCCCAGGTTGTACGGATGCAAGACCAGTTCCGCGTCGTGGCGGGCGAGGATAGGCTTGATAAGCTTGAGAGCGAAATAGGTATTGGTGCTGCCGATGTCCCAGTACATCTCGACTTGTTTTTTGGCCATGGTGCCTTTCCTAGAGCAGATACTCGATGAGGTTGTTGACATGGCGAGTCTATTGACAGGCGAAGCCCTTCACCAATACCGAATGAAGCTTGCGGTATAGGCGGAAGTTATCGAGGCGCTGCTCCTCACTTGTGCGCTTGAGTTCGGCTTGACCCGCACGCCTCTGCCCTTGAGGAGCGAGGCGAGTTGGCGAACGCACATCGATACAGCGCGTTCGGAGACAGCATTTCTCTTGTCGTCGACGCTGAAATCGGCGCCGCTGGATGACGCGCTCGCTGTTGACGTTGGGGGCATCAGCACAACGCTCGAACCAGCCCGGAGCGCGGACAGCAATTGCTGTATCAAGGCAAACTGTGCGCGAACGTTGACGGCGTAGGCCCGGTTCGCCACGTCTTGCTCGCCCGCAAAGTCCTCAGGTGGGGTAGCGGAGGGCGGAGACGTGAGCGCAATCAGCGCGTCGAGCCGATAGACTGTCGCAGCGCCCGCTTGCCGAGTGTCCCGAGGGCACGCTGCCGGAGCGACTGCGCCCGTACCTGTTGACCTTCGATGACACGGGCAACCCGACAGGCGTTCACGCCGACCGCTACGAGTTCTGGGTCTACCGTCAGCTCAGGAAGCGCCTGCAATCGGGCGAGCTGCACCTAGACGACAGCCTGCAGCATCGTCACCTCAGCGCCGAACTCGTCTCGGCCGAGCGGCAGGCCCAGGCGCTCGAGCAGCTTGACATCGCCTGGCTGCGTCAGCCCATCGATGCGCACCTCGCGGCGCTGAGCGTCAATCTGAGTGAGCAATGGCGGGCGTTCGATGCCGAGCTGCGCGAGGGCAAACTAACACACCTCGATTTCGACCCCGCATCGCGCACGCTGACCTTTCGTGCCCCCAAGGCCGTCGACGACGAGCCGAAGGAGGCTTTCTACGAGCAGTTGCCGTTCTGCGACATCGCTGACGTCTTCCGCTTCGTCAACGAGCAGACCCGGTTCCTGTCGGCGCTCATACCGCTGCAGCCGCGCTACGCCCGCCATGTCGCCGACGCCGACAGTCTGATGGCCGTCATCGTCGCCCAGGCGATGAACCACGGCAACCTGCTCATGTCTCGCACGAGCGATATTCCTTACCACGTGCTGGAGACGACGTACCAGCAGTACCTGCGCCTGGCCACGCTGCAGGCGGCCAACGACCGCATCAGCAACGCCATCGGCGAGTTGCCCATCTTCGAGCACTACTCGTTCGATCTGGGAACGGTGTACGGCAGCGTCGACGGTCAGAAGTTCAGCGTCGAGCGCCCGACCGTCAAGGCGCGTTACTCGAGCAAGTATTTCGGCTGCGGCAAGGGCGTCGTCGCCTACACGCTGCTGTGCAACCACGTGCCGCTGCAGGGCTGGTTGATCGGCGCGCACGAGTACGAGGCGCACCATGTCTTCGACATCTGGTATCGCAACACGAGCGAGATCGTGCCGACCGCCATCACCGGCGACATGCACAGCGTCAACAAGGCCAATTTCGCCATCCTGCATTGGTTCGGCCGGCGCTTCGAGCCGCGTTTCACGGACCTCGAGGCCCAGCTCGACGAGGTCTTCTGTGCCGAGGATCCGGCGCTGTACGAGCAGTTTCTGCTGCGCCCGGCCGGCCGCATCGACCTGCAGTCCATCATCGACGAAAAGGAGAACATCGACCGCATCGTCGCCACGCTCGGCCTCAAGGAGATGACCCAGGGCACCTTGATCCGCAAGCTGTGCAACTACACGCAGACGAATCCGACGCGCCGGGCGATCTTCGAATTCGATCGCCTCATCCGCAGCACCTACACCCTGCGCTACATGCGTGACCCGCAACTGCAACGCAACGTCCACCGCTCCCAGAACCGCATCGAGTCCTATCACCAACTGCGCGCTGCCATTGCCCAGGTCGCCGGCAAGAAGGAGCTCATCGGCCGCACGGACCTTGAAATCGAGATCAGCAACCAGTGCGCACGGCTGATCGCCAACGCGATCGTCTACTACAACTCCGCGATCCTGTCGGGCCTGCTTGTGAAGTACGAGGCCAGCGGCAACGAGAACGCCCTGGCGTTGATCAAGGCGACGTCACCAGTGGCCTGGCGACATATCCACCTGAACGGCCACTACACTTTCCGCGGCGGGCAGTCTATCGATCTTAATGCGATCATCGCCGGGCTCCAGTTGAACTGACGGAATTTTCGGCGGTTTGGGTTTGCACCCGGCGCATGATCATGGCCAGCATGTCGACGGAGCGTTGACACGGACCGCCGTGGCCGCTGATAAAATCCTGATGGGTCCTGTCGACCAAAGCTTGCAGCAGAGATAGCGCCACCTCACACCCCATTCATGAGTCATTCGAAACCACCCCCTGGCTCCGTAGTTACGACCGATCAGGATATACGGGCATTGCTGGCGCGATACCCGTGCCCGACGCCGTTTCATGTCGTACGTACGCTCTTCATGGGCGACATTGCCAGTCCGCGTCTAGCGTCGCCCCTAGCGACGCTAGACCAGATCTGGGGCGCAGAGATGCCCGAGTTCACCTCTCCCGAAGAGGTCGAGGAGGTGGCCAGGGTTCTCGTGCAGGGCTTGTGGAATCGACTTGCCGAAAACCAGAGCGCGCGCAACCCGTTTCGCCTGACAAGATCCGAAGTAACGCCGACCCGCCAGGCGCTGCACGATTTGGCGCTGCGGCGCGTACAGGAGATCCAGGGCTTCGTCGACGGGCTGTTCGGCCCCGAGGAGGAGATGCTGCTGCCCCAGAAGGCGCACGACGCGGTGCAAGCTTTGGCCGAGCTGTACTCGATGTTTGGTGGCACCGCCGAGCTTCTCGCCGACGCAGAAAAGCCGGCACCGACGCACGAGCTCAAAGTGCTGCTGCGAAATCTCCAGCAGCTGACCATCGTCGCTGACGAGTGCATCAATAAGGCGGTGCAATCGTGCAAGCGATCCCGCAGCCAGCATCTGGAAGCCATGGCCACGGTGCCCTCCAGGAGGGACATGGCCTCTGAATCAGGAAACACTGTGACTCCAGACATGGCTGACCTCGATGACAGCGAAGAACCGGAGTTCATCGAATCCCCGCTGAGCCAAAGCGTCACGCGCAATGGCATCTCTGTCCGAATCGAAATCTACGGGGATTCGGAAGGCCGGTGGATTCTGGAGATCGTCGACGCCGAAAACGCGTCACATGTATGGGACGATCAGTTCGAGACGGATCAGCAAGCCTTGGCAGAAGCGCTTCGCGCGCTTGACGAAGAACCACTTGAATTCTTTGGTGGCGCTACGGTTCGCCACTGAACTCAAACCGCAAAACGATGTGGCGTTGCGCTCTCAGAACTGTGACGGAAAAAAATCGGCTTTGGGCGTACACCCCCGAATTGGGCTAAAAAAGCTACCGAGGTGATAGAAACAACAATCTCCATTGCAGTCCCGGCAAAAACTAATGCCTTAGCTCTTGACTTTCAAGACGGTATCTGACCCCAAATTTTCTGTATGAATTGCACCCGCTTGGGTATGTCACAACTTTGCGAATCGCCGCCGGTATGTAGTCGCCTGCCAGCAATGCTGCCTTGATGCTTGGCCAGTGCTGTTGCAACCATGCCTTGAACTCGAGCACAGTGAGTCCATCGACTCCTGCTGCACCCTTGTTGCGCATGACTGTCACGTTGGCGCAGCCACTGCTCACATAGATTCTGCACCGTCAAGGTGTGTTGCCCGCGCGCTTACTGCTATTCGGCCTTTATACCCGCATCATGTGTTGCTTTTGTCCAGCGATGAACTTCAGCACGAACGTAGCTTTCGACCTCGGGAGCGCGCATTGTTGGAACCTCAGCACCTAGGGTAGTCCAGATAGCTTTGATCTCCTGACTGGAGAGAACGGCACTGAGCTCCGACCTCAACTTAGCCACAACATCCTTCGGAGTCGCAATCGGCACCCACCAGCCATACCAAGTTCCAGCGTCCATGAGAGGCGCGCCGGCTTCTTGCATAGTCGGAATGTTTGGGTAGTGGCGAGAGCGCGTTGCGGTAGTCAACGCCAATGCCGTAAGTTTGCCACTGGTAATGTGGGGAATAGATGTTGCGAGTCCATCGAACATTACGTCACATTGGCCCGAAAGGAGGGTCGTCATGGCGGGCGCCGTCCCTTTGTGGGGGATGTGGAGCATTTCCGTTTTCGTCAAAGATTTGAACATCTCTGCAATGATGTGCTGCGATGTTCCGCTACCGGATGAACAAAAATTGAGTTTGCCGGGATTGGCCTTTGCATAAGTAATCAGCTCGGCCACTGTCTTGGCAGGCAGATCGGGTCGCGCGACGAGGACATTCGGAACCACCGCCGTCAGCACCAGTGGCAAGAAGTCCTTGTTCATATCGTAGCCTCGCTTGGGATATAGGCTTTCTGCCATTGGCTGGTGCACGCCGCCAGAGAGGATGGTGTATCCGTCAGCAGGCGACACCGCGGCAGCCTTCACACCGATCGTCCCGCCAGCGCCGGCGCGGTTGTCCACAATGACTTGCTGTCCTAACCGCTTGCTTAGCATCACCGCAATGGGACGCGTGAACGTATCCACACCTCCGCCTGGTCCATAGGGGACAATGACCTTCACCACACGATCAGGATAGTCTGCGTGTGCGGCGGATGCGCACAGCAAGACCCCGGTAGCGACAGAAATGAGTTTCAGGTAGTTCAAGATTTTTTTCATGGTGTCTCCAGTAAGTTATCGAGGAATTAAGAAACCTTGAGGCGCTTCCAAGTGGCGGTCGCGAACGCGATAACGCCCCCCGACGGGTCGGTAAGCGTTGAGCGAAGAAAGGAAACTCCCTGGCCACGATGGGTAAACTCGCCTTTGCAACGAAGTTCACCCGCGCGTGCGGCTTTGACGTATTGCGTCTTCATCTCCAGGGTCGTACCAGGACCGTCGACGTGGTTCAACAAATGGCCCATCGAAATGTCCATCACGGTGGCGATGATGCCGCCGTGTAAAGATCCTTGGGGGTTGAACATGAAGTCCTGCAGCTCGAAATCGATCAGACAACACCCGTTGACGTATTCAAACTTCAATCCGAGGAAGCGGGCAAGAAAGAACTCCTCGAACGCCGGATGCTGGTTCGCAAGTGCTCCGTCAAATGCCGCCCGTGCGGCTTGCTCATTCATTAATAGCCTCTAGGTTGATGCATCGAATGACACCGCGAGCGTTGAGGTCTTCGAGTTCGTCCGTAGTAAGGCTCAGGTGCTCCGACAGGACCTCGCTGGTGTGCTGCCCCAGCAACGGCGGCGCAATGTGGATGTCGTCATTGCTGTCTTCAAAGCGGAACGGGCTATCGATGTTCTTGACGATCCCGGCAGTTGGATGCTGCATTGAAATGACCATTCCACGACTGGTCAGTTGTTCAGCCTCGCAAACCTCCCCCACAGACCGAATGTCTCCATAGGGAACGCCCGTTGCCCTCAGTCGCTCGATCCAGTGCGAGCGCGATTTCGTTTCAATGATCTCGGAAATCATCGGAACCAACTGCTCGCGAAGACGAACTCGCTCACTTGCAGCAGCGAAGGCTGGATTGGCAGCCAGATCCGGCTGCTCAATCACATCACAAAAGAGTTGCCAGAACTTGTCGTTGGCCACCCCGATGTTTAGCCACCCATCGCTTGTCCTGAAAGTCTCGTAAGGAGCAATCGTCGCGTGAGTGTTTCCTCGCCGCTTGGGACTCTCACCAGTTGTGAAGTAGATGCCCGCGTTGAATGTCAGGAGGGAAGCCATGCTGTCGAGCATGGAGATTTCGAGGTGACGGCCACGACCTGTCCTCGACCGCTCCAGCAATGCGGCCATGATTCCCTGCGACGCGAATTGGCCGGTAACTAGATCCGCCATGGAAGTCCCGATCTTCGTCGGAACACCGGCTGGATCGCCGGTGATATCCATCACGCCGCTCTCGCCTTGAATCACCAAGTCATAGCCGGGACGCTGGCTATCTGTTCCCGTGTGACCGAAGCCGCTGATTGAGCATGAAATTAAGCCCGTATTGATCGCCCGAAACTCCTGATGGAACAATCCCAGGCGCTCCATTGTTCCCGGCCGGAAGTTCTCCAACATGACGTCACACTGAAGTGCCAGCCTTCGAACTAGCTCAGTACCGGCTTTGTCCTTAAGGTTGATCGCGCAACTGCGTTTGTTGCGATTGACGGAAAGAAAGTAAGCGCTTTCGCCTCCCACAAATGGAGGGCCAAAAGCGCGACTATCGTCTCCGCATGATGGCTCCTCGATCTTGATGACATCGGCGCCCAAGTCGGCAAGCAGCATCGAGCAGAATGGACCCGATACCACTCGACTTAGGTCGAGGACTTTCACTCCATCGAGCGGTTTCATGTCAGACCATTGCGTCAGCGAGGGACTTCATATCATCAACCCAGATGTCCGGCTGGTGGGGCGTGCGGCCGAACGGGCGCTTGCGACGGTCGATGAATGCGCTGTGCATGCCGGCGGACTTGGCGCCCAGGCAGTCGAACGCATGATTTGCCACGAATAGAATCTCATCCATGCGCACGTCCATGATCTCGGCACTCTTGGTATAGGTCGCCACATGGGGTTTGAACGTGTTGGCTTCGGCGACCGAAATGACCTTGTCGAATGGAATGCCGTGGTATTGCTTGGCGGTCTCAAGCATGTCGCGGTCGCCGTTGGACAGCACGACAATCTTGTATTTGGTCTGCAGCTTTGCCAGAGCAGCCGGAACATCCGGGAAAGGCTTCAGCCTTTCGATACAGCTGACGAGGTATCGCACTTCGTCGTCCGTGTAAGAAAGGCCCGCGCGGTCGAGCGTGTAAGCAACAGCACGGAATCCAATCTCGCGATACGGCGTGTGCTCCTTGTGCAGGAGGCCGTCAATCATCGAGTTCTCGTAGTGGGTGCGACGCCACCAGGTAACGAAGGAACTCGGATTCCCGGTCCATCCTTTGTCCTTCAGAAATGGCGTGGCGATTTCCGTCAGCCCTCCTTGCATGTCGACGACAGTGCCGTATTGATCGAACATTACGACCTTGATCTTACTTTTCAATTCTTCAACTGTGGCCAATTGGTTTCTCCTGTTTGGCTAGCGAACGTTTCGCATGGGTTGAAATTTAGGAGTTACCGATAAATCAGTCCAATGGATAGTTAAGATGACAATATTGATATTGGTGATAATGTGACGGCATTGCCTCTGAGGGGCCACCATGAAAAATCATCTAAATCTGCGCTCAGTCGACCTCAACCTACTCGTCTTTTTTGATGCATTGATGGCTGAGCGGCATGTCACCAGGGCAGCGAACAAGGTTGCCGTCAGTCAATCAGCCATGAGCAATGCGCTGTCCCGACTCCGTCACGTATTTCGTGATGAGCTGTTTATCCGAACAGCGAATGGAATGGAGCCCACGCCTAGAGCAATCGAGCTGGGACCACAGGTCCGGGCAATCCTTCAGCAGACTACGCGGATCATGGCCAGCGACTTGTACTTTGATGCCGCGACGTCCGAGCGCCAGTTCATCTGCCGTATGTCTGATCTGGTTGGCTCGCTGGTTCTGCCTTCATTGATGACGCGCATCCGGACGGAGTCGCCTGGTCTTACTGTCGAAATTCTTCACCTGCCACCGGAGGGCACCGTGGCGGCGCTGGAGGCTGATCAACTCGATATCGCCGTCAGCATGCAACTGCGGCACAAAAGCATAATCCGCAGTGAAGCTCTATTTTCAGATCGGATGGTCTGCCTGGTGCGAGAGGGGCATCCACTGAGCACTGGCGCTATCACGATGAAGAAATTTCTCGCATTCAGCCATGTTCGGGTCGCAATGAGTCCGACCGATATCCGGTTCGTGGACAGTGTACTGGGCGATATGGGCTTGCAACGGAACGTTGCGCTGACGGTTCCACATTGGCTGCTGGTCCCAAGCGTTCTTACCTCAACCGATCTGATCACAGTCATGTCGGAGCGTGCAGCGCAGCGACTTGTGAACTCCGGAACGGTTATGCGGCCCCTTCCGTTTCCAACGGAGCAATTCGAGTGGACGATGTACTGGCACCGCAGATACGAACATAGTCGTGCACATCAGTGGCTGCGTGAGCACATGCAGGCTGCATCGAAGGAGGTTTAAGGGGTTCTGTCGCAATAGTGAGCAAGGGGCGGAGAAAGGGGGCGAGGCGCTTCGAGATCAAAAAGCCAGGCTGTAGAACTGGTCGGCTGCGGAGATGGCTTGCCCACCGGGGCAGTGCAACTGATCCTTCTTGATCATGTGCATGGTCTCGATTCCGGCGAGCAGTTTCCTCGCACTCCAGAACGACTTGAATCCGAGCATCGGATTTGTGATTCGCTTCACAGCCCTGTGATCTTGCTCGACGATGT
>Ga0105050_10005423_pt1 | contig 16382 bp, 14 predicted proteins | sample FRY01_FD_78088 | JGI IMG/M metagenome (GOLD analysis project Ga0105050, IMG submission 78088) | Freshwater microbial communities from Lake Fryxell liftoff mats and glacier meltwater in Antarctica - FRY-01 | ecosystem: Environmental > Aquatic > Freshwater > Ice > Glacier meltwater ... | reverse complement strand
TACGAGGATACCGACCTTGCGGGCGTGGTCTATTACGCGAATTACCTCAAGTTCATCGAACGCGCGCGCAGTGAATGGGTGCGGGGGCTGGGGATTGATCAGGTCAGGCTCAAGGCCGAGGCTGGTCTGGTCTTTGCCGTGTCGCGGATCGAGGCGGATTACCTGAGCCCGGCGCGGTTTGACGATGCACTGACCGTCAGCACCACGCCCGAGGCGCTGGGCGGGGCAAGGATGGTGCTGGATCAGCGGGTATCGCGCGGCGAAACCTTGTGCTTTCGCGCCAAGGTCACGCTGGTGGCACTGGGTGCCAGTGGCGCGCCGCAGCGGCTTCCGGGAGTTTCGCCGTCACTTTGGCGCACCCTTGCCGCAGAAAACGCCAATGTGAGGACGGTTGCGTTGGATTCGTCGCAAGTTATGCGCTAATAGAGCGGCAAGTGCGCCCCAAGACGGCCACAAGGCGATTGAAGAGCAGGCATATGGACGCAACAGACTTCACGATGTGGGCGCTATTCGCCCGCGCGACTTTCATCGTCAAATTCGTCATGATCATGCTGATTATGGCATCGGTCTGGTGCTGGGCGGTGATCATCGACAAGGCCATCCAGTATCGCCGTGCGCGCGCCGAAGCGGCGGTATTCGACCGCGCCTTCTGGTCAGGCGAGCCGCTCGACGGGCTATATGACCAGATCGGCAGTCAACCGCGCGGTCAGAGTCAGAAGATATTCGTGGCCGGCATGCTGGAATGGCGCCGCAGTCACCGGCAGGATGGCGGGCTGATTGCCGGGGCGCAGGCCCGGATTGACCGTTCCATGGATGTGGCGATCGCCAAAGAGTCCGGTCTGTTGCAGCGCGGCTTGCCCGTGCTGGCCACCGTCGGCTCTACCGCGCCGTTTGTCGGGCTCTTTGGCACGGTCTGGGGCATCATGAATGCCTTTATCGAGATTGCCGAAGCACAAAATACCAACCTCGCCGTGGTGGCGCCGGGCATCGCCGAGGCGCTGCTTGCTACCGGTCTGGGCCTGCTTGCGGCTATTCCTGCTGTCATCTTCTACAACAAGCTTTCCTCGGATTCTGACCGGATCGTCGCGGGCTACGAAGCCTTTGCCGATGAATTCGCCACCATCCTGTCGCGCCAGTTGGACAGCTGAGATGAGCGCCGGGGTCATTTCCAAGGAAGCGGGTGGCGGGGGTGGCGGTGGCGGCCGCAGGCGCAGGCGTGGCCGGTCGCGCCCGATGTCCGAAATCAACGTCACGCCCTTTGTCGATGTGATGCTGGTGCTGCTGATCATTTTCATGGTCGCGGCCCCGCTGCTGACCGTCGGCGTGCCGGTCGAACTGCCCAAGACGGCAGCCAGCGCCCTGCCGTCCGATGAGGAGGAACCGCTGACTGTCACGATCACCGCTGAGGGGGTGATCATGATCCAGACCACCGAAGTGGCCCCTGATGCCCTGATCGGGCGCTTGCAGGCCATCGCGGCAGAGCGCACCAGCGACCGCATCTTTCTGCGTGCGGATGGCAGCAATGCATGGAACCGGGTGGCCGAGGTGATGGGCGCGCTCAATGCCGGGGGTTTTTCCAACATCGGGCTGGTGACGGATATCGGCGGCCCGGCGATGGATGGCACTGTGGCAGCCCCTGCCGAAAACTCTGGCGGGTAGGGGCCCGGGTCGGGTGAGCGTCGGCAGCACCATCTCTGGCATCGGGCATGTGGCCCTGATCGGCTGGCTGCTGCTGGGCTGGGGGCTGAGCCATGACCCGATCCCGTTCGAAGTGACCGAAGTTTCGGTCGTCTCGGGCGAGGAATATGCCCAGATCGTCGCTGCCACCACGCCCGATGCCCAGACCGATACCGCCCCCGCACCCGAGACGCCGCTGGCCGAAGAAGCCCCCCCCGCACCGCTGACCGAGGATGCGGCACCCACACCTGTCGCCCCCGAACCGGCGCCGCCCGCCCCCGCCGAGGATAGCCCGCCGCCGCTCGCCCCCGATCCGGTCCCCGCACCTGCCGAGGTGACCGATGTGCTGCCGGACCTGCCGCCACAACCGCTCGAATCTGCGCCGCCACAGCCCGATCTGGAGACGGCGCTGCGCCCGATTCCGCGCCCATCGGACCGCGTGGCCCCGGAGGCAGTCGAGGCGCCGCCGCCCGATACTGCAGTGGCGGATGTGGTGCAGGAAGAGGTGGCCCCCGAGGCCGAGGACCCCGCCGAAATCGTCGAGGAAGAACAACAAGCCGCCGCCCCCGAGGAGGCCGCCGATCAGATCGTGACCGAAGCCGATGAACCCGCAAGCGCGCCGCTGACCGCGCTGCGCCCGCAAACCCGGCCGGTCCGCACTGCTGCCGCAGAACCCGAGCCTGAGGCCGAGGCACAGACTGCAGCACCCGAGGCACCGGCCAGCGATCCTGTCGCCGATGCGGTGGCCGCTGCTCTGGCCGATGCCGCCGCCGCTCCGGCGCCCGCGTCCGAACCCGCAGGCAACCCCGGCCCGCCGATGACCGGCTCCGAGCGTGATGCATTCCGCGTCGCGGTCGAGAATTGCTGGAATGTCGATACCGGGTCAGAGGCCTCGCGCGTGATCGTCAGCGTCGGCTTCGAACTGGGCCGCGATGGCAAGGTCGCGGGCAATATCCGCCTGATCGACAATTCAGGCGGCCCCCCCGCCGCCGTCAGCGCCGCATTTGAATCCGCGCGCCGCGCCATTCTGCGCTGCCAGACCGCGAATGGCGCCAATGGTTTTCCGCTGCCGCCCGACAAATATGAACAATGGCGCGAGGTCGTGATGAACTTTGACCCGCAGGCGATGACGATAAGGTGATCGGCCGCGGCCGGGATCAGATGACACAGCTACGCGTTAATGATCGCAAGCAGGCTACCGCCGCGCGAAAGCGGCCTTTAAGATAAACGGGATTTGCAAGGCATGAGGACAAGATGATCAAGAAATTCTTCGCCCGGGCAGGGTCGCTCTGTGCGGCGCTCGGTCTGGCGCTCATGCTGGGGACGGGTGCATCCGCGCAGGGTCCGCTCGTCATCGACATCACCTCGGGTGTGACCGAACCCTTGCCCTTTGCCGCACCGATGTTTCAGGCTGAAACCGGCGGGGCCGAGCAACTGGCAGCGGATATCACCAATGTACTGATCGCCGATCTGGTGGGCACCGGGCTTTTCCGCGATATCCCGGCCTCCTCCTTCATTTCGGGTGTCAGCAGCTTTTCCGCGCCGGTGGCCTTTGCCGACTGGCGCGCGATCAATGCGCAGGCACTGATTACCGGGGCGGTCGCGGTCAATGGCGATCAGCTGACGGTCAAATTCCGGCTTTATGACGTGTTTTCGGGGGCCGAACTGGGCGAGGGGCTGCAGTTTGGCGGCACCACCTCCGGATGGCGGCGCATGGGTCACAAGGTCGCCGACGCGGTCTATTCCCGGATCACCGGCGAGGGCGGTTATTTCGACAGCCGGGTGGTTTTCGTCTCGGAGAACGGGCCCAAGGATAACCGCGCCCGGCGCCTCGGGATCATGGATTACGACGGCTTCAACATCCAGTATCTGACTGACAGCAGTTCCATCGTGCTGGCCCCCCGGTTCTCGCCCACCGGCGACCGGGTGCTTTACACCAGCTATGAATCCGGGTTTCCGCGGATCAACCTGCTTGACGTGAACACGGTCGGGCGGCAGCAGATCAGCACCGAACAGGGCGAAATGGCGTTTTCGCCGCGCTTTTCGCGCGATGGCGTGCAGGTGATCTATTCACTGGCCAATGGCGGCAATATCGACATCTACCGCACCGATCTGCGCAGCGGCAGCCATAGCCGGCTGACCACCGCCCCTTCGATCGAAACCTCGCCCAGCTTTTCCCCCGATGGCAGTCAGATCGTATTCGAAAGCGACCGGTCCGGCACACAGCAAATCTACATCATGTCCGCCACCGGCGGAGAGCCAGTGCGGATTTCCTTTGGAGAAGGCCGTTATGGCAGCCCGGTCTGGTCGCCGCGCGGCGATCTTATCGCATTCACCAAACAGAACGCAGGCCGGTTCCATATCGGCGTGATGCGCACTGACGGGTCCGAAGAACGGCTGCTCACCGCGTCATTCCTCGACGAAGCCCCGACTTGGGCGCCCAATGGCCGCGTGCTGATGTTCACGCGTGAGACGCAGGGGGCCGATGGCGCGCCCTCGCTCTATTCGGTGGATATCTCCGGGCGCAACCTGCGGCAGGTTGCCACGGGCGGCATGGCTTCGGATGCCTCCTGGGGACCATTACAGCCTTGAAACATGACCAACATGCGGCATTCCCCCATGGAACTCCGCATGCTATTCTGACGTTAACGAGCATAATAACCGACAGGACGTGAACATGAGCAAACTTCTGACAGCGGCGGTCCTCATTGCAGGTCTGGCTTTGACGGCCTGCACCCGGCCTGATCGTTTCGGCGCGGGGGCGGACGGCGCCGGTGCTGGCGCAGGTGGTGCCACAGGCATCGACCAATCCGGGCTTGGCGGCGCCAATGACCCGACAAGCCCGCAATATTTCAGCCAGACCATCGGTGACCGTGTGCTGTTTCAGGTCGATCAATCGACGCTGACCGCACAGGGGATGGCCACGCTGGATGGTCAGGCGCAATGGCTTTTGTCCAATAACGATTACCTCGCCGTGATCGAGGGTCACGCGGATGAGCAGGGCACACGCGAGTATAACGTGGCGCTGGGTGCGCGACGCGCTAATGCGGTGCGCGAATATCTGGTGTCGCGCGGCGTGCCGGGGGCGCGGCTGCGCACGGTCAGCTACGGCAAGGAACGCCCGATTGCGATCTGCTCCGAGGAATCCTGCTATGCGCAGAACCGGCGCGCCGTCACGATCATCTCTGTCGGCTCGCTGAGCTGACCGGGTCGCCACGCGAGGGATCACAGCTATGATGCGGATATTGGCACTTTGTCTCGGGATTGGCCTCATGGCTCCGGTCACGGCGCAGGCGCAGGACCAGACGCTCGCCGATATCCGCCAGCAACTTTCGGCGCTCTATGTCGAGATTCAGCAGTTGCGCACCCAGCTTTCGACCACGGGCGGCCTGACCGAAGGGCCGGTCGGCAATACGCCGCTGGAACGGCTGAACCAGATCGAGGGCGAATTGCAGCGCCTGACCTCCAAGACCGAAGAGCTTGAATTCCGCATCAACCGCATCACCGTGGACGGCACCAACCGGATCGGCGATCTGGAGTTCCGGATTTGCGAGCTTGAGGAGGGCTGTGACATCGGCCTGCTCGGTGACACCCCGAGCCTTGGGGGCGTCGACAGCGCCTCTGTCGTGCCATTGCCACAGCAGCCGCCCGAAACCGGCGGCCCCGCGCTCGCCATCGGTGAACAGGCAGACTTTGAGCGGGCGCAGGAGGCGCTCGCGACCGGTGACTTTCGCAGCGCCGCTGACCGCTTTGCGGCCTTTGTCCAGACCTATCCGGGTGGACCGCTAAGCGCGCAGGCGCTTTACCTGCGCGGCGAGGCGCTGGAACAGCTTGGCGATATCTCAAACGCTGCCCGCGCCTATCTGGACAGTTTTACCACCAATCCGAACGGGCCAGATGCCCCCGATGCGCTGCTGAAACTTGGGACATCGCTGGCCGGTCTGGGCCAGACACAGGATGCCTGCGTCACATTGGCCGAGGTCGGGGTCCGCTTTCCCGCAGCACCCGCGCTGCTGCAGGCGCAGGCGACGATGCGCAATCTGGGATGCCAGTAGACCGCGACTGGCTATCGGCGCAGGGCACGGATGCGTCACTCCTCTCATCGGTCAGCGCGGCATTTGATCCAAACTCACCGCCGTCTCTGGGCGTAGCCGTCTCGGGCGGCAGCGATTCAATGGCGTTGCTGCACCTTTTGGCCCGGATCGGGCCGCAGGCGGGCTGGCAGGTCTTTGCCGTTACGGTCGATCACGGTCTGCGCCCCGAAGCACGGGCAGAAGCAGCGCTTGTCGCAGCAGCCTGTGCCAAGATCGGTGTAGCGCATACTGTGCTCGCGTGGCACCGCACGGCGACAACCGGCAATCTGCAGGATCAGGCGGCACGCGGCCGCTATGCCCTGATGACCGCATGGGCAAAAGCGCGCGGGCTTGCCACGATGGCATTGGGCCATACCGCCGATGATCAGGCCGAAACCTTTCTGATGCAGCTTGCCAGAGAGGCCGGGATCGACGGGCTATCCGGCATGCGCCAAAGCTGGACGCAGGACGGCGTCCGCTGGACCCGGCCTCTGTTGGGGCAGCGCCGCCGGGAACTGCGGGACTATCTTGATCGCAATTGCATCAGCTGGGTTGACGATCCCTCGAACGATAATGCGCGGTTCGACCGTGTCAGGGTCCGTCAGTTCATGCCTGAACTCAAACGGTTGGGGATCACCGTTGACGTGCTGGCAGGGGTGGCGGGGCAACTCGCTTCTGTCCGAAATGCGCTGAATGCCTGTTGTCGCAAAGTTGCTGACCGGATTGTGATCCAGACGGGCGGCGACCTGATTTTCCAGCGACAGGCGCTGCTTTCGTGCGAACCCGAAGTCAGGCGAAGACTTTTGAACGCGGCCCTGCGGTGGGTGTCAGGCAGTGAGTATTCCCCGCGCCGGTCGGCACAATTCGCACTCGATCAGGCCATTCTTCACGCCAAGGCCAAGACCCTGTCAGGTTGCCGGATCAGCTGCACACAGGCCGAAATTCGCATCTCGCGCGAGCTGAACGCCCTGCGGAGTCACAGTGCCGCAACCACTGAATTATGGGACAACCGCTGGCAATGCGCCGGTCCGCACGACCCGTCTCTGCATATCCGTGTGCTGGGCGAGGGCGGGCTGCGACATTGCCCGGATTGGCGCTTGACCGGCCTGCCGCGCTACTCACTGCTGGCCTCGCCCGCGATCTGGCAGGGTGATACGCTGATTGCGGCACCTCTCGCTGGGCATGGCAATGAATGGAGTGCGCAGATCGTCGCGGATTTCCACACATCGCCGCTTTCGCATTGAAGATGGCCCATTCATTGCTATCTTAGCACAAAGGCCAAAGGTGCGCGCTCGCACCGGCCATTTCTGACCGTGGGGAGAATGCCTTGGGCAACGCGCGAAATATCGCCTTCTGGGTCGTTCTGTTTCTGTTGATCCTGGCACTTTTCAACCTGTTCAACGGTTCACAGACGACGCTGCAATCCAACAGCCGCAACTACTCGGACTTCGTGGCCGATGTGCGGGCCGGAACCGTGCAGCAGGTCACGCTGGACGGCGAACAATTGCGCTATCGTGGCACAGACGGGCGTGACTATGTGACGATCAAACCGCAGGACGCAGAGGTCACGCAACTGCTGATCGATGCAAATATCCCGGTGACGGCGCGCAGTCAGGAACAGTCGGGTTTGACCAGCTTCCTGCTCAGCCTGCTGCCTTTCGTGCTGCTGATCGGAGTCTGGATCTATTTCATGAACCGGATGCAGGGCGGTGGCCGTGGCGGTGCGATGGGCTTTGGCAAATCGCGCGCCAAACTGCTGACCGAAAAGCATGGGCGCGTCACCTTTGACGACGTGGCCGGCATCGATGAAGCCAAGGAAGAGCTTGAAGAAATCGTCGAATTCCTGCGCAACCCGCAGAAATTCTCCCGGCTCGGCGGCAAGATTCCCAAAGGTGCGCTGCTTGTCGGTCCTCCGGGAACCGGTAAGACGCTGCTCGCCCGCGCCATCGCGGGTGAGGCGGGCGTGCCCTTCTTCACCATCTCCGGTTCCGACTTTGTCGAAATGTTCGTCGGTGTCGGTGCATCCCGTGTGCGCGACATGTTCGAACAGGCGAAGAAAAACGCGCCCTGCATCGTGTTCATCGACGAAATCGACGCTGTCGGTCGCTCGCGTGGCGTAGGCTACGGCGGCGGCAATGATGAGCGTGAACAGACGCTGAACCAGCTTCTGGTCGAAATGGACGGGTTCGAGGCGAACGAGGGCATCATTATCGTCGCCGCCACCAACCGGCCCGACGTGCTCGACCCCGCGCTGCTGCGTCCGGGCCGGTTTGACCGTCAGGTCACCGTACCCAACCCCGATATCAAGGGCCGCGAAAAAATCCTTGGTGTGCATGCCCGCAAGGTGCCGCTTGGCCCCGATGTCGATCTGCGCATCATCGCGCGTGGTTGCCCGGGTTTCTCGGGTGCCGACCTCGCCAATCTGGTGAACGAAGCGGCCCTTGCCGCCGCGCGCATCGGACGCCGCTTTGTCACCATGGCCGATTTCGAGAATGCCAAGGACAAGGTGATGATGGGGGCCGAACGCCGCTCCATGGTCATGTCGGATGATGAAAAGAAACTGACCGCCTATCACGAAGCCGGTCACGCCATCGTCGGGCTGAACGTGCCGCAGCATGACCCGATCCACAAGGCCACGATCATCCCGCGCGGTCGCGCGTTGGGTCTGGTGCTATCGCTGCCCGAACGCGACCAGCTGTCGGTCAGCTTCACCAAATACCGGTCCAAGATCGCCATGGCGATGGGCGGCAAGGTGGCCGAGGAACTGACCTTTGGTAAAGAAAACGTGACCTCGGGTGCGACCAGCGACATTCAGCAGGTCTCGAAAATCGCCCGCGCCATGGTCACGCAATTCGGCATGTCCGAGAAAATCGGCCACATCGACTATGCCAACGAACAGCAAAGCTATCTCGGGGCCTATGGTGGTGGCACCAACCATTCCGCCGAAACCCAAAAGCTGATCGACGAAGAAGTGCGGCGCATGATCGACGAAGGTTATGAGACGGCCAAACGCATCCTGACCGAAAAGCATGATGATCTGGTGCGTCTGGCCGAGGGGCTCTTGGAATATGAGACGCTCACCGGCAGTGAAATCGCCCGCGTGATCGCAGGCGAGCCGCTCAACCGCAACGACGATTCCGACGGGGGCAGCATGTCTACGCCCGGTGGCGGTGCCTCGGTTACTGCAATCCCCAAGACCAAACCGCGCAAGCCCAAAGATGCCGAAGGCGGGCTGGAGCCGGAACCCACCGCCTGATTGCCGACCAACTGAACGCCGCCCCGGACCATCGGGGCGGCGTTTTGCTGTCTGCACCTTGCAGTTTGCGCGCACCCCCGGCAGGTTGCCCGCACCCAGCAGGAGCGCCCGATGCCCGCCTTGAAACCGACCGACCATACCGGCACTATCACTTGGCTCGGCCATCAGCCCGAGCCGGTCGAAAACCTGATCATCACAGCACTTCCGCTGGACGAAATGCCACTCACCTTTGCGGGCTATGCCGGTGAAAGCCACGCGGGCCTCACCCGGCCATCCTCCTCGCGCGTGCTGGCGCAATATCCACGCGGCACCACCATCCGCAACACGCGCCAGCTTTGCGTCGTCAGTGCCGAGGAAATGGCGGCTGTGGCGGCAGAGCTTGGGCTCGACGCATGGGATCACGCCTGGGTCGGCGCCTCGGTCGTCATCTCGGGCATCCGCGATTTTACCCATATCCCGCCCGGCTCCCGGCTGCAGACCGCCAGCGGCGTGACCCTGACCGTCGACATGGAAAACCATCCCTGCATCGAACCCGCCAAGACCATCGAACAGGTCCGCCCCGGCCATGGCAAAGCCTTTCAATCCGCCGCCAAGGGACGGCGCGGCGTCACCGCTTGGGTCGAACGCGAAGGCACCTTGCGGCTTGGTGACAGCGTAACGCTACATATCCCGGATCAGCGGGCATGGCGGCCGGGAATGATGTGACGCGGTGAACGAGTCAGCAGCGTGGGCGGCACCCGAACCGAGGGATGGGCGTAAAGCGCCCGCGTCGTGCCGCAGGCACGCCTTTGGCGTGATGGGGGCGGTTCGGGCGCTGCCCATGCTGCGCATGGGCGGAACAATTCTACTTTCTGGGCACCGCCGAACCACCCGTTTCTTTCCGATCCGAAACGACATTTCCCGCTGCCGCCGATTCCGACCGGGAATATGTCGGAAACGCTGTTCGCGCCGTGCCTGCCGCCCGCTAGAACCCCTGCAAAGGATCAGGGCGCGCCGCCCGGCCATGGGGACCAGACAATGAGCTTCAAGACCGACATCGAGATTGCCCGCGAGGCGACCAAACGCCCGATTCAGGAAATCGGCGCGAAACTGGGCATCGGCTCCGACGATCTGCTGCCCTACGGCCATGACAAGGCGAAACTGTCGCAGCGCTTCATCGACTCGGTGCAAGACCGGCCCAACGGCAAACTGATCCTCGTCACCGCGATCAACCCGACCCCGGCCGGCGAAGGCAAGACCACGACCACTGTCGGCCTTGGCGATGGTCTGAACCGGATTGGCAAAAAGGCGGCGGTCTGCATCCGCGAAGCCTCACTCGGGCCGAATTTCGGGATGAAGGGTGGTGCCGCAGGCGGCGGCTATGCGCAAGTCGTGCCGATGGAGGATATGAACCTCCATTTCACCGGCGACTTCCACGCGATCACCTCGGCGCATAACCTGCTCTCCGCGATGATCGACAACCATATCTACTGGGGCAATTCGCTGGAAATCGACATCCGCCGCATCGTCTGGCGCCGCGTGCTCGACATGAATGACCGCGCCCTGCGCCAGATCACCGCCTCGCTTGGCGGCGTTGCCAACGGCTTTCCGCGCGAAACCGGTTTCGACATCACCGTCGCGTCCGAAGTCATGGCGATCCTCTGCCTCGCCCGCAACCTGCAGGATCTGGAAAAGCGTCTGGGCGACATGATCGTGGCCTACAGGCGCGACAAGACCCCGATTTTCTGCCGCGATATCAAGGCGGACGGGGCGATGACCGTGCTCCTCAAGGATGCGATGCAGCCCAACCTCGTCCAGACGCTGGAAAACAATCCGGCTTTCGTCCACGGCGGCCCCTTTGCCAATATCGCCCACGGCTGCAACTCGGTAACCGCCACCACCACCGCGATGAAGATCGCCGATTACGTGGTGACAGAGGCCGGTTTCGGGGCCGATCTGGGCGCTGAAAAGTTCATGAACATCAAATGCCGCAAAGCAGGCATCGCCCCCGACGCGGTGGTGATCGTGGCCACCGTGCGCGCAATGAAGATGAATGGCGGCGTGGCCAAGGCTGACCTTGGCGCCGAAAACGTCGATGCAGTCAACAAGGGTTGCCCCAACCTTGGCCGCCACATCGCCAACGTCAAAGGCTTTGGCGTGCCAGTCGTTGTCGCGATCAACCATTTCGTCTCCGATACCGATGCCGAGGTGCAGGCGGTCAAGGATTACGTCAAGGCCCAGGGGTCCGAGGCGATCCTGTGCAAACATTGGGCGCAGGGCTCTGCCGGGATCGAGGCTCTGGCGCACAAGGTCGTGCAACTCGCGGAAAGCGACGCTTCCAATTTCGCGCCGCTCTACCCGGACGCGATGCCGCTGTTCCAGAAAATCGAAACCATCGCCAAGCGGATCTACCACGCCGACGAGGTGCTGGCTGACAAATCCATCCGCGATCAGCTCAAAGTCTGGGAAGAGCAGGGTTACGGTCATTTGCCGATCTGCATGGCCAAGACGCAATATTCCTTTACCACCGATCCGACCCGGCGCGGTGCGCCCACCGGCCATTCGGTGCCCGTGCGCGAAGTCCGGCTCTCCGCCGGAGCCGGTTTCGTCGTGGTGATCTGCGGCGAGATCATGACCATGCCCGGCCTGCCAAAAGTGCCCTCGGCCGAGACGATCCGGCTGAACGCTGCTGGTCAGATCGAAGGGCTGTTCTGACGCGACATGTTGCGTTGTCATCGGGGCTTGCGCGTCGTATCAGGCGGGCATCCCGATGACGGCGGAGGCCAGAGATGAAAAAACCACAGGATTGCAACACGATGGCCGATATCCGTGCCGAGATCGACCGGATCGACGAAGATCTGGTGCGGCTCTTTGCCGAACGCGCGACCTATATCGACCGTGCGTCCGAGGTGAAAGTCGGGGTCAATCTGCCTGCGCGGATCGGGTCACGCGTCGAGGAAGTGGTGCAAAACGTGCGCGCCCATGCGCTGACTTATGGATTGCCGCCTGATCTGGTCGAAAAACTCTGGCGCCGGTTGATCGACTGGTCAATCGCGCGCGAAGAAAGCCGGCTAGGTCCTGACAGCCTGCGAAAGGACAATGAATGAGCGCCACGGTAATCGACGGCAAGGCCTTTGCGGCCAATGTGCGCGCCCGCGTCGCGGCGCATGTCGCCACCCTGCATGACAGCCACGGCATCACCCCCGGTCTGGCTGTGGTTTTGGTGGGCGAGGATCCCGCTTCACAGGTCTATGTCCGCGCCAAGGGCAAACAGACCACCGAAGTCGGAATGTCATCTTTCGAACATAAGCTGCCCATGGACACGGACGAGGTCACGCTGCTCGATCTGATCGACACACTCAATGCCGATCCCAAAGTTCACGGTATTCTCGTACAGTTACCCCTGCCATCTCATCTCAATTCTGATCTGGTGATCAACCGGATCGATCCTGCCAAAGATGTCGACGGCTTTCACATTTCGAACGTCGGCCTGCTTGGCACCGGTCAAAAGGCCATGGTGCCCTGCACTCCGCTTGGCTGCCTGATGCTGCTGCGGGCCCATCACGGATCGCTCTCGGGGATGACGGCCGTGGTGATCGGGCGCAGCAATATCGTCGGCAAACCCATGGCCAATCTGCTGCTCGGCGATAGTTGCACCGTCACCATCGCCCATAGCCGGACCCGCGACCTGCCTGGCGTGGTGCGGCAAGCCGATATCGTCATCGCCGCTGTCGGGCGGCCCGAAATGGTCACCGGCGACTGGATCAAACCCGGCGCCACCGTGATCGATGTCGGTATCAACCGGATCGATCTGGGCGAGGGCAAGACCCGGCTGGTCGGCGATGTGGATTATGCCAGCGTCGCCGCCGTCGCCGGTGCCATCACCCCGGTCCCCGGCGGCGTCGGCCCGATGACCATCGCCTGCCTGCTGGCCAACACGCTCACCGCCTGCTGCCGGGCCAACGGGCTCACCGAACCCGAGGGGCTGACCGCCTGAATGAAGCGTCGCCTCTGACAGGTTCCTCTGCTTGAGACCCACAGGTTTCAGTCTGGCCCAAATACTCCCGCCGGAGGCCTGCGCCCTCAAAGTCGCGGCATCGGCATTCGCACCGGGCGTGCGCCCGTCAAAATCACATCCGCGCGCCGCTGCATCAGCGCCTGCAACACCGGTGCTGTGACCGAGAGCCCACCAGTATAGGCGCCATAAGCCGGCAGAATCAGCCGGCAGCGGTCCAGCAGATAACAGGCCCGCGCGCGGCCCATACCGGGCAGTGACAGCTTCGGATGATAATGACCCGAGACTTCGGCTTCGGCACCCGCCGTCGCTTCATGGCGAAACACCAATGGCCCGGCGCGGAGCATGGCCACATGCGACCCCGCCAGATCGACCGGCCCCGGATCGTGATTGCCCGCGATCCAGACCCAGCGCCGCCCGGCCTGCAGGCGCAACAGGCTTGACTGATCCTCGGGATCGAGGCTGCCCGCCGCCTCCAGATCGTCAAAACTGTCACCCAGACAGATCACCCAGTCGGGATCAAACGCGCCAATATCCATAGCCAGCCGGTCCAGCGTCGCCCGTGTCTCATAGGGCGGCAGCATCAGGCCGATCCGGCGGGCGATCCGGTCGGATTTGCCCAGATGCAGATCCGAGACGCATAGCAGACGCTCGGCCGCGAACCAGAGCGCGCCCGAAGGCAGAGCCGTCAAATCCGCCCCGCAAAAGCTGAATTCCAACTTGTTCATGCTCCGTTCTCTGCCCCGGCCCCGCGCTGAGTGCAAGCGTAAGGTGGGTTTCAACCCACCCTCCCGGTCAGAAATCCGCAATCCCCGCCTCGGCCAGCAGCCGCTCCGCCTCTGCCACCATGATCCGCTCGCGGCCTTCCCCCATCACCGGCACCCGGCCCATCTCGAGCAGCAGCGGGGCCGCTAGCGGCGATACCCGGTCGAGCGTCACATGGTCGATCCGGTCGCGACTGCGCGCGATCATCTCCTCGATGCGGCCAAAATCTACCAGCCCGCGCATCGCCTCCTCCCGCGTGATCTGTAACAACAGATGGTCAGGGTCATATTTCACCAGCGTGTCATAAAGGATATCCGAGCTGAACGTCGCCTGCCGCCCGCTCTTGCGCGCCTGTGGCAGATTACGCTCTATCAGGCCCGCTATGGTGGCACAGGCGCGAAAACTGCGCTTCATCACCGCATTGCCCGCGAGCCACGTCTCGAACCCTGCGCGCAGATCGGCGCCATTGAACAGGGCGGCAGGCGCGGCCACCGGCTCCAACCCCCAGATCAGCGTGGCATAATCCGTGGCGACAAACCCCAGCGGGCTCAACCCCGCCACTTCCATCCGTTGGGTCAGCAGCAGGCCCAATGTCTGCTGCGCATTGCGCCCGGCAAAGCCATAAAAACAGGTATATTCCAGCCCCTCATGCGCGAAACTCTCCACCAGAATCCGCTCCGCCTGCGGCAGATGCGACACCTCGCGCTGCAAGGCCAGCCAACCGGCCGTATGCGCGGGCAGGCTGGGCCAGTCGGGCTGCTGAAACATCGCCAGAATCCGCGCCGACAATTGCGTCGATGTGGCAAATTTCGTGCCCATGAAGGTCGCCACGCGCGGCCGCTTCGACGCCGACCGCGACACCTCTACCGTCAATTCGCGCAAGCCTTCATAGCGCACGATCTGTCCACCGATCAGAAACGTATCTCCCTGCGTCAGCGTCGCGGCAAAACCCTCCTCGACCTCACCCAGCGGCTTGCCGCCACCCCGCAGCCGGACCTTGACCGTGTCGGTATCCTGAATCGTGCCGATGTTCATCCGGATGCGCTGCGCCGCGCGCGGGTCGCGCAACTGCCAGCGCCCGTCGCGCAGCAGCAACCGCTGCCAGCGGTCATAGGCGCGCAGAGCATAGCCACCAGTGGCGCAAAATTCCAGACAGGCGTCGAAATCCGGCCGCGTGAGCCCGGCAAAGGCACCGGTTCCGCTGACCTCGGCATAGACCTCATCTGCCGCAAACGGCCCGGCGCAGGCAAGGATCAGGATATGCTGGCACAGCACATCGCGCGGCCCCGGTCCCTTGGGATCGCCATCCAGATCATGCGCCAGCGCCGCCTCCAATGCCGCCACACATTCGACGATCTCGAACCGGTTGGCGGGCACCAGCAGCGCCTTTGACGGCGCGTTATAGCGGTGATTGGCGCGGCCGATCCGCTGGATCAGGCGTTTCACGTTCTTGGGCGCGCCGATCTGGATCACCAGATCGACATCCCCCCAGTCGATGCCCAGATCGAGGCTGCCGGTGCAGACAATCGCGCGCAGCCGTCCCGCCACCATCGCCGCCTCCACCGCCTCGCGCTGTTCGCGCGACAGACTGCCGTGGTGGATGCCAATGGGCAGATCGTCGGTATTGGCGAGCCAGAGGTTATGAAAAAACACCTCTGCCTGCGCGCGGGTATTGTGAAAGATCAGCGTCGTGCGATGCGCCCGGACCTGATCCAGCACCGCCGGGATCGCATAGGCGGCGCCACCCCCCATCCATGGCGGGCGCTCTGCCGTGACCAGCATGGAAATATCCGGGTCCGGCCCCGGATCGGCGTTCAATATTTCACAGCCCGCAGGCCCCGCCAACTGCCGGGCAATGGCGGCAGGGTCCTCCACCGTCGCCGACAGACCAACCCGGCGCAAACCGGGGCACAGCCCCTGCAACCGCGACAGCGCCAGCATCAGCTGATCGCCGCGCTTGCTCTCGGCCAGTGCATGGATTTCATCCACCACCACCCGCTGCAACCCGGCAAAGATGCGCGGCGCATCTTCGTAGCTGATCAGCAGGGCGAGGCTTTCGGGCGTGGTCAGCAGGATATGCGGCGGATCGGCACGCTGGCGGCGTTTCTGGGTATAGGACGTGTCACCAGAGCGGTCCTCGATGCGGATCGGCAGACCCAACTCCTCGACTGGGCGGCGCAGGTTGCGCTTGATGTCCGCCGCCAAGGCTTTGAGCGGACTGACATAAAGCGTATGCAACCCCTGATGCCCGCCCGCCGCCAGTTCCGTCAGTGTCGGCAGAAACCCGGCCAGCGTCTTGCCACCCCCCGTTGGTGCGATCAGCAGCAGGGCAGGGGCCGCAGCCCGCGCCAGCATGTCGCTCTGATGCGGATGCAAGGCCCAGCCCTGCCGGGTAAACCAATCTGCCAGTACCGGGGGCAGGCCGGGCTGCGCCTCAGACCCGGCCAATCCGGCGCCGCCCCATCAGCCGCAGGCTCAGATTACGGCCCCCAACCAGCACCGGATATAGCCGCCTTGCCCGCCGTGACGGCCGGAACATCCAGGCATTCAGGCGATTGAACAGGCCCATCGGCGTGGTCAGGCTGGCCAGCACAACCATCGCCGCATCCCCGTGATC